>Ga0208888_100025_pt1 | contig 158523 bp, 160 predicted proteins | sample LakWasM115_HOW13_2_FD_183929 | JGI IMG/M metagenome (GOLD analysis project Ga0208888, IMG submission 183929) | Freshwater sediment methanotrophic microbial communities from Lake Washington under simulated oxygen tension - Sediment Metagenome... | ecosystem: Environmental > Aquatic > Freshwater...
TGTTTGGCAAGCTTAAACACTACCGCAGAATTGCCACTCGATATGAGAAAAAAGCTGTTAATTACATGGGGATGCTGTCATTTTCCTCGGTACTTTTATGGCTGAGATGAAACGTCAACAGAACCTACGGTTATATTAAACCGTAGGCAATAAAAAAGGCTTAGCGATGACATCGCTAAGCCTTTTTTGCTATGATCCAATTATCAATCAAGCGGCCAGTTCAACCGCTGCTCTCAATTTTTTCATCGCGTTTTGTTCCAATTGCCTGATCCTCTCAGCGGACACATTGTAACGCTCGGCAAGCTCATGCAATGTCGCTTTTTTGTCCATCAACCAGCGGCTTGAAAGAATATCCAGGCTGCGCTCATCCAGCTCCGCCATCGCATCTGCCAATAAATCCTGCTCATGGCCTTCCCAATCCGAATTCTCAAGCAGTACCGCAGGATCACCGCCGTGCTGATGGAGGTAACTGGCCGGGGCAACATAACTTTCTTCCGTTGATTCATCGACCGGCATATCAAACGACATATCCCTGCTGCCCAAACGTTTTTCCATTTCGTAAACGGTACTCACATCGACATCAAGGTCTTTGGCAATCGCCACTGCTTCGTCATTGGACAACCAGCCTAAATCCTGTTTGGATTTACGCAGGTTAAAAAACAGTTTGCGCTGCGCCTTGGTTGTGGCAACTTTTACGATACCCCAGTTCTTAATCACATACTCGTGAATTTCAGCCTTAATCCAGTGGACGGCGAAAGAAACCAAACGCACACCTACATCAGGGTCAAACCGTTTAACGGCTTTCATCAATCCGATATTACCTTCCTGAATAATATCCGGCATAGACAAGCCATATCCACTGTAGCCTCTGGCAACGTGAATCACAAAACGCAAATTGGTCATAACCAATTCACGTGCGGCTTCCAAATCGCCATCATCCCTGAATTTTAAGGCTAACTCGCGTTCCTGTTCTACTGTCAATTTAGGCATTTGCCTGACGACATTTAGATAGGCGTCAAATGTTCCGACTGATAAATTAATAGGTAAAGCTAATGCGTTACTCATTGCGACTCCCATGTAAAAAACTTTTTTTGAATTCTAGCACTCTGCAAGAAAGAGTGCTAATAATTTTCTACTCAGGTTTTAATTGCCGCAGTTGGAAATGCAGCACTATCCATGAACCCACCACACCCAGCACAGACGAGATAAACAATAATGCCAAGGTTTCGGTAAAGCCGAAAAACAGCACATGGAAAGCGTCATCATAAAGTCCGGAAAGCTTTTCGATGGGTTGTTTTAAAATCAACATGATGATTGTCACTATAAACCATGCAGCCACGCCGGAAAAAAAGCCAATCCAAAAACCACTGTACAAAAACGGCCTATGAATGAACCCGTTGGTCGCGCCCACCAGCTTTGCGATCACGACTTCATCACGGCGATTATGTAATTCCAGGCGTATGGTATTGGCCGTAATAAACAGCACTCCCGCACCCAGCAACAAACTCAATAAAATAACGCCGCGCCGCGCCACTTCCATAATAGACTGCAGGCGTTTGACCCATTGCATATCCATCTGGGCAAAATCAACTTCCGCCGAGCGCTTAAAATCATCAAGCAAAACCTCAAGCGCCTGCTCGTTTTCAAATGAATTTTTGGGTAACACCTGAATGACAATCGGTAACGGATTTTTTTCCAGGGCTTTTACCGCTTCACCGAATCCGCTGTATGCCTGAAACTCTGCGAGCGCCTGCTCCTTGGTAATTAATTTAACGTCCTGAATATCGGGATTTTGCCTGATGACGCCCGCAAACTTGTTTGCCCTTGCTTCTGAAATGTCGTCTTTAAGGAATAATGAGATTTGATTGCTGGCTTCCAAATTACCCGCCAGCTGCTGTAGGTTCGCCACCAGAATATAAAAACCGCTGGCGAGTGAAATGGCAATCGCCAAAACAACGATTGTCATTGCAGAAGAGAATCGTGATGCGACTAATCGTCCAAGACTTGAAAACAACGCATGCGCATGAAGATTCCGATAAGCATGAAATTTATCGACAAAATTACCGCCCGAAATTTTGGTTTGCCAGCGCGGCTCCTGTTTACCCGGTTTTTTATTAACGTGTTTCATCATTTAACTTGCAACCAGTTGACCGTGATCCAGCTTTAAGATTCGATGATTCATTTGGGCAATCAATGATATATCATGCGAAGCAATCAATATGGTGACGCCAACCTGCTGAAACTGCTCAAACAAATGCATTATCTCGGCAGACAGCTCAGGATCAAGATTTCCGGTCGGCTCATCGGCCAAAATCATCGGCGGCTTATTAACCACCGCCCGGGCAATCCCGACCCGTTGTTGCTCGCCACCGGATAAGACAGCAGGATATTTCCTTTCTTTGCCTAATAAGCCGACTTTATCCAATGCTGCCCGCACCCTTCGGGAAACTTCATGGTGCCCGTAGCCTGCTATCACTAACGGCAGCGCTACATTATCGAAAACCGTTCTATCCTGTAGCAGTTTGTAATCCTGAAAGATCAATCCTACTTTCCGGCGTATGAAAGGAACCTGTCTATCCTTAGCCTGATTGAGATCTTGACCATCCAATAAAACCTGGCCCCGGCTGCAACGCTCAATAACCGCAATCAATTTCAATAATGTGCTTTTTCCTGCCCCTGAATGCCCTGTCAGAAAAGCCATTTCACCGCGTTGCAGATGAAAACTGACATTACGCAAGACATCGCCTGCGCCAGGGTACCTCATACTGACATTATCAAACTTTAACATAGGCCTCTTTAGTCTTTGACAAACAATGCATTTACAAAAGCATCTGCATCGAAATCCTGCAGATCATCAATACCTTCGCCTATTCCTATAAAACGAATCGGGATTCCGAACTGTTTGGCCAGCGCGAAAATAATACCGCCTTTTGCGGTGCCATCAAGTTTGGTCAGAACCAAGCCTGTCAATTCAACAGTTTCGTTAAACAGTTTCGTTTGCGACAAGGCATTTTGCCCGGTGCCAGCATCCAGCACCAGCAGCACTTCATGAGGCGCGGTTTCATCCAGCTTACTCATAATCCGTTTTACTTTTTTCAATTCATCCATCAGGTTGGATTTTGTATGCAAACGTCCGGCGGTATCGGCAATTAGAACATCAATGCCTTTGGCCTGCGCGGATTGAACGCCGTCATAGATAACGGATGCCGAATCAGCCCCGGTATGCTGAGCGACTACATGAATGTTATTACGCTCACCCCAGGTTTGCAATTGCTCGACAGCCGCGGCTCTAAACGTATCCCCGGCGGCTAACATGACGCTATGGCCTTGAACTTGCAAGCGTTTGGCTAGTTTACCGATGGTTGTGGTTTTACCCGCGCCATTGACGCCGACAACCAGAATAACAAAAGGTTTATCCTGCTTTGGGATGTGCAAATTCTTGCTGCACGGCTGGAGCATACTCAGCAATTCCTGCTTTAAAGCGGCCGATAACGCCTCGCCGTCATTGAGCTGGTGCCGCTCAACACTTTCAGTCAAACGCTTGATGATTTCCGTGGTCGCATCAACGCCTATATCAGCCATTAACAAACTGGCTTCAATTTCTTCCAGCAAATCCTCGTCAATTTCTTGCCGACCTAGGGGAATGTGCGCCAATACTCCGCTAAGCCCGGAACGGGTGCGTTTTAACTGGGTCTTAAGGCGCAGGTATAGCGACTCAGGTTCCGCTACCGGATAAGCTTCTTCCGCTGCAGGAACGGCTACGCCTTCGCGTTTCGCCTCAACCTCTGCGGCAGGCTTTAGCTTTTCAACAAAAGCATGACGACTGTAAAAGCTGATGGCAATCAACGGCAGCATCAACAAGGCTGCAAAAGCATTATGAGCCACCGCCGCCCATAAAGGCGCCCCGAGTTTAATACCGATAATGCCTGAACCAACCTGCACCAACAGCAACACGCTTAGCCATAAGCCTGCTCGCCTGACCGGTTTTGGATGATGCGCCGATGTCGCGTTCAACATCAACAACGTCAGCACGATAAAACTAACCAACGCACCGACCCTATGCAGCCAATTTGCGGCAACTTGCGCATCGAATGCTATGACGCCGGTATAACCTGTGCTTAAGCCGTTAAATAAATCCAGCGCCGTTTGATAATCCGCTTTAGGCCACCATGAGCCATTACATTGAGGAAATCCCGAACAAGCTAAAGCGGCATAGTTAGCGCTAACCCAACCCCCTGAAACAGTCTCTAAAAACAACACCCCCATTGCAACTCGGGCAAACAACGTCAAGCCATTGCTGCGTACTGTGAGCAGCGAAGCTTTCGGGTTAACCCGTAAATACAACCAGAACAGCAGCCAGAAAGTCATCATGCCCAGCAACAAATGGCCGGTTACGACAATCGGCATAACGTGCAATTTTACGGCCCACATGCCTAAAGCCGCCTGCAATCCGACTAAAATTACCAGACCCAATGCGGCCGTAACGACCGCCAGGCGACTTTGTTGTTCGCGCCACGAAAGCAACGCCAACAACAAGACAGTCACGCCCAAGGTTGCCGCCAGATAACGGTGACTCATTTCCTTCGAGGCTTTTTCTATATCGGGCGTCTGACCGGGAAATGCCTCCGCCGCCTGCGCTTTAAAATCGGCTTGCTCGCTAACAATGGCCTGTCCATAGCATCCAGGCCAATCAGGGCAGCCCAGCCCTGCTCCGGATAAACGAACGTATGAGCCTGCTACGATAACTATTAAAGCTAAAACAACGCTAAAGAGAGTTATTTTTCTAAACATTTTATTTTCCACTATCCGATTTGTGAGATTCGCAAAAGATGCATAAGATCACTTTTTACATTGTAAGGATCGAAACCCGGCTCGTACTGCATCATTAGATTACCCAACGGGTCCATTAACAAAAGCATCCCGTCAGGAATATTGCCTTGCCTGATTGCGGCAATTTTCTTGATAACCGCATCATTGGGCTTAACTCTTAATAAGGTCTGGTCATCTTCCCACCATTTGCTAGCGGTTTCCGGCGCAACATCTTTTAAGACCATGACAATTCGACGCGTACGGGTCAATTCTTTATTCAGCATGAGCCGTAACTGCTTGGTTTTATGAATAGCTTCAATACACGATTCATTACAATCGCCATTTGGAATGACGTTTACCAGCAGCCAGTGTCCGGTAAGTTCGGACATATTATCAGTTGAAAACCGGTCAAAACCGGTTAGATCACTACGCTCGGTTGTCAATGGCGGCGTTATTAACTGTCCATGATTGGTCTGCCCCTTTAACAGCTGCGGATGTTCTTTTAATCCCCAAGCGATTAAAAAGGGGATAACCGACATCCCAAAGATAACCAAAATTAATATATGATTTTTATTTTTTTGATTTTGCATCGTTGTTTTTAAAACTGTACCAAATAAATAGTATGGTTAGTGTCAATGCCAATGCAAACCATTGAATTGCATAGGCCGTATGTTGTTCGGGCTGCATAATGGTTGATGTATGCCATTCCCGCTTATAGCCATCAGGTAACTCTTTAGCCAGTTCGATCTGGAATTGAAATAATGAATAGCCTGCTTTTTTAGCTAAAACGTCACTATCAACCACCTGCACTACCGATGGCCAACCCTCGGTTGGAATTTCCGCCCCTGCTAATTTTATACCAACGCTTGGAAAATTATTAATCCGTCCGGCAATAATCGCTTCTGCCTTATTAATCTGTAAATCAGGAAGAATCGACCGATTCTGGTTTAAAGGAATCCAGCCCCTGTTCACCAAAACCGCCTTGGTTTCCCCGGTCAATATGAATGGCGTCAAGACAAAATAGCCTGCCTTTCCGTCGCTGATTTGATTATCTATCAAAAACTGGTGCGCCACATCGTAACGCCCTGTAACCTCGACATTTCTGTATCTCAATGCCTCTGTATTGTGTTCAATAGCCGTCGACAAATGCAGAGTTTCAGTTGCGAGCGCTCGCTCCTGCTCTTTAAGAAATGCCCGTTTCTGTTCTGAACGGTCCAATTGCCACATTCCGAGCGCAATCAACATCGGTAACAGGCATAAATAAACTAACGTTGGAACGATTTTAAACTTCATTGAGTAGTATCCGAGAGGATCATGCTTTTTTTCCTTATCCTATTGGCACAGGCACCTAAATAACCGAGAATACAAAAACCTTACCCATCAACGAACATAACTGTACTCATGATTATAAAAAGCATCGTTATTATCGCCTTTATCCTGATAATTATCAGCTTGGGCTCTGCGCTATTCCATCTGGTTACACACAAGACTCAGGAACAATCCGAAAAAACAGTCAAAGCACTGACTTTTCGCATTACACTTTCAATCGTATTATTCATTTTTATTTTTATAGCCTTTGCAACCGGCCTGTTCACGCCTCACGGTCTGGGTGCCCGAATGCACCCAACGCCAGTCGCCCCTGTTAAATAAAAACGACTCAACCATTCCGACAAAAAAAAAGCGCTGTCTGTTAGGCAGCGCTTTTTTTGGTTTGGCTGTTTAGACTAAATTACATAAACAAATACAAATAATCCTAACCATACCACGTCAACGAAATGCCAATACCAAGCAGCGGCTTCAAAAGCGAAATGATTTTCCGGTTTAAAGTGACCTTTCCAGCTACGGAATAAAACAACGCTCAGAATAATAGCCCCTACGCAAACATGGAAACCGTGAAAACCGGTCAACATGAAAAAGGTAGACCCATAGATGCCTGAACCCAAAGTTAAACCCATTTCAGTATACGCTTCATGATATTCGAATGCCTGGAATGACACGAACAAAAGGCCCAAACCTACAGTAGCCGCCAAGCCTTTAATTAACTGATCGCGGTTTTTTGCCAGCAAGCCATGATGCGCCCATGTACAAGATACGCCGCTAGTCAGCAGAATTAAGGTATTCAGGAAAGGCAATCCCCACGCTCCCATAGGCTCGAATTCGCCGCCGACTTTACCGGGACCATTGGTAGGCCAGACTGCTTCGAAAGAAGGCCACAATAGCTCTTTGGTTGCTGCCCTAGCGCCTTCACCGCCCAGCCATGGCACCGATAAATTACGCGTATACCAAAGTGTACCGAAGAAAACGGCAAAAAACATGATTTCCGAAAAGATAAACCACATCATGCCCATACGATAGGAAATACCTACCTGCGTACTATACATGCCTGATTCACTTTCCCCGGACTGCAATGTGAACCACCCGGCAAGCATAACAATAAATACCGTTAGCCCCAACAACATCCAGGCCGAACCGGCTGCCGAACCATTTAAATAATTTGCAAATCCAGCCAGCATCATCACCAAACCGGCAGTTCCAATGACCGGCCAGGTAGCTTTATGCGGAATGTAATACTCGTTACTTGTAGACATGACCTTCCTCTCTCATTTCACTGATGTTTCAGTATTATCAAAAAATGTATATGCAAGTGTAATCGTTTTATATTTCTCGGGTAATTCAGGGTTAACAACAAAACGCACCGGCATAGTCCTGCCTTCTCGCGCCTTGAATGTCTGTTCTGAAAAACAAAAACACTCTGTTTTTTTAAAAAATTCAGCAACCGCTCCGGGTGAAATACTTGGAATTGCCCGAGCAATCATTACCTTATCGGTCTTATTTTCCGCATAAAAGTTCACCGTATAATATTCGCCTGGATGAACTTTTAATTTTTTTATTTCTGAACGAAACACCATCGGTGTTGCCTCATTCAGCGCAGTCATAAACTCTACGGTGACCTCTCTGCTTTTATCAATTTCGTAGCTAACTTCCTTAATAGCGGACGATTCGACTTTTCCATTGAGTCCTGTTACTTCACACAAAACATCATAAAGAGGAACCAGGGCATAGCCAAAACCAAACATTCCCAATACAACAAACACCAATATCCGAACTAACTTAGTGTTTTTTTGAGTAACGCCTTCCTTCATTGAGAAACAGCTCTTATCACTGCAAAAACATAAATAGTGACCGCAATTGTAATCAAAATCACTGCTGTCAAAATATTTTTTTGTTTGGTATTCATTATTTCACCTGATACGTTATCTAAGCAGGTTGCTTTTGAAAGCAACCTGAATGCAATACCCTAGATATGCTCAGTCGGTATAACTGTAGGTGGCGTAGTAAAAGAATGATACGGCGGTGGTGATGGTAAAGTCCACTCCAAGCTATGCTTGGCAGCATCTTCCCACACTTCATCAGTTACTTTTTCGCCGGTTCCGCCTTTGATTGTATCGATAACGATATACAGGAACAGCAGTTGGCTGGCACCGAATATAAAACCGCCAATACTGGAGATCATATTCCAATCCGCAAATTGAACGGCATAATCGGGAATTCTGCGAGGCATACCGGCAAGTCCCAGGAAATGCTGAGGGAAAAACAGGATATTGACTGACACCACGGACAACCAAAAATGCAACCGACCGATTCTTTCGTCATACATATGACCGGTCCATTTAGGCAGCCAAAAATAGCCGGCAGCCATCAATATAAAGACCGAAGCTGGAACCAGCGTGTAATGGAAATGCGCGACAATAAAATAAGTATCGTGATACTGAAAATCAACCGGCGCAACAGACATCATCAATCCGGTGAATCCACCCATCGTAAACAAAACGACGAAAGCAATCGAAAACAACATCGGTGTTTCAAAAGTCATCGAACCTTTCCACATGGTCGCGGTCCAGTTAAAAACTTTAACCCCGGTAGGAATTGCAATTAACATGGTTGCATACATGAAATACAACTCGCCGGCTATTGGCATGCCAACCGTAAACATATGATGCGCCCATACGATAAATGACAAAAATGCAATTGAAGCAGTCGCATAAACCATTGAGCTATAGCCAAACAAAGGCTTACGAGCAAATACCGGAATGATGGTAGACGCTACACCGAAGGTAGGCAGAATCATCACATACACTTCAGGATGCCCAAAGAACCAGAAAATGTGTTGATAAAGAACCGGGTCACCACCACCGGCAGCATCAAAAAAGCTGGTATTGAAGAATTTGTCTGTTAACAACATGGTCACTGCGCCAGCAAAAACAGGCATGATAGCGATTAACAAGAAAGCCGTAATCAACCAAGTCCAAACAAACATCGGCATTTTCATTAAGGTCATACCGGGGGCACGCATATTGAAAATAGTGGCAATGATATTAATAGCGCCCATGATTGACGAGATACCCAGTAAATGCACCGAGAAAATCGCGAAAGGCAATGCCTTACCGGTTTGCAATACTAACGGAGGATACAAAGTCCAACCGCTGGCAGGTGCGCCGCCTTCCATAAACAAGGTGCTGGCCAGTAATAAAACACCGGCAACCAGCAACCAGAAGCTCATATTATTCATACGCGGCAATGCCATATCCGGAGCTCCAATCATCATTGGAATCATCCAGTTGGCCAAGCCGACGAATGCCGGCATAACTGCACCGAATACCATAACCAAGGCATGCATGGTGGTCATCGAATTAAAGAACTGGGGATTAACAAACTGCATACCCGGTTCAAACAATTCGGCGCGAATAACCATTGCCATTGCGCCGCCGACAAAAAACATCGTCAGGGCAAACAGCAAATATAACGTACCGATATCTTTATGATTGGTGGTAATAACCCATCTTAATAGCCCCTTGGCAGGACCATGCTCGTGATGATCGTGATGATCATCATGTTCAGCGACTACAGCAGACATATTTCATACCTCTTGAATATATAAAAAAGATTAGATCGATAACAATGCAATGACTTATTCATTTTTACCTGCCGCCGGTGTAGCCGATTGCAGAGTCTGGATAGCGGAGGGTTGAATAGAATCACCCACTGAATTACCCAAACCATTACGGGTATATGTTACGACTGCCGCGAAATCAACTGGGCTTAATATTTTCCCGAACGCAGGCATCATGCCTTTTCCATCCAACATCAGCTTAATTTGAGCATTAATATCGCCGGTTACCACTTTACTTGCCGTTATAGCTGGGAAAGTGCCCGATAAACCTGCGCCATCCGCCATATGACAAGATGAACAGTTGGTGTCGTAAACGGATTTACCTTTAGCGATCAATTCTTCATTAGTCCACTGCTTGCTTGCCGATCCTGCTTCAGCCGCTATCGCCGCTTTTTGCTGCTCTACCCAGGCATTGTAGTCAGGTTCGTTCATTGCGATGACAACAATCGGCATAAACCCATGATCCTTACCGCAAAGTTCGGTACATTGACCACGATAAGTACCTGGCTCATCTACAGAAGTCCATGATTCATTGATAAAACCGGGATTAGTATCTTTTTTCCAACCCAGATCCGGCACCCACCATGAATGGATTACATCTGCCGAGGTAAATACAAAACGAATTTTCTTCTTAGTTGGAATAACTAACGGCTTATCAACATTCAACAAGTAATGAGGAACGGATCTAGGATCGATGCCTGAACCTACTTGGCGTACTTTATTGCTCGCCTCATCCAGACTGCTGAAAAAATGAATTCCATTATCAAGATATTCATATTCCCACTTCCATTGATGTCCGGTTACCTTAATAGACATTTCGGATTCTTGCACATCATCCAGCTCTATCATGGCCTTGGTGGCTGGAATAGCCATGCCAATCAAAATCAAGGTCGGGATAATCGTCCAAATAATTTCAACCGTGGTATTTTCATGAAACTGCTCCGCTTTATGTCCTCTTGATTTACGATGATGGTAAATCGAGTAGAACATAGTTCCGAACACACCAATACCTATGAATACACAAATCCATAGAATCAGCATGTGCAGGTCATAAATGTCATTACTGACCTTTGTAACCCCTCTCATTAAATTGAGCGTATATTCCGCCTGCGCTGTCCCTAGGCCTAAAGCCATTAAGATCAGACCTGCGAACAGTTGCTTTGTTTTCTTCACGGAGCAGCCTCCTCGTTAGTAGTTATAAACTCTTGTATGCGTTATATCGTTTCGTAATTTCAGGACATGCCAAGGTCGGCCCTATTCCGTTTACGTAATAATTATCACAAATAATCTTTTTGATTTTAACCTATGAAGGCAATCTACACCAGCTGTCCTTTCCTTGATATTATTTAGCACAATAAAAAGGCTTGTGAATCAATGCAACTCACAAGCCCTTTGTTTTCTAATTTTGAAATCGGATTAGCTGTTTAGCGCGTCCGCATAAGCCATATCAAAGTTAGGGATGTGGCTATCTAACCAACCCTTAACCAGTTGACCGACGCCTTCGTCAACTTCTGCCTGACCCGCATGAAATTTTGCTTGCAGGCCGCCGCAAATACCTATCAAAGCTTCATGCTCCTCCTTGTGGCGATCGTAGCCTGCATAACCTTTTGCCAGCATTTCTTTTTCTTCATGAGCAAAATGATCGACAACATATGAAATCAAATCATCTAATTGCGCACCTATTGCAGAACGCTCCGCTCCTCCTGTTGCTAAATCATACAGTTTATTAAGCTTATCAAACAAAATCTTATGTTCATCATCTGCAAAGCCGACATTTGTACCGTATTGACCGGCTGTCCAAGTAATTAAAGCCATAACGTCTCTCCTGATATTTTTTATATTATTGATTATTTACCGCACAAATATTATGGATTATATCCAACTCCAAATCCATATTTAATTTATGGTATAAATCAACACACTCCCCGCCCACCAAAAACCTGATTTTTTTGTTAATTCCCAAGACGGGGAGAGCAATATCAGAACAACATTTACGTTAGTGTAACTTTGCCAGAAAAGAAGGGTCAATTCGACATCCGCCAATTTCCGGACGATCCAACAAATCCTGTTCGAAATCCCGGTAGGTGGATAGCTGAAAAGCAATGCGTGTAATCTTGCCGCCGGAAAATTCAAACTCCATAGCGCCGCCTTTAACACGCGGACTGCCTTCCTTAGTGGTAAATAATAAAAGTCCCGCAGATTTTCCCAAGCTGTCAGGAACCGGGCGCGCGCAGCTCAGCTCGTTTATTAACAACCCTGAAAAGACTTGCGCCAATTGACGAGCGCTGACAATAACGCCCTCGCCAGGGATAGCCGCCGACGCAGGCGCGGCTGCTACAACGGGAGCAACCTGGGCAATTGAAGCATCCGTAGGAGCTGGCGTTAGCGGAGGATTCAGCAGCAACTCCAAGCCAAAATTACCTAAATGATTTTGCAGTAACACACTGCCGTCGCCATTTTTTTCCGTACTTAGCAAGGGAAACAGCTGATGCTCCATTTCTGCCTTGTTTGAATTATTCAGCACTGCAACCAACTGCCTCTCAATCGACTTAAGCGGGGTAAACAATTGCTCTTTTTTGTGGCTCGCCTCGCCCATCTGATCCCAGTCGGACTGCGTATTAACCGGCAATCCCATCGACTTCATAGCCACATAATCATCAGGTGCCAGACAATTAGCGAAGTTTTTGCTGCGATAACTTTCTATGACTTTAGGGCGCATTTCTTCACTCTGCGTCTTTTGCCGAGTGATATTGTAGTTGTTCCAATCGCCATTCTTAGCCAGGAAATAGTAAATCACCGCATTGCGGTCAAACTTGTTAAAACCCAAATCCTTCATCACCAGTTTCAATTTCCGGCAATTGCCCTCCACCTCCTGGTAATTATTCCAGTCAGGCTTTAAATTCGGTTTTGCCGGATGTTTCGATTGCTCAATCAATTGCTGAAGGTTGATTTCCCCAGCTGCTGATTTTATTGGCGAATAGCCAATTTCTTCGAACGACAAATCGCGTGCATCAGGGATACCGTCAGCCGTCGTCTTTAACAGCAACGAAGGCAAAATTTCCGGATAAATCTTTAGTTCGCCCAGCTGCTTGGTATCGGAACCAAACAGATGAAACCCGCCTTCCGCCACATCAAAAACCTTAAACGTCGTCTGATTGAGCGTTCCGGTCTTACCTGCATAAGTCGTAGCCGCCGGTAATGAATGCGACTCCGAACTATGTTTGGCCGATTGATGGGACGCAGGCGTTGTTACTTCCGCCTGCTGATTGCTCTTTACCCACTGCCCGGCAACCTGCCCCATGATCGCAACACCCATGCCGACGCCAGTCAACGCCAGAAAATTACCGGCTGCATTCACATCACCGACCAAGCTCGATACATCCACATCGCTATTAGCGTTCGTGTAAAAGTTATAATCGACCATGGTTTCCCTGCCCGAATCCAGACGTATCCACGGCGTCAGGTAAAGCTTCTTGGCATCGAAGGTAAAATTGCACTTGCCGGTGGTCGCCTGATACAAAAAGCCGGTAGCTTCACGGCTAAACTTCAGTGCCTCGTTACGCACGCTATAAATAAGAGCCGCCGATAAATCGCCTTTTTCATAAGAAGGCGCCATATTGGTACAGCCGCTTTTTAAGACATTGTCGCCTTTAAAATCGAACTCCGAAATCAACCGCACATAATAATCATCGCCATCAATGGATTGAAAACCTTGCAAAGGTTGAAACTGGCTCGCCTGAGTTGAAGGATGATCAACCACAATTTGCCGGGTCGTTGTACATCCGGACAACAGCGTACCGGCAACTAAAATTAATTTTACTGATGAGATAGTGCGAATCGACATGCATTAACCTTGTGCCGTAAGTTAACGGCGAATCTAACTGGGAAAAAACGAAAATAATAGGGCTTTCTCGGAGACTTTGTCATGTTTTATTTTTACCTGGTCACCCGTAAAGGCGTTCGACAACGGCTCCTGCATTACCCTATCTCCTGTATACGTACAGCCGTAAAATGTATTACCAATACGCGGTTATATCTGTACTTGTTCCGCGAAAAAATTGAAATCAGCGATCTCCCTATAAGGAAGCACTCCCAGCAAAGGCGCATCCACAGCGACTTTTATGGTATGGATATTCTCGTCCCCGTTTAACAAATCAGGGTCCGTACAAACTGCAATCCAGCCCGCACAATTTACGCCCGACTGTTTTATCGCCTGATGAGTCAGTCTTGCATGATTAATACACCCCAACTTGATGGCGACTACCATAATAACCGGCAGCGCCAGCACTTTTGCCAAATCGCTGATAGCTTCCCGCTCATTTAAAGGCGTGTACCAACCTCCGGCGCCTTCAACGACAACGATCTCAGCCAAGACTTTCAACAGCTCGAATTTGACGACCAAAAGATCCAGTCTGACCGGGTCTTTTACACCCGCAATATGAGGAGAAACAGGCAGTTCGTAGGCGTAAGGGTTGATCAAGTCGTAATCAATCTGCAATGACGCGTTTTCTTGTATCAGCAACGCATCTTCATTTTGCAGCCGCCCGTCCAACATCAAACAACCGGCGGCAACGGGTTTCATGCCTACAACCGATTTTCCCTGACTTTTAAAGTAACGCATCAGCGCAATCGTCGCCCAGGTTTTGCCGACGTTGGTGTCGGTGCCGGTTATAAAGTAACCTTTTTCCATTAGCTTGCCGTGACCATAATGGCCTCGTAAGTCGCGGGAATCCGATCGCCGCGTCGATACCGCTCATAAGCCGCAATCATGCGCTGCATCTGCGTCTTGGTAGTGATGTTTTTATTACGTCCGGCAATCATGTTATGCGCGCCGATGTGCTTTAGCTCCTTCATCAGCGCTAAAACCGAACCGTAGCTCGATCTATAAAGCCTGGTTTCAATTTTTATCTCGGTGTAACCCGCCAACTGGAGAAAGTGAGTCAACTGTTGCTCGCTATAAAATTCATTAACGTGGTTGTAGTCGTCGACATCCGCCCACGCGGCTTTTAATTCCTGTAACGTTTGCGGGCCGAATGTCGAAAAAACCAGCCGACCGCCCGGTTTCAGTACCCGTTTAATATCGGTAAAAACGACATCGAGATTGATGCACCACTGCAACGCGAGATTGGAAATCACGCCATCGACGATTTGCCCGGCCAGCGGCAACTGTTCGGCATCGGCGCATAAATAAGTGACATTCGGCATATCGGCCAGCTTTGTTCGCGTTACCTGCAACATCGGCAACGCCATATCCAGCGCGATAACAGGCTGAGCAAACGCCAATAACTTTGCGGATAAAAAACCGGTGCCGCACCCCAAGTCCAACAGAGGCCCCCTCAGGCTTTCGGTATCGATAGTGCCCAGCAGCGCCTTACCGACAGTGCGCTGTAACTCGGCAACACCGTCATACGTAACCGAAGCCGCAGCAAACGACTGCCTGATTTTGGCTTTATCTAAATACATTGCTCATCCATAAATCGGGAAATAATCGCCAGCGTTTCCCGGCTGTGCGATAAAAACGGCACATGCCCTGCCCTGTCGATTACATTTAATTCCAAGCTTGGCAATAACTGTTGCATTTTTTGACCCACAGCCACGGGAACCAAGGTGTCGAGGCCGCCCAAGATGACCGAGACAGGAATAGTCAGCCGGGATAAAACCGGCCTCAAATCAGCCTCCTTTAGTATTTTCAATCCGCCCTGCAAGGTATTTTCATCAGGCGCATCGCATTCAAACACGGATTCTTTAAGCGCTTTCAATAGGGCTTTCCGGTCGGGCAAGCCGTTTACCTGCAAGGATAAAAAACGCAACAAAGTCGCCTGACAGTTTTTATTCAAATGCCCCGCAAAATCATCCAGTAAGCCTGCATCCATGCCCGGCCATTGCTCTGTTTGCGTATACGAGGGATTCCCCGCCAGCAAAACCAGTGAAGATACCCGCTCCGGGTAACGATCGGCTATATCAAGCACCACCGTAGCGCCCATGGACCAGCCCAGCCAGCAAATCCCCCCCGCCCCCCCTTTTTCAAAGGGGGGGGCTTGCCCATTGCCCTCTATTTGGCAAGAGGCGTACTCACCCCCCCCCTTTGAAAAAGAGGGGCTAGGGGGGATTATATTAACCAACTCGTCGCTAATCCGTTCCAACGTAAACGGATCGATTTTTTCGCTACGCCCGTGTCCCGGCAAATCGATACAGGTGACACGGTAATTTTGCGCCAACTGCTTGGCGAACTCGCGCCAGATGCCGGTATGCATCGCCCAGCCATGCACCAGCACAATGGGCTTGCCTTTGCCGAACGTTTCCAGGTGAATTTTTGTCACTTGCAACCTGCGATAATTTTAGCCAATGCATCCAGCAACCGATCGACATGTTGTTCCTCATGCAGCGCAGAAAAAGTCACCCGTAACCTTGCGCTGCCTTGAGGCACGGTCGGCGGGCGTATCGCGCTGACCAGAAAACCGGCTTTCAATAAAGCGTTGCTGATGTCTACAGCCCTTTGGCTGTCTCCAATCAGGATCGGTTGAATGGCCGACGACGATGCCATCACCTGCAGTCCGAGCTGCTCGGCGCCCAGCCTGAATCGCTCCGACAGTTTTTTAAGCTTGTCCCGACGCCAGCTTTCTGAGATGACAATTTTTAGGCTTGCCCGCGTCGCCTCGGCAACTGCCGCCGGTAACGCAGTGGTATAAACATAAGTGCGGGCTTTCTGGATCAGGGTTTCAATCAACACCTCGGAACCCGCGACAAACGCGCCAAAAGTGCCAAAACCTTTACCCAAAGTCCCCATCAATACCGGCACATCGTCCTGACCGAGACCGTAATGTTCAACAATCCCGCCGCCGTATTCTCCGATTACGCCCAGTCCGTGCGCATCGTCAACCATCAGCCAGGCACCCTGTTTTTTTGCCGCAACGGCCAATTCGTCCAGCGGCGCAAAATCGCCATCCATGCTGAATACGCCATCGGTCACGATCAATTTGTTGCCTGAGGCTTTTTCCAGGTTTGCGCTGAGATCAGCCGCATCGGCATGGGCATAGCGCTTAAATCGTGCTCCGGACAACAAGCCGCCGTCCAACAAGGAAGCATGGTTTAACCGGTCTTCAAACACCGCATCGCCACGCCCTAATAAAGCCGAGATCACGCCGATATTGGCCATGTATCCCGTAGAAAACAATAACGCCCGGTCGCGTCCGGTAAACGCCGCCAGCTCTTCTTCCAAAGCATGATGAGCCGCACTGTGCCCGCAAATCAAATGCGCCGAACCGCTGCCGACGCCGTAGCGATTCGCACCGGTTTTAAACGCATTGAGCACATCGGGGTGATTGGCCAACCCCAGATAATCATTGCTGCAAAAATTGATAACATTCCTGCCGTCAATTTCCAGATTAATGCCTTGAGGGGATTCTATAATCCGCCGGGAGCGATACAAGCCCTGTTGGGCAATATCATCAAGCTCGGCTGTTAGCTCTGAGAATGGGTGAGCCATTAGGTTTAAGACCCGTGCAAACTGTGAGATAAATCTGTGCTTATCCGTATCATCCGTGTCCCGTTATAAAATTGAACAATTAGCACTCATCAAGCGTAACTTGAACCACCGGAATAGACGCCCAAACGATCAAACAAAGCCAAATCATGGTTAGTCATAGGATTATCGGTAGTCAACAATTTATCACCGTAAAAAATCGAGTTGGCGCCAGCCAAAAAGCACAACGCCTGCATTTCATCGCTCATATTATTGCGACCTGCGGATAGCCTCACACGCGACTTAGGCATCATGATTCTGGCAACGGCTATGGTTCTGATAAAGATGATCGGATCCAGCGACTCCGTGCCCATCAGCGGCGTGCCCTCAACCTGCACCAGCATATTGACCGGCACGCTTTCGGGATGCTTGGGCAGGTTTGCCAGTTCGATCAACAGATTGGCGCGATCGACATCGCTCTCGCCCATGCCGACGATGCCGCCGCAACACACGTTAATCCCGGCATCCCTGACCCGCGCCAGCGTATCCAGACGATCCTGGTAAGTCCGCGTGGTGATGACCTCGGAATAATAGTCTTCAGAGGTGTCCAGATTGTGATTGTAATAATCCAGACCGCCCTCTTTTAATCGGGCCGTTTGGGCGTCGGTCAGCATGCCCAAGGTTACGCAGGTTTCCATGCCCAGCGCCTTAACGCCCTGAACCATTTCCACCACCCGTTCCACATCCCTATCCTTAGGCTGACGCCAAGCCGCGCCCATACAGAAACGCGATGCGCCTTGATCTTTAGCCAACTGCGCCGCCTTCAACACCGCATCGACCGGCATTAGCGCCTCGGGCGTCAAATCGGAATCATAACGGGCGCTTTGCGGGCAATAGCCGCAATCTTCGGAACAAGAGCCGGTTTTGATACTCAACAGACTACTAATCTGAACTTCATTGGGATCGAAATTTTCCCGATGTACGGTTTGCGCCTTAAAAATCAGGTCATTAAAAGGCAACGCATAAAGCGCTTGCACTTCGTCCAACTGCCAGTCATGGCGAATTGCAGGGTTTGCAGACATTCTGTTAAGCTCCAGTTACTGTAATACTTAAACAAAGACAATCGATAAGCTTGTCAACCTGTTCAAATGAAAATGGTATACAACTGGATCAATATTATACAGGATTACCTGCTTCCGCCTACCTGCATCTTATGCGGAAACCCAGGACACAATTCCCGCGACATTTGCCATTCGTGCTACACCCACCTGCCTCGAAATAATCTGTGCTGTTACCGATGCGCCGAAATACTGGAAACGCCCACTACCGCCCCCGTGCTTTGCGGTCGCTGCCTGAGTCAGCATCCGGCCTTTGACGAAACTGTCGCGCCGTTCATTCATCAGGGAGCCATCCGGCATTTGATCGGCACCTTAAAATTCGGTGCCAATTACAAGAATGCGCGCTTGCTCGGCATGTTATTGGCCGACCACCTGAAACAAACCGCCGAACGGCCGGATTTGATTTTACCGGTTCCGCTGCACAAAGCCCGTTACCGCGAACGCGGCTTCAATCAGGCCATAGAAATCGCCAGGACCGTCGCCAAGGAGATGCAGATTCCGCTGGACCTGACCAGTTGCAGGCGGAACCGCGACACGCCCCATCAAACTCAATTACCCGCCAAAAAACGCCGCAAAAACCTGAAAAACGCCTTTTCCATCATCAATCCCATCCACGCCCAACACATCGCAATACTTGACGACGTCATGACCACCGGTTCAACAACCCATGAACTGGCCTATTTATTGAAAAAAGCAGGCGCTAGCCGGGTTGATGTTTGGGTTTGTGCGAGGGCATGATTCACCAATATCGTCAGGGTTAATCCGGATACTTTTTATTTTTCCGACTACGAACGTCAATAAGCCCAGCTCTCATGCCTAACCGGTAGCTTATTCAACTCATCCTTACAGAACCTTGATGAACCGGTCCATCAAGGTTCTGTATAGCGACCATCCCCGGCTCGACTTCTTTTTTATCGCCAAGCCAGGGCGATCGACTTTGAACAGGGTTTGCCGAAGCTGAGGACAAACACCCCAATACGGGCTGCAAGGCATCCACGTCGGCGCCGGGTATGCCGCCTTTTAGGTGCCCTCAATGTCCTGAATGTCTACCGCTTGCTGGCTATCGATATAGCGCGGGACGTTCAGGTTGAATTCGCTCTTCTCGATCTCCTCGACGCCGACCATGCGCGAGCATTTGGCAACCCCCAGCCGCTTGTTGAAGACATCGACGATCCGGTGGATGTCTATGTCGCGCAGGCGGTTCTTGTTGCCATCTTTGATGTAGCCGCTGCTGGCGTCGATCATGAAGATGCCCTTGCGGATGCGGGCGTTTTCCTTGTCGATGACGATGATACAGACGGGGATGCCGGTGCCGTAAAACAAGTTGGCAGGCAAACCGATGATGCCTTTGATGTAACCTTCTCAAATCAGGTTCTTGCGGATGTCGGCCTCGGCGTTGCCCCGGAACAGTACGCCGTGCGGCGGGATGCAAGCGCCCTTCCCTGTGCTTTTCAGCGAACGGACGATATGCAGCAGGTAGGCGTAATCGCCTTGCTTGTCCGGCGGCGCACCGAAATCTTGGTAGCGCCGGTGAGGATCGTTAAGCGGGTCGATGCCGGTGCTCCAGCGTTTGTCGCTGACGTATTTGATAAACAGCAGCACGAGGACATAGTCCTTGTATTGGCTGACATCCATGCCGCCGCGAAGCTCATCGCAACCGGACCAGAGGGATGAATAAAGTTCGGATTTTTTGATAGCCATTATTGAGTTGTTTTTTGTTTTAGCCTGTCCGCCTGCAACAGGTGACAGTGGCGCAAGCAGAGTCGGTTAGCGGCCCCTTGCCTTAATTGGATGCGAGTTTTTCACCGCACCTGAAACGGTTGCTGGAATTGCCTCAACTAACCGTCACTTATCCAACCCATCGCCCATATTTTTGGGGACTACGGATTTTTCACCCGCTCTCGTAATTTACAAAAATATCCTATTTTGAAAAAACCTGTTGAATTATTGCTCATCATCGGATGATGGCTTTGCTGCATCGTTCGTTTCTTGTCCAATGCTGTTGACCACGCGTTTCGTACCATGCCCTATTTCCTTGGCAACATCCCTAGTGCCATGCCCAATTTCCCTGGTGACATTACGCGTCGTATGGCCTATCGTTCTTCCGGCCTCTTTAAACTCGGCACAGGACGACAATAACCCTGTAGAAAATATAACGAAAAAGGCAACTACTTTTAGAAATGAAATGGTCATTTTTTCTCAGCCCCCAACATTAAAAGATGAATTTTACAATATCACTAAATGAATACTATCGCCGCTAGTTTAGCGAATGAAAAATTTACTCCTGGAAATTTTAGACAATAAAAAACCCGCTAAGCCTTATGACTTGCAGGTTTATGGACTTCTTTGAATCTGTCTGAATTCACTAATGGAGGCTGCGGGCGGAATCGAACCGCCGTAGATGGCTTTGCAGGCCACTGCATAACCATTTTGCTACGCAGCCCTAAAAGTGAAATAAAAAAGCCGCGATAGTTCGCGGCTTTTTTTTAAATTAATTGGAGCGGGAAACGAGATTCGAACTCGCGACCCCAACCTTGGCAAGGTTGTGCTCTACCACTGAGCTATTCCCGCGCTTCAATTTATTTGGCCATTATAAGCTCTTTTTAACTCTTGTCAACTTTTTATTGAACATCAATTGCCAAAACCCAACCCGAGCTACCTTTACAATCACCGTCTTCAACCTGAACCTTAACAAATGCATTTTTCTTCCCTGCAAAATCTTGGAAGTCTACGATAGTTACTGGCGTTCCCTGAGCTATACGTCTACAAGATTCAACCTTACCTTTTTCTACATCTTCACTATCATCAAACGCCGCTATAGCTCCAGGAACTGCAAGCAATTGAATGGGCGATTCAATTTCGTAAGTATTGGGATTTTTTAAAACATAACGCTGCCCGGCAGCAAGATTCTTGGCCGAAGGTCCGGAAACAACGCCCGAATCACCGCCACTCATCATCATGACAATAAGCAGTAAGACTACGCCTCCAATAGCACCGAAAAATACTTTTGGATTTTTTTCTTTTAAGCTCGTCATTAGTGAAATTAACTGGCCAGCCGTTTCTTTTGCTGCATCTACCGTTTTTTTAGCGTTTTCTTCATTACTCATTTCGTATCCTCACAATTGTAATTTTTTATTATTTTCAGGTTCTTGCTCGAAAGCATATTACCTGATTGACTCGATAACTCATATACAGAAACAATCCCACTACGAGTTAGCCCCTGAGTTTTATTTAGATGCCCACTTTAAAAAGCCGACAACTCATCACCAATAATCAACTTGACATGTCAACTTACCACGATAAAAAAACTTTTCAAGTGCTATATGTATATAGCACTATATTTCAACGACATGGGGTATTTAAATGAAATCGTAACCTTTTTTAGCCTGCGCCGATATCGGCTTGCTCTTTTCCGCTACCCGTCGACATTCAAACTGCCAGTAACCCAACCCGACATTCTTCCTGTTACTCAATACAACAGGAAAGTCTTCGTTATTCATAAACATTCGAATAACATCATCATCCTTCAGCATAAAACTATCAGTAATGATGTAGCTTTTTTCATATTCCAGCTCCTTCGCGCTATAAAAAAGGCCCTTTTGCGGAACATCTTTCCCCGACTCATCCAATTGAACATAGGAGACGGCAATGGACTGATGAGCCAATAGTTGCATGCCAAAGTTTATTCTACCGCTTTGCTTATCAACAATGACCTTGTTGACAATACCCAATGAACGCTTGTGCTCAGGACTGTCTGTTTTTCTAAAACTGACCAAACTCCCCACCGACAGGACGCCCGTTTTTGTAAATACGCCGGACAATAGTCGATCAGATGCCGATTGAACGAGAAACTCCAGATCTTTTTCGCCGACGAATTCCAACGCACTTTGCAGTTCGTGGGTTGACTCCAGGCCTACGGCAATATATCGATCCGTTCTATCGCTAAAAAAAGGCACGCCCTGCAGATCGACTCCTAACCATCTTTGCTCAAGATAATCGAGTAATTCCGCTGAGGGCTTTCCAATGTCATTTTTCAACCCATGCATCGAACTAAACCTTGCCTCCGCGGCATTAATCAATTTTTCTTTTTGCTTCAGAGCCTTGAACAACTTGGTAAAGTCCAGATACAACATCGCTGAATCGTTTTTAGCGCTTGTTTCGAACTGGTAATACGGCGCTTTATCTTCGTCTGTTAAGACAATGCACTGTATTGACTGACCATTCACCGGCTCTCTTTTTAGCCCGACCAAAGAACCTATCGTTTCTATAAAGCTATAAACCAACAACAGTTCCTTTTGCATCAAGCCGGTCGGATCGGCAAGGCTGAGCAAAAGAATCTGTCGATAGCACTCTTCAGGACTGCTGGGCTTATTGGACTGACTTATATCATTGGCAATTTTGGTGGTGCTGTTTTTTATTGTCACACTCAGGTTGTAAAGCGAATGCAAATCTATCCAAACCCAATCAGGAATCGGCATCCCCATAATAAAATGACTGACGATAATACTGCTTAGCCCTTTAATGCAGCGCTGGATGGCTAATGCCGCATTCTTCCCTTGAAACCAGCCGACATTACGCTTGGTTAGCTCCTTAAGCACCATCCAATAGCCGATAGTGGATTCCTTTTCGATTGAGATCAACACGGTCAAAATTTTCTTGTCATTCTCTTCTTTTGGGAAACCCGCTTTAATCAGCCTGGATCGAAGATAATCTTCAATGACATGGATACTTGGACTTAAGCGCTCCAGCGCATCCAGCCTTAACTGGGTGCTCATTTCAACGGTATTGAAATCTATAAGAAAATCGTGAAGCAGACGCGTGGCCAAGCCGGGATTAGCCGTAGGCAATTCAGCCACCCAATGTTGCAGCGCCTTTGCTTCAAATTCTTTAAGGCGCTGGGGATTATTTTGCTGTGTTGGAATAACCAGAAAAAAAGAGTTCTTCACATATTCACCGAATTTATTTTAATACCTTACGTTGCCTAGAGAGACAGATATTTACTCCTGCAATACCTGCATTCACCACATCCATGTGGATTATGTAGGTAAGGAGCGGGAGCGTTGTCTTACAAAAACTTGTGATGGCGTTGTCCATCAGCATCACAATCCATTGTTTGAGCTATCAAGCCCCGCCTTTTCTCACCATCATCCCTTTTGATGGGTTATAGCCAACAATTGCCGCCGCCATAAATACGATAAAAGCGACCAGCGTATAAATAAATGCCTGTTGATTAAACTGGCCGTACAGGGCAAAGCGGATCAATTCAACGGCTTGAGAAAAGGGATTATATTGAGCCAGACTATAAAGCAGCGCACTGGACTCTTTAATTTTCCATAAAGGATACAGTGCGGTTGACATAAAAAACATCGGGAAAATCACAAAGTTCATCACACCGGCGAAATTTTCCAATTGTTTGATAAAGGACGACAACAATAAGCCCAGAGCGCCCAGCATTAACCCGGACAACAACAGTGCCGGCAATATCCACAAATAGCCTTGCCACGGCGCCTGAATATCATAAAACCATGCAATCGCTAAAAATACATAGGCTTGCAAAACGGATACGCCGGTACCGGCCAATAACTTGCTGAGCAATAAAAACCAGCGCGGCAACGGGCAAACCATCAGTATCCGCATACTGCCCATTTCCCGATCGTAAACCATCGACAATGAACTTTGCATACCGTTAAACAGCTGGATCATGCCGATCAGGCCGGGGGTAATATAAACCTCGTAAAGAATATAGGTTTCGTAAGGCGGCGTGATCGCAAGACCTAATGCAGCCCTGAACCCTGCCGCGAAGACGAACAACCAGACCAAAGGCCGGACCAAGGCGGAAATAAACCGCTCGCGCTGCGTCACAAAACGCCATAATTCACGCCAGATGATGCCCCACATGGCGCGCCAGTAATGAAGTAGCCTCATGCCTGCTCTCCCTGGGTCAAGCTATAAAAAGCATCTTTAATTGTCGGAGTGCTAGTTATTTTAAGCACATCATCAACCGTTCCGTTGGCTTTAACCTGCCCTTTATCCAATACAATTAAATGATCGTCAGGATAAATTTCGTCAATCAAATGGCTGGCCCATAACACCGCCAAGTTTTCCTCGACGGCCAGCTGATGCACATATTCGACGATGGACAACCGGCTGGGCACATCCAAACCGACGGTAGGCTCATCCAGCAACAGCACCGACGGCTTATGCAACAAGGCGCGGGCAATCTCCACGCGCCGCCGGTGCCCGCCATTCAACTGACGCACCTTCTCAAAGCGCCGGTCATTCATATTTAAGCGCTCCAGCTCTTGCTGAATTCTTTGCTCAGCCTGTTTTCGACCCATGCCATGCAAGGAAGTGTGATAGCGCAAGTTTTGCAGCACCGACAAATCCATGTCCAGCGTGGTTTGCTGAAAAACCACGCCCAGTTTTGCCAACGCCAACAACGTTTGCCGCTTAATGTCGAAACCGCACAATTCGATACGCCCGTCGCGCGTGTCGTACAGCCGGGTAATCAGGGAAAATAAAGTACTCTTCCCTGCCCCGTTAGGGCCCAACAAAACCGTGCATTCACCCGGCTGAATCTTGAAATTAACGTGGGACAGTGCTTTTTTTCCGCCATAGGAAAAACTCAAGTCTTCGACGGACAACGCTATGGACGAGTTCATGGTTTTACTGCAACTCCCCACGGATAAGTACCCACGCCGATCGATTTAGTCACCGTTTGAGTTTCAAGGTCAATTAGCGAAATATCGTTACTGGTGCCGTTAGTGGTATAAAGCCGTTTTTGATCCGGTGAAAACGCCAGGTTCCAAACCCGCTGACCAACCAGCAGGTATTTTTCCACTTCAAAGGTCTGTGCATTAATTACCGCGACACGGTTTGCAGGCCCCAATGCCACATAGCCGCGTTTTCTGTCTTTATCGATGGCTACACCGACCGGCTGGATTTTATCGGCGGTAACGCCTTGCACATCAAATTTGATAGTTTTGACGATCTGCTTGGTTTTAACATCCAGAATCATCAAGGTGCCGGCCATTTCCGAGGTAACCCACAATTGCTGGCTGTCGGCTGTAAAGCCAAGCGCGCGCGGTCGCGGATCAACCAGCGTATTTTCTACGATAGCATTGGTTTTGGTATCGATCCAATGCACCATATTGGTCGTTTCAGAAGCGCTGGCCACCCAGAGATTATCGGGGCTCACGGTGATGCCTTCAGGCTCCACACCCACCTTAATCTGTTTGACGGCTTTTTTATGCTTAATATCGATGACGGTTACCTGGCTGTCATCTTCATTGGACACATAAAGCCGGTCGCCCGCCGGGTTTAGCGCAAAGGTCTCCGGGTCTTCGCCGGACGGCAATCTTCCGGTTTCCTTGAGCGTCTCGGCATCGATAATCTTGATGGTATTTTCATCGCTGGTAGCCACATACAAAAACTTGTTATCGGGGCTGATGGCGATGCCTCTGGGGCGCTGGCCGATGTCTACCGTTTTGATTAACTTGCCGGAAATCGGATCTACAACCGCAAGCGCATTATCTTTTTCAAGCGTAACAAATACCGTTTCAGCCTGCGCTACACCTGTCAATGCCACTGTCAAAAACAGTCCTAAAACATTTTTCTTCATCATTTACTCCATTTACAGGTTGATTCGGGTTGATCAAAACCCAAGGTATCGAGTTCGGTTTTGGGATGCAAAAAACCTTCAATCGGCGCGACAGCAACCAACGATCTGGGCGCCGCCAGCAAAACAGGCTGCCGCAACTGCCCATCCCAGGACCGGAACGACAGAGGATTTCCTTTATAACCCTGCAGGGCAAACGCATCGCTCAACATATATTCATTAAGCCTGTTCACATCGTTCGATTTGGTGCGGGTAGCCGCCTCGCCGATAGCCCTAACCGCCAGATAAGCAGCATAATCCTGCTCTTCCATCCAGCGTCCCGCTTGGTCTTTAAAGCGATTTTGGATCTGCACCGCGCCCCATTGTTCATGGGTTCGATGCCATGCCGTAGCAACCAGCCCCTGAGTACCGATCACCGGCCTTGCATTCCAGGTTCTGTATTCAAGATATTCGCCAAACTGGCCCTGCTCGTCGGCAACAACCAGCACGTCATAATCGTCCACTTGGGTGAACACCGCCACATCCGATTGCGCCGTGCGCCGCGCATCGTAAGTGTGCTCCCAGGTCTTTTCCTCGACTATTTTCATGCCGAAACGTTTAGCCGCCCGTTTTAAAGCATCGGCAAATAAACGATCTTCCTCGGTAGCGCCTATGACTAAAAACCACTTATTCCAGCGTTTTTTCATCATGTATTGCGCCAGCGCATCGGCACGCATGGCCCTGTTAGGTAAAATGTGCCTTACGTTATTGCGGCATTGCTCATTGCGTAATGCATCATCAATGGTCGCCACATCAAACAGCAGCTTCTGTTTTGCGGCGGGTAAATCGGCGATTTTATTTAAAGCATCGGCAGGCAGGTTAACAACGACGTAAGAATATTGATCGCCAATATCCTTATTAAAGGTATCGACAACATTGCCATCCAACGGCACGATGAATTTTTTCAGCACAAACTGCTGCCCGGTAAACTGGCCGGTCGTATTATTGTCATCAATCGCAAGCGCCGACCCCAGAACGCCCTTGTCTTTAATAAAAGCATCCAGGTTAGACAACGGGGGCGGGACTTTCTGCTCTTGTGTCAAATAAGCAATATTGACTGTCTGTTTAGCTTCAGCATAAACAAAATTCACACTAAGCAAATGAATAATAAATAGAAATTTAATAGTTATCCGAAGAGGCAAATTAATTGATCGCATCATTTCCTAACAATAATAAAACGCACAGGCGCTAATTTTAACGGATTCATTAACTTTGTTTTGCTTTTCGATAAAGCTCGCTAAAACCGGCGCTCGAAATCTCCAAATAATTGACCCTAAAGCCGCCGTATCTGCATGAAAAATAAGCCTGTTTAGCCTTGACGAGATGCATTTTACTGAGCTAACCCGCTCGACTGTAAATAGAGTGTTGACTTCAATCAACAAAGAGTTCAGCATTAATAAAAACAACCCTGGCTCCAGGGTTGAATGTTAAAATCAGGAAAAATCACCGCCGTTTTTTACGGCCTTCAACTAAGCTAAAAGGACATAGAAATGGACGCAAGCACTATACAAACCCGATCAGATACACTCATTAACTCGGCATCGTCTCAACGGACGAAAAGCTCGGAAAATAATGAACCCGCTATCGAAACCCAGTCGGATAACGATCGGGACGACAGCCTACAAGTTTCCAAGGAAACAGTAAAACTTTCCGATACATCATTAAAGCTATCTACATCTTCACCGGTAAAAAGCAGCGACCAGGCTGCCCCAATAGAAAATAAAGATCAAGCTCAACAAGCGCTCAAACAGCTTATTGCTGATTTTCAAAGCAATCCATCCCAAGCACAAGGGGCTCATAACAACATATTCGACGGCGCGGTAAAATCATTGTTAGGTTAATACTATCGCCAATGACACACCTTCTATTAAGCGGAATATTCATCTATCCCGTAAAGTCATTAGCAGGCATTAGCGCAAACAGCTGGCCTGTCACTGGAAAAGGCTTTCAGCACGACAGAAAATGGATGATTATCGACAATGACCGGCAATTCCTCAGCCAGCGGAAATTGCCGAAAATGGCTTTAATTAAAACCGCACTGACCGATAAAAACCTGATCCTGTCCGCACCGGGCATGGAAAATCTATCCCTACCCATTGAGCCTGTTGACGGTCACATCATTAACAGCACCATCTGGCATGACCAGTGCGACGCCCGTAGCGTTTCAACGGAAGCCGACCAATGGCTGAGCGATTTTTTAAAACAGGATTGCCGACTGGTTTACCAGCCCGATGAAGTCATCCGACCGGTTGATCCCGATTATGCCAAGCCTACCGACAAGACAGCATTTTCTGACGGATTTCCTTTCCTGATCATTTCAGAAAACTCCCTGACTGCATTAAATCATGACATGCAGCTGAATTTACCAATGGCCCGTTTCAGGCCCAATCTGGTTATTTCCGGCTGTCCCGCCTATGCAGAAGACAGCTGGCGCGAAATCGCCATTGATTCTATAGACTTCAGACTCCCCAAACCCTGCTCCCGGTGCGCCATTCCGACTATCGACCCTGAAACCGCGCAAACCGGCAAGGAACCGCTCACGACACTCAATCGCACCAGGAAATGGCAAAATCAAGTCTACTTCGGACAAAATGCCCTGCATGATCAATGCGGCCAATTGACTGTCGGCGACGCTGTACATATCAAATTGACAGGCGTAAAACAACCGCCAATCTAGCCTGCTTGGGCGAACCGTTCCATCGCCTTTCATTTAAAATAAATCGTCCAATAACCATGCATAAAGTCCTTTTGCTGATTGTCGTCCCGCTATTGTCTTACGGTTTTTGGCTAAGCGATGCATTTAAAGGCATCGCGGCGGGCGTCTCGATTTTCCTGTTCGGCATGCTATCGCTGGAGCAAGGATTTAAAGCCTTTACCGGAGGCGTACTGGAACGAATTCTACAAAAAACCACAGATACCGCCTGGAAAAGTTTCGGCTTTGGTTTTCTGTCGGCTGCATTGATGCAGTCCAGCGGCTTGGTCTCAGTCATCACCATTTCATTTCTGAGTGCGGGTTTGCTTGATTTAGTCGCCGGCATCGGCATTATTTTCGGTTCCAATCTGGGTACGACTACCGGTGCATGGCTCATCGCAGGGCTGGGGCTGAAAGTTAATATCGCCACCTACGCCATGCCCCTGCTGGTTTTTGGCGTTTTATGCGTATTTCAAAGCGGCAAACAGTTAAAAGGCATCGGCTATATCCTGACCGGCCTGGGCTTTTTGCTCCTTGGCATACACTACATGAAAGAAAGCTTTGAAGCCTTCGAAAACACTATAAATCTGGCCGAATACGCCATGCCCGGCGTCAAAGGGCTACTGGTCTACACCGCCGTAGGAATCATCGCCACCATTATCATGCAGTCCAGCCACGCTACGATGCTGCTAACCATTACTGCGGTTTCCGTGCATCAAATTACTTATGACAATGCACTGGCACTGGTAATAGGTGCCAATATCGGCACCACCGTCACTGCGATCATTGCTTCTTTCGGCGCCAATATTCAGGGTAAACGCCTGGCAGGCTCACACCTGTTCATTAACCTGTTTACCGGTATCTTTGTACTGTTTTTTATTAAACAATTCGGCATTGCTGTCGACATCATCAGCGCAAATTTGGGTATTGCCGTCTCGGACAATGCCATGAAACTGGCAACATTTCATAGCCTGTTTAATCTCGCAGGTATCGTTCTATTTTTTCCTTTTATTAATCAACAGATTCTATTATTAGAAAGAATATTCATTGAAAAACGCCCCGCTATTTTTAAACCGAAATATTTGGACTCATCAGCCATGGATTTCCCTGAAACAGTCGTTGAATCGGTCAGACTGGAAAGCATTCATTTATATGAAAATGCCATCCATATTATTTTGCGCACGTTTGGCTTACGTAAATCCGATCTCCAAAAAAACGACTCGCTCAAGCAACTCATAGAACGAAATAATCATCCCATTGAATACGACATTGACGCCAGCTATGAGAAGAGAATAAAAGGCATCTACAGCGCCATTATTGCTTTCATCAGCCGAGCCGGGTTTACTTGGGAAATGGCCCAATCTTCGAAGCTTTCCTGGCTACGTGAGGCTAATAAGCACATTGTTGAAGCCATTAAAGACACCAAGCACTTGCAAAAAAACTGGACTCGCTTCAGAACCTCAAACAATCAAGCCACAATAAATGAGTACAACAAAATTGCCTACCAAATAGTCTTTCATATCCAGCAGATTGAAAATTTCAGGCATGAAATTGAAAGCAACGAATTACCGTTATTATCGTTAGATACATTAAAAGCAACCATTAAAAATGACGACATGCAAATGAATCGCGCCATTGAAACCCTGATTAGAGAACAAAAAATAACGCCTGAAACCGGCTCTTCCCTGATTAATGACAGCTCCTATATGCGCAGCATTAAAAAAAATCTGCTAAAAGCCGCCGAAACGCTGTTTTTACACAGCAACACAGGTAATGCCCGGGCTGAACAACAATTAACCCTGAATGAAACTGAAATTAACGATGTTGTTCAAACAGTCGATAACCAATAGCGTCATCCGAGCACCCGTTAACTACTCCCCTACCCTGCAGGGACAGTCATGAAAATAGAAAAGTTACTCCACAAATTACAGGCCTTCTTTAACACCGACAAACACAAAAAAAGGCAACACATTGAGGAGTTAAGAAAAATCCTGCTTAAGCTCAAGAAAAAAGAGAGAAAAATTACCCGCGCCATGCAACAGGTTAACGACGATAATTTAAGCAAACATTATCAAACTGAATTGGAAATTATCCGGGTACAGCGCAAAAAAGGCATTGAAGTTTTGCAACAACTGAAAGAACGTAAAAAAACCTAGACACCGGTTTTATCGCTTATTCAGGCCGCGATCGAGGCGCGCCGAGGAGACTACAAGCCCATCATCAAACTACTTCCATGCTTTTTCAGCCACTGCCGTCTACTTTGATAATCCGGCAAATGTTCAGCGACCAACGCCCAAAAATGAACGGAGTGATTCCTGACCTTGATATGGCAAAGCTCGTGTACTACCACGTATTCCAGAACTTCGGGCGGAGCTATGATTAACAGCCAGTTGATATTAATGTCATTATGAATACCGCAACTGCCCCATCGGCTTTTTTGCGTTTTGATTTTAATAGTCTGGGGAAATAGCTGTTTTTTTTCCGCATGCTGCTTTACCAGCCGTTCTACCTGGCTTTTCGATTCCTTTTTCATCCAGCGTATTAATGCTTCTTTTATCTCCGCACTATGGTCTTTAATGATCAATGCGTCGGGGACATGGGCAACAAATTCCTGACAGAATTCTATTTTTATCCTTTTTAATTTTGTGGGCCTTACCGCCAATTTATACGATGCCCCCTGATAAGGAATTTCAGCGCCATGTCCGTAAACAGCCGGAGCCAATTTATTATGCAGCTGGCTTTTGGCTGCAATTTTAGCTAACGCCTGGATTATCCACTGCTGCTTGTCCTGAACGAACTGATGAATTTTATGTTCGGCGACTTTTATTGGCGCGACCACTTCGACTTTACCGGGCGTTACGATAATTCGCGTCTGCGTGGACCGCTGACTGCGCCGAATCTGGTAGGAAAATGCTGGATTAGAAATGACGATTCTCTATATTACTGGATTACTGGATTACTGGGAAAAACTGGGGCAACACGCTTTGCTTAAATCTATTCATCCTGATTAATCATATGGGTTGCCAGTTGCTGCAAGGCTTGGCTTAGATTTTCCCTGAAATTCGCGGCCATACTCACTTCATCCAATGCTTTGGTCATACATAACATCCACTGGTCCCTTGCTGCCGCATCTATCGCAAAGGGGAAATGTCGCTGCCGCAACCTTGGATGCCCGTATTCCTGAACGAACAAATCGGGACCGCCCAGCCAGCCGGACAAAAACTTGAACAACTTGTCATGCGCCGCAGACAAATCCGCCGCATGCATGGCCCTAATTCCGGCAGCTTCCGGCAAGGTGTCCATGTAAAAATAAAACCGCTCAACCAGGCTGAGTATTGCCGCCTCTTCGCCTATGTGATCATACGGTGTTAATTGTCTATTTTCTGTCATTATCCGGTGCCCTGAAAAATCATTCTTTCAATAATCCGCTATTCTACTAAATATTCTTACCAAGTCCGCCAAACTCTTGTAAGATTGAGCAGTCCATCTTTTCTGTTAACCATTTATTTTAAGGAATCTAAATAAAATGAGATTAAATACCGCTATTCCACGTTCGGAAGCCAGTATTCTGGCAACCAACAAAGTACTGAGAAACACTTATTTGTTATTGTCGATGACGTTGATTTTCAGCGCGATGACCGCAGGTGCCGCAATGGCACTGAATCTGCCGCATTTTGGCCCTATCATTACCCTGGTCGGTTATTTCGGCCTGCTGTTCCTGACCACAAAATTCAGCAACAGCAGCTTGGGTCTGGTTTTTGTTTTTGCCTTGACCGGTTTTATGGGTCTGACTCTCGGCCCTATTTTAACCATGTACATCAAGGCCTTCAGCAATGGTCATGAACTGATCATGACAGCATTAGGCGGCACCGGCGTCATATTCCTGGGCCTTTCAGGCTACGCCTTAACCACACGCAAAGATTTCAGCTTTATGGGCGGCTTCCTGATGGTTGGCGTGCTGGTAGCGTTTCTTGCGGGTCTTGGGGCGATGTTTTTCGCTATCCCGGCTTTATCGCTGGCCGTGTCGGCCATGTTTATCCTGCTGATGTCCGGCGTGATCTTGTTCCAAACCAGTGAAATCATCCACGGCGGCGAAACCAACTACATTTTGGCGACTGTGTCTTTATACGTGTCTATCTACAACCTGTTCCTGAGCTTGTTGCAATTGTTAGGCGTATTCAGCGGCGATGACTAAATAATCTTTTACGCCCGGCCCACATAAAAAAGCCCGGCTTACTTGGTAAGCCGGGCTTTTTTATGTATTGTCCTTTTACGGCGGTGTTTTAGAGCCATGCAAACGAATCAATAAAGCGGCCTCATCATGGCTTAGCCCTGAGTTTTTCATTAATTCATTAACACTAGCCCCGCTTCTTACTTTTCGGATGTCTCCGCTGTACGGATGAGAAGACTGGTCATTTTGCTCGACTTCGGCAATCTTTGCCGCCAGATCATCGATCTGCCCGTCGGTAACGGCTATTCGGCTATCCACTGTGGCTATCCGGCTATCGACTGTCAAAGCGGCCGAACACAAACCGGCAATGTCATTACTGTTGCCGTGAACAATATCATTAAGAACCTGATAATCGTGTTTAAGCCTCAGCTGCGTACGCACCAGCCAAAAAAGCACCACGAGCATAACAACAATAGTTATACCCTCAATAATAAGAGCTACCATCACAGGATTATTCATCAAGCAATTTCATCAATATGTTGAATGGGTTCAGCCTCATGTTCTTTCTCTTCTTGTTTCTTTCTACGCTGCTGTTTCTCTGGGAGACTATCATCCCGGTCAATTTTTTTAGGTTTCACGACTGGAAAAGAGGGTGATACGGGTTGTATTTCTAGCATACTGGCCTCCCATGACTGACTTTATTGCCGTAGGTTGGGTTAGGCCGTAGCCGTAACCCAGCATTTGCCGCTTGAATAGGCCGGGTTACGCTATCGCTCGGCAATCGCTCCTGCATTGCACTACCTCCTGCATCCTTGCAGTCGTAACCCGACCTACGCGACTCATTTTTTAATATTAGCAGTCATTTTACGTTATTGTTAACCGAATCGGCATTATGGTTGACCAACAGCAGTCGCTGTCGGAGCCAAGTTCAATAATTTGGCGCGTTCTTCATCATTAGCTCCATAACGCGCAAAAGCCTGCGACATTAAAACCAGAACCACTCGCCTGTTCTTAAATCGACCCGCCTCTATTTTGTTATCCCCAATAGGATGAAATTCTCCATACCCAATTGCCGACAAGCGAGGAGGATTAATGCCCTCCTTAACAAACTCATGCACAACACTGGTTGCCCGGGCGGATGACAAATCCCAATTCGACCTGAATTTTATGTTATCGATAGGAATATTATCGGTGTGCCCTTCAATATTAATCATATTAGGCAATGGATTAATCACCTCGACAATCTTTTTCAACACCGGTATCGCTTTTTTGGATAATTCCGCCTCACCACTCAAGAACAGCATTTCGCTATTCATTTCCAGCTCTATCCAATAGTCGTTTTTCTTGACTGAAACCAGATTATCTTGGATAAAAGGCGCTAAAACCTGCTCGAATTGGCCTGACACCTGACTCAACTGCTTTCTTTCTTTTAATATTTCTTCACTCAGCTCGCGTCTTTCTTCAACTTCTACCGTCGTTGGGTTTTCTAATGGAATGGGCTGAATAGTCGTCGGCAAAGTGCCTATCTGAATAGGGGCAATCTCATTACCCTGCTGTTCTTTATTTGAAAATGCTTCGCCTAATGAATCGGACAGTGTCTTGTACTTCCCTTCATTGACCGAAGAGATTGAATACATGACCACAAAAAAGGCAAATAACAAGGTTATAAAGTCTGCGTAAGACACCATCCATCGATCATGATTATTAGTGTCCGCTATAGGTCTTTTCCTGCGCCTTGCCATAGCCTAGTCTTTATAGGAGTCATGCAGATAGCCGCCCAATTTCAGCTTTATATTTCTTGGATTTTGACCCTCTGCAATAGAAATAATACCCTCAGCCAACATTTCCCTGGCCTGGGTCAAGGCAAGCACATGCGCTTTTAGTTTATTGGCAACCGGCAAAAAAACCAGGTTGGCGGAACCTACGCCATAGATTGTCGCGACAAAAGCCGTCGCTATCCCTTGCCCTAAAAGTTCCGGGTTGGTCAGGTTCTGCATGACATGAATTAAGCCCATCACGGCGCCGAGTATGCCGATGGTCGGCGCATAACCGCCCATCGCCTCATACACTCCTGCCGCCTGTAAGCCCATACTTTCCTTGGCATCCATGTCCATCTCCAATATGTCGCGTATGGCATCAGGATCATTACCGTCAACCAGCAACTGCAAGCCTTTTTTTATAAACGGATCTTCTTCCTTGGGCAGCGCATCTTCAAGCCCCAATAAACCTTCCTTTCGCGCCAGCAAACTCCAGTAAATCACCTTATCGATTTGCTCTGAAAGATTCATTTCTTTTGATATGAGCACCCACGAAAACATTTTCATGCTTCTGACAAAAACGGCCGGCGGGTATTGCAAAAGCGTCGCCCCGAATGTGCCCCCGAACACAATAATAAGCGCAGGTACGTTGACCAACGAATGGATGTCGCCGCCGTCCAGCATGATGCCCAACAGAATCGCACCGACCCCGACAAAAATACCTGCGATGCTTAAAATATCCATTTTCCAGCTTTCAGATAGCTAATCGTTTATCCAGTCAGACAGTCTTGAACGCAATCTCAACACGGCCTGAGTGCAGATTTGGCTGACTCTGGATTCACTAATATTCAAAACTTCGCCGATTTCGCGCAAGTTGAACTCTTCATCATAATAGAGCGAAATAACCAGGCGTTCGCGTTCGGGCAAACCCATGATGGCGTTTGCCAATGCCTGCTGAAATCCTTCACGGCTTAAGCCGTCTACCGGGCCTTCTTCATGACTCAGGGTTTCATCCATGTAATGATCTCCATCTTGCGCCAATTCTTCGACGCTGAATACTCGGCAGCTGCTTGAATCCTGAAGAATGTGATTATATTCATCAATGGCTATGCCTAAATACGTAGCCACATCGACGTCTCTTGCCTCGCGCCCGGTTTTATTTTCGATCGTCCGTATGGCGTCAGAAACCATCCGTGATTTTTTATGCACGGAGCGCGGCGTCCAGTCGCTGCGCCGGACCTCATCCAGCATGGAACCGCGGATACGAATTCCGGCGTAGGTATCGAAACTGGCGCCTTGCGAGGCATCGTAATTCTTGATGGCTTCCAGTAAACCGAGCATCCCTGCCTGAATCAAATCATCGACTTGAACGGAATCGGGCAATCTGCCCAATAAGTGGTAGGCAATGCGCTTAACTAACGGTGCATGCTGCATGACACGCTCATCGGTGCCTCCAGCCTGGACCGCAGTGTACATTGCCACGCCGCTCACGCAACGTCCTTTTGGGATCCGTATTGAATCATTCTTTCAATAAAAAACTCAATATAACCGCCCGCCTGGGATTTCAGCGGCCAGCTGTCAATTCTTGCGGCTATCGTTTTCAGCGCGAGCGATGCCTTGCTTCTGGGAAAGCCCATAACCACCGGCGTTTGTTTTTGAACCGATTTGCGCAAATATTCGTCATACGGTACTGCGCCTGCAAACTTCAGGGTAACATCCAGATAGCGATCAGTGACTTTGCTTAATTTCTGGAATAACGCGATACCTTGCTGAACGGTTTGAACCATGTTGGTTATCACATGGAAATGGGACAGGCCATAATCCCTGTTAAGCAACTTAATAAAGGCATAAGCATCGGTTAACGATGTCGGCTCGTCGCACACAACAACGATAATCTCCTGGCAGGCGCGGGCAAAATTGACCACGCTTGCCGATATGCCGGCCGCAGTATCGACAATCAATACATCGATATCCTGGTCGATCTCGCTAAAAGCATGGATCACTGCCGCTTGTTCGACGGTGGTCAGTTCAGACATCTTCTGAATGCCGGATGCGCCTGGAATCACTCTCAAACCCGAGGGTCCGTCAATCATGATTTCATCCAGTGTTTTTTCTCCTGACAGCACATGAGAAAGGTTGAACTTGGGATACACGCCTAACAAAATATCGACATTAGCCAATCCCATATCGGCATCCATTAACACCACTCGCTGCCCCATTTGCGACAGCGATATGCCAATGTTAACCGACAAGTTTGTTTTGCCCACGCCACCCTTGCCGCTGGTGACGGCGATAACCCGAACGGGTTTTATTTTATTCATTCTTCTTATCCCGGCTGCTTGATCAGGTTGCTTATGCATAGCCTTGCGCCGCCCAAGCTTCATTATTTACATCGTTATAATCGCTTTCCTCATCCAGCTCAGCCACACATTGTGCGATTAAAGTCCGTGCGCAAGGGCTATGCATGTCTTCAGGCACTTGCTGGCCGTCGGCAATGAAAGACAACGGCAGGTTGTTCTCTATGATTGAAGAAACGGCCGAGCCAATCGTTGCGGCTTCGTCAAGTTTAGTCAAAATACTCGCTTGCGGTTCAAAAACCTGGAAGGCTTTGATAATTTCATTCATGGCTTTGTATTCGGTTGCCGCCGACATCACCAGATAGGATTTAATGTCGATACCGCTTTGTTGCAGGGTATTAATCTGCTCGACCAGCTTCATATCGCGTTGGCTCATACCGGCAGTATCGATCAAAATAAGGCGCTTGTCCGAAAAGCCATTGATAAGATTACGTAATTCAGCGGCGCTGGATGCCACCCGGACCGGAACGTCAAGTATCCGTCCATAGGTATTCAGTTGCTCATGCGCGCCGATACGGTAATTATCGGTAGTAATCAAGGCAACCTGTCTGGGTCCGTGTTTTAAAATGAATTTGGCGGCCAGCTTGGCAATCGTTGTGGTTTTTCCTACGCCGGTAGGTCCTACTAAAGCGGCAATGCCGCCGTGTTGCAGCAAATCATCGCCGGCTACGGGCAGCACTTTCGCCAACAGTTCCTGGGCCTGGCTAAAAACCAGTTCGGGATCAGTGTGATTAGTAAAGCGGTTAGCGATTTTAACGCTCAGTTTTCTTGAAATGCTCATTCCCGCCAAACGCTGTAGCAAATCAGCCCTGACCGGATTGGTTTGCGACGCTGCGCCCCAGCTAACGCTGGATAGTTTGGAGTCCATCGCAGACCTTAAGGATTTAAGCTCCTTGCTCATTTCCAGGAGCAAATTATCAGCCGGACTGCTCTGCTTTTCGGGCGGAATAACTATTTGCATAGGTCTTTCCGCTTGCTTAGGCCTTTGTGCTACGGCAGGTGCAACCGGCTTGGCAACTTTTGCCGTTACCGTTTCCATATTTCCGCGTAGATGTACTTTTTCTGCATAGCCGACATATTGGTCAATATTTCGGCGCACGGGAGGACGCTCAGGCACGAAACCATCGGCACTTTGTTTTCTCTGGCTGCTTAATACATGCAAACGATTCTTTTCCGCTTCAAAATCAGGCAAATCGATTTTTTTAGTTTCACGACTGCCAAGAATGGTGGAAGATTGTTGTTCGGCGGCCTGTTTTTGCAATTTGCTTTGGATCAGCTGCTCGTCAAAATCTCGCGCGGCGACAATTTCAACGCCGCCGTCAACAGACTTGTTTGACATGATGACTGCATCTGCGCCCAATTCTTCTTTAACCATTCGCATGGCCTGGCGTATGTCTTCCGCAAAAAAACGTTTAATCTTCATAATTTAGCCTCATGTGCTATGTTCTTCGTCCGACAGTTGAAACCACTTTGATCTGACGATCAGCCGGTATTTCATTGTATGCCAAGACATGTAATCCGGGAATCGAATGGCGCACGAATCGGGATAACCACGGACGGATATAAGAAGAAACCAGCAATACCGCCGTTTGTCCTTCCATTTCCATTTTTTGCATACTTTCCTGTAACGATGTATGCATTTGTTCCGCTAACCCCGGCTCGACCCCAACACCGCTTTCGCCTGCCGTTTGCAAAGATTTATGCAATAACTGTTCCAACTCGTGATCCAACGTAATAACCGGCAACTCATTCTGCATCCCACTGATTTCATGGATAATTAATCGACCTAATGCCGCACGCACCGCTGACGTTAAGATGTCGGGATCTTGACTCCTGAGCCCGTACTCCGCCAAAGTTTCGACTATGCTGCGCATATCCCGGATAGGTACATGCTCTTGCAACAGGTTTTGCAGTACTTTGACCACCACGCCCAACGGCAATGTTTTCGGAACCAGATCCTCGACCAGCTTAGGGGCGGACTTGGCCAGATTATCGAGTATTTTATGCGCCTCTTCGTAACCGAATAATTCGTGGGCATGCGATTGCAAAAGATGACTCAGGTGGGTCGCCACCACTGTTCCAGGGTCAACCACAGTATAGCCGAGGGTTTGCGCATGATCTTTCTGGTTGGGTTCTATCCACACGGCATCCAGGCCAAAAGCGGGATCCTTGCACGCATTGCCCTTCAAGGTGCCAAAAACACGGCCCGGATTAATCGCCATATCCATATCCGGCATGATTTCAGCCTCGCCTACCGTTACCCCCATCAACGAAATCCGGTAGGCCGTTGGACTTAAATCAAGATTATCCCGGATATGCACCGACGGGATTAAAAAACCCAGCTCTTGCGACAGTTTTTTCCGTACGCCCTTGATACGAACCATCAGTTGTCCGCCCTGATTCTTGTCCACCAAGGGAATGAGCCGGTAACCCACTTCCAGGCCGACCACATCAACCGGCATCACATCATCCCAACCCAACTCTTTGGTCTCGGGAGCGGCCAGGCTTTGAATCTGCTCCTGCGGATAATCGATAGCAACCAACTCGGCTTCTTTATGTCGCTTCTCAATTAAATAGGCTGAACCGGCTAGAACCGAAGCCAGTATGATAAAGACCATATTCGGCATGCCGGGAATGATGCCCAGCGCGCCTATCACCGCTGCCGTAACCGTTAACGCCTTGGGATTTGCAAATAGCTGAGTCGTAACCTGTTGCCCGATATTTTCGCCGCTGCTGCCCACCTTGGTGACCACCAGCGCGGAGGCTACCGACAATAACAACGAAGGGATCTGAGCGACTAAACCGTCACCAATGGACAGTAATACATAAATCTTTCCCGCATCGGCAAAACTCAAATCATGCTGAAGAACGCCAATGGCCAAGCCGCCGATCATGTTGACAAATAAAATGATAATCCCGGCAATCGCATCGCCCCTGACGAATTTACTCGCCCCGTCCATGGAACCGTAAAAATCCGCTTCGGTAGCCACTTCGGCGCGCCGCTCACGCGCTTCATCCTGAGTCAGCAAGCCTGCATTCAAATCCGCATCGATAGCCATTTGCTTGCCCGGCATCGCGTCCAGCGTAAACCTCGCCCCGACTTCCGCAATCCGCCCGGCGCCCTTGGTGACAACCATAAAGTTAATGATGATCAAAATCGCAAAAACCACCAAACCCACGGCAAAGTTACCGCCGATAACAAAAGCGCCGAAGGCCTCAATCACCTTACCGGCGGCATCGCCGCCCTTATGTCCTTCAATCAATACGATACGCGTCGAAGCCACGTTCAGCGCCAATCGTAATATGGTCGCAAGCAGGATAACCGTTGGAAATGACGCAAATTCCAAAGGTTTAAGCGTATAAACAACGACCAGCAGGATGATTAACGAGAAAGCGATGTTAAAGGTAAAAAACAGGTCGAGCACGAATGCCGGCAGCGGCAATATCAGCATCGCCAAAACCATGACGATAACCAATGGCGCGCCCAACTCGGCTTTGCTCAATACCGCCAACGCTGCTTTTAATTTAGTAAAATCCATACCCTGCTAATCCTGTTTAAATTCGTCAGGCACGTTAATATTTTCCGGTGGCAATGGCGCTCTCCAATCATTTTTCTGAGCCGCTTTTAACTGATACACATAGGCGAGTATTTGGGCTACGGCTAAATAAAGTCCCTGCGGTATTTCTCTATCTAACTCGGTCGAATAATACAACGCTCTGGCTAAAGGCGGGGACGCCACCAACGGCACACCGGAACCTATCGCAGCATTACGGATTTGGGCGGCAATCAAATCGACGCCCTTGGCGACCAGTTTGGGCGCACTATTCGAATTTTGGTCATATTTTAAAGCCACCGCATAATGACTCGGATTAGTCACAATAACGTCGGCTTTCGGCACTTCCTCCATCATGCGTCTTTGCGCCGTCTCCATTTGCATTCTGCGCTGCCGCCCTTTCACCTCAGGACTGCCCTCCGAATCCTTGTTTTCATCCTTGATTTCCTGCTTGGACATTTTCATGCTTTTACTGTGGTCCCACAGTTGATAAGGTACATCAATCATCACAACCAGTATCAATGAACTACTGAGCAGCAAAATACACGTACCGATAATGTCCAGCGCATGACCGATTGAGTGAATCGGCGACTCGCCGCCCAAGCTTAGTAATTCGCCGATAAAAGATCGGTACAAAGCAACGGCAACAGCAAAAACCAACAAAATTTTCAACAATGCTTTGAATAACTCAACCAATCCTCGTATGGCAAAAATCCTGGCAATCCCTGCAATTGGATTCATTTTTGACGGAGTAAACGCTATAGCCTCCCAACTGAATACCCAGCCGCCCATCGATATGGGCGTAACAATTGCGACAACGACCATCACCGCCATAAACGGCGCAAGCAACATGACCGTGTCAATCATGACCTGCTTTAAATACAGCGTTATGCTATCGGGATCGAAAATGACTGCGCGGCTCAACTGAAACGTAGTCCGCATGATTTTTAACAGTCCATTGCCGATTGTGCCGCCCTGCGTAAGCAACATAGTAGCGCTCGCCATCAGGATGACAAAGGTGTTAAGTTCCCTGGACCTTGGAATCTGGCCTTTCTTTCTGGCGTCGGCAAGACGCTTACCGGTGGGGTCTTCGGTTTTATCGTCGTTATCTGACATAACTCATCTACAATCGCAACAACTGCCCGATCAAATCGTAGGCATCCGTTAACATTCCCGAAAATTGATCCAGCACATCAGGCAATGTTTTCCAAATCAACAGCAGACCCAACATCAAGGTTACCGGTATGCCCACTGAAAAAATTTGTAATTGCGGAGCCGCTCTGGCCGCCACCCCAAAAATAATATTCACCAACAACAGACTGGCAATGATAGGCATGGTTAACAATAAACCGCCGGCAAACATCCGGCTGCTCCAGGCAATAATCGACCAGATGCCCGCTTTATCTATACCGTCAATGCCGATGGGCAAGGTTTTAAAGCTATCCAACAGCATTTGTATTAACAACAAGTGTCCATCCAAACTAATAAAAATTAACGTAGTGGTCACTGTATAAAGCTGCGCAATCACCGGCACCTGCTGTCCGCTTTGCGGATCGACCATCATCGAAAAACCCAAGCCCATACTTAAAGCGACGCCTTGCCCTGCAAAAACGGCTGCGGCAAAAACCAACTGCAGAATAAAACCGGTCGTCAACCCGATCATAACCTGTGCAATAGCCGTCATAAACCCGGCGTAGCTGAACATTTCAACAGACGGCAAAGGAGGAAGCAAAGGCATGACCACAAGCGTTATGACCACGGAAAGGATCAGCCTGACTCGGGCCGGTACGGCTTTAATGCTAAACAGCGGCACCGCTACAAACATCGCACTAATGCGCATTAACGGCCAGATGAACAATGCCGTTTGGCTGAGAATTTGCGCTTCGGTAAAATTCAAAATTCAACCAATTAAATGCGGAATATCCCTGATCAAGCCCTGAAAATAATCAAGGAACATTTGCAGCATCCCCGGCCCCATAATCATCAAAACAATTCCGATCACGATGACCTTGGGCACAAATGTCAAGGTCGCCTCATTAATCTGGGTGGCCGCTTGAAACATCGCAATAATCAGGCCGACGGCCAGAGAGGGTAGCAACACCGGCGCAGTCAGCTTAACCGCAACAATCATCGCTTCCTGCCCAACCATAAAAATCGTTTCCGGTACCATAATTTACCTGCCGACCTTACACAACATAAAAACTTGCCGCCAGCATTTCCATGATCAAAGACCAGCCGTCAGCGAGAACAAACAGCATTATTTTAAAAGGCAGGGAAATAATCATCGGTGACAGCATCATCATACCCATGGACATCAGTACGCTGGCAACCACCAAATCGATGACTAAAAAAGGCAAGAAAATCAGGAAGCCTATTTGAAATGCCGTTTTCAATTCACTGGTCACAAAAGCCGGCAGCAATAACGAAAACGGCACATTTTCGGCCGATTCCAGCTCCGCCTTGCCGGAAATTCTGATAAATAATTCCAGATCGGCCTCTCTGGTCTGTTTTAGCATAAATTGCCGGAAGGGTTCGGACGCTTTTTCAATGGCGACAGTAACGTCAATTTTTTCTTCAAGATAAGGCTGGACGGCTTCGGCATTCACCTTGTCAAAAACCGGCATCATAATGAAAATAGTCAAAAACATGGACAAGCCTAATAACACCTGATTACTCGGTGCCGAACCGGTGCCTAAAGCCGTCCGTAGCAAGCTGAGCACAATCATGATTCGGGTAAATGAAGTCATGGTCAACAATAACGCCGGAAGCACCGTTAGCAAGGTCATCAACGCCAGAATCTGGATTGTTACCGTATACGTCTGGGCGCCTTGCTTGCCCGTCGTCACGGTGACCGCTTCAATCCCCGCTGCCGCGTAAGCCGGTGTTTCGATCAACAAAAAAGCCATGCCGATAATCAACAACCGATACCACATGCTTTTAGCCATCAGATCGTCCCTTCATCGCTTGCTTCACAATGGCAGCAAATCCGCTGTCTTTCCCGATAGACGGCGGTTCGTTGCTGTTCAAGCAATCGTCGCCTTCCAACACATGCAAAGCATCTATACGTCCCGGCGTCACACCCAAAATAAGCTGCTTTTTCCCGACCTGGAGCAAAATGACTTTTTCCCGCATACCTAACGACAGGCCGCCGACAATACGCATTTTTTCTGCGCCGTTGACAGAGATTCCGCCTAACTTGCGCATTCCCCAGACACAGAAAAAAAAGACAGCCAAGACTATCAGCAGCCCAACGCCCCAATGAAGCATATCTCCGGAAGAAATCGTCCTGACTGCCTGTTTTGGAACGTCCACGCCCGGCGCAGCAAAGCTAGCAGGAAACCACCAGAACATCAGCCACGCGACCATTATTTTTTCAGGCATCAGGCTAATCGTTTAACCCGTTCCGATGGACTTATCACGTCGGTTAAGCGGATACCGAATTTATCATTGATCACCACCACTTCACCATGGGCGATCAGTGTGCCGTTTACCAGTACATCAAGCGGTTCTCCGGCAAAACGCTCCAGCTCAACAACCGAACCCTGGTTTAACTGCAAAAGATTTCTGATATTAATCTGTGTCCGGCCTATTTCCATGGAAATGGTAACGGGAACATCCAAAATAACATCAAGATTAACTTCATCGCCTACGCTTGAAGACGACTTTTTATCTTCAAACTGATTATTAAATTCCTGAAATGCAGCCGCCTCAAAATCATCAATCGTTTCCCCGTCCTCTGGTGTATTTGGATATTCGCTCATCTTATTTCCCAACTTAATATTGTTACAATCAAATCCTGAATTGCGCCAGGTTGATTCAAGACTTTACCTTATCGATAATCTGTATCGCATAATTACCATCCGAAATGCCGACCTTACCTTCAAATACCGGAATTCCTTCCGCTTTAAGAATCACCGTATCCGGCATATCAATAGGTATTACATCGCCTTTTTTTAACCGCATAACGTCTCTTATGGTCATGTTTTTTTCCACCAGAAGACTGTTTATACTCACTTCCGCTCTCAGTACTTCGCCACGCAATGCGGCCTGCCAACCGCCGTCTACCTCGCCACTGTCGCTACTGATGGCATCCAGCAACTCCCGGATGGGTTCAAGCATCGCATAGGGCATTGCAATATTGACGTCACCGCCCCCGCCTTCCAGCTCGACATGAATGGTGGATATAACAATAATCTCTCCAGGCCCGATAATATTGGCAAACCGCGGATTAATTTCTGCGCCCACATATTCAAAATCGAGTTCCATGACCGGCTTCCAGGCTTCCTTCAAGTCCTTGAAAATCATATCGATGATGATCCGAACCACCCGCATTTCAGTCGGTGTAAATTCCCTGCCTTCGGTCTGATTATAAAATTGTCCGGCACCGCCAAAAAAATTGTCTACTACGGTAAAAACCAGTCGCGGATCAATGACGATCAACGCCTTGCCACGTAAAGGGTTAAACCGAACAATCGTTAAGTTGGTTGGAACCAGCAGTCCTTGTATATATTCAGAAAATTTTTGTACCTGAATGCCCGATATAAAAATTTCCGCCGAACGACGTAAGAAATTGAATAACGAAATACGGATAAACCTGGCAAACCGCTCATTAACCATTTCCAGGGTCGGCATACGCCCACGGACAATTCTTTCCTGACTGGCAAAGTCATACTCTCTGACCACGCCTTTTTCATAAAATTCTTCAGCGCCCGCTTCAGAATAAAACTCGGACTCGTCCTCTGTTTCAATATCTCCGTCGCTAACACCGTTTAGCAGTGCATCGATTTCTGCCTGCGAGAGTAAATCACTCATGTTATTGCATTACAAATGAAGTAAAAAATATCTCTTTAACCTGCCCCTTCCCTGCCATTTTTATTAAAACGGCGGTCACATCATCCAACATGGTTTTAGCCAACATCTCCTTTCCTTCACGGGTATTCAAATTGGCTGGATCCTGCGCACCAATCAGCATCAACAGATTATTGCGCATCATAGGTTCATTTTTCTTCAAAACCTCAATAGTTTCGGCGCCTTCTACCAGTATAGACACCGTAATTCGTCCGTGTTTAACTGTCGCCCCCTTGGGGAAGTCGACAACAATGGGCTTACTCATATCAAAATAGAGTTTTTCTGCATGAGCTGCCGCCTCATCCTCGTCAACATGTTCAACTTTTTCGCCTTTCGATGAATCCCCTTTCATAAGGAAGAAAGTGACACCGCCACCCACTGCTAATAAAATTACTGCCGCGACAATAATCATAATCAGCTTTTTAGGAGATTTTTTCCCTTCTCCGCCTTCTTGCTCAAGTTCAGCCATGTTACAAACCCTTTAGTTTTTAATCAGTAATTAAGCAATTTGAAGTCCACAGAATAATAATACGTGCAAAAACAATCTAATAAACTATAACTGCAATCCACTTACCTCTGTAAACAACACTAACCAACAGCTGAATGCTATCATTAACCGACATCGCAAAACCAAATCATACAAGAAAAAAGATCCTTTTAAAAGAATAAGATAGGAATACTTGTAAACGTTAATAATTAACTGCACCAAGTATTAATTATAAGTCTCGAATAGTTAAGCAAATAAATACGCTCAAAGAACCGCGACCTTAAAAAATGAAGCCGCCAGAAAACCGACACCTTATTACACACATAATGAAATTAAATAAAACCTTCTATCACAGCCAAAACGCCCCAACCACTCCACGATAAATGTTCTTGATGATCTCTGTGCAATTCCTCATCAAAGCAGCATCATTCCTCAGGAAAAATAAAAATGCCATTGAAGAAGCCATTTATTGTATTAATGACCGGTGACATCGACATTAACCATTCATCATTTAATCAACGCCGCCAAGATATTATTGCAACCACCCAATACGATGATATTTTAATGCACATTGAAGCGACTCAATTCGACCTGATACTGTTTGACTTGACTGTAAACTGTTCGATCGCAACGACTCCCGACCGATTGCGACACTTCTGCCCTCCATGGATGGAGGAAATGCCGAGGACTGCCGGGAGCAGTCTCGGCCGCCATCCCTGGCAGTCGGTCGCATCGGTTCCCGACCGACTGCGACACTTCCGCCATCCCTGGCAGTCGGAACTTATCGCTCGCATCAAAGACCCTCTTGGCATGAACAGCAAAACACCGGTCATTGCTATCGTTAATCCAGCAAAAGACTCCCAAAGCGAGCAACAATGCCCAGCAGAGTTTGACGACATCCTGACTGGCCCCATAACAGAGCAACGACTCAATGAGCTTATAGATCTTTGGAAAACAAAGGCTTTAGCTTTAGATTATATCCAAATACTCCTGAGTAAAACCAAAAACAACCGGCGCCTTACGCTGACCCTTTTTGAAAAGTTGTTCGAGGAACTACCGTTGCAAGTCATTGATATAAAAGATGCACTGGAAAACAAGCAATACGATATTGCCCGGGAAATTACGCACAAATTGAATGGTTCGGTGAGTTTTTGTGGCTTAATGGACATTCAGCAACCGGCAAATGCGCTAGAAAGCTGTCTGTTAAATAATAATTATGCGAGCACCCATCGGCACTTTCTCATGCTGCAGCAGCGCACCTTAAATTTCACATGCCACCAAAAATTTATCCTGGAAAACTTTGGCAAATACTAAGTCATAAAAAAAGCCCTTAAAGGGCTTTTTTTATGACTGCAAAACCCAATTTTAGTCCAACTCGTCAAGTAACGCTTTGGCTGCTTTTTTTTGCTCGGCCGTACCTTGCTCAAGCACCTCTTTGGCAATATCTTTGGCCGCTTCTGCATCGCCCATATCGACATAGGCTTTTGCCAAATCCAGCTTCGTTTCCAACTCGTCCATATCGGTAAGATCGGAAACACCGAATTCATCATATTGATTGGACTGCCCACTTGTTGTCAGAGGCTCATCCAAATCAAAGTTAAAGTCGAAATCGTCGCCAAAATCATCATTGAAATCTAATGCCTTATCCGCAGAAAAATCAACATCCTGTTGCTTTTTATCGCTATTTTCTAAAGCGCTAAAATCAAGACTGTCGATTTCTTTTGTTTTAGCATTATCGGAACTAAAGCTAAATTCGTAAGATTCAAATTCCTGCTGTTGGCTGGCTGGCTGTGTCCCCGAAGGTATGTCCGATAAGGCGCCGGGAGCAGAAACATCGTTCTCAGCTTCGTCTGATTCTTTGCTGTCCATTGAGAATGAGCTTAGATCGAAATCGATGTCTTCTATTTGCGCTCCTGAGGGCTTGCCCAAAAAAGTGCTTGGAGCAATAACATCTTTCTCCGCTTCATCCGATTCTTCGGTATCCATTGAGAATGAACTTAAATCAAAGTCAATATCCTCTATCTGCGCGCCTGAGGACTTATCCGCAAGCGTATTGGAAGCGATAACGCCTTTCTCCGCTTCATCCGATTCGCTGGTATCCATTGAGAATGAGCTTAAATCGAAATCGATGTCTTCTATCTGCGCTCCTGAGGACTTATCCGCAAGCGTATTGGAAGCGATAACGCCTTTTTCCGCTTCATCCGATTCTTTGGTATCCATTGAGAATGAGCTTAAATCAAAGTCAATGTCTTCGTTATTTCGCTGCTCATCAACAAAAGAATCGGCTTCAGATGAAGTTAAATCAGTATCCGGCTCGTCGCCCTTCAACGCCGTTGTTTCCTTGGCAAAACCTTCACTGTCCAACTCTCCGAAAGAAGCCGTTCCAGTAATTACGTCCTCTCTCCCACCGATGTTTTCGTCACTATTTTCAACGGGTGTATTGTCAGCCACTGCGAACAGAGCCTCCCCGGAAGAAAATAACGGCGAGTCAGGACAAATTTCACGCCCCATCTCTGCCGCTTTTTCCCAAAACTCGACATCACTCCGCTTACCAGCCTCTACCAGTTCATTCGCATAGGCTTCAAAAGCCGTTTTGCTTTCGTTAGCATAAAAAATTTCCAGCAACTTCAATTTACATTCATCGCGATTCGGCTGGTCTTTAATCGCCTGCCTTATTAATTCTTCGGCCTGCTGATAACGACCATAAGCAAGATATACATCAGCCTCGGATATAGGATCAATTTCCCCCTGATCGGTATCAAATGAGTCAAAATCACTCGGTGTAAACTCACTTAAGAAAGAACTTTCGCCTACTGTGCCTACATCATGAACTGCACCCTCTTCGACAACCGGCACGGAAAGACTTTCATCGGCTTCAGGTATTTTAATCATGCTGGAAGTGGCGAACATACTCTCTGTATTCGTTTCCTCGTCAACCTTGCGTTTCCGCCACCAAAGCCAGCCAAGCAGTGCCGAAATTGCCAATCCGGCACCCCCTATCCTCAGATAGGACGGATCGAATAAACCACCTTCAGGTTTCGGTTGAGCCACTGGCTGCACGGGTTGAACAACTGCTTGCTGGGGAGCCGGTGGCGTTTGATTCACAGGTTTCGCTGCCATAACCTCGACTGGCACTGGCTCGACCGGTTGAGGAGCCGGTGTTACCTGGTCGGCAGGTTTGGCCGCAACGACTTCGCCTGGCGTCGGCTCGGCCGGTTGAGGAGCAGGTGTTACTTGGTCGACAGGTTTGGCCTCCACAACTTCGACCGGTGCTGCCTGTTCTTGACCAACAGGATGTTCCTGAAACTTATTCTGCAAAGCCGCGAGCTGTTGATCCTTTAAAGCAATCAATTCCTGCATCATCGCCAGTTGTTTTTCCAACTCAGCTACCTTGCTTTGTGTAGCTGCGTCACTTGCACCCTCTTCAGCTTTACCTTTAACGATCGCAGATGCATCCGCTGCTTTCTTTTCAGCCCTTGCCTGCTCATTAACCGACGCTACCACAGCATGATCGGCGACCGCCGCCTTGGTCGGGGCAACCAGCGTTAACTGATTATCGCCAGGCCCTTCGGCTTTGCTCAGGGCGGGCTTTTCCTTTGCTGTTTCAACATGGGCAGGAGACGAATGGTTTTTCCAGGCTTTTGTATGCCGGTTGAATTCCGCTAATGCCTGATTGCGTGATAATTTTAAAATGGCCTCTCTTTCAGGAATCTTCAGCATTTTTCCAGACATTAATGCATAAACATTTCCTTTATAGAATGCTTGAGGGTTTGCTTCATAAATCGCAATCACCATCTGCTCTACAGAAACGTCGCTCTGTCCTCTTGCTCGGTCAGCCACGCTCCAAAGCGTATCATTTCCAAGTGTAGGCCCATATTCGCTCTCACTGCTTTGTCCATTTGCATGCGATTGACGTTGAGGCGTAGTGACTGGCGGCTTCGCATAGTTTTCAGTACTGGTTGAAACGGGAATGGTTGCTTGGTTGTAAACTGAAGGCGGATCCACCAAGACAGTAAATTCACGATACAAATTGCCTTTGGGCCAGCTGACTTCGAGCAAAAAATCCAAAAAAGGTTCCTTTAACGCTTCCTTCGAAGTCAGCTTAATGACTGCCGTGCCATTTGAATGAGTAACGGTTTCAAGTTTAATTTTCGACAGAAAATAGTTCCATGACACCCCCGCCTCATCAAATTTTTCAGGTGGAGCCAAGTTTACCTTGATGTCCGATACGTTCTCGCCTGACAGTGTTAGCGCAATTTCAGCATCCAGATTTTGATTCAGGGCCGAATGCAATTTAATCTCACCAATGCCTAGCGTATGACCACTAGCCGGCGCAAGCAACGATACAACCGCTAAAGTTTTAGTTAAATTGCGCACGCCGCTCTTCTTCACAATAGTTACCACAGTTTCTTACCGCGTCCAGTCAAATATGTACACAAGCTTAGTCTAGATGTAATTTTTTACCAGCACTTCTGCTATTTGCACACTGTTTAATGCCGCGCCTTTTCGAACATTATCACCCACCACCCACAAATCGATTCCTTGAGGATGCGAAATGTCTTCCCGAATGCGTCCTACAAACACATCATCATTGCCTGAAGACTCAGTCACCGCCGTCGGATAACCGCCATCGTTACGCTCGTCCATAACCGTCACACCGGGCGCCTTCTCAAGCAAGGCTCTGACTGTCGCCGCGTCGATTTTTTTACGGGTCTCAATATGCACGGCCTCGGAATGTCCGTAAAAAACCGGAACCCGCACTGCCGTTGCATTAACCAAAACGCTGTCATCACCCAGGATTTTTCGGGTTTCCCAAACCATCTTCATTTCTTCCTTGGTGTAGCCGTTGTCCATGAATACGTCAATCTGCGGCAACACGTTAAAGGCGATCTGTTTAGGGTAGACGTTTGTGATGATGGGTTGCATATTTAGCAGGCTGGTCGTTTGCTTAACCAGCTCCTCTATGGCCTCTTTACCCGTCCCCGAAACCGCCTGATAGGTACACACATTGATGCGCTCAATCCCCACCGCGTCGTAAATGGGCTTTAACGCCACCAACATCTGAATAGTTGAGCAATTCGGGTTAGCGATAATGCCTCGATTTTTATAATCGGCGATTTTTTCGGGATTAACCTCCGGCACCACCAGCGGAATATCGTCGTCATAGCGAAACTGCGAGGTGTTATCAATAACAATACAACCCGCTGCGGCGGCCTTCGGCGCGTATTCCGCCGACACGGATGCCCCCGGCGAAAACAGTCCGATTTGCGCCTTTGAAAAATCGAAGGTAGCCAAATCCTGCACGGCCAAAGACCTGCCTTTAAAAGGAATTCTTTTACCCACTGAATTACTGCTGGCCAAGGCATAAACCTCGCCGACAGGGAAATTGCGCTCTTCCAGAATAGACAGCATGGCTTCACCCACCGCACCGGTAGCGCCAACCACAGCAACGTTATATAACTTGGTCATCTTATCCACCCTTCTGTGTAGCTGACATAGCTGTACAAACCCATAGCACGGTAACGCAACCTAAACATAGGCCGGTCGGTAAAACTGCAACTTTCTTTGTCATTAATTTTAAAACCTTTTATTCTGAAATTTGAACACCGATAATCATGGAATATTTTTGAGTGCCATGTTGCGTCCCAACATTGAGTGCTCTAATGTGCTGGATTAAGAATAATACTCTCCGGGACACAAAAGCCGTCAACCCAACCTACGGCTACCCTAAAACCGCAAAAACTTTTTTGGTGATTTCATCGACACTGCCGACACCGGCTATCGAACTGAACTTGACCTGCTGTTCCGGCGCTGAATAAAACCCAACCAAAGGCTTAGTCTGTTCATGATAAACGCTGAGTCGTTTACGCACGGTTTCTTCCTTATCGTCATCGCGCTGAATCAAAGGCTCCCCGGTCACATCATCAACGCCCTCAACTTTAGGCGGATTAAACTCAACATGATAAGTGCGCCCGGATTGTAAATGCACCCTTCTGCCGGCCATGCGCTTTACAATTTCCTCATCTTCCACCACGATTTCAATAACCGTATCGATGCTCACGCCCATTTCGTTCAGGCCTTCAGCTTGAGCAATGGTCCGGGGAAAACCGTCCAGCAAAAAGCCGTTAGCGCAATCGGCTTGAGTAATACGCTCTTTGATCAACCCTAAAATAATATCATCGGAAACCAGGCCACCGGCATCCATCACTTTTTTTGCTTCAACACCCAACGGTGTTCCTTCCCGCACTGCGGCTCGCAACATATCACCCGTTGAAATTTGCGGAATAGCGTATTTTTCAGTAATAAATTGAGCTTGAGTTCCTTTACCGGAACCGGGACTCCCCAACAGGATGATGCGCATAACTAACTCCATTGTGTCGCTAAGACAGATTTAGACTCTAACATAACAGCTCGCGTCAGTCGGGTTAGCTTAATCCGACCTGCAAAACCAAATAAAAGTGTGACTGATTATTTTATAACACATCAAATTTTATCTCTTGTAAAAATACGTTTATTTCCCTATTCTTAGTCAGTTTTTTTACATTCAGGGGGAATAATAATGCGTGTTGAAGATTTAATGACTTCAAAAGTATTTACAGTCGAGCAACACGATTTGATTGATCGTGTCTTTTTCTTGATCCATTACGAAAGAATTCGTCACTTACCCGTCGTTGAAAAAGGCAAAGTTATCGGGATTGTATCCGACCGAGACCTGTACAAAGCGCTGGGTCCAAAAAGCAACTCTAATGCCATTGAAGCGGCAACCGGCACAGGCGCTACAGAACTGCATGTGATTCCGAAAAAAGTGCAGCATATCATGCACCGGGGCGTGATAACCGTTAACCCTGACACCTATGCCTCGGAAGCGGCTGCAAAAATGGCCGACAATAAAATCGGCGCATTGCCTGTCGTCGATAAAGACAACAAACTGGTCGGTATTCTTTCCTCCACCGACATACTCCGGTTTTTTTCAAAAATCGAAAAAGCCAGCGAAGAAAGAGATAAAAGAATCGCAGCCGGCATCAGTCATAAATAATAATGCAGCTTGCGTCACCCCAAAAGCCCCTAGGTAACGGGGCTTTTTTGTTTTAACCGGCAACCCACCATGACCCATAAAACCCTGCCCGATCAACATGTTAAAGCCGCAACATTAACGTGGTTAAAATCCGTCATCATTGAGCACAGCATCTGTCCGTTCGCAAAGCGCGAACTGGAACGAGGCAGTATTTATTTCAGCGTCGATCGCGACACAGAAATCGAACAATGCTTGCTGAACCTGATACTTGAATGTGATCGACTGGATACCGAATCCGGTATTGAAACCACGCTGCTGATTTATGCAGATGCGTTTGCAGAATTCAACGACTATCTGGATTTTGTTGAAATCGCCGAATCGCTGTTGATTGAACAAGGCTATGAAGGCACTTACCAGCTGGCAAGTTTCCATCCTGATTACTGCTTTCAAGGTAGCAATTCGGACGATGCCGCAAACTACACCAATCGCTCACCCTACCCCATGCTGCACTTGCTACGGGAAACCAGCCTAGACCGAGCCGTAGCCAACTACCCCGATCCGGAAAACATCCCGCAACACAATATCGAATTAACCCGAAAACTGGGATTAGCTAAAATGCAGGCTTTATTAGCGGCGTGTTACCCGGTTAACCCATGATTTTTTCATTCCTGCTGCTTAAAAGCCTCTAATTCCTTAGCCCGCGCCGCCGTAGCGGACATGAAACAATCGTTTGCACTGACCCTGGCCATCGTTCCACCATCAGGATCGTAATAAAAGTCACAATTAGCCTTTCTGTATTTAAGCCATAAGCGTTGGACTTCCTGCAACTGCTTCTTACGTTCAGGAGAAAGGCCGGCCATAATATCCTGATAAGCTTTGTTTAACCTCACATCTTGCCGTTCCGTTTCCGCATTCATGCATTCAACCATTGATGGCGTAACGCCACCGGCTTGATCCATACAGGTTGCGAATGTTTGACTTAAACCCACATCAGCAGCAAGAACCGGTTGAACTACTGCGGTCATCAACCCCGCAATTACCATGTATCTAAAGGAGGACATCACTACTTGACTTCTTCCGCTACGACATCGGCTTCAGCCGCAACTTCGGTTTTTTCAGGTACTGCCGCATCTTCAGCGACTAGCGCGTTATGCTCTACGACTTCGGATTCGGCAACAGCGGCGGCATCTTCCACAGAATCATCTTCGACCTTTTCAATTATCGGCGTATCGGCAACAACAGGATTTTCCACAACATCGGCTTTTTCATTCAAAGCGGCATCTTTGACAACGGCCTCGCTAACTTCAACAGCCGCTTCCGGTTTTTTATTTAAAGATTCCATAAAGTCGACAAACCAGTCCTGATGCTTAACGCGATCAAGATCCGGGTCAGCAATAATATCGGCGACGACCGGTAAATAGCCCTTGTTTTTAGAGATTTCCAACGCATTGTGGCAACCCTCTTTCTCGCCTCGCAAGCCATAAATACAAGCTACATTATAAGAAGCCGATCCGGCCTGAATCGCATTGGCCTTTTCGAAATAGCTTTTGGCCCTTTCATACAAACTATCATTGGGTGCAACCGCTTTAACCCGGGCCAATTCCATATAAGCAACACCGCCATCCAGCGCTGCGCCTAGATAGGCTGGCTCAATAGTCAGGCAAAAGGAGAATTTAGCAATGGCATCCTGATAAAGATTGGCCGCCGCCTCACCCGACTTGGTTCTCGCCTGATGCAACAAAGCAAGTCCCCAGTTATATAAAGCTTCAGCAATCAACGGCTCGTTAGCAACAACTTCGGCATAATCCTGATAAACTTTTTTAAACAGTTGATCGGCCGTATGGCCACCGCTGCTGCGCGCCTCCGTTGTTTGTTTTATGGCGGCTTTCAACTTGGATTTCTTTGTTATTGACTCAAAAAACGACATGATTTATCTCTCTTGATTTAGTAATTTATAATCGCAAGCTATAGAATAACAGTAGAGCAGATAACGACACTAATTCAAATGTGTAAATAACACACTACCTACCCACAACAAAGAGAAAATCATGAACGAATCAAACGGTTGCGACATTGCCAGAGAAAAAGTAAATCTGGAAACATCGCAAATTGCCTGGAAGGAACTGCAACGCTTTTTTGCCGCCGGCGCTGCGGTATTTATTGCATCAGACCTGGATTTAGTCGATGTGGCCTACCAGTTTTCCATCGACAATAAAGACCAGGTTGCGTTATGGATGCAAAGCAATCAAGTTGCTTTGGTCTCCGACCGACAGGCAGCCGACTGGTTTGAGGCTGACGCCGAGGTATGGGCCGTTGTCGTCAAACCCTGGATATTGGTTCAGGAATAAGTCACACCGTTTAAGGCATATTTGCCTTAAACTTTTCCTCTTGAACCGGATCTTCCCTTACCTCTTGATTCGATCCGCTTACTGTCAGGCTGTTTAACCCCACGAACCGTTGGTTTGGCGCCGCGAGCCGCCGGTTTTTTGGTATGCCGCATATCCTTTTTGCCGGTCGTTTTATTGGGCGCGTTCTTTTTAGGCGCATCGATCACTTTCAGTGAAACCGGCTCATAGCCGGTATCGGCCACACGCGGGATTTGCCGCTTAAGCAGTTTCTCGATTTCCACCAGCATCCAGGCTTCTTCCGGACACACCAGCGACAAGGCCTCGCCACTTGAACCGGCGCGCCCGGTACGGCCAATGCGGTGAATATAATCTTCCGGCACTTGCGGCACATCGAAATTAACCACATGCGGCAAGTCGTCAATATCCAGACCGCGCGCGGCAATATCGGTGGCAACCAATACCGAAACCTTGCCTGTTTTAAACTGCTCCAACGCCTTGTTGCGTGCGCCCTGCGTTTTATCGCCATGCAACGCCGCCGTGCGGATGCCGTCCTCAATCAACTGTTTTTCCAGACGATCGGCGCCGTGTTTGGTGCGCACAAAAACCAAAACCTGCTTCCAATTATTGCTGCCGATCAGGTAGGACAATAATTCGCGCTTGTACTCGCGGCCGATGCCGTAAACCCGTTCCGCGACATTTTCAGCCGTAGCATTTTGCTTGGCGACTTCGACTTCAACGGGATTGTTCAATAACTGCGCGGCCAGCGATTTGATCGCATTGGGCACAGTCGCAGAAAACAACAGGCTCTGCCGTTTCTTGGGTATCAGCGCCATAAGTTGCTTAATATCGGGCAAAAAGCCCATATCGAGCATACGATCCGCTTCATCCAGCACCAGCACTTCCACGTTGGACAGGTTGATATTGCGCTGCTGCACATGGTCGATCAAGCGTCCCGGCGTCGCCACCACGATGTCGCAACCCCGGCGTAATTGACGGGTCTGGATGCCGATACTCGCACCGCCGACCACCGCTTCCGCATGGAACGGCAAATGTGCGCCGTAAGTTTTTACGCTTTCATAGACCTGCGCGGCCAGTTCACGGGTCGGCACTAAAATCAGCGCACGAACGCGGCGCGGCTTTTGATGCGGATCATGATTCTCGGCCAGCCGTTGCAATAACGGCAAGGTAAAACTGGCGGTTTTTCCGGTTCCGGTTTGTGCGCCTGCCAACACGTCCTTGCCTTCAAGGATCAAGGGAATCGCTTTTTGCTGTACCGGTGTAGGAGTGACATAGCCTTGATCGGCTACGGCTTTAAGGAGTTCGTCGGCTAAACCGAGCTGGGCGAAAGACATTTTTGAAATCTCAGGTAAAAGGTGAAAAAGGCAAAAGACGAAGGGCGAAGGACTCCAGCCGAGCGGGGTTGCAACCCTCATCCGGCTTGTACAAGACCCAAGGCTCAATATCTCACGCGGCTTTTTTCGCCTTTCGTCTTGAGCCTTTCGCCTGCTTTTCAGCCCCCCGTCATACTCATATAACGCAATATAACCGGCTGCTCGTTAATATTAAATTCGTGTTTTTCCGGCTTAATCAGCATCGCATCGACAATGGCCTGTTTCAGCACCGCCATGTCGCCAGGATTGGCTCTGATGACCTGTTTTAAATCGACCGAATGCTCATTGCCCAGGCATAACAGCAAGCGCCCTTCAACGGTTAAGCGCACCCGGTTACAGGTGCTGCAAAAATTCTCGCTGTGCGGAGAAATAAAACCGGCACGGGTTTGCGTCCCTGCCACATTAAAATAATTCGACGGCCCGCCGGTTTTTTCAAGCGTGGCGACTAAAGTGAAATTCTCTGCCAAATCGACCTTGATCAAATCGCTCGAATAATAGGCATCAGCCCGGTCATGCTGACTGACAACACCCAGCGGCATTTCCTCAATAAAGCTGATGTCGATACCGTTATCGACCGCAAACTGAACCAAGTCATTCACTTCGGTATGGTTTCTATCTTTAAGAATAACCGCATTGATTTTGATCCGCTCAAACCCTGCTGCCTTGGCGGCCTGAATACCCCTAAGCACCTGCGCCAAATCGCCGGTTCGGGTTATCGCCTTAAACTTGTCGGCATCCAGCGTATCCAGGCTGATATTGACGCGTTTTACGCCCGCCTCTTTTAAAGACGCCGCCATCGTTTCAAGCTGGGAGCCGTTGGTCGTTATCACCAGCTCATTCAGGCTCTCGATACGCCCGATATTTTGCAACAGCTCCAACGCGCCTTTCCTGACCAAAGGCTCGCCGCCGGTGATCCTGATTTTCTTCACGCCCAGTTCGGCGAAGGCTTGCGCCAGCGTGTAAATCTCTTCCAGCGTCAAAACCTGCGCGCGCGGCAAGAAGGTCATGTCTTCAGCCATACAATACAGGCAACGGAAATCGCAACGGTCGGTAATCGAGATTCTCAAGTAATCAACGGTTCTGCCGAAGCGGTCGATTAATTGAGCGGGGGGAGACTTAGTCATTGGCGCGACGATAAAAAAAATCCAAGACGCCAATATTAACATAGTATTGGGCTTTTATTGAGCGCATCTGGCTACCTCGTTTCTGCAATCGTAGAGCACCTTTAACAATTACCCCGGCCAGCCCCAGTTTTTTGATACACTGAACCCCGCACTAAACGCAACTTACCCAACAGCATTGACAGAAAATCGCCATGAAACGCAACAATGCCCTGACCATACTCCGAAAAATAAAGCCCATACTGATACAGCAGTTTGACGTTACCCAAATGGCCTTATTCGGTTCAACCGCTCGTGATGATGCCGGTGAAAACAGCGATGTGGATATTCTGATTGGATTTGATGGACCTGCCACTTCGGCACGTTATTTTGGCGTGCAATTCTATCTGGAAGACCAGCTAGGCTGCTCGGTCGATCTGGTAACAGAAAAAGCATTGCGCCCGGAGTTACGCCCTTTTATCGAAAAGGAAGCTATCAATGTCTGAACCGGTTACGCGCGAATGGCGTTTTTACCTGGACGATATGATTTCTTTCGCCGAAAAAGCACTCAGTTATACCGATGGCTTTGACCAGCAACGTTTTGTCGCTAGTGGCTTGAATTACGATGCCACCGTGCGCAATCTAGCATTAATTAAGTAGGTGAAATTATGGAAAATATACGACAACACGATTTTTTTATACGACGATTGATGTCGTATATATTACTTTAGGCGTGTCATGTACCTCGACAGCGAAATATTCAACTGGCCGTATGACTATGACTCGCAAACTGGGTTCAGCGAGGACTTCGTTTATCGAGCCCATGAAATCTGGCGTCATGCCAAAAATTGCATCGCGGATGATCCCACAGAATTTGACCGCGTTGACTGTATCAGCTCACTTCGTCGAGCAATCAACCACCGACTAAAGTCTATTGCCTCTGGGTATCGCTTCGATGACTTGCCGTCGCTCAGGCCAAAGCGACAAACGCTTGAGAAATTACAAGACTATGGCATTGTCCGTCCGGCTCTGATCAAAGATCTACTGGAGGTTCGTAATCTTATTGAACACGAAGATGCTGAACCACCACCTGCCGAGCGATGCAGTTACTACGTCGATATCGTCTGGTACTTCCTGAAGAGCACCGACAGCCTAGTAACTATGTACATTGATGTACTTACCTACCAAGAAGACGGTGAGAACTCGAGCCTTGATCTTAAAGTTTGCCCTGAGAAAAGCTGGACAATTGAAGTTCGAGGCCGAGTTCGCACTGAGCTCATTCAGGCTGAGCAAGAGCCAATGGCAGCGGAGCTAAAGAATTTGGTCTCAAAGAAAATCCGTGGCAGACCGGGCCTTGTAAACATCACTGCTAGTCTCGTCACTACGGAGGCGTTGTTGACCAAGATCGCTCGAGAATACTTTGGAGCAGCGGGCTACTGGTATGACGACCACGTCTAACAAATCAATGGTGTCAGATTAAATTGATTTAATGAGCACCCATCAGCCGGATTTTTATCTGCTGTAGTAGCTGCGGAGCTAAATACATACCGTGTTGCCCGGCCAGTTGCTGCATTTTTTGCCAGGTTTGCTCCGCACTCAGTAACTTGCGCTTTTCCAGCAAAAGCAATAAACCTACCGTGCCGATCACATCAATCGCTAGAGACTGCGCCTTGCGCCTAGCCAATAAATCATCCAGAACGACGAAATCGGCCGCTATTTCCTGCGCCAGAATAATCGCTTCCAGTTCGCCTTGATGCAGCCGCCCTAAAGCACCCTGCACATAAGCCGCTCCGACAGCTGAAAGGGTAGCCACCTTTATAAACGGGGGCGGCGTAACTTCGTGCAATTCGTTAACTACTGCTGCGGGTGTATAAATTTCGTCGCTAATATCAGCCAACAGCTTAAGGCTGTCTACCTTGCTTAAAAAGATAATCGGGCTGGTATTAAGGACGATTTTCATCGATTTTTACAGCTTGTCTACAGTACTTATATCTTCTAAAACGCATTCATCGGCGATGATATAGCCTTGATTGAAGTGCTCCGTTAAGCGCGTTTTAAAGCCGTCAAAATCCAAACCGGCCATATGAGCGGCACTGGCGAAGCTTATTTTCCGGGCGTGATACAGGCTTGCGGCCAAAAAAAATTCCGCCGCATGGCTACCCAACGGCTGCAATATGTCATCGAATTCGGCTTGAAGTTGTATGTGCATGGTTTTTCCTTACGCGTAATGTTCGCCGAACCTTGTCGGTGTTTTATTTCTTAACTTTCACCGTAGTATAGCTATCGGGAGACGTTTTGTCCCGCACGTAGGGCGTGCCGTGCGCGCCTTGGATGCTAAGGCGCGCACGGCACGCCCTACGGATCACTGATTTCGCTCAATCCAGAAAAGCCCTGATCGCAGCTATCCCCTGGCCGCCGCTTTGCCGCGCTGTAGTCAGGCTGGATTCGGTCATGCCGCCCAGGGCGTAAACAGGCAGGTTGACCTTGGCGACCAGTTCGGCAAATTGTTCCCAGCCCAGCGATGCAGCGCCCGGATGGGTTTGGGTTGCCAGCACCGGAGCCAGCACCACAAAATCCACGCCTATTTTTTGCGCCTGTTGCAGTTGCTCAAGGTTGTGACACGATGCGGCTAACCACTTGCTGTTTTCGGGACGCTTGGTCAAAGCCATCAAGTGACTGCTGGTCAGGTGGATACCATCTACTTCGACTGAGCATTCAACGGCGGAATTCATTAACAGCACGGCTTGTTGCTGTTTGCATAACGGGTAGGCCTGTTCGAAAAACTTTGCGACGGCAACAGGCGGCAGGTTTTTCAATCTGGCCTGGATCAGTTTGACGCCTCGGTTCAATATTTTTTGCAGGTTCGACAGCAACATGGCTTCATCTGCGTCATCCAGAATCGCGTAATGATGCGGCAACCGGGCGGCGGTGATAATCGGCTGGTTGGCGGCGGGGAATGCATAATGCTCCAGTTCAGCCGGGGTCACCCATTTAAACGGCTGGCCTTCCAAGCTTTTAGCTTCGCCTGCAAACTGCTCGACCAAGAAAACGTTTAGCTGCACAAACCGGTCGGGGTACTGGTGCTTGACGGTAATCAGCGGGGTTGCCGCTGTTACGGTGATGTTGAGTTCTTCCTTGAGTTCGCGGGCCAGCGCTTGTTCTGCGGTTTCCGATGCTTCAATCTTGCCGCCGGGGAATTCCCACAGGCCGCCTTGGTGCAAATCGGCATGGCGCAAGGAAATCAGGATTTTTCCTTCCGGGTTTTTGACTACGCCTACGGCGACTTGGAGTGGATACATATTTTTAAGATGGACGCTGGAGCGTGGAAACGTTAATACACAACGGTTGGATTGCAGGCTCCGCCTGCAAGCGCAAGCAGAGCTTGCACTCCGATAGCGGCGAACGCCGGCGATAATATGGGAACAGTAAAAGGGCGACTGAAGTCGCCCCTACAACGCTACGGTTATCAGGTTCGATACTCCGCATTGATTTTCACATAATCATACGAAAAATCGCAGGTTAACACTTCCTGCACCGCGTCGCCGCGACCCAGTTTGACGGTCACAGTGATCTCTTCCCGATCCATCACCCGCTGCCCGGCTTCCTCGGTGTAATCGCCGGCTCTGCCGCCGTTTCTGACGATGCAGACGTCATCCAAATACAACTGCACGTCTTCCAGCACCATGTTCTCGACGCCGGCGCGGCCGACTGCTGCCAATATTCGTCCCCAGTTCGGATCGCTGGCGAAAAAGGCGGTCTTCACCAACGGCGAATGGGCGATGGTTTTGCCGACGCGCACCGCTTCTTCATCGGTCAAGGCCTGCTCTACGACGATGCGCATCAGCTTGGTCGCGCCCTCGCCGTCTCGGACGATAGCTTCCGCCAGTTGCTTGCAGACGATCATCACCGCATCGGCAAAGATTTGATAATGTACGCTATCCTGTTTGATTTCGGGAGCCCGCGAGCAGCCGCTTGCCATCAATACGCAGGCGTCATTGGTCGAGGTGTCGCCATCGACGGTGATGCGGTTGAACGATTGCTCGACGGCCAGCGCCAAGCAGTTCTGCAACAGGGTTTGGTCGATTTTCGCATCGGTGGCGATAAAGCCCAGCATGGTCGCCATATTCGGCTGGATCATGCCCGCGCCTTTGGAAATGCCGTTGATGGTGATGGTCTGTCCTTCAATTTCGATGACCTTGGACACGCCTTTCGGGAAGGTGTCGGTAGTCATGATCGCCTGGGCGGCCTTGTCCCAGTTGGCGGCATCCAGGTTGCCGACGGCTTCCCGCAACGCGACTTTTATTTTGCCCACCGGCAACGGCTGGCCGATCACCCCAGTGGAAAACGGCAGCACTTGGTTTGCCGCGCCGTCGACCACCGCAGCCAAATCGGCGCAGGTAGCCAACGCATCCTTCATGCCCTGCTCGCCGGTACCGGCATTGGCATTGCCGGAATTAATCAGCAGCCAGCGCGGACTATGCGCCAGATTCGCTTTCGCGACATGCACCGGCGCCGCGCAAAAAGCGTTTTGGGTAAACACCGCAGCGCAGGTTGCATGCTCGGCCATTTGTACGACCAGGATGTCATCCCTGACGGTTTGTTTGATGCCTGCGTTCGCGGTACCCAGCGTTATGCCTGCTACCGGATGCATGGTTGGAAAACTGCACTGCCCTACTGCCATTTGTAAGCCTCGTTTGATTAGGTTCACCACGAAGGCACGAAGAGCACGAAATTTTATTTCTTCGTGTCTTCGTGGTGAGTTTTTAATTTGTAAAACACATGTCAGACTTTAAAAAACACAAACACATTATCGACTTTTTTAACTTCTACGCGCATCCGTTTGCATTGTTTTTTTATCGCCTCTAACCGTTCAGGCCGCTCGCTGATCGCAAAAGGCAAAATCACTTCCACTTCAATCTGGCCGTCCAGATAATGGATTCTGAAATCTTCTATCACCGGCTTAAAGTCCACCAGATAGCGATCCAATAGTCGCTGCACATCCCCGCGAGACAGCGGCCTGGATTGCTCTTGCAAGCTTTCGTCATCTTCAGGATCGACATGCACCAGCACGTCCATCACGTCATCAAAACGCCTGATCAAGTCATCCCTGACTATATCGCCAATCATGTGCCCTTCCGAAACGGTAATCCGGGGATCGACGACGATATGCGCATCGATCAGCGCATCCTCGCCCATTTGCCGGGTGCGCAACAAATGAATGCCTTCGACACCGTCAATGGCGTGAATGGCGGTCCTGATCTCGGCGACCAATGCAGGCGGCAATGAGGTATCGACCAGTTCCTTGATGCTCTGAAACACCAGATTCAAACCGATTTTAGCTACCATCAACGCGACCACGACGGCGGCAACGCCATCGGCCAACGGATAGCCCATCATCACCGCGCCTATGCCGAATAAAACCACCAGCGATGAGATCGCATCGCTACGCTGATGCCAGGCATTAGCCAGCAGTAATTTGGAGCGAGTCTTTTTGGCGATGCGCTTGGTGTATTGGTATAGCCATTCGTTGATCAGGATTGAAAGCGTCGCAACGCCCAATGACAACACGTTGGGCACCGGCAGGCGCTCGGGACTCGCCATGCGCTCCATGACCGACCAGATGATAACGCCGCCGATCGCAATTAAGCTGCCTCCCAAAATGACCGTCGCTATGGTTTCGAAACGGCGGTGGCCGTAGGGATGATCATGGTCCGCCTCGCGACTGCCCAACCTGACCGCAATAATAACCAGCAGGTCGCTGAGCAGATCCGATAGCGAATGAATGCCGTCGGCAATCAGAGCCGCAGACTGCCCAAGGATGCCGAAGCCGATTTTGATCAGCGTCTGGAGAACATTAATCGCCGCGCCGACATAGCTGGCCCTGGCTTTTAGTTTATCCCTTTTTACGGCATCTGAAACTTCAGCCATTATTTGCCCGCTGCCAGGATAACATCTCGTTCCCGTGCGGCGCGAGGGAACGAGAACCGTAGTCTGGGGGGGGGCGGAATAACGGCTAAAAGCCCAGTCATTACGACGCTCCCACTTCCAGTATAATAATGTACTCATGATCGCCCGAAATGGTTTCCAGCACCTTATGTCCATTGATCCGGCACCAAGTCGGAATGTCCTGCATCACGCCGGGATCGGTGCAGATAACTTCCAATTGATCGCCCGCTTTAAGCTGTTTGACTTTATCCTGGGTGCGAATAACCGGCAACGGACACAGCAGGCGGCGGGCGTTTAATATTTCCCTGCTCATATAAACCATTCCTGCGGAATTTCATCCGCGGCAAACGGCTTGACCTGAATAATCATTTCAGAACCGTCTTTACCGGCAATACTCACATCGACTTGTTCGGCATCGCGGCCCTGTCCGTAGCGGGCGGTAATTCTTGCCGCCAGGAACAAATCCTCAGCGGAAGGCGAACCGTCCACCAACACCAGCGGCCCCGCATGGCTGGCGCAATGCAGGGTGATAAATTCTTTTTTGTAACCCTGCATAAAACGACCTTCGCCTTCTTCTCGGGCGACGATGACTTTAAAGTTTTGCTCCGGCCTGATGTGTCTGCCGACTTTCAGCAACATCACATCATCCAGATCATATTGCTTGTCGCCGTCACGCGCTTTCCATAGGTCAACCAGTTTTGACGAATAGCTGGCGTCGGTCAGAAAACAGCAGCCGCCCGCAGGCTGGGCATATTCATCAAAGCCGAAACCCTCGGCCATCGCCATCTGCGGCTTGCGCGAGCGTCCGCTAAAATCATGCAGTTTTTCCCGATCGACCCAGCCTTCGCGTTCCGGCAGGGTTGCAGGCAGATTCTTGGCGCACAAAGGCCGCAATAATAAATCATCGGCACCGGATTCTTTGGATATGATCGGCATCGTCGCTTTGCGTTGCGACATCGGACGTTGGCCGATCACTTCGCCGGTGATGATGAAGTCGAAATCGTTTTCCACTATCCATTGCTTGGCCTTGTTGACCATGAAAATCTTGCAATCGAGACAAGGGTTCATGTGCGCGCCGTAGCCGTGTTTGGGATTGATCAGGACATCTTTGTATTCTTCGATCACGTCGACGATATGCAGCTTCATGCCCAGCTGCTCGGCGACCCATAAGGAGTTGTTGCGTTTAGGCTTGGCCTTGTCATTGGCCCTGATCGCATGGGTGTGGCCTTCCACGCAAAAACCGGTAAAGAAGTTGATGCCTTCGACATGGACGCCTTGCTCCATGATGGTTTTCGCCGCCAGCATTGAATCCAGCCCGCCGGAAATTAACGCCACTGCTTTTCTTTGTTTACTCATATCACTCAAAAATTGGGAAAATTTATCTATTATACCGACTTATCTTCCAATTTGGTTTTCAATCAACAGCTAAAAATAGAACACGGATGACGCGGATTAGACGGGTAAGCGCGGATAAGTTTTATGCGCCGGCTCCTAAGCTCCTGCTTCGCGAAACTGGAAGCTGGAGCTTCCAAAACCGAATTCCCAAGCTGGAGCTTGGGAACCAGCAAGACTTAATAACGAAACTTTTTAAAGAAATCCGCGTAGATCCGTCCAATCCGCGTCATCTGCGTTCTATTCCTTTATCAACCAAAATTAATCCTAGCTTCCAAATCATTACTGGAATCGGCATTTTTCAGTGCTTCTTCCAAGCTGATCTTTCCATCTGTGTACAGTCCGAACAAGGCATCGTCAAATGTCCTCATGCCTTTGCTGCCGCTTGACGTCATGGCCGTTTTAATTTCGTTCAACTCCCCTTTCAAAATCAGGTTCGCTATATGAGGGGTGTTGATCATCACTTCAATGGCCGCACAGCGCTTCCCCGACGTATCCGGAATCAGGCGCTGGGAAATAACGGCATTTAAATTGGTGGCAAGATCCATAAACAATTGCGCATGATGATCATGGGGATACATATTGATGACCCGCTCCATGGCCTGATTGGCATTGTTGGCATGCATGGTCGAGATACATAAGTGACCGGTATTGGCCAGCTCCAAAGCCGCCGATAGGGTTTCCCGGTCCCGAATCTCGCCGATCAAGATGACATCGGGCGCTTCCCGCAGACAGGCTTTTAGCGCTCTGGCATACGATTCTGTATCGACGCCGACTTCACGCTGATTGACGATGGATTTCAGGTTCGGATGCGAAAACTCGACCGGATCTTCAATGGTCAGAATATGCCCGGCCGAGTTGGCGTTACGGTGGTTGATCATCGCCGCCAGCGTGGTCGATTTTCCCGATCCGGTGCCGCCCACCATCAGCAACAGGCCGCGTTTAGCCATGATGAGTTCCATTAAAATATCCGGCGTGCCTAAATCCTTGCCGGTAGGAATGACCGAGGGGATCAGCCGCATAACCAAACCGACCGTCTTGCGCTGATAAAAGGCATTGGCGCGAAAACGCGCACTGCCGTCCGGTAGGCTGATCGCAAAATCCAAATCCCTGGTGACTAAAAACTCGTCGATTTGCTCCTGGGTCATAATCCCGAAAGCGCCCGACTTCGTTAATTCGGGCGTCAGCAAAAACTCGTCCAGCGCCACGGCACGCCCATAAATTTTGGCTTTAACCGGCGAACCGACCGTTAAAAACAAATCCGAGGCATTCAATTTAGCCATTTCCACCAGATACGGCAGAATGTTCAAGTCATCTTCCGGCGCAGCTCCCAGAACCTGATAACTTTCCGCTTCCTGCTCAGCAGGTTCGGCTTTTGCCAGCGCTGAATCAGGGACAATAAACAGCACCAGTCCGTTATCCGCGATCTTGGCGCTAGCCATAAATTTCTCGCCGTCAGGCGCGGCGCAATTAAATTTTAGCGCTTTGTTCTGGACTAATTCCTGCTTCTGAACGTCATTGATGAGACTAAAGGTGATTTCTTTTATTATGTTTGGGGTTAACTCATTTTTACCCAAGGGATATTCCTCACCGGCCAATCCCAAGAGTGCCGGAGAACCTGCCTTTAAAGACAAGCTATCGGCATTTTTTTCCAGCATTAATTTTAAATAAGGTGTCAGGGTCATGTTAGTGTCTGGTTTATGTGATGGGGGAAGGTTAAAAACGATCTAATTGATCGGCGAAAAATCCAAAAACACTGCGCCGTCTGCGTCTGATCCAGACTGGGCGCATCGCTTTATCGCCGTGACTAGCCTTCCTCGTCGCCGTCTTTTGATTGTAACGAAAGTCCGCCGATCGACCGGTCTTCACCGGACGCCAATTTGATCTGCAAGCGCAACTCATTTTGAGAGTCGGCATTTCTTAAGGCTTCGTCATAATCTATCCTGCCCGCCTGATAAAGCTCCAATAAGGCTTGGTCAAAAGTTTGCATGCCCAATTCACGGGATTTGGCCATCAACGGCTTGATGCTGGAGGCCTCGCCTTTGGCGATATAATCCGAAATCAACGGCGTATTTAACAAAATCTCAATGGCCGCGCAACGTCCGCCATCAACGGTTTTAACCAGACGCTGGGAAATGATGGCGCGTAAATTGACCGAAATATCCTGCATCAATTTCGTCTGAGCCTCCATCGGAAAGAAACCCAAGATCCGGTCGATAGCCTGATTGGCATTGTTGGCATGCAAAGTAGCCAGCGCCAAATGACCGGTTTGGGAAAACTCCAGGCCGTAATTCATAATCTCGGGACTGCGGATTTCTCCCAGTACGATAACGTCGGGAGCCTGCCGCAAGGTATTGTGCAACCCGGCTTCCCAGCTCTTGGTATCGACGCCGACTTCCCTTTGCATCATCACGCAATTTTTATGGGTATGCACGTATTCGATCGGATCTTCCAGGGTGATGATATGCCCATAACTGTTCTCGTTACGATGGTCGATCATTGCCGCCATAGACGTTGACTTACCTGAGCCGGTGCCGCCGACCATGATCACCAGGCCGTTTTTGTTCATCATCACGTCTTTTAAAACAGACGGCAGACCCAATTTATCGAAATTGGGTATTTCCGCGGCGATTACCCGGATAACCAAGCCCTGGCAGCCTTGCTGAACATAGGCATTGACCCGGAACCGTGATAGCCCGGCAGGCGAAATGGCAAAATTACATTCTTGCGTTTCTTCAAATTCCTTGAGCTGCTTATCATTCATGATGCACTGCGTAAGCGCCTTGGAGTCGTTAGCCGATAAGGCCTGCTGCGAAACCGGCGACATTTTGCCTTTGACTTTTATTGCAGGCGGGAAACCGGCGGTAATAAATAAATCAGACCCTTCTTTATGTAGCATAAGTTTGAGTAACTTAATCATAAAGTCCATCGCTTCTTTTCTTTCCATTGACTTCCCCCTGTGTTGATTAGCTGTATATGGTTTTACCTGAAATGAGGTAAAGCTTTTTGATTATAATTTAATTTTTAACGATGCCTACAAAAACCAAACATTATAAACGTGCGTATTTTAGCGAAAATATTCCGCACTAAACGTCGTCCAGCCCCCAAAAAACACGATCTGATTTTAATTTTTATATCGATAAAGTCAGCGTTGCCATTCAGGTCAAACATTATGATTCTGCGATGGCGGGATCTGCCGCGGTCGCGCTAACATTCCAAAACCGAACCGAGTACTTGCATACTGACACCGTTGATAATATCGCCATACCCAATTTCCTGAGCGATATACCAAAAGCCCCGAAGAAATGATGGGGACAAGTGCATGAAACTGGAGTTTGATAAGCAACAGGCTGAAAAACAAGCCGGAATCCTGCACAAACAGTTGGAGAAATTAACTCAGGTACTGGACAAGCTTAAAGGGGAATGATGATTTGCATAGAAATTAATCATGCGCCCCCGACTTCAGTTTATAATCAGCCCTAAAATCAAGACAATATCACCCACATTAAAAGCCTTTGTTTTACAACATTAAAATTAAACGCAGACTGAAAAGCGCCAACCCTTTGCTCAAGTTAATGCTGCTTGGCATTTTGGGATTCGGGATGGGAACTACCGTTGCAGCTACAGACGAAACCAACCTGAACAAGGCAACTTTCGCCGGCGGGTGTTTCTGGTGCATGGTGGCGGCCTTCGATAATCTACCGGGGGTCGTTGAGGTCATTGCCGGTTACACAGGCGGCCATACCCAAAATCCAAGTTATGAAGAAGTCTCGGCAGGCGGAACCGGTCACGCCGAAGCCATACAGGTGTTTTACGACCCCACTAAAACCGGTTATAGCCAGTTGCTGGAGGCCTTTTGGCACAACGTTGACCCCACTGCGACTGATCGCCAATTCTGCGATGTCGGCCCCGAGTACCGTGCGGAGATTTTTTACCATGACGAGGAACAACACCGTTTGGCCGAACAATCAAAGGCTGAGCTGGCGCAGTCCAAGCCCTTCAAGGAACCGATCGTCACCAAAATCACTGCCGCTTCTGCATTCTATCCCGCCGAAGAATATCACCAACATTACTACCGGAAAAATCCGGTGCGTTATCAGTATTACCACTACACCTGCGGCAGAGCCCAGCGTTTAAAGGAATTGTGGGGAGACTCGGCGCTCGAACCCCAAGAATAAACTTGAGTTCTCGCTCTCCCCCACTGTATTCTCAGTTCACCTGCTTCCGATACAACGGATATTTCCGGTTTCTGCCCTGTAAAGCAATGTTCATGATCCTAATCACCGCCCGCCATGCCTGCATTAGCTTATTTCTAACCCGCCTTTCGCCGTAAACCGATCTGATGATTTCGTTTTTTGCTTCCAGCCAATCTCTATGCTCATTACCTGGGTGAAAGCCGCGTTTTTCAGCTTTGTAATAGGCCGCTTCAGCAATCATCACGTCAAGACTGACAGGCGATCCGCCCGTCATTGTAAATCCGCACTTTACCAGACTGATAAGGTCTTGCGCCGTGCTGCCCTTGACGCCTATTGCCGCCGGTTTCAGTTCTGCCAGAGTGCCGAACAAGCGATCCCATATTGACAACACCGCGCCGTAATTACGGTCATGCTCGTCACGCCGGGTTGAATGGTGAACACGGTGCAAATACGGCGTAATAATTAGCCCGCCCAGAAACCGCTCACCCCGGAATGAAATATTAGCGTGATGCAGCAGGGTGAAAAAGGTAATTATCGCCTCGTTCATCAGCAACAACGCCCCATCTATGCCTAAAATAACAACCGCCATCGCCTTCACGAGGTTGATGATGACTACTTCCAGAAAATGTATCCGGAATGCCGTCGAAACATTCAAACAAGGATCGTTGTGATGCACCTTGTGAAACATCCACAAGCAATCGAAGCGGTGACTGGCCATATGCAGGCAATACAGCAGCAGATCGATCGCTAAAAACGAAAGGACGGCTCTTCCTGCCGGATTATGGATAGGGTTGAGCAGCCCTTTATCGGAGAATTGTTCCGCCAAAATCAGTAGCGATGGAACCGACAACATCGACATAACAACGCTGTTAAAAACAAATAATTCGATGTTCGCCCGATAGGACTGCCGCAACTGTTTCGGGGGGATTTTTTCTCTGGGATCGCAAACCTCAACCATCAAAAAGAGGGTAAAAAACATGAACAGGATATAGATTTCCACCCCTCCTGACGACATGTTTATCAGCCAGGTTAGATAGGATTGAAGTAAAGTAGCTGAAGATTTAAGTTCGCTTAACATTGTCATCTCCTCATTACAAAACCGACGTAAATTATTAGAGCAAAGTTATCTTAACTAGCGATTATTAAACGGTAATGACGGATCAATTTAATGAATTTTTCGGCATTCGTTAGCTGTTGGTTGACTGGTGCCGTTACATCAATACCCATACGGCGACTACTGGCGGAGGTAAAAAGTAGCGTGTTACCTTAATTTTGCGCTAGTTGCATAAGAACACCACGAAGACACGAAGCTTTATATCTTAATTCTTTGTGTCCTTCGTGCCTTCGTGGTGAAAATTTCTTAGTTATCACATTTTTTAACTAATCAAGCCTAGAAAAACCCCAATGGATTAACATCGTAGCTAACCAGCATATTTTTGGTTTGCTGATAATGATCCAGCATCATCTTATGGCATTCACGACCCACGCCTGATTTCTTGTAGCCGCCGAAAGCCGCATGAGCCGGATAATGGTGATAACAGTTAATCCATACGCGACCGGCCTGAATGCCGCGCCCCATGCGGTACGCCCGGTTCATATCATGCGTCCAGACGCCCGCGCCCAGACCAAACTGAGTGTCGTTGGCGATCTCCAAGGCTTCGGCCTCATCCTTAAAGGTGGTGACCGATATGACCGGGCCGAAAATCTCTTCCTGAAAGATACGCATTTTGTTGCCGCCTTTCATGATCGTCGGTTCGATATAGTAGCCTTCCGAGAAGCCGCCGCCCAAAGACTCAGCCTTGCCGCCGATTAAAACTTCAGCGCCTTCGTCCTTGCCGATTTGTAGATAATCCAGAATCTTATCAAACTGTTGCTTGGAAGCTTGCGCGCCTACCATCGTCTCGGTATCCAACGGATTGCCGCGTTTAATCTGCTTGGCGCGCGCAACCACTTTAGCGATAAATTCATCATAAATGGATTCTTGAACCAACAGCCGTGACGGACAGGTACAGACTTCGCCCTGATTGAAAAATGCCAACACCGCGCCTTCGATACATTTGCTGATAAACGCTTCTTCCTGGTTCATCACATCTTCAAAAAAGATATTCGGCGACTTACCGCCCAACTCGACGGTTGATGGAATGATGTTTTCCGCCGCGCATTTTAGAATATGCGATCCGACCGGCGTCGAACCGGTAAAGGCTATTTTTGCAATCCGGGTGCTGGTCGCCAACGCTTGTCCTGCTTCCGCACCATAGCCGTTGACAATATTAAGCACGCCTGCGGGCAACAAATCGCCGATTATTTCCATCAGCACCAGAATAGACGCCGGGGTTTGTTCAGCCGGTTTCATGACCACGCAGTTGCCTGCGGCCAGCGCGGGGGCCAATTTCCAGCAGGCCATCAGCAACGGAAAGTTCCAGGGAATAATTTGCCCGATCACACCCAGCGGCTCATGAAAATGGTACGCGACGGTATTCTTGTCGATTTCGCCGATTGAGCCTTCCTGAGCGCGAATGCACCCGGCAAAATAGCGGAAATGATCGGCGCACAGCGGTATGTCCGCCGCCAGCGTTTCGCGCACCGCTTTGCCGTTATCCCAGGTTTCGGCAACGGCCAGCGTTTCAAGGTTCGCTTCAATCCGGTCGGCTATTTTTAAAAGTATATTCGACCGCTCTGTGACCGAGGTTTCTCCCCAAGCCGCCCTGACTGCATGAGCCGCATCCAACGCCAGCTCAATATCTTCGGCGCTGGAGCGGGGTATTTCGCAAAAAACCTTGCCGTTAATGGGACTTGAGTTTTCAAAGTACAGCCCTTTTACCGGACCGACCCAACCGCCGCCGATAAAGTTTTGATAACGGGATTTAAAGTTAACTTTACTGCCTGGTTGATTCGGTTCGATATAAAGCATGGCTTTCTCCTAATATGCATAATTGGGGACGATTCATTCTATCACGCCGACTGGCGGCTAATAACGTTCCTTCGGGCCGGGCGCTCGCGGTAACGGCCGACCTTTCTCGCAACCAAACCTAATCTTTGAACGTTGACAGCAGGCGGCTAAACATCCCCCCTGCCTATTAACAAATCAAGACATGCCCTCTATTCACGCCCCGATATCCGCACAATATTAGTAATTAACACTCTCTTTTGCGCCCTATTTTGGTGCAATATCAAGATAGCACCATTAACAACACCGCATTAAACCTTATCTGCATAGAGCCGCAGGCACTATGGCGTAGATATTGCTTATGGCATGATGCATCTGCCTTTTATCATTAATGACTCGTCTCATTTTTAACGCACAACCAAGGACAAATTACATGCTGTCAGAAGCTGAACGTTTTGAAACCTTCTCCCCCTATATTCGGAGCGTTACCCAGTGCAAGGAAATTCTCCGCGACTTGAATGGAACCTGGGGACTGATTTCCGCCATTGCTGAAATCAGCTGCCCTACAGAAGCCGCAACCATACTGCCGGCGATGGAAGCCACAAAAAAAGGTTTTGGCGATCTTGAAAGCAAACTAACCAGCCAGCTGGTTTCTGAAGAAATTAAAAAAACCTGTCTCGAACTTGAATCCAAAGCGCAAGTTTCGATAGATATTCTGGTGCGCAACCTGTATGAGCGCACCGCAGACATCGGCTTTCTGGCGACCAATGCCGATATATGCAATTTTGTGCAGGCCACCGTAAACGGCGAAAGAACCGATATAGATTCGATTAACCAACTCCTTGACGAGTATGGTTCAAAATATACCGTCTACGACGACATTATCGTCCTGGATACCGACAGCCGCATACTGGCCAGGCTTGACCGCAACACACCCACAGTCGCTCAAAGTATTTCCGACCCGATTATCCGCCGGACGCTGAACTCAATGGAGGACTATGTTGAAACCTTTGGCAAAACCAGCCTCCGTCCCGGCATAGACCGGAGCCTTATTTATTCAAAACGTATCGTCGATCCGGTCGATGACGCGGTGATTGGCGTCTTGTGCCTATCGTTCCGTTTTGATAACGAAATGGAAGGCATCTTTCGCAGCCTGCAAAAGAAAGGCGACAAAGCCGTCATGTTGCTGCTGAATGCCGATTCGGCGGTGATTGCCACGAGCGACCAGGATCATGTACCGATTGGCCGCTTTATTGAAGCGGTTCCTGAAGGAGACCACTATGGCGTGATCGGCTTTGCCGGGCGCGATTATCTGTCGGTCACGCACAGAGGCCGTCCCTATCAAGGTTATGCAGGACAAGAATGGTACGGACACGCGATGATTCCATTGCATACGGCATTCGGTTCTTCCGCGTCCGACAAGGAGATCAATGCCGAAATTCTTCGCCATGGCGACTCGCTGTCGCCTGAGCTGTCCAGCATCGTTGCCACTGCCGCCCAAGACATCAACATGTTCCTGCACCGCGTCATCTGGAATGGGCAAGTCATGGCGACCAACGAACACGGCAACCTGTTATCGCTGAAGGCCATTCTAAAACAACTGCGCTCGATGGGCGCGCGCACCGCCCAGGCGCTTGCCGATTCCAGCAGCAAGCTGCATACCACGATGATTACCTCCGAACTCCGTAATGCCGAATCCATCGCGCGGCTGATGATCGATATTATGGATCGCAACCTGTACGAGCGCAGCAACGATTGCCGCTGGTGGGCACTGACTTCGGAAATCCGCCGCATTTTATCCGAAGGCCGTCTAAACGCCGACGATAAAGCGAAAATCACCGACATCCTGATCTACATCAACAAGCTTTACACCGTCTACACGCGCCTGTTTATCTATGACATAAAGGGCGCCATCGTAGCCGAGTCCAATCTCCATAACGACCCCGTGGATGCCATAGGCAGGCAGGTGAACGCCGCCTACGCGCAGGAGACTTTTTCCTTGCGTTCGCCGCAGGAATACCGGGTATCGATGTTTGAAGACTCCTGGTTGTATGAAGGCAATCCAACCTATGTCTACAATGCCGCGATCCGTCATATTGATGATATGAACAAAGTAGTCGGCGGCATCGGCATCGTTTTTGACTCCACGCCTGAATTCAAACACATGCTTGAGGATTGCTTGCCCGACAAACCCGGTTCTTTCGGCCTGTTTGTAGAACGACCCAGCGGTCGCATCATCGCATCAACCGAAGGTTCCAATTACAAAAACGGTGAAATTCTTTGGATAGACCCTGATTTTTTTGAGTTGCAGGAAGGTACCGGAAAATCCAAAATCGTGCTCTATAACAGGAAGTATTATGCCGTTGGCTGTTACTCATCACGCGGATATCGCGAGTTTAAAACCACCGGGGACTATCATAATGACGTGGCGGCCTTCGTGTTTATTCCCATCGGCGAGAAAGCCGAAACTAGCGGTTCCGAACAACGCGTAGCAATCGCTTATCCGCAAGAACCGCTAACCGGCGATGTCGTCGACCTGGCAACGTTTTATATAGGCTCGGAAGTCTACGCCTTTCTTGCTGCCGACGTGCTCGAAGCCATGGACGTTACCCTGATCAACAGCCTGCCCGGCGTGAAATCCTATATTGTTGGCAGCGTCATGTATTGCGATAACAGTCCGGACGGCATCAACGAAAAAATCCCGATTATCGTGATTGACGGCAGGATTCTGACCAATAAGGCCGTTGATTTCGATCAACCGGAAAAAACCGGCGGTGCAATCATTGTAGTACGGACCCAAGTAGGCCCGATTGGCCTATTGGTTGATGGGCTTGACGCCATTCCGAGCTTTGAAAAATCGCAAGTTCAGCCGGTTAATGAATTATTGCGCGGTGACGGCGGTTATGTGAAATCCTTGGTTAACATTCCTGAAAGTAACACGTCCGGGAAGATGCTGATTGTATTGAATCAAGATTTGATTCTTGCGTCGGTTCGTAGGCAATAATTACATTCGATCACGGCTGGTTTTATCAAAACCCGGATCAAAAGGGACAGATACGATGAAATCAATGCTGTTAGCTTAAGCCCCATCCGTTCGCCCTAATCCCTTCGGCATTGCTCATAAGAGCCTTGTCGAAGGGCATTTCGCGAAAAACTTAAACCATTTTCATGCTTCGACAAGTTCAGTACGAACGGCTTAAGGCGTCACCGCTCCGATTCTTTCTTAGCAACCTTATCCCTTAAATAAACCGGCATAGCCTGTTCGACGGCAACGGCCAAACCCTGTTCGAAACCTCTTGCGCCTAAACGGGCAATCGCACCGGCTCTGGGCAGCAGTTCGGCTTTATAGCGACTGACACGCTCTGCCAAGCGGGCGATCAATTCCTGGTCGTAAACTCCCCAGCCTGAGCCGATGCCTACGCCGGTCAAATCGGGAAACTCTACCTGCTCAGCCGGGGTCACGGCTTCGTCGCCGATCAGTTCCGCATAACCTTGTGTATCGCGCTGGTAAACGCCCCAGAAAATCTCGCCCATCCGCGCATCCATCGCGACAAAGGCGACATTCTCATCATTGTTATCGAAAAAATCCTGGGCGATGGCCGCCAGGGTGGACACGGGGACGACCGGCAAATCGGCGCCCAAGGCGATGCCCTGAATTACGCCGGTGGCGATGCGTACGCCGGTAAACGAGCCAGGGCCGCGACTGAACGCCAGCGCATCCAGCTGTTGCGGCTTTAAGCCCGCATCCGCCATTAATGAATCGATCATCGGTAAAATCAGTTGGGTATGTTCTTTGGGGGCAAGCTCAAAGCGTTCTTTTATATCGCCATCAATAAACAGCGCTGCCGAGCAGGCTTCTGTCGATGTTTCTACTGCCAATAATTTCATTATTCGGTCTCTGTGGTAATTAAAGAACGTGCGTGAATAACATTTTTAAACCATGAAGAGCATGAAGAATTTAAGTCTTCATGTCCTTCATGCTCTTGATAGTAATTGCTTAAACTAATTTATCTCGTTCCCACGCGCTACGCCGCTGCCATTAAGTTAAGCTTTACGAGACGGGAAGCTGGAGCTTCCTACACTGAATTCCCAAGCTGGAGCTTGGGAACTAGCGCTTACTAAAATCCTTAACTTAATGGCAGTGACGCGTTGCGCTCATCGTTATACACATCTCGACGTAGGCAGGAACAAGGCCACCCAAGCGTAGCGCGAGGTGGCGTTTCCGGCTGCCGCACAGTTCCGCCGGAAACGCCCGCCCTTGCTTACTCCGGGCGGGCTTATTCCGGCCTACGATCAGGAGAGGAAACAAAGGTGTTGCGGTACATCCGCAATATCTTTTTTATCCGCGTTCATCAGCCAAAATCCGCGTTATCTGCGTTCTATTTCTCTAATGACTCGTCCTGAAAAAACGCTCGCACCTCTTCTATATCGCGGGTGCGCTTCATGGCCGGTACGCTGTCTAAAAATATCTGGCCGTATGATTTCTTTAACAATCTAGGATCGCAGACCATCAATACGCCCCGGTCGGTTACGTCGCGGATCAATCGGCCTATGCCCTGCCTTAACGCAATCACGGCGGTGGGCAGTTGGTATTCGAAAAACGAGTTCCGCCCCTGCTTGACCATTGCATCCAACCGCGCTTTTAACACCGGATCGCCGGGCGATGCGAAAGGCAGCTTGTCGATAATGACGCAGGATAAGGCCTCGCCCCTGACATCAACGCCTTCCCAAAAACTCGATGTTCCGAGCAGCACGGCATTGCCTGCTTCTTTAAACTGCTCCAGCAGCAAGGCTTTGGGACGACTGCCCTGAATCAACAACGGATAGTCGATTTTTTTCTCCAGTAACTCGGCCGCCTGTTTTAGCGCGCGATGACTGGTGAACAGGAAAAACGCCCTACCCTTGCTGGCCTGCAACACCGGCACCGCAAACTCGACGATAGTCGGGATAAACTCGGGATCATTGGGCTGCGGCAAGCCTTTCGGGTGATAGAACAGCGATTGATGGGCGTAATCGAAAGGACTGCCCCAACTTTCGCTGGTCGCATTGCTAAGCCCCAGGTTATTGGCGAAATGGTCGAACTTGTTCGCCACGCTGAGGGTCGCCGAGGTAAAAATCCACGCCGCTTGGTGTTGCTGCATGAAGGAGCGGAATTCCGCGGCAATATCCAGCGGCGTCCGGCTCAAGGTAAAGGTGTTTTTATAAGTTTCGTACCAGCGTATCCATTTGCCGCTGTTGTCTTCGAGGATAATTTTTAACTGCTGCACCAGTTCGTCGGCGCGTTTAAAACACGAGTCCAGGCCTTTGGTTTTAACCGACGCTAATTCCAGTTGATCGGCCAAGCGCTGTAACTGCTCCTTAACCGCAATCAAGCTCGCCGCTATTTTTGGATTGTTTTCGATGTCCTGCCAATCGCCGCGCTTAAGCTCGATGCCGAACGCCAGCCTCATGTCTTTCACTTCATGTTCAAGGTCTTCGCAGGCGGTGCGCAAGGCGGGCATGTCGGTGGCGTCTTTGAAATATTCCATCAACGCGTCTTTGGCCAGATCATTCAGCTGCTTGGCGCTGACGGTAATGCCTAAAAAATTGGACGCGGTATCGGCCAGTTGGTGCGCCTCGTCGATAATAACCACCTCGGCATCGGGCAATAACTCGCCGAAACCGCTGTCGCGTATCGACCAGTCTGCGCACAGCAAATGATGATTAACCACCAATATTTCGCTTTCCTGGGCTTTTTTCCGGGCCTTGACCAGAAAACACTCGGCATAATCCGGGCAATCCTGCCCCAGACAATTATCCAATGACGAAGTCGCCTGATACCAGACCGGATCGGCCTCAGCCACTTCGGACATTTCCGAGGTATCGCCGGTTTTGGTACGCGCCGACCAGGATTTTATTTTTGCCAGGGCAACGGCATCTTCCTTGCTGAAACCCAGCGTGGAAGTTAGCGCATTTTTCAGCCGATAGGTGCATAAATAATTGCTGCGGCCTTTTAACAGCGCGGCAATAAACGGCGTTTTGATCGCCTTACGGATCACCGGCAAATCCTTGTTGAACAGCTGATCCTGTAGGTTTTTAGTGCCGGTCGAGATAATGACTTTTTTGCCGGATAAAATGGCAGGCACCAAGTAGGCAAAAGTCTTGCCGGTTCCGGTTCCGGCTTCGGCGATTAAATGCTGGTTTGCTTCGATAGCATGGGCAATGGCCTCGGCCATTTCAAGCTGGGCCGCCCGTGGCTGATAGCCTGGGATTACTTTTGCCAACCCGCCGTCGCTACCGAAAAATACTTCTAGTTCTGTCAATTGAGTCTCTTGCACTATTTTTTATTTACTATGTTAAATTCAACCAACAGGTGCGGTTCATTTTTTAAACTGAAAAGCCGACCAAGCAACAAAGATACCAGATTGAGATTTTAAAGATAGTGGCTCGGGCATCTAAATCCATGCTGATCAAGTAGACCGATAATATACCCGAAAAAGGGAACCGCAGGATATGTCGACGGCTGTACGGACAGTCTACGTTGGGGCGGTAAAAAGATACCTTATGGCTTGATTATACTCACAGTTTTAGTTAAAAAACAGCAGATTAGCCATCATAACAGGGAGAGGAATTGATGATTTTATTGATGATGCCAAGATCAATTGCTGACCCGAGCAAACTGTACTTATTACCAATGCCATATTGTCAAATCCGCCTGACTGTCTCTGAACTATCAACCTTTAGCTGGTCTTGCTGACAACGCGGACCATGACCCGTAGATATTTATGCCGACAAGGTACATTTTGAATTTTAAAATAATATTTATATGCGTATGTATTGAATTAGAAGATACTAGCACTTGAAAACAGAGAGTAACTGATTAAAATAGATGGCAATTAATGAATATTATTGACTTTAAAGAATGATAATCGACGGCTTAACATTTCTTCCTACATACGATGACACGCTGGAGCAAAATGCAGAATATCTTCGGCAAATACTTCCCCTCATGTCAAAGCATAAAATTGCTACCGATCCTCTTAATTTTGCAATTTTCTATGAATATATTATTGGCAGAAACATTGGTTTAAACAATGAACTGGATGCACTTCTGGGCAAGCAGGTTGTTTTTACGTCTGAATTAAGCGCCAAACTCTTTAAAAAATATATCTGCGACACTTCGATCGATTCCCTGGAAAAAATAAATCACCTCCTGTTGCAGCTTATTAACAAAACAGGTGAAGCTTTGGACACGACTGGCGAAAAAGCCAGTGCGGCAACCATAGACTTCCAGAATCAGAGTAAAAAGCTGGAAAACAACCAAGACCTGCCTGAAATCAAAATAGTCTTGACCGAAATCATCGCGGGAACTAAAGGTCTTGCCGAAACCAGCATGACCTTGCAGACTCAACTGGACGATAATAAAAAGGAAATGCAGTTGCTGCGGCAGGAACTTGCGCATGCACGCGAAACGGCGAAAACCGATGCCTTGACGGGACTCTTAAACCGCCGGGCTTTTGATCAAAAGCTGAATGAATATATTGAAATTCACAAACAAAACGATGTCGAACTTTGCTTGCTTATTTTAGACATTGACCATTTCAAACAAGTCAATGATACCTTTGGTCACCAGATGGGGGATAACGTACTGCGTTACACGGCTAATCTGATGAAGCAACATATTACCGAACATCATTGTGCAGCGCGCTATGGTGGCGAAGAAATGGCTATTATCATGCCCAATACACCGCTTAACAAAGCCATGGAAATTGCCGAAAAAATAAGAACTTCATTAGCCCAGCATCCTTTAAAGCTGAAGGGCAGTAAAAAATCGATAGGAAAGGTGACCATTTCTATCGGTGTCTCAAGTTTTAAAATAAACGACTCGATCGAAAGCTTGATCGAGCGCGCGGACATGGCAATGTACCGAGCTAAAGATAACGGCAGAAACCAGGTAATGGCTGAAAACGCTATCTAAGACACTGAAAGACGGACCTTCTTCTTTAGGGGTAGCCAAACCCTACCAGTTCTTCCTGATCGGCTTCGACACTGAATAACACTGTTGCACTGATGAGTTGAATCTAAGAAATTATGAAAAAAACCCTGCTTTCGCTTTTAGCCATCTTCCTGATTATTGAGGAATGGCTGTGGGATTTACTGACGGCATTTGGGCGCTCATTATCCCAATGGCTGAATCTGCAACAATTTGAACAATGGCTCAGTCAGACAACTGCGACCATGGCGCTGGTGGCATTTAGTATTCCGATACTGATTGTGACGCCGATCAACCTGGCGGCATTTGGATTGCTGGCAAAAGGATTGATTCTGCAAGGCATCCTGATGGAAGTATTGGCAAAATTACTCGGCACTTTACTGGTAGCCAGAGTGTTTGCGCTGACCAAACCGCAGCTGTTAACCTTTACCTTCCTTAGGATCACTTACACCACCGTCACTCGCTGGCTGCAATGGGCGCATGCGAAAGTCACTGAAACCGCCGTTTATCGCTGGGCGAAACAATTGAAGGGCTAAAGCCAAGGTCAATCGCAAATGATGGGGTTTGGTTCGCCCGTTCATATCCGGCCTGAACTCCACTGCTTTGCAATCGTCTCCACTTCGACTGCGGCGCTGTTAAGAGGTCCCTGCCGCTAACGACTCCATAGGCCAACAAGGTCCGTAAACACTGCCGCCGCGCTTACTAATCCGGTTTACCGCAGCGAGGTCTTGCTTAGGAACCTGTCCGAGACTTGCCGTTCCTTTTCAAGTGGTTACGATTTTATGCAATTTACTGACGTTAGGCATTGCCCGCAAAAATAGATGCACGCGCCTTAACTGAATGACCATGACAAATGAGCTGGTACGCCCGAGGATATTCCTATGCAGGGAACAAGATATTTCTGGGCAATGATAAGGAAGATCAAGTCTGTGTCATCTGAGGCCTCTCTTTTTCGCGGCGGTGATGGACAATGCGTAACATCAGCTGTTTATTCAGATTAGTTTCCACCCGAATTCCAAAACAAAACCAAGGATGGACCGGTAAAACCCTTCCCCTTGCTTAACAATACCGCGAAACCGACCGCTAAGTATTTTTACTAATTGGACGAACCGCTTACTTCCTATACCCTCTGTCAGTTGCCACCGTCACAACCCGGCTTTTTCTTTAGGGTAAAAATCGCGTTACCCCAGCAACCCCGATTAACACACGTTGCAAAAACTATGGTACAAAGTCGCATATTACAACATGCTAATATTAATTAAATCGAGGAAGTCCAGATGAAAACGACGACTAATTTGCAACGCCGAAAACTATTAAAATATGCCGCAATGGGTATCGCCGGAGCGATCACTTATCCGAGCTGGGCTCAGGCTGGCGAATTTGTCAGAGTCAACGCGCCATCTGCAGACTTTCTTCCTGACGTTGAAATTGAACTGACCCAGAACACAGCTGACGTGGCCATTTTAAACGGCGACAAAACCCGCGTCTGGAAAATCACCGGCAAGGTCACCAAAGGCCCATCAGACGCGCTTGATAATAATGAAGGCACCTATCTAGCCCCTACCCTGCGCTTTAAAAAAGGCCAAAAGGTTCGGCTGTTTCTTAACAATAACTTGCCGGCACAATCGATCCTGCATTGGCATGGCCTGCATGTACCCGCCAACATGGACGGCAACCCCATGTATGCGATCAATCGCGGCGAAACCTACGTCTATGAATTCGAGATACTCAACCGGGCGGGCACCTACTTTTACCACGCCCATACCCACGGCGTCACGGCCAGGCAGGTCTACTCCGGCTTGGCGGGCCTGTTAATCGTCAGTGACGCTCAGGAACAGGCACTGAATTTACCGAGCGGCGACCTTGACGTCCCGTTGGTGATTCAGGATCGCAGTTTCGACGGTCAAAACCAACTGGTTTACTCGGCCCACATGATGCAACGCATGCAGGGCTTTTTGGGCGACCAGATCCTGGTCAACGGTCGACCTGACTTCGTGTTACCGGTGGCGACACGCGCCTATCGGCTCCGGCTGATCAACGGTTCTAATTCCCGTATTTATAAACTGGCTTGGGATGACGGCCCCCCCCTCACCGTAATAGGTGTTGACGGCGGCTTGCTGGAAAGTCCCAAGCAACATGCTTATGTCATGCTGGCTCCAGGGGAACGACTGGAATTATGGATGGACTTCAGCGGGCGGGCGGTAGGCACCGAGCTAACCTTGCGCAGCCTTCAGTTTGATACATCCACGCATGGCGGCATGGGCATGATGGGTGGCGGAATGATGGGGGGGCGTGGCCACGGAGGAATGATGGGACATGGCATGGGCGGAATGATGCGTGGCGGCATGATGTCAGTCAGTACCTTGCCTTCCGGTTCGGACTACCCCTTATTAAAAATCCGGGTCGCCAAAAAGGAGCAAGGCGAGAACACTTTGCCAAAAGTCCTGACCCCCATCACCGCGTTACAGGTCAAGAATGCAGCCAATGCGGCTAATCCCAGAACCATCGCCTTATCCATGCAACACATGTCAGCCCTACTCAATGGCCGTTCTTATAAAATGGATGATGTTCAGTCGGATGAAATCATCCCGGTTAACAGCCTGCAATTAATAGAGTTCGATAACGGTTTTAACGGCGGCATGCACGGTATGATGATGGATATGCCGCATCCGATGCATTTACACGGCGAACAATTCCAGATCGTCAAGCGGGAAGTGCGTTCAGGCTCCGATAATTACGCCAGCGTTTCCTCAGGATTTATAGACGCCGGCTGGAAAGATACGGTTCTGGTGATGCCGGGCGAGAAAGTCACGATACTAAAACCGTTTAATGATTTTAAAGGCCTGTTCATGTACCACTGCCACAACCTGGAACACGAGGATATGGGCATGATGCGGGATTTTCTGATTAAATAATTCCGGTTTTATTTCAGGTTGGCTGATTCTGATGGCAGGCACATCGTGACTAAAGCGGCTTCTACAGGACGTTTGTTTATGCTTAGGAATCGCCTGACCTCAAAACCGCTTTTGGCGACACCGGCAGAAAATCCATGCCCCTCCGTTGTCTTGTCATAAGTATGAGCCGCACTCTTGTAAACATCATCATTGACCTGCTCGCCGCCTTGCTGTTTCTCGGCATGATTGCGACAGGCTATATATTGCGCTTCCCATTGCCCCCAGGAAGCAACAAAGCGTTCAGCCTGTGGGGTCTTACCCGTCACCAGTATGGCGACATCCATTTCTGGATCAGTTTTGGACTGTTAGCCGTACTTGTTATTCATCTGACGCTTCATTGGAATTGGATCGTTACCGTCATCGTCAAGCGTTGTCATGCGGTACAAGCCTCGCATCCTTCGCTGCTTCGTAGCGGTCTATTAACTCTTGTTATCGTCACCATAACGCTCATAGCCTTCGCATGGACAGCCCAACATAGCGTAAAACGAATAACCCGGCCAATCCATGAACCCCGCGGACCTAACAGCCACCTCGACGGACAGACCGGCTCGACATCAAGCGCTCAATAAGAAAACGGTAGCGGTTAAATCTGTAATTTGGTATGACTATTCAAGCCAACTTACAGACTTACAACCGCTTTCGCCCTACCTATTTTTGGGCGTTTACTCACTGTAGATAAGCTTTGTTCATACCACCATAGTTTAAAACCATGCCTGATACGTCAAGATTGTTTTTTGCCTTATGGCCTGACGATGAAACCCGGCAAGCGCTGGCGCGCTTGAGTCAGTCCGTCACGGCCAAGGGGTTCAAATGGGTGCAGCCGCACAATCTCCATGTAACACTGGTGTTTTTGGGGGCTGTTAACGCAGATACTGAATTATTGATTAAGCAGTCCGTCGCCGACATTACCGCTCAACCTTTTACATTGACCTTTGACAGCTTAAGTTATTGGAATAGACCCAGGATTTTATGCCTGACCAGTCGGCAACCAGTGCCGAATGAGGCCGTGGGGTTGGTATCCGCGTTAGAGGCGGCGGTCGCTGATTGCGGTCTGCACACCGATACCAGACCCTACATCCCCCATATCACCCTGGCCCGGCATGCCCGGTATTTGCCGGACGTGAAGATTGAACCGATAGTCTGGCGCGCCGAAGCGTTCTGCCTGGTTGAGTCCTGTAGCGAGCCGGACGGCGTCTGTTATAAAGTGAGACAGCAATGGCCTTTTATCAAGCCAACCGTTAATCCGGATCAATAACTTTAATTTGGCTGGTGAATCGGCCTTGCGCGAGGCGGGTTTGAACCCTATCGCCGGGCTTAAGTTGTTCGGTAGAGCGGATTATTTCCCCGGAAGACGGGTTGATTACCATCGCATAACCACGGTTTAGCGTTGCCAGCGGACTGACCGCATGCAGGGTCTGGCTGGAATTCAACAACCGCTGATTAAGCTGTTCCAGCTTGTGTGCGGCTGCGGAAATAAGCCGCTTACTCAAATAGTCTTGCCGTTGTTTATGGCTGCTTAGGGTTATCGCAGGGTTATGCTGCCATAATTTCGCCGCTTTTGCTTCAATAATGCCGGTCATATGGCGCAATTTTGTGTGTATGGCTTGATTAAGTCTGGCTTCAAGTTCAGCCATGCGCCGCGCATTTCCAGCCAGCTTCTGACCGGGATGTTGCTGTTGCAAACGCTGGTTCAGCCAATCCAGGGTTTGCTGTTTTTGATTCAGCTTTCGTTGCAGTTGTTGTTGCAACCGCGATTCCAGATACATGAATCGCGACAGCCATTGCTGCTGATCGGGGCTGGCGTGTTCTGCGGCCGCCGAAGGCGTTGCCGCGCGCAGATCGGCGACAAAATCGGCAATGGTAAAATCGGTTTCGTGCCCAACAGCTGAAATAATCGGAATTTCGCTATCATAAATGGCTCTGGCAACCAGCTCTTCATTGAATGCCCAAAGATCTTCCAGCGACCCTCCGCCCCGTCCGAGAATAATAACGTCGCATTGCTGATGTCGATTAGCGGTGGCTATCGCCTTGGCAATTTCATATTTTGCGTTATCGCCTTGCACCGCAACCGGGTAAACAATCACCGGTATCGCTGCAAAGCGTCTTTGCAGCACGGTCAGTATGTCCCTGATAGCCGCGCCTGACGGCGAAGTAATAACACCAATGGCTCTTGGTAGCGTGGGCAAAGTTTGTTTGTGGGCGGCATCGAACAGCCCTTGTTCCGACAGCTTCAGCTTTAACGCATCAAACGCCCTCCGTAAAGCGCCGTCACCGGCTTCTTCGATATGTTCGACGATAAGCTGGTAATCGCCTCGGGGTTCGTACAGGCTGACTTGCGCCTTGACGATAACCTGCTTGCCGTTTTCCGGCTTAAACGCCAACCGGCGCTGCTGAGTGCGAAACATCGCGCAACGCACCTGCGCATTAGCATCCTTCAGCGAAAAATACAGGTGCCCGGAAGAAGGGGTACTTAAATTGGATAACTCGCCTTCAACCAGAACAGACAGAAAATGCTCGGCAAGTAATTGACTGGTTTCGCGGTTAAGTTGGGTAACGGTAATGATGTTGCGTCGTATAGAAGCAGATGTGCCGGTCATAGTTATTGCTTTGCGCGAGTTGGAAGTGTGTTGGTCATTGCAATAAACTTAATTCTGTTCACTTGTTTTTTGTATACTTTCTCGTTGAAGTTGATTGATATAGCGTTGGACGGTCGATTCAAATACAGGCGTTATTCGGGTAAATGAACAACCTATTTTTTGGATTTTGAGCGCGGCAATTTTATCCGGGTTAATGACGAGCTTGGAGCAGACCTTAAAGGAGATGGCATCTTCACCGGCCCCTGAAAGTACAAGTCTGGACTTTTCTAATTGTGTACCGGGTATCAATAAGTTGGATATTTCAGCTGAGGTATTAAGTACAGAAAAACCGGTGAGACTAATGTCGTATAACATTAAATTAACGGATTCGTGGTCCTCCAGTACCAGCTGGCAATAGCTGCCTTTTGAACGTGGTGATTTTATGCGAAAGAATTCTCTACGCTGCATCCAAAAGATCGACTCAGGAATTGGCATGGAAAACGCCGGTTCCCCATTATAAAGAATTTGTTCCAACATGCTGCCTTTGAAAGAGGCTTTAATGCCTGCAAAATCGGCTTCGAAAGTGATTCTGGTCGCCTTAAGAAGCTGTTGGTTTAAAACTTCTTTGGGGCCGTAATCGAACACTATGGAATTATTTGCCTCATCAATCTCCAGTATTGCCGTAAGAAAGAATGCTTTGCCTTCGCCAAAACGAACGCTAAGCAGGCATTTATTCTTAATCAATATAGATAAATTGTGAACTATTTGCCTTGGACTGTAGATTGAAAAAGAGGAGGCGTCGCTCATTAATAATGACCATAGGTGTTTAGCTGATTACTGGGCAACAAGTGTGTAATCATTAGGTACTTACGCTGCGTAAAAGCGAGTGAAGGGTATAAAGGGCTATCAAATTTCTCACTTCATGCGATTTTTGTCGCTTGCCAATACAACTGAATTACTCTTTCTGTAAGTCCTCTCGTTGAATCTGATGCATATAGCGCTGAATAACCTCTTCGACTGAGCGTGTTATCTTATTGAACTTACAGCCTATTTTTTGTATTTTTTGCGGCTTGTCAGGGTTAATTATGTACTTGGCGCAGATCTCAAAGGAAATAGGACTCTCACCTGCTTCTGAAAGTATGAGCTTACATTGCGAAAATGATGTGCCGGGAATCAGTAGATCGGAAACTTCTTTGGAAACATTAAGCATTGCAAAGCCTGTCAGACTGATGTCGTATAACTTAAGATTAACAGGTTCCCTGCCTTCTACTATTAATTGGCAATAACTGGGTTTTGAAAGCGGCGATTTTACCCGGTAGTACTCTCTACGCTGCATCCAGTAAAGCGATTTAGGAATCGACATGCTGAATGCCGAATCACCTTTATGGGTGATTTTTTTCAGCTCAGTTCCCGCAAAAGAAACTTTAATGCCATTATAATCAGTATCGAATGAAACCTTGCCGGCATTAAGAATACGTTGGTTCAAATCTTCTTTGGGCCCGTAATCCAATACTACCGTATTATTTCCTTCATTAACGCTGAGCAATGTAGTGATATAGGACTCATTGTTTGCTCCAAAACGGGCGCTGAGCAAGCATTTATTTTTAACTAATAATGATAAATGACTGATTATTTGCTTTGGATTTTGGATTGAAAAAGAAGATATGTCGCTCATTACTATGTGTTAGTTATTGATTATTTTGCATTAAATGCTAAGCATTACGTATTACACAAAAACTCACTCCCCTGTAACCCCCCTCTTGTTAAATCCGCTGCATAGATGCTTGAATGGCTTTGTTCAGATGCGGGCGCTATCGGGTGAGTTGGTAATCTATCCTCTGATCTTTCTTGAACTTACCCGTAAAGGTTCATCTAAAATGTTTTTAAATGCTGCTAAGTTTAGTATATTGTAGAATATTTAGTATCCAAGCACAAAGAAAAGGGGTGTTCGTGGCGTGGTTTCTTTTATTTTCTGCGGGATTTGCAGAAATAGTATTTGCTTTAAGTCTTAAATACAATCAAGGCTTTACCAAGCTGTGGCCCAGCATCATAACGATGCTGTCCGGCGGCGTAAGTTTTTATTTGTTGATTCTGGCAATTAAAACCCTGCCGCTGGGAACCGCGTATGCCGTTTGGACCGGCATGGGCGCAGTCGGTGTAGCCGTGTTAGGCATCATTTTATTTAAGGAATCCGCCGACTGGTATCGCTTGCTGTCAATTACGCTGGTAATTGCTGGAATTATCGGTCTTAAATTAACCGACAGCGCTTAACGTGCTGCACCTTATTTTTCAATCGCCGATTGAAACTGCCCTTTTAGAGCGCATTGATTCAGGCGATGTTGTGGTGTTTCTTGAAAATGCAGCGCTGCGGGTATTACAAAACAGCAGCATAAGCGATACGTTAACGCGCCAGCTAGGCAGCAATCGCCTTTGCGTGTTGTCGGATGACATCGCAATACGCGGAATTGCCTCCGATGAGCTGGTTAAAGGGATCGAGGTGATAGATTATGCCGGACTGGTGGAATTGACGGTTAATAACCCGATCGTTCAAACATGGGCTTGATGGATTTAGATCTGGAAATAACCGATCAGGGTTTTCTGATAAATCCCGCAGATTGGAATGAAGATGTCGCACAGCAGTTGGCCGTATTAAACAATATCGAGCTGAGCGATGATCACTGGGAAATCATTTTATTCATTCGGCGTTACTATCAGCAATTTAAACATTTGCCCAATGCACGGGTTTTTACTAAAGCGATTGCCAAGGAATTGGGCGAAGCTAAGGGCAACAGCCGTTATCTGCATAAATTGTTTCCCGAAGGCCCTTTAAAGTACGCCTGCAAATTAGCCGGCTTGCCTAAACCGCCCACCTGTTTATAGCCATTACCCATACGCATCAGCTTAAGCGGATTGATTAATTCACCACGCACGACGGCACGGACCCATGAAGCGGTCGCCGAAACACGAAGAAAAAACCAGCTAAAAACTTCGTATTCTTCGTGTCTTCGTGGTGATATGTTCTTAAGTTGACACCTATGGGCACTGTATGCGCCCTACCCTTGTTTAAATTGATGAATCAAACGCCGTTCTTTTTTGTTCGGTTTATGATCCTTGCCGCTAAAATCAAATAATTCCCGCTGCTCACGGTTTTGGATGATTTGCTTTTCGCGCTTGGCAAGGCTTTCAGCGCTTTCCTCATAGAGTAAAACCGCTTCTTTAGCCGAACGCCGTTGACCGTTAATGGCAACAATCGTGACCTCCCATCGATAATTATCCTTGCTGATGGAAAGCATGGCGCCGACTTTGACTTCTTTTCCGGGTTTGGTGCGCTGCTCGTTAACATGGACTTTCCCGCCGGAAATAGCCTCGGCGGCCAATTTTCGCGTTTTAAAAAAACGCGCAGTCCATAACCATTTATCCAGACGGATAGCTTCCAGCTCAGACACTAGACGACTTCATTACCGCTTTCAGTCCATGCCTTAAATCCGCCGGCCATGCTGACGGCATTGTTGAATCCCATCTTGTTTAATACCTCTGTTGCCAAGGCGGAGCGGCCACCGGATTGGCAATAAACGATGATGTGAGCATCTTGTTTATCCTGAAAGTCGGGATGCGAGCCTATCTTGAATTCCAATACGCCGCGAGGTATGTTAAATGCTCCCGGCAAATGACCGGCAGTATATTCAGCAGCTTCTCTGACATCAAGGATGAGGCTTGTTTCCAGGGAGTTTTTTGCGGCATCAATATCAATTTCAACAATATGTTGTTTGGCTTGAGCGACAAGATCCATTGCAGTAAGTGTCATAATCATCTTTAGAAAAAGTAAATGGATGTTAGCAATAACGGGGAGCCGATTTTTATAGGATTCCGGACAGCCATTATTGCAGTTAATGGTTGGTTTTACAGCCCTGCCTATTTTAGATAAAAACGATCGTTTTTGTCTTTATTTTAAACCGGACACACGGCAGGATCAGCAATGAATATAAGGGGATGCGGAAAAGGAGAGTCGGGGCGGTCACTAAAGCGGCCACCCCGTAATGAAAAATGTTAGTTGATATGTTTTTTTAATTCTCTAGGCAAAGAAAACACTACTTTTTCTTCTATGCCTTGAATCTCAACAGCCGATTGCCCGCCCCATTGTTTTAACTGATCAATCACTTCCTGAACCAGGACTTCCGGCGCGGAGGCTCCTGCGGTAACGCCGACCACGGCAACGCCCTCAAACCAGTTCTGCTGCATATCTTTCGCGGTATCAATCAGATAAGCCTGTTTACCGAGCTGCTCGGCAATTTCGCGCAAACGGTTGGAGTTGGAGCTGTTCGGTGAGCCGACAACGAGAATAATATCAGCCGTCTTAGCCAATTCATAAACCGCATCCTGACGGTTTTGTGTGGCGTAGCAGATGTCGTCTTTTTTCTGTTCCTGTATACCTTTAAAGCGCGCTCTCAGGGCATCGACCATAATCTTGGTGTCGGTCATCGACAAGGTGGTCTGCGTGACATAAGCCAGATCATCAGGGTTTTTTACCACCAGATTTTTAACGTCGTCCGGGGTTTCTACCAGATAGATGCCGCCATTGTCCGTGCCCCGTTCATATTGCCCCATGGTACCTTCAACTTCCGGGTGTCCTGCGTGTCCGATCAGGATAACTTCACGATCTTCTTTGGCATGTTTGGCAACCTGCAAATGAACTTTGGTGACCAGCGGGCAAGTCGCGTCGAAAACCGTTAAATTACGCTCTTTAGCTTCCTGCTGTACTTGTTTTGAAACGCCATGAGCGCTGAAGATCAGGTAAGAGCCGACCGGCACGTCGGTTAAATCTTCAATAAAAATAGCGCCTTTTTCTTTAAGTCCATCGACAACCGTACGGTTATGGACAACTTCGTGACGAACATAAATGGGCGCGCCGAAAGCCTGAATGGCCTGATCAACGATTTCGATAGCCCGGTCTACACCGGCACAGAATCCACGGGGGTTAGCGAGTACAATTTGCATATCTTGACTTCTTTACTAGGTTAATTTGGAGTTATTTTAACTCAACATTGTTTCTGATACGATAATTCCATCGGCATCAGCATATAAAAAATGATTTTGTTTGAAATTGACACCGGCGAAAGTGACCAACAAGTCGCGGTCGCCATGGTCTTTCTTATGGCTTTTTAAGGGATGCGTGTGCAGAGCGCGTATGCCGATCGGGAGTTGATTGAGGGTTGCAGAATCGCGAATGCAACCATGAATCACAATCCCCTGCCAGCCGTTGGCGATAGCCAGCCTTGCCAGATCCGCGCCCAACAGGGCACAACGGTGAGAACCGCCGCCGTCAACAACCAACACCCTGTTTTCAACCTTCTCCTCCAGCACCGTTCTGATCAAGACGTTATCCTCAAAAACTTTTACCGTCGTAATTTGTCCGCAAAAGCTTGGGTGACCGCCATAAGGCTTGAGCAGCGGTTCGGCAATCTGGAAGTGGTCTTCTTCTGAATGGGCATCGCAAAGATCGGCGGTAGTAAAAGTCATGATTCAAATCTCAAAAGGATAAAAGGCGGCGAAGGGCGAAAGGCTAAGGACGAAAAGCTTTTTTCGCCTCTTGTCTTTCGTCCCTCGCCTATCTCAAGTATACCGCGCCAACAAGCCATTATCGCCGCATATTTCCGGCAGCGGTATTTTCACTTCATAGCCGCCGCCCGACGCTTCTTCCATTTCTTGTCCGTACATGCCTTCCATGCGCTCGACGATAATATCCTGATTGCCTTCCGGCAGTATCAACTCCAGCTTATCGCCGACCGAAAACTTGTTCTTGACATCAACGGTTGCCAAGCCGGTTTCCCGGTCATAACTCCTGATCTCGCCGCAAAATTGCTGCTGATGGCTTTTGGAATAACCGGTTATATAGTTTTGCTGTTCATGGGTGTGGTGGCGCTGATAAAAACCGTCGGTGTACCCTCGGTTCGCGAGATTTTCCAAAACGCCGATCAGCTCAGGCTGAAATGCCCGCCCCGCCAATGCATCGTCAATCGCCTGACGATAGGTTTGCGCAGTACGCGCCACATAATAATGCGACTTGGTGCGGCCCTCGATTTTAAGGCTGTCCACGCCGATTTCGACCAAGCGCTGCACATGCTCGATGGCTCTTAGGTCTTTCGAATTCATGATATAGGTGCCGTTTTCGTCTTCCATCACCGGCAATAATTCGCCTTTGCGACCCTCTTCTTCCAGAAAATACACCTTGTCCGCCAACGGATGTCTTTCCGCGCCGCCGCAGCTGGCGTTGCTGATGTCGGACATCGACAATACTTCGCCAACCGGCAGGTAATCACCCTCTGCATTTTCTTCGGCGGGCAGCGTGTCGTATTTCCAGCGGCAGGAATTGGTACACGTACCCTGATTAGGATCGCGGTGATTGAAATAGCCGGACAACAAACAGCGGCCGGAATAAGCGATGCATAACGCGCCGTGAACAAACACTTCAAGTTCCGTATCGGGGCAACGCTGGCGGATTTCTTCAATTTCATCCAGCGACAGTTCGCGGGACAAAATGACCCGCTCAACGCCCATACTTTTCCAGAAATTGACCGATGCATAGTTGACGGTATTGGCCTGCACCGACAGATGTATCGGCATGTCCGGCCAGGCTTCCCGCGTCATCATAATCAAACCCGGATCAGCCATAATCAAGGCGTCTGGCTGCATCGCGATAACCGGGGTAATATCTTTAATAAAGGTTTTAACCTTGGCGTTATGCGGAATCACATTAGTTGCCAGGAAAAACTTTTTTCCCAGCTGATGAGCCTCAGCTATGCCTTTGGCCAGATTGTCTTCAAGAAAATCATTGTTGCGCACCCTAAGGCTATAACGCGGCAGCCCTGCATAAACGGCATCCGCGCCGTATGCAAAGGCATAGCGCATGTTTTTAAGAGTTCCGGCAGGGGAAAGTAATTCAACTTGTTTCATATTGAAATATGTAAATGATCTGTGTGGAGGTATTCTACCGCAACCGGCGTAGGCAAGCCAAAAACGGGGAAAGATGAAATGTGGATCGTGTTGTTTATAGTCGCGCTGTTGTTCGTTTTGGGCGGTGCGTTAATTTTGTTGCGGTCGGCCAAAATGCCGAAAATTCCTGATAATGTGAAAGCGCAGCCTTATGAGGAAGATGATGAGTAGCTCAAAGCATACCCCACGAAGGCACGAAGTTCACGAAGAAAAGATCAGGGTAAAAAACTTCGTGCTCTTCGCGCCTTCGCGGTGATTAATCAATCTGTACGCGTCCTCAGCGTAAAAGTGACCGGCCCGTTATTGACCAGCGAAACCTGCATATCGGCTCCAAACTGACCGAATTCAACATTGGCGTAAGTTTGTTTTGCCAACTGTTGCAGATAGTCGAACAGCTCCTTGCCTTTTTCCGGCGGCGCGGCAGAAATAAAACTGGGTCGATTGCCTTTTTGGGTATCCGCCGCCAGCGTAAATTGCGGAATCAACAACAAACCGCCGTTAATATCCCTCAAACTCAGATTCATACGGTCATCACTATCGGCAAAAATTCGGTAGTTGAGGATGCGCTCCAGCAGACGCTGGGCATCTTTTTCGCTGTCCGCCTTTTCCACCGCAACCAGCGCCATAATGCCGGTGTCGATTTTGCCGATATCCAGATTGTTGACCGTGACTTTCGCGGTGGTTACGCGTTGGATAATGGTGATCATAGAGAGTATTGAATAAAATTTGCCGGTTTAATCAATTCCAGGCTTGAGATGGGATGGTTGTAGACATAAACCCATGCAGCAACCGTGCATCCGTTTTTGAGCAAAACCGATTGTTTTTTCCGTATGAATTCGTTGGGTTCGGGAAACTCCGGGCCGAACTCTTCATATTGATCGAGTAGAAGCAGTGCAACATCAGCTTGATGAAGCCGATAGACTTCGCCCTGTACTGCGTCACTCGGATTATCAGAGGGAACAGCACCTGGGTAGTAGTCGATTTTATAAAGCTTGCCTTGATAGGTGGCATCATCCACAAATTCCGCATATTTCGCCAACAGTTGATGCATCTCGCTGTTCGCATCGCGCCGTAGCGTTCCGTAAACAAAGATATAGTTGGGATTCATAATATGTGTGTTTTCGCGAAGCAGGAGCTTCGCCTTCAAAGCTTCCAACCTGGAGATTTGGAGCCAGTGTAAGCTACAACAGTTTGACTAGCGCAGATTTTAATCGTGACGCTGGAGCGTCATAACTGCATTCCCACGCCGGAGCGTGGGAACGATACACAAACGATACAACTAGATTTTAATGCCCAACCTCAACCTTAGCACCCTTAGCCTGGCCGATTTCAGTCAAAGTTTGACTAAACCAAGCTGTATCCAGGTCAAAAGGCTTGCCGCCTTTGATGCGAGGGAATTCAATCGCACGCAGCACAAAATTTTGATCGTCATCGTGACCGATAACGCCCGATTCACGACGGAACGCACACTCGACAGCAAGATCGGCACAAGACTTGATCAGGCGAATGTCTTCAACATTCGCCGCAGAAGCGCGGGCAAAGTAACCTGATTTTTGTACCAGGGTTTTTTCCGCGCCGATCATTTCTGCGAACTGGTCGCCGAACCATTTACCCGGATTAACCGCATCCAACTTGACGTGTCCGAACGCATCGCGCGGCACTTCCTGTCCCTTGGCTTGCATTTCAGCAACGATGGACTCAACGCCCGCGCCTTCCGAAACGAAAATATTGACGCAATCGACTTTGTCCATCACTGCACGAAGACGCTTCGCTTCGGCGGCAAGATCGATCGTCATTTCAGGAATAAAAACGCCATGCACTTCATAAGTGGCGCGATCCAAGCCCAGTTCAGGCAGCCATTCGGCGCGATCCAGCAGCTTGCGGTATTCCACAGCGGTCGCAGCAGTCAGCCAGCCGCAGCTGCGTCCCATCACCTCATGGACAATCAGCATGCGCGGGTTCGAATTATTTTCGGCAACCACGTTCCAGAAGTAACGCGCTCCCTGCTCGGCAGCCGTCCAGGCACCCAGCGATTGTTTGATCGGAAACACGTCATTATCGACGGTTTTTGGCAGGCCGATAACGGTAAGGCCGTAGTCGTTTTTCGCCAGGAACGCGGCAAGATCAGCCGCAGCGGTATTGGTATCGTCGCCACCGATGGTGTGCAGAATATCCACGCCGTCTTTGACCAGTTGGTCGGCCGCAACTTTTTGTGGGTCTTGACCTTCCTCAACCAGTCCGCGCTTGATGCAGTCTTTAACATTGGTCAGCTTGACGCGGCTGTTGCCGATCACCGAGCCGCCAAAGCGATGCAAAAGCCCCGCTTTTTCGCGGATGGCCGGAGTGACAGTATAAAAATCGCCCAACAACAGACCTTTATAACCGCTACGGTAGCAGATGATTTCAATCGAAGGATCGATTTCAGTATAACGCTCGATAAGGCTGCCGATGGCTGAGTTTAGGCAAGGGGCCAAGCCGCCCGCCGTGAGAATCGCGACTTTTTTAGGTTTGTTCATGGGAAAACTCAAAGGGTGAAGTTAAAAAAGCAAAATTTTATCATATAAGGGCGGCTGTTTTTTAGTCTTTCGCGCCGTTCCCAGACTCTCCGGCATGAGAACGGTGTAACAGCCAAAGCAAGCTTTGGACTCCAAGCGGCAACGGCGAAGGTGCGTAGCAAACCATTTTTTTAGTCTTTCGCCTTGAGCCTTTTGCCTGCTTAACTCAACCTTCCTGGTGATAAACGACAATACGTTCGACCTCGTTTTTCGACCCCAAAATAACCGGAACCCGCTGATGCAGGCCTTTGGGTTTAATGTCAAGGATGCGCTCACGTCCGGTGGAACAAGCGCCGCCCGCTTGCTCGATAATAAAAGCCATCGGATTGGCCTCGTACATAATGCGCAGCTTTCCGGCTCTTGACGGATCGCGCAAATCAAACGGATAGAGAAAAACCCCGCCGCGCGTGAGTATCCGGTAAACCTCTGCAACCATGGACGCAACCCAGCGCATATTGAAATCTTTTTTGCGCAAACCTTCCGTACCTTGCAGACATTCCTCGATATAACGTTGCACGGGAGGCTCCCAAAAACGCTGATTTGACATATTGATGGCAAATTCATTGGTATCGTTGGGAATCGTCATGTTGGGGTGAGTCAGGATAAATTCGCCTATAGCCTGATCCAGAGTGAAGCCGTTAACGCCCTGCCCTGTCGTCAAAACCATCATCGTTGACGGGCCGTAAAGCACAAAACCCGCGCAAACCTGTTCGGAGCCCTTACGCAAAAAATCCTCCAACGCCGGTTCCACACCTTCGCAGCAACGCAGAATGGAAAATATAGTGCCTACCGCCAGGTTGACATCAATGTTTGAAGAACCGTCCAACGGATCGAACAACGCCAGATATTTTCCTTTTGGATACTGCGAAGGAATGCTGATGATGTCGTCGATTTCTTCCGATGCCATACCGGCCAAATGCCCGGTCCAGTTCAGCGCATCCACCATAATGTCATTGGTGATGATGTCCAGTTTCTTCTGCACCTCGCCCTGTACATTCTGGGAATCGGCACTGCCCAGTACACCAATCAAATTACCTCGATTAACCAAATTTGAAATTTTCTTGCATGCTGTAACGACATCGTTCAGCAATGAAGTAAACGCTCCCGATACGCCCGGCAACTCGCGCTGCTGTTCAATAATAAACTGGGTCAAAGTAACATGTTTGGTCATTCTTTATCGCTCCGATGGTGTGTTGTCTTTTTCAAAAAATACGTTCAATAATTACCGACAGCTTCTGTATACGCGAGGCTTCGCACCAATAGCGCCCTGCCCCTGACAAGAAGGCTGTCTGCGCATAGCTTACAAGTCAATGCCATATTGTAAATCATAAAGAGCGGTATTGATGCCGCTAATATGGATGTTATTGTCTTCGCGCCCTTACACGAAACAAGATCGCCTGCCGCTCCAGCCGCAGCATAACGATCCGCTAAGTCAAAAAGTAAATAACGTATAATCGACAAAATAGCTTTATCGTTTAGCGTTTCCCCATTAACAAAAGAACCCATGTTGCAAATATCCAATCAGGTCAGCATACCGGACAGTGAAATTGAAGTTCATGCGATTCGTGCGCAGGGAGCCGGCGGGCAGAATGTTAATAAAGTGTCATCCGCCGTTCATTTGCGATTTGACATTAACGCGTCCTCGTTACCCGAGTTTTATAAAGAAAAGCTGTTGGCTTTAAATGACCAGCGCATTTCAAAAGAGGGAATGATTATCATCAAGGCGCAGCAATATCGCACCCAGGAAAAGAATAAGGAAGATGCCTTGAATCGGCTACAGGCATTAATTCAAAGCGTGGCCGTCACCCACAAAAAACGCAAAGCAACAAAGCCGACCAAAGGATCCAAGCTAAGGCGTTTGGATAGTAAAACCAAACAAGGCAGACTAAAAGCATTACGAGGGAATATTAATTTCAATTAACCTCATCACACATCAATACATTGGAAAAATAACCATGTTGGTTTTGCAAATAGTTACCAAACAATGGGATAAAAGCCAAAGAGCAGCCGCGCATGTTTTGGAACGCGCTAATATCCCGAATAGATACCTCATTATTTTTCCACCGGCTTTTTATGAATTCAACAAGCAATGCGTAATAGACCGGCATGGCGATGATGTACAAGGCGGGCGCTTAAAATATGCGCAGCTGGCAGACGGAAAAATCAAATTCGATCGATTTCAACTGAGTTTAGAGGATAAAGTTATTGCCTATTTGGGCGCGACTCAGCCGGATAAAGCGCCCAACGTAATCGGTTCATTGAATAACCAATGGGTACAATGCAGATACGCAGACAGGCACAGTATTTTCGAAGGCGGTTTTTATTATTGGCTGTATGAAGAAGTGACTTTAAACGCTATTTGCATCGATGAATTTAACGACAACGTTTTTATGGATACCGAACCTGCGCTTGTTTTTGAAGATTTTCAATAACTCGAAGATCGTGCCGACTAGCCAAATAAAGCCCTACCGAGGATCGGCGTCTATTTAAATAACAAGCCATTTTGTTTCAAAACCGCTAGCCCTGAGCTTGTCGAAGGATTAGCGAGGCACCGATCTCGATTACATCCAGCCCCGCCGTTCTGATTAAGCTAGGTGCAGTTTGCAGGCTCATTGTATAATTTGGCGCAATGTTTTTTACCGACCTCCTAAACCTAAAGGATTGATTGAAATATGCTTCCAGAAAAACGCTCAACTCGTCGCCGTGGAATTTATTTGTTACCTAATTTATTTACCACGGGAGCCCTGTTTTCCGGTTTCTATGCGATTACTTCGGCGATGGGCGGACGTTACGAAACCGCTGTTGTAGCCATTTTTGTAGCGATGATTCTGGACGGTCTGGATGGCCGGGTGGCGAGATTGACCAATACGCAAAGCGAATTCGGCGCTCAATACGACAGTCTTTCGGACATGGTTTCATTCGGCGCGGCCCCCGCTTTGGTCATGTATTTATGGGCGTTTTCGAGCCTCGGTAAATTAGGCCTGTTTGCCGCATTTGTCCATGCGGCGGGCGGCGCATTAAGACTCGCGCGCTTTAACACCCAGCTGGCGACGGCCGATAAGAATTATTTCCAGGGACTGCCCAGTCCTGCCGCCGCCGCGATTCTTGCCGGATTTATCTGGATTTGCCTGGAGTATAAATACGACATCGAGCTGTTCAAATATTTTGCACTCGCGTTAACAGTCAGCACCGGCTTGCTGATGGTCAGTAATTTCCGCTATTGGAGTTTCAAAAAAATCGATTTAAAAGGCAAAGTGCCTTTTATTGTTGCGATTGCCGCGATGCTGGCTATCGCTTTTGTGATGGCGCAGCCGCAGACGATGTTGTTCCTGTTGTTTTTAGGTTATGCAATTTCAGGCCCGGTTATTACTCTGGTCATGCGCAGACGCAGGTTGCAGGGGCGTAAAGCGTAAAATCTGCTTGAGGCAGCACAGCCATTGGCGTATAGTCACGACCATGTTTATTCAAATCAACCCTGCATTTCAAGCCCTTCTTTCCGGCGCAATGTTTGCCGAAACAGGCTTGTGCGCGTGGCTATGCCTGCCTTTAAGATTCCTGCCCTGATGGGCATACATCTTTTTTCCATTTAATTACTTATACCCCTATTTCCATGTATCAACGTAACAGTTGATAGCTCTCCATGAATGGAGTTTTTATGAAAGACAAGTTAATAATATTCGATACGACCTTGCGCGATGGCGAGCAAAGCCCCGGCGCATCCATGACCCGTGAAGAAAAAGTCAGAATCGCCAAGGCCTTGGAACGCTTAAAGGTCGATGTGATCGAGGCCGGCTTTCCTGCGGCCAGCCCTGGCGATTTTGAAGCCGTTCAGGCGGTCGCCAAGGTGATAAAAGACAGTGTTGTGTGTGGCTTGGCCAGAGCCCTGGACAAGGATATTGACCGTGCAGGCGAGGCGCTTAAAGGCGCTAACCAATCGCGAATTCACACCTTTATCGCCACCTCGCCGATCCATATGAAAATGAAATTGCAGATGCAGCCGGAGCAGGTGATCGAGTATGCGGTTAGGGCGGTCAAACGCGCACGGCAATATACCGATAATGTCGAATTTTCGCCGGAAGATGCGGGACGCTCGGAAGAAGACTTTTTGTGCCGGATTCTTGAGGCGGTTATCGATGCCGGAGCCACGACGCTGAATATACCGGATACCGTGGGTTACAGCGTTCCCGATCAATTCGGCGCGACCATTGCGAACCTGATCCGCCGCATTCCTAATTCGGACAAGGCGATTTTTTCCGTGCATTGTCACAATGACTTGGGGCTTGCGGTTGCCAATTCGTTGTCGGCGGTCATGAACGGCGCACGCCAGGTTGAATGCACTATTAATGGCTTGGGTGAGCGCGCCGGTAACGCGTCGCTGGAAGAAGTGGTCATGGCGGTGCGCACCCGTAAGGATGTATTTACCTGTCAAACCGGCATCGATACCCGCGAAATTTTGACCTGCTCAAAGCTGGTGTCTTCAATCACCGGTTTTCCTGTGCAACCCAACAAAGCCATCGTCGGCGCCAATGCTTTTGCACATGAAGCGGGGATTCATCAGGATGGTGTATTAAAAAATAGAGAGACTTACGAAATCATGCGCGCTGAAGATGTTGGCTGGACGGCTAACCGTATGGTGCTGGGCAAACATTCAGGCCGGAATGCGTTTAAAAGCCGCATCACCGAGCTGGGCTTTGAGTTCGGTTCGGAATCAGAGTTGAACGAGGCCTTTGCCCGCTTCAAGCAGTTAGCCGATAAAAAGCACGAAATCTTTGATGAGGATTTGCAAACACTGATTTCGGAAGCCGGGTTTGAAGCGGAAGACGAGCATGTCAAGCTGATCGCCCTGAAAGTGTGTTCGGAAACCGGTGAAATACCCAACGCAACCGTTACGCTACGAATGGACAATAAAGAAGTTACCGGCACTGCAAGCGGCGGCGGCGCCGTGGATGCCAGTTTAAAAGCTATTGAAAAACTGGTGCAAACCGATGCCACTCTGGAGCTTTATTCGGTTAACAGCATCACCAACGGCACCGATGCCCAGGGCGAAGTCACTATCCGCCTGGAAAAAGCAGGCCGGATCGTTAACGGCTTGGGCGCTGACACCGATATTGTTATCGCCTCGGCCAAGGCCTATATCAATGCCGTGAATAAGCTGCATAGTCCCGATCAACGTCGGCATCCTCAGAAAGGGGATGTTTGATTGAGGTTCGCAAGATGAAAGGCGAAAGGCGAAGGGCGAAAGATTTATCGTTCCCACATTCTTGCGTGGGAACGCATTCGTCAATCCCTGTCCTGAGTCATGTCGAAGGGCTCCAGCGTTACCAAACGCGACGCCAGAGCATCGCTAATTGTGTTCCCACGCCGGAGCGTGGGAACAATAAGTAAATCGAGTCGGTCTTGGATAACGCAACACGCCTGCAATACCTCGAAGCTATGGGCATTGATGTTTGGCTGCCCAGGGCTGTTGCCGACAATCAGCAAACGTCGACACCCGTTGCTACAGCTGAAAATGCCCTGCCAGAATCAACCGACAGCTGGGAAGCGTTACAAGCTGAAGTCGCCCCCTGCACTCAATGCGATTTGTGTAAAACCCGCACCCAAACCGTTTTCGGTTCAGGCAATAAAAACGCCGACTGGATGATTATCGGTGAAGGACCGGGACAAAACGAAGACCTGCAAGGCCTGCCTTTTGTCGGCAACGCGGGTCTGCTGTTAACCGAAATGCTAAGAGCCATAGGCCTTGACCGGGAAGAGGTCTTTATAACCAATATTGTAAAATGCCGCCCTCCCGCTAACCGCGACCCCAAGCCCATCGAAATCGAAACCTGCAAACCTTACCTGATGCGACAAATAGCATTGCTCAAACCAAAAATCATCGTGGTTTTAGGGCGTATTGCCGCGCAGGCATTGCTCAACACCGATGAACCGATCAGCAAGCTGAGAGGAAAAATACATGCTTTAAATGACACTCCGGTTGTTGTAGTCTATCACCCGGCGTACTTGTTAAGATCAATGCTGGACAAGCGCAAAGCCTGGGCGGATTTAAAACTCGCACTGCAAACAGTTAAAAACATTATAGGTTGATCATGTTGGGAATGATGCTAGATAAAATAAAAGACTTTGTGGTTTATGACGCCGATAGAGAGTTCTACGCCAAATTATTTCCTGGCTCGGTAGGCAGAAAAGATTTAATGCGTCTGAGAAAAATGAGAAGTTCCGATTTACCCGGAGTTATGGCGATTGAAAGGGCAAGTTATCAATTTCCCTGGGAAGAAGACATATTCAGGGACTGCTTTAGAGCCAACTATAGCTGCTGGGTCTGCGAAGAACAGGATACCGTATTGGGCTACAGCATCCTCTCCATGGCGGTAGGCGAGGCACATGTGTTAAATATTTGCGTAGCGCCGGCCGAACAGGGACAAGGGATAGGCCGTAAAATGTTGGAAAATCTTGTTGAAATCGCCAGAGGACAGGCAGAAACCATGTTTCTGGAAGTCAGGCCGTCCAATACCGTCGCCATCGCCCTTTATGAAGACATGGGATTCAACGAAATAGGCATCAGAAAAGGTTATTATCAGTCGGAGAATGGCCGAGAAGACGCCATCATGCTGGCGAAGCAGATTTTTTAATGCACGCCTTATAACAGCAGAATTGATAATAGAACACGGATTGGGCGGATAAAAAAGGCAAAGGACGAAAGATGGTTTTTCGCCTTTCGTCCTTTGCCTTGCGTCTATGCCTTTATAAAGAAGCTGATGTTATCTGCGCTCATCATAATTATCCGCGTCATCTGCGTTCTATTTTTTCCAACAACCGATTATTTCAAATTATCGGTCACATGCGGCTCGATAAGCTGGTACATGATTTGATGCATTTTGGGGCTTGCGGCGATGACGTTGCCCGACTCCAGATACTTATCATTAAAAGAAAAATCGGTAACCACACCGCCCGCTTCCTTTACCAATAAAAGACCTGCGGCCATATCCCACTCCATTAGGCCGATTTCCCAAAAACCATCCAATCGACCGGCAGCCAGATAGGCCAAATCAAGCGCCGCAGCGCCCGCACGACGAATCCCCGCAGAATCTGTCGCTAATGCGCGGAACATGCCCAAGTAAGCATTCATGTGCAGATCGGTTTTAAACGGAAAGCCGGTGCCGATTAACGCGCCTTTCAAGCTGGTTTGATTGGTCACCCGAAGACGGCGACTGTTTAGCATGGCTCCGCCGCCGCGTTTGGCGGTAAATAATTCATCGCGTAACGGGTCATAAACAACGCCGACTTCAATTCTGCCTTTGTGTTTTAAGGCAATGGAAACGGCGTATTGCGGAAAACCGTGCAGAAAGTTGGTAGTGCCGTCCAGCGGGTCGATCACCCAGACAAAATCGTTGCCCTCATGCATGCCGCTTTCTTCGGCCAGAATGCTGTGATCAGGGTAGGCAACCTTGATAATGTTGATAATTTCCCGTTCGGCCATACGATCAACCTCGCTGGCATAATCGTTTTTACCTTTTTGGTCGACCTTTAGGTGACCGATATTATCGGATGAGCGGAGTATCAAGTCGCCGGCGGCTCTTGCGGCACGGACGGCAGTATTTAACATGGGTTGCATAGGCGGATTTATATTGAGTACGGATGTATGGACAGATATTTGCTGCTGCAATATCTGCATTCCCCATGTCCCTGTGGGTTATGCTGAAGTTAGAGCACCCAAAGTAGGCGCTTTACGACTGCATGGACGCAGGAGGTGGAGCAATGCAGGAGCAATTGCTGAAAACGCATATAATACCAAATATTTTGCTAAACTTAGGCTCTTTTTTTAACTAAGGACAAGGCATTGCTGTCTACTATAAAAATTGTACTGGTCGAAACAACGCATCCGGGGAATATAGGTGCTGTTGCCCGTGCGATGAAAAACATGAAGATGCATAATCTCTGGCTGGTTGCGCCTAAAATCTTCCCCAGCGCCGATGCCACCTCCAGAGCGTCCGGCGCTGATGACGTATTGGCCGGCGCAACCGTTTGCGCGACCTTGCAAGAGGCCATTGCCGACTGCCAAGTGGTGATTGGCGCCAGCGCCCGAGGCCGGACCATCAGCTGGCCGGAAATGACGCCCAGGGAATGCGCGGAAAAAGTGCTGATCAAGGAACCGGGCAATAAAGTGGCTATTGTTTTTGGCCGGGAAAATTCGGGCTTAAAAAATCACGAACTGGATCTGTGTCACTTTTTGCTGCGCATCCCGTGCAACAGCGAATACAGCTCTTTGAATATTGCCGCCGCGGTACAGGTGGTTTGTTATGAATTGTTCGTGGCATCCGGACTGGCCGAGCAAGAACAAATCGTGGTCGGCGACAAAGGCGAAGACCCCTTGGCCACGGCAACGCAAATGGAGTCTTTCTATACGCATCTGGCCGAAGCATTAACCGATATAGGCTTTATGCATCCCGCCAAATCAAAATCCATCATGCGGCGTTTGCGGCGGATTTATAACCGGGTACAAATGGATACCAAGGAACTGGACATACTCCGGGGTATCTTACGGATGTCTCAAGGCCACAAGAGGAATAACGATGTTTAACCGAATAAAAGAAGATATTGCCTGCGTCTTTGATCGCGATCCGGCGGCGCAAACGGTCTTTGAAGTGATTACCACCTATCCCGGATTTCATGCGGTTTTGATACACCGAGTCAGCCATTTTTTCTGGATCGCCGAATTCAGATGGCTGGGCCGATTTATCGCCCACATCGGCCGCTGGCTGACCGGCATTGAAATCCACCCCGGCGCAGTCATCGGCAGGCGTTTTTTTATCGATCACGGCATGGGCGTGGTAATCGGCGAAACCGCCATTATCGGTGATGACTGCACCTTGTATCATGGCGTAACCTTGGGCGGAACCAGCTGGGATAAAGGCAAACGTCATCCGACCCTGCATAACGGCGTGGTGATTGGTGCCGGGGCAAAAGTTTTAGGACCTATCGATATAGGTGAAAACGCCCGAGTCGGTTCAAACTCGGTGGTCTTAAAGCCGGTACCGGCTGGAGCAACTGCGGTTGGAATTCCCGCTCATATCGTCGATCCCAACAGCAGAGCCGTAACAGCCGAGCGTGACAAGATTGCCTACAAAATGGGCTTTCATGCCTACGGCGCGACAACCGACGTACCCGATCCAATCGCCTACGCCATCAATCACATGCTCGATCATATTCATGACATGGATAAACAGATAGAAACCCTGCAAAAAGCGCTCAATGATGCGGGCATTAAATACACGGAATCGCCTATTTCCACATTGGACGGTTGCGAAATTGAGGACGGCTATGAAAAAGGTGAACGGTAAAAAGGTAAAAACGGTTTCAACGTGATTTGCATCCAGGTATTCCTCAAAGAAAAGCAACCTTATTTGAGAAATACCTGTGCTTGCCAAGGGTACAATAGTTGACTATTTTGCTAGGTTAAGTATAGTAACAATATCTTAACGGTATTTATAGAGGATACTACTGTGCGCTTAACAACTAAAGGCCGCTATGCGGTTACTGCAATGCTTGACTTGGCTTTTCACAGTCAAATCAAGCCGGTAACCCTGACTGACATTGCGGCTCGTCAAACCATTTCCCTGTCTTATCTGGAACAACTGTTTGCCCGTTTACGTCGGGCCGGTATGGTAAAAGGCGTGCGCGGGCCTGGCGGCGGTTACAAACTGTGTCGCAAGACCAGCGATATTAATATTGCTGACATTATCGCTGCCGTCAATGAACCGCTTGATTCGACCAAGTGCGGCGGAGAGGCCAATTGCCAGAAAGATCAGGCCTGTTTAACGCATGACCTGTGGATGGGATTGAGCGAACAGATTAGAGATTATTTGAAGGGCATTTCTTTGGCCGACCTGTTAGAAAAAAACCAGGTTCAGGAAGTTGCCATAAGGCAGCATCACGATGCGCAGCAAGTCATTGAAATTTACCGTCATCCGGATTAATGCCCGACCTGAATGATCTATTTTGATCATAACGCGACCACACCGTTAGACGATCGCGTCCTGGACGCGATGCTTCCTTTCCTGACCACATTCTACGGAAATCCTTCCAGCTTATATCGTCACGGCAGAGTCGCGGGCAGCGCCATAGATGCAGCTCGTGAACAGCTGTCGGCACTGCTTGGCGTTCAGCCCGGACAAATTATTTTTACCAGCGGCGGCACCGAAGCCAATAACCTGGCTTTGGCAACACTAGCCCCTCAGGCCGGACTCGCCGTCTCAGCCATTGAACATCCCTCGATTATCGAGCCTGCCCTGCATTTAAAAAGCCAAGGACATGAGCTTACCCTGCTTAATGCCGATGCAAACGGCCTGATCACACAGGATGCTATCGACGAGGTGATTAGGCTAAAGCCCGGCCTGGTTTCAATCATGCTGGCCAACAATGAAACCGGCGTGGTGCAGCATGTCGCTCACTATGCCGATCAGTTAAGAGCCCATGGTATCAGGGTTCATACCGACGCCGTGCAGACGCTGGGCAAAATCCCCGTAAATTTTAACCGCCTCGGCGCGCATTTGATGTCGCTGTCCAGTCATAAAATTTACGGCCCCAAAGGCTGCGGGGCGCTGGTATTTGAAAAATCCGTGGAAATAAAACCGATCTTGCTGGGCGGCGGACAGGAACAGGGATTCAGGGCCGGGACTGAAAACGTCGCCGCCATCGTCGGCTTTGGCAAAGCGGCGGAACTTGCCAAAACCGAACTTGCCGAACGCCACACCTATCTGCTAAAACTTAGAAAACTGTTGGAGCACGGCTTAAGCGCCATTCCCGGTCTGACTATTTTTGCCGAGCAGGCCGAACGACTGCCCAACACCGTCCAGATGGGCATCCACGGCATCGATGGGGAAATGCTGCTGATGCAGTTGGATCAGAAAAACATCGCCGTTTCCAGCGGCTCAGCCTGCGCCAGCGGCCAGAGAGAACCCAGTCCGGTATTGGTAGCCATGGGTATTGAACCTAGCGACGCAAAAAGCGCGATTCGCATCAGTTTGGGGAAAACCAACACTGAAGCTGAAATTTTTGAATTTATTAAACAATTAAAATCCTTAAACGTAAAAGGATAAAAAGGAAATCATGTCTGTCTCATTAACTGAAAGTGCCGCTCGGCAAATTAAAAAACAACTGGAAAAACGCGGAAAAGGACTGGGTTTAAAGCTGGGCGTAAAGCAATCCGGCTGCTCTGGGTATGCTTATACGATTGATTACGCCGACATACTAAACGAAGGCGATGCCGTATTTGAAAATTTCGATGTAAAAGTCATAGTCGCCGCAAACGATCTGCAATTTGTGGACGGTATAGAACTGGATTATCGGAGAGAAGGCATTAACGAAGCCTTTCAGTTTAATAACCCGAATGTAAAAGGCACCTGCGGTTGCGGCGAGAGTTTTTCTGTTTGATCATTGATAAAATGGAACGCGGATGACGCGGATAATTATGATGCTCACGGATAACATCTTTATTGCCCTGATCCCCAAGTTCAAGCGTGGGAACTGGCGAAAAACAGTGATAACCCATCAAAATCTTATTAAATCATAACCATCCGCGTTCCATTATTCCGATTCCAGAACAATTACGTTATTCCTGCAACAAATTGCTTAATAGGGCGAACTCAGCCAACGATATGCTTTCAGCTCTGAGCGTTGGATCAATTCCCAAAGCGACAATTTCTTCCTCGGTGATCAGCTTTTTCAGCGAATTACGCAAGGTTTTGCGTCGTTGCGAAAACGCCTGAGTGACAACCCGATTAAGCTTGCTCATATCATTAACCGCAACAGGCGGCTGCTGGTGCGGCACCAGCCTGACGATAGCCGACATCACCTGCGGAGCCGGGTCGAAGCTTTCCGGCGGCACATCGAATAACAGCTCGGTTGCGCAATAATATTGCATCATGACGCTAAGCCTGCCGTATTTTTTGCTGCCAGGAGCCGCGCAAATCCGGTCAACCACTTCCTTTTGCAGCATGAAATGCATGTCTTCAATGCAATAGGCATTATCCAGCAGATGGAACATCAACGGCGTTGAAATGTTATACGGAAGATTGCCAATGACGCGTAGTTTTTCATCGCAGGCTATCCCTGCCCGCGCCCCTTCGGGCGCTTTGCGTGCCAATCCGCTCCCGGCGGATTGGTCATCCCCCGCAGCCAGCAACGAGAAATCAAACCTTAACGCGTCGGCGCTGTGAATTTGCAGGTTAGGGTATTGCTTGAATTTCTCCCTGAGCAAAACCACCAAATCCCGGTCAAGTTCAACCACATCCAGACGCACGCCTTCGTTTAGCAAAGGCTCGGTCAATGCGCCCTGCCCCGGCCCTATCTCAACCCAATGTTGACCGGGCCTGGCCTGAATACTGGAGATAATGTTGTAAATAATATTGTGGTCATGAAGAAAATTCTGACCGAAGCGCTTGCGCGGAGTATGTGCCATTTTTATTGCGTAGCCATTGTTAATGCGGTTTGCAGCGCGAATTGCAGGCTGCCTAAATCGGCCTTGCCGCTGCCGGCAAGATCCAAAGCCGTGCCGTGGTCAACCGAAGTGCGGATGATTGGCAGCCCCAGCGTAATATTGACGGCCTGTCCAAAACCCATATGTTTAAGTACCGGCAAGCCTTGGTCATGATACATCGCCAATACCGCATCCGCTGTAGCCAGATACTTTTCGGTGAACAGCGTATCGGCCGGTAACGGCCCATGCAGATTCAAGCCCTGCTTACGAAAAGTATCGAGAACCGGCTCGATGATATCGATTTCCTCCCGGCCCAGATGACCATTTTCCCCGGCATGCGGATTAAGCCCGCACACCAGTATTTTCGGGTGAGCTATGCCAAAGCGCGAGGTCAGTTCGTGATCCAGAATCCGAATCACCGTCCGTAACCGGGTATGGGTAATGGCTTGACTGACTTCCGACAGCGGCAGATGCGTCGTCGCCAGCGCCACCCGCAAGCCCGGCGTTGCCAGCATCATCACCGGATGTCCGCCGGTAATGCCTGCAATAAATTCGGTATGCCCGCTAAAAGGCAAGCCCGCATCGTTGATGATGCCTTTATGGACAGGCCCGGTGACCATTGCATCAAAAACCGCATCCATGCAGCCTTTGGTCGCTTTGGTGATGGTTTTTAGCACATAACGGCTATTGGCCGCATTCAATTGCCCGCACCGAACGGGTTCCGCCAGTTCCACCGGCAATACCGTCAAGCGTCCGGCAGTCTGGGCCGTGGCAGGCATAGCGCTGTCGAATTCTGTTATCTGAAGCGGTAAACCTAACTGTCCGGCGCGCTCTTCCAATAATTGCGGACTGGCGATGACGATGATTTCGCAGGGCAAGTCCTGCTGCGCGAGCTGAATGCAAAGATCGGGGCCTATGCCTGCGGGTTCTCCGGGTGTTAATGCAATACGCGGTACGGGTAGCCTGGTTGTCATCTGGGAACTGAGATAAAAAAAGAATAATTTTACAGTATAACTACCGGAATTATTTTAAAAAAACGCTGATTTAAAAGATAAAGACTATGGATAGAACTCCCGTCCCATCTCTATGACTGTCAAAGTCTATGCTATGGAAAAATCCCGGCCCATCGTTCAGACTATAACCGCCGCCCGACTCGCAGACATTGCAACAAACCCAGGCAAAAACGCGCTTGGGAGTCAACACAGCCACCTTCGCAGACGAAAAATGAAAGATAACACAGCTTGGGAATGATATAAACGCCACAAAAACAGTTGGACATCAAGGCCTTGATGGGACAAACTCAACTGTAATATTCAATGTTCGGTGGATCACTTTTATATCGGCAGTATAAGTTCTGCCGGAGGGATGGCGGAGCGGACGGGGCTCGAACCCGCGACCACCGGCGTGACAGGCCGGTATTCTAACCAACTGAACTACCGCTCCGCAGTTCGAGCCGGGTATTCTATAAGATTAAATCGTCCTGTCAAGAATAAAGACCGACACCGGCCTCGCGACGCTCTTTTTACGCCGTAACACAAGCAGACCAAAAATAGACTAAAATTACGTTATTGATACACGCACAATGGAACATTCAATGCCCGTATTAAATCAAGACAGAGAATGCCTGACTTCCGTCTTATCCCCCATTTTAAAAACTGATCTCTCCCAAGCAATGCATTATTTAGTTTCCTTGTTTTTTTTCATTTTTTTCGTCAATGTTGCTGCGGCAGATGACTTTGATGCCAAAGTTTCCAGCCAGAACAAAGTTGACCCCGTAGTACAGCTGACAGTTAAAGAACGGGCGTGGTTAGCGAATCATAAAAAGATCAGGATTGCTTTTGACGGCTCATTGCCGCCTTATAGCTTCATCAACGATTCGGGGCAACTTGAAGGTATTGCCATCGAAGTCATGAACACCCTGAGCAAGCGACTGGGCATTACATTTGAAACTTATCCCAATACCAGCTGGAATAAACTATACGAAGCGGCGGCAGCGCATAAAGTTGATGTCGTCGCTACGATGGTCAATCGGCCGGACCGCAGGCAGTTATTTATCTTCACACAGCCCTATCTGATCAAATCATTGGTTATCATGACCAAAAGAGATAACACCACCATTAAAAATCAAAGCGATCTTGTGGGAAAAACCGTCACGATGGTCAAAGGTTACCAATTTGTTGATCGGGTTATTAAGGAGTTGCCTTCAGTCACTCCCTATTTTGTGGTCTCTATGCTGGATGGGCTAAAGGCCGTCAGTACAGAAAAGGCCGATGCAGCCATTACTTTTATGGCCACAGCCAGTTATCTGCAAACCAAATATCTTCTGACTGATCTGAAAATTGCAGCCTTCTATGATCTCAATAGCGCCAATGAAAGCATTAATGAGAGCATCGCCGTACGTAATGACTGGCCGGTTCTGGCAGACATTTTACGAAAGACGCTGGTCACTATAAGTGAAGAAGAAATGCAGAATATCCACGCCAAATGGGTTCCCAGCATTAAACCCTCAATTGACTACGAACTGATTCGAAAAATGGTAGCGGCGTTCGTCATTGTACTGGTCTTATTACTGCTATGGATTGCCCGGGTTCGCAGACAAAACAAGAAAATAGAACGGTCAAAAACCGAAGTCCAGACCACCAACAAAATCCTGCAAGCATTGAAAAGCGATCTTGAACATCTGGTCGTAAAGCGGACCGCCGAGCTGCACTCCAGCGAACATAAATTCCGCAGCCTGGTTGAAAACCTGCGTAATGAATACTTTTTTTATCAGCGCGATTGCAAAGGTATATTCACTTACATCAGTCCCTCAATAACCAATATACTCGGATACACTGTGGATGAATTTATGATTCATTACCATGAATATCTTACCGACAATCCGATAAACCTTAAAATTGATGAGTATAGCCAAAGCATACACAGTTCGCCTTATCAGTTAGAAATATACAATGCACAGAAAATTATCCACTGGCTTGAAGTGACAGACACCCCTGTTTATGATGAATATAATAAATATATAGGCGTTGACGGCATTGTGCATGACATCACTTTGCGCAAACAGGCTGACGATCGCTTAATCTGGCTATCTTATTACGATGAGTTAACCGGCCTGGCTAACCGCCGGTTATTCGCCGACCAGCTTCAACAAATCATCAGTATGGCGCATCGCACCAACGATTCGGTTTCGCTTTTTTACATGGATCTGGATCGCTTCAAGTTTGTCAACGACACGATGGGACATGCTATTGGTGACGAAGTACTAAAAGAAACGGCCAGAAGAATTTCCTCCACTCTGCGTGACTCCGATATAGCCGCGCGCCTTGGCGGCGATGAATTCGCGCTATTACTACCGGAAACCGATGCTGCTGGCGCGGCGCCGGTTGCCGAAAAAATCCTGAAAAAGTTACGGGAACCTTATATTTTTGATGAGTTGGAATTTACTCTGGGCGGCAGTATCGGCATTGCGGTTTATCCTCAAAATACCAGCAGTGGCGAAACCCTGGTTCATTTTGCCGATACGGCAATGTATCACGCAAAGCAGGGAAAGCATGGGGTTTCCTTCTATTCCGAAAGCATGCAGCAAAAGAAAACAATCGGGTAATAAAACAGGTTTACGTCCGCTTCATACCATCACCGCCAATAAGTTAAGCATCATTGGCGGATAACTTCAGGTGCTATTTTTAGATTTAATAACCCACGCTCTGCCCTTCATATCGATATTCACTGGGTCCGGTTATTGTCAAAATATCAATAACTGACTCGAACACCCAGCTCCGCACTGCGCCCTGGCTCCGGGGCAAAATTACGCAGATACGATGTAGAATTGCGGATATTTTCGTTCAGCATGTTCTTACCTTTCGCGAACAAAAGTACCTCCGAGTCGCCAAAGCTCGCCAAGCGGTATTGCGCCCCCAGATTCAACAACAAATAGCCGGGCGTGTTTGAGTCATGTTCGCCTGAATGATTCTGCGCTTCGCCCCGGGTCAATCGGGCATTGGTCGACCAGTCATTTTTCTCGTAACTCAGTTGCAAGCCGTAGCGCAACGGCGGCATACGGGGAACGTTGCCGCCCTGTTCAAAGGTGCCGCGGGTATAGTCGCCGAATAAGGTCAGATCGATCGCGCCGTAACGATTTTGCATCAGCGGGAACACGGTTTGGGCTTCAAAGCCTTTGAAAATGGCGGCGGTCTGGCGACTTGCCACAACAGGAACGCAACTTGCCCCCGCTGAACAAACCGCTTCCATGGTTTCACTATCCCTGTTAAACACGTCCCCAGTGCGTTGCTGGTAAATGTAGTCACCGACCCAATTATGGAAAAGATTCAACTCCGCCGTCATCCAGTCGGCCTTGTAGCGATAGCCCAGATCCAGGTTATTGGACAGTTCCTTATTGAGGTTGGCATTGCCCAATTCGTAGCTGTGCGTAGCCTCATGAACGCCGTTGGAAAACAATTCCTGTATCTGCGGCGCGCGTTGCGAGTGCGTGAATGCCAGACTGACTTGATGACGGTCGGTGATGTCCCACAATGCCGAGGCCGAACCGCTGATGGGTACATAAGTCAGACGGTTGCGGTTTTCCGGCGCGATGGTTTGCCATTCGCCGCGTGCTCCCAGCTCATAGGTGACAGCGCCGATTTTAAACGATTCGACATCAAACAGACCATAGGAATCAAGGTCGGTACGCGGCACCAGGGCTTCTGCGCCTAAAGCGGCAAATTGGCTATTGACAGACTGAAAGCCCAACACGCCGTTTAATATACCGATGGGCTTGTGTTCAAGCTCCAGCCGACTTTCGTAAGACTTATTCAGGAATGTCGTGGCAGGTGTGCCGTTGTCCATCTCGACATGCTTGTAATCGGTATAGCCGAATTTCATCCGCAATTCTTCAGCCAGCGCGAAAGGCTTATTCACGTGCCCTTTAAAATCGTATTTGGTTTGAGTCAAATCGATAGTCACCGGCGCACCGCCGCTGCCATCCGGCGGAATGCCGTAATTTTTTTCAAGGCTGTTGATTGAAACGCCGATTAAACCGGCATCGCCGATTTTCGAAACTCCGACCGAGCCGCCGCGCGACCGCGCTTTCGAATTATCGATAAGACCGTTGGGATTGCTCACAATATTCAGGCCGGGATCGGTTGCGCGAGCAGCCTCTTCAGCTATCGCAGAGCCGCCGATATGGGTATTGCCCTGGTCGCGGTAAAAACCATCGACATGATAGGCCACGCCGCTTTTTCCGCCTTCCAGCTTGATGGCACTGGAGGTCTCGTTGGTTGCCGAATCGTAACGCTGCTCACCGGCACCGCCGATCAGCTTATCGGGGACTTGCTCTGGAATCCGGTTGTCGATCACATTCACCACGCCGCCGATGGCGCCGTTTCCGTATAACAGCGTTGACGGCCCGCGCAACACTTCAATGCGCTCCACCAAAATCGGTTCCACGCCGTTGGCATGATCCGGACTCAATGACGAAACATCATTATTGCCCAGGCTGTTCTGCATGACCCGCACCCGGGGCCCGGATTGCCCGCGAATAACTGGCGTACCCACCCCGGAACCGAATGATTGGCTGGTAATACCGAGCTCGTTTTTGAGCGTATCGCCGATAGTCGTCCCGGTTTTCATGCGCAACGAGTCGCCCGTCAATACCGTTACCGGCTTGGCCGATTTTGCAGTGGAATGTTTGATGCCGGTGCTGATGACGACGATGTCATCCAGTTTGTGAATATCATCGTCAGCCGCATAGGCATTAGCCCCTATTGCGCCTGTCGATAAGAAAATAACAGCCAGTTTTTTATTCATAGTTTTTTGAACGCGTTGCTTTAATAATGAGAAATGTTATAACATAACATCGACTGGATGCTCTGCTTGGAAAAAATAGCGCCATTAGGCTTGCTCGCTACTCATGGTCTGCGCGCAGGTTGCGCATATGCCGTGAATTTCGATGGCCTTGCTATGCACAATGAAATCCGCCTGTTTGATTTCCTGCGACAAGGCCTGCATAACATCGGGGGCCGACCGCTCTTCCACTTCCTGGCAGTTATTGCAGATCAGCAATAACTGTTCATGCTGATGACCCGAGCAACTGCAACCGACAAAGGCATTGAGACTTTCCACCCGATGAATCAGGCCCTGTTCGATCAAAAAGTCCAGTGCGCGGTAAATCGTCGCGGGTTTTGCGGCATTTTGCAGGGGTTTGATGCGATCCAGCAGCTCATAAGCTTTGACGGCTTTGTGACTGTCCCAGATCAGCTCCAGCACTTGATGGCGGATCGGAGTCAATTGCACGCCGCGCACCACACACAAACGCTCGGCAGTGCCTAATGCCTCGCTGACACATTTTTTATGATCGTGCTCTGAGGAATGGGAATGACTTGCTTCGGCAGGTGTGTTCATTGCAAAGACCGTTTATCTGAAATCGAATGTTATATTATAACATTCGCTAGGATTTCACAAGCCGTGCCTGTTACTGGACGACAAACCGAGTATGAGTTTCCCACCCGCCAGGCGGCACGAACAGATGCCCGCGCCTTATTTTCGAAAGAGGCTAAATCTTTACAAAGCGCTTTATTTAATTGAAACTACCCCCGCCCATACGGCAAGACAGTGAAATGGGCATTAAAAAAACCATGCTTAATAGCTTTACGTTAGGCACCGGGATTCAATTCCACCTTATAGAGAGATAAGACATGCAAAAAGGACGTTTAAATATGAAAAAATGGCTTTTAGTCGGCATCACCGCCTTAACAGCTTCGGCAGCAAGCAGTGTCGTCGTAGCCGAGGCCAAACAAGACTTCACCTTGGTCAACAAAACGGGTTACACCATTGACCAAGTTTATGTCTCCCCAAATGCTACAGATAATTGGTTAGATGATGTCCTGGGCCAAGACGTTTTAGAGGATGGTCAGAAAGCTAATATAAAATTTCACAGTGCCAATGAAATCTGCAAATATGACTTAAAGGTTATTTATGACGATAAAGAGGAAGTGGAATGGACTGATATTAACCTTTGCGAGGAAGAAAAAATCACCATCCACTGGAACAAGAAAAGCGGTGAGTCGTCAGCCACTTTCGATTAACCGTTAATCGTTTGCTTAGATATTGTCGAAAAACGGGGACCGCTAGACAGGAGTCAATGCCCCCCAAAATCGATAGGCCTTGTGTTTTCACGAAGCGTTTTAAGCAGGGAAACACAGGCTTTAATTGATTGATTTTTAGGCTTGTTTTGGACTCGGATGCCCAAAACAAGCTTTATCGCAAAAACTTAGCTCAGCGTTTTTCTTATCTCGCTAAGCCTGTAGCACAAAAAACACTATTCCTTATTCCACGATTTTTTGTCATAGCCTAAAGAAGTTAAAGCCGCGCGCTCTGCTTCGCTTAATTTAGCCCATGAAGTTTCTTCAGAAGCCGGAGACTCGGATTCAGATCCCCAGATCCTGCCATTCCAGCCTAAAACAGCCCAAAGTTTTTTCTCACCGGCGGACAGATCGTCCCAAGTAAAGTTTCCCCAGAATTCATTGACATCCCCCGTAGGCTTACGCACGCCTGCTTTGGCTTTGGCTGCGCCTACATTAGCTTCAGAGGTGGTTATAACGACCTTTTCAACGTCAACAGGCGTAGCCGTTTTCTCAGCCAGTGCGGGCGTAACGGCAACAACTCCCTCGACAGGTGCAGACGTAGTAGCATGCGGGTCAATATCTATCCGCTTGCCAGTACCCTCTTCTTCAAGGACGAGGCTGTTGATTTTCCATTGCCCCAATTCTTTTACCGCATCAAAATAGACAGTCCCCTTGCCTTTAGATCCCTCTACGCCAAAAGAAATAGTTGCTTTGCCACTCGGTTCTGAGGTTTCTATGCTCCCGGACGGTAAGCCTGTGGAAAAAGGCTTGCCAATTATTTCTGATGCTTGTCGGCTACTCTCAAATTGGGATTCAGCTAATTTGAAAGCGTCTGAATCCTTCATTGATGACATTATAATAAAAAACAGGCCCGCAAAAGCTGCGATAAAAAACAAATAAACAATAGCTGTCCAGTAAGCCCATTTTTTCTGGACGGCCTTGAAGTGTTCAATGCTTTCCCATTCTTTATTTTGCCATGCCCATGCGCTGCCTTTAACACCAAGCACAAAGGGCATGATGAAGTTTACAAAGGGAACAAACATGAGCAAAGCTATGAACGTGTTATTGCCAATGCCCCAAATCCAGTTTAATAAAAAAGCCCCCCAGTTCCATCCGTCAATTTCTGCCGGAACTATTGCTTTTTTGCCTTGGCCTGAAGTGTTTTCCATAATGCTTTCCTGTGATATGAGTCAAATTGCCTAATATATACGATAAATAGTTAAACCAACTTTGAAGCAGGCAAGGCACAAGCTTGGGACTCCGGAAAATTCAGATGCCGGAGTTCAGGCTTGCCTTGCCGTTTACGAATCTAAACCAACCGTCCCCACAAATCGTATTCATCCGCTTCTTCCAGTTCGACATCGACGAAGTCGCCGACCTTAAGATGCGTCGCGCCATCGATAAAAACCTGTCCGTCGATTTCCGGCGCATCAGCTTTACTTCTTGCCACCGCACCTTCTTCGACCACTTCATCGATCAACACCGTTTCGATTCGGCCTACCCGTTGCTGCAAACGCGCCGCGCTGATTTCGGCCTGATGCGCCATAAAGCGAGCCAAACGTTCCTGTTTGACTTCTTCCGGCACCTGATCGGGCAAATCATTGGCGACCGCGCCTTTGACCGGCGAATAGGCAAAACAGCCGACTCGATCCATTTGCGCTTCGCTCATAAAGTCCAGCAACTGCTCAAATTCCTGCTCGGTTTCGCCGGGAAAGCCGACGATAAAGGTGCTGCGCAAAGTTATGTCGGGACAGATTTCGCGCCATGCTTTAATGCGTTCCAAGTTATTTTCGCCGGCCGCCGGACGCTTCATTAATTTAAGGATGCGGCTGTTGGCATGTTGGAACGGGATGTCCAGATAGGGCAATATTTTGCCTTCAGCCATTAACGGGATCACCTCATCCACATGCGGATATGGATAAACGTAGTGCATCCTGACCCAGATGCCTAAATCCCCCAGCGCTCCGGCTAAATCGTAAAAACGGGTTCTAACCGAACGGCCTTTCCAGTCCCGGCTTTGATACTTCAAGTCCAGACCGTAAGCGCTGGTATCCTGCGAAACCACCAGCAATTCCTTTACCCCCGCATTAGCCAGACGCTCGGCTTCCAGCATCACGTCATCAACCGGCCTGCTGACCAGATCGCCCCGCATCGAGGGGATGATGCAGAACGTGCAGCGATGGTTACAGCCCTCGGAAATCTTCAAATAGGCATAATGCCTAGGCGTCAGTTTGATGCCTTGCGGCGGCACCAGGCTGATAAACGGATCATGCGGCGGCGGCAAATGCTCATGCACAGCCGCCACAACTTCTTCCAGAGCATGCGCGCCGGTCACTTTCAAGACTTGCGGATGACGCTCCCTGATTTCGGCTTCCCTGGAACCCAAACAGCCGGTCACGATGACCTTGCCGTTTTGAGCCAGCGCCTCGCCGATGCTGTCCAGCGATTCTTCTACCGCCGCATCAATAAAACCGCAGGTATTAACCACGACCAGATCAGCGTCCTGGTAAGTCGGCGAAATGGTGTAACCCTCTGAACGAAGCTTGGTTAGGATTCTTTCGCTATCGACCAGGGCTTTGGGGCAACCCAAACTAATAAAACCAATTTGTGGAGCAGTCATTTAAATCTCAGGTAATGTTAAAGCGTGCTAGTTTATAGGACTGGCTACTCAAATAAAAATTAAAAAGCAATCACCACGAAGGCACGAAGGACGCGAAGAAATAAAACTTCGCGTCCTTCGTGCCTTCGTGGTGAATTAAATATTCCAATAGTTGGAGCTATTCCTTAATCGCACTCGGATGACGAATTAGCATCGACAAATGTCCCTTGCTTTTGTTCAGCCAGCCACGCACTTCGATGGTTTTCCCCAAGTAGTCGTTAACATTGGGAAATAAATCCAGCCATTTGCTCTCGATACGCGCCTCAAAGGCATCGGAAAATTCCAGATAAATCGATTTCCGGGTCGTGCGGATATTAACCACCTTGCCGGCCAGACGCGTCCAGCCCTGGTGTCCGGCTTCGGTAAGACTGGCAACCGGTATTACGGCATATTCAGGTCGTCCCCAAATGCCGAGTTTGGCTTGCTCCGCCTGATTCTGCGCCTTAACCAATTCATTGACGTAGTGTAAATCGGGCGGGTAAATACTGACTGCCGCCAAACCCGCTGCAACCAGTTGCAAGTTGATATGTTCCTTTTTTTCGGTGAACAAATGCGCCAGCGTTCTGCCGTATTTGTCGGTTTTTTCCGTACCCACTTCCAGACGGACTTTGGTGCTTTTCAGTTTCTCAATCAGCCAGCGCTTGGCCTCGTCGCCGCCCGCATCGGCCTGTTTGTCGCGGTGCTGAACCTCCGGCGTATTGATGCCCAAAAAGCGGATTTTACGCCCATCCTCCAGCACCACGGTATCGCCGTCATAAACCGTCTTGACCCGGTAAAAATCATAGCCCGGTTTTATATCGACTTTTTTTGCATCGACAACCGGGCGATCGGAGAAATGCTTGCTGCCGTTCGCATCCTGCCATTCGTAGATTTCCGCGTTAGCCCAACCGGGCAAACATAATAATAAAACCAGTAAAATTCTCATGCCCTGCCCTCATCTTTATACTCAGGTGTGTTTAAGTTCGTCATTTCGGCATTAATTTAAGATCAATCACCACGAAGACACGAAGCTCGCGAAGAAAAGCTGGAATAAAAACCTCGTGTCCTTTGTATCTCGGCAACGGCTAAGTTACATGGATGTAATGAATGCAGAAAATGCAGGAGCAGTTGCCGAGGAGCAAATATCTGTCCCTGCAGTCGTTCGTGGTGAATTAATCTAATTGCATTTCACCGTTTGGTGGATTCAAAGCAACATTAAGCTTTTGCATATCCAGTTCATTTTCCCACTTGGCGGCAACCACGGTGGCGACGCCGTTGCCGATAAGATTGGTCAATGCGCGGGCTTCGGACATAAATCGATCGATGCCCAAAATAAGCGCAAGCCCCGCGACCGGAATAGTCGGAATAACCGAGAGCGTTGCCGCAAGGGTGACAAAGCCGCTGCCGGTTACGCCCGCGGCACCTTTCGAGGTCAACAGCAGCACCCCGAGCAGGGTCAGCTCCTGCATCATGGTCAACGGGGTATTGGTAGCCTGGGCGACGAAAATAGCGGACATGGCAAGATAAATCGAGGTGCCGTCAAGGTTGAATGAATAGCCGGTCGGAATAACCAAACCGACGACCGACTTGGAGCAGCCCATTTTTTCGAGTTTGGTCATGATCCGCGGCAGCACCGATTCCGAGGACGAAGCGCCTAACACGATAAACAGCTCGTCTTTGATATAAACGATGAATTTGATGATACTGAAACCCGCAAACCTGGCGATCAGCCCGAGCACGATAAAGATAAACAACAGACAGGTGAGATAAAAACTGCCCATTAAGCTCGCCAGCGGCACCAGCGAGGCAATGCCGTACTTGCCGATGGTAAATGCCATCGCGCCGAAGGCTCCGATGGGCGCCAGCTTCATAATGGTTTCCACGATGCCGAAAAGTATCTGAGACACCTTGTTGATAAACCCAACCACTTCCGTCCCCGTCTCTTTCATGGCGGCCAGTGAAAATCCGAACAATAATGAAAACAGCAAGACCTGCAATATATCGCCCTTGGCAAAAGCATCAATTACGCTGGTAGGGATGATGTTAAGCAGGAAATCGACCGTACTTTGCGTTTTTGCCGCAGAGGTATAAGCGGCGAGGCCTTTGGTATCCAGAGTGCTTGCATCGATATTCATGCCTGCGCCGGGTTGGATGGCATGCACCACGACCAGCCCGATAACCAGTGCCAGCGTACTCACAACCTCAAAATAGAGCAGCGCCTTAATGCCGACGCGGCCCACCTTGTCCAGTTCCTGCATACCGGCAATCCCCGTCACCACGGTGCAGAAAATGATCGGCGCAATAATCATTTTAATCAGCTTGATAAAACCATCACCGAGCGGCTTCATCGCGACACCGGATTCAGGGTAGAAGTGGCCGAGCGCAATGCCGATGGCAATGGCGGTCAGGACTTGGAAATACAGATGTTGATAGCGTTTTTTGGCTGCGTAAACGGTTTGCACTGATAACCTTCTGTTTGATGAAGTAATATATTTTATACAATTTAATTTCAGCTTATGGTTAATATGCATTTTTACAGCATTAATCCACTGCATTTATAACGACGGCAACCCAACTTTAAAAAGAACATGCTGATTGATTGTATTCGATATTGCATGTCCAAACGAAATCAGGTTATTTGATTTTCATTTTTGAAGGATGAGCGTGACTCAACTCGAAGACGATTACATAAATGCAATAACACAAACCGAAGAACACTGTTATCTGGGCTAATTCGCCCCTTGAGAATACCATCACCACATACTGAAGGATGAATACCGAATGGCGCACTCAAAACCGCTTGTCTTTTCCCGGCGCTAGAGTACTCGGTTTAGGTAGCTGCATTGGTATCTTGCCCTGGCTTACCGCAGCCAAGACAGGCAAAGCTACAAATGTCATGATGGCAGGAGGTTTTGCTCAAGTCGCCACTATTGCAGAAGTTGCACTCAATTTGCAAAACTTCATTCAAGAACTTGAATCGTTATCAACACGCGGAAATAAAGGAATTTTTAGTCACACAAAGCCTGCAAAAAGGCAAGTGACCAACAAATGAAGCACGTACTTATGAGAGGAAATCTCGCTCAAAAATCCACATGACTTTTCTTATGTAGATAGGCGAATTGACTATTAGTCCAGATAGGTTAATTAGGAACTAATCTTAAGAACAGTTATAGCTTAAGGTAAGCTATAAATTTAATGGGGTGAACGACGGGGCTCGAACCCGCGACAACCGGAATCACAATCCGGGACTCTACCAACTGAGCTACGCTCACCATAATATGGGATTTTCTACGAATGGTGCGCTTGGCAGGACTCGAACCTGCGACCCCCGGCTTAGAAGGCCGGTGCTCTATCCGGTTGAGCTACAAGCGCTAAATTGGTCGGGGTAGAGAGATTCGAACTCCCGACATCCTGCTCCCAAAGCAGGCGCGCTACCAAACTGCGCTATACCCCGACAATCTCCTTTTTAATGGCTTGCTTAACTTCTAACCACCCTTGAAGAGCTGTCTATGATAACGATACATCCCCATATCGTCAACACTTTTTTTTCATCATCTATAAATAATTTATCAAGACAATTGCAATCAGCTCAATTTACATTGACTTACCACATTATTAACAATGAACCTTAAGCACCCAAAACTTGACTAACTTCGGCCTTTTATCGGCAAGATAAGAGCAGCCCCAATAATCTTTAATACTTATAACTTGGCTTTAACGATTTGATAAACTTCTTCTGCGGCCGCATCAGCGCCATTCAAAATTGTTTCCAGCTCCGCTAATTTCGCATCGGCAAAGGCTTTGTCTTTAAGCCCACCTGCATTAATGTAAACATTTAACGCTGCACTTTTTAGTGCGCCGTATGCCGCCATGACTGCAACACCTGCATCACTAATAACCCCTATATTACCTTTTTCTGCGGCAATTCTGCTCAATGCAATAGCTTCTGCACAAGCGCTTGCGCATGCCAAAGGAACCACGGTGGCTTCCTTTAATGCTGATTGAATAGCCTCGCTACGCACTGCCTTTTCTTCATCAGAATCTTTTGGTAAACCATAGGTCGCCATTAATCGATCAAAGACTTCGACGTCGGCTTTGATCATACCTGTCAGCGTTTCACGCAATGCTTCTGACTTTTCCAGTAATGACTGCATTTCAACTTCAACTTCAGCGTACTTAGGTTTACCTATGGTCAAATTGCAAACCATACTGATTAAAGCGGCGGCTTGCGCACCCATTACCGCTGCCGCGCTACCACCGCCAGGCGTGGGCGCCTTGCTGGCCAATTCATCAATAAAGGCTTGAACTGATTTATCTTTTATTTCATTCATCGTGTAACGTCTCTTCAATGTAGTCAGCTATAGTAAAATTTTGTAAAAAGAGCAAGAACTCTCGAAATAGAAGCTTTGCCTGCATAGCAATAAAAGCCTAACCTCGAAGATATTCACAGTATAAAGAAGCATGCTTATCGCACACAGATTAAGTCAACGACATTATAACGAGGCGCAACTGAATGCCTTAACAGAACTCCACTTGAATCCACGCCATCGCGACGGTTTGAATAATCGTAATAGCACAACCCGGTAACAACTCCGAACACCGAGACTCACGCTACATGAGCCAACCGACGAAGCCGCAAAATATTTAATTCTGCGTAACAATACGCAGATAATCCCTATATGTTTGTTTATTATTATAATTGTTTAGAATACGTTATGACACAAACCCGCCAAACTCAAGATGATCAGCCCCCTCCTAGTGCTGAGTCTGTAAGCGGCCTCTACTCATCATACGCCGCTTAACTTATTACCTCCCTGCCGTCCACACAAGGTGCTGGGAGGTTTTTTTTGCCGACCTTATGCACTGGCATAATGAGCAATGCAGCCGAAAAATACCCCTCAATACAAATCAGCTTCAATCATATTTAATATCGAAATAACCAACGTATAACCTACACACTATTACCGGCCAAAATCTCAATGCCGCATTGCCGCTTTTATCCATGCCCGGCACATCCAATAGGCAGAATATTGCCGCTCAAGTTACAAAACAAGCCTTTTACAACACCGACACAGAACCATAAGATCAATAAGCAACTGAAATAAATATTAAATATATTTATGGCTAAATTATTGCTTAGATAATGACAGCAATTCACTTTATCAAATATATGACGGGGAACACAATGCTGACATATCAAACCAATCATGCCGAACCGCATTACAAATGCATCCCTGAACCCACAATTATAGGCAACACGTATAATAACTACACTATTGCCAATCAGGGCGACATCAGAAAAAAATTAAACCACCTGCTCAGCAAAAATGCCTTGCTGTCCATAAAAGTTCCTGGAAAATTCGCAACAAGCACACTTTTAACGACGATTACCTGTATAGAAGGCGATCATATTTTTCTGGGTGGATTCCAAAACGAACGATTTAATAAAGACTTACTCATGCAAAGCACTGTGGCGGTCTCTGCTAATTTTGAAGGCATAGCCGTTAACTTTATATTAAGCGACTTTAATGGGCATGACATCGATGCCACATTCAACCTAAAAGCGCCCCTCCCCCAAAGCATGGAGTGGGTGCAACGAAGAGATGCTCGCCGAGTAAAAGTACCCATCAACATCCCCGTTAAAATTCAGTATAAAAATCAAGCCGAATATTTTAACGTAACCGATATTAGTGTTACCGGCTTATCCTATATCAATCAATTTGAAAATCAGCAACCCACAATCATTGGCGGCCTGCATACAGACTGTAACATTGTCCTGCCGGATAAAAGCATACTCCTTGCCTGCCTGGAAATAGTCAACAACATAACCATTCCCCTCAAGCACTCCAAGCAAGTAAACCGTGTTGGCTGTGAAATAAAGCAAGCCTCATACCGGCTTGATACGGCATTGCAGCGCCTTATCAATCAAATCGACTTCCATTACCAATAAAAGTTTATTTGTATTGGGCAATGCTTTTCCGCGACATTATGCAGAGCGATTGATCGGGCCGGGCGCAATATATAAGCCTTATGCCGACACAACATGACGCACGAGCAATCAAGGGGAGACATGAACTAAAATCAAATATCCTGGCTAAGCATGTCAAAAATCCTAGCGGCGGCACCTTGGTTCTGCTGGACAAAAGCCTTACCCTTTTCAGCTAACGATTGCCTATATGCTGAATCCGCATATAGGGCAACAATCGCATTGATTATCTCGCTTTCATCCTGACATTGTATTGCGGCATCTCGCCGCAACACTCCTTCGGCTATTTCCTTAAAATTTGCCATGTACGGGCCAAACAAAACCGGAATTCCGACGGCGGCAGCCTCAAGAATATTATGCCCCCCAACGGGCACCATACTGCCGCCGACAAACGCCACATCGGAGGACGCATAAAGCACTTTTAACTCACCCATAGTATCGGCCAGATAAACATCAGCATACTGATGACAAATTTCGCCGGATGTACGCATCACCACAGCCAACTGATTCTGTTCGCACAGTTTTTTTACCTCACCAAAACGCTCAGGGTGTCTTGGCACTATAACCAGCAATAATTCAGGAATTTTCTGCTTTATTTTTTTATAAATTTCAAGGAATATTGCCTCTTCATCTTTGTGGGTACTGGCAATCAGCCAAATAAACCGACCGCCAAACAAATCGGCTTTTAGCTGCAAACCTTGCTCAATAATTTCACTGGAAACCTCAACATCAAATTTTATATTACCTAGCGTTTTGACTGCTTCGGTTTTAGCACCAATAGCAACAAACCGGCTGGCATCATCCTGGGTTTGCGCTGCAATCAATTTGACATGAGCCAAAGCCGGGTAAATAAGAGCTGGAATTTTCTGATAGCCACTTGCCGATTTTTCCGATAAGCGGGCATTGATAATGTACAAAGGAATTTCATTTTTACCGCAACAGGCAAAAAGATTAGGCCAAATCTCAGTTTCCATGATGACGGCTATTCTAGGCTTAAAACACCGTACAAACCGGCCGACTGCACAGGGTATGTCATACGGCAAGTAGGCATGTTCCACGCTTTCTTGCATTACCGCTTTAACCCGAGCCGACCCTGTAGGTGTTGTGGTCGTAATTAATAACGTTGCGTCGGGGTACTGCCGCTGTATTTTCTTGGCTAGCGGAAATAAAGCTTCGACTTCTCCCACGGAAACCGCATGAAACCAAATAACATTCCGGGGAAATTCTTTACTATAGAGGGCGAATCGCTCGCTCCATCTGTGTCGATATGCGGGCGCTTTGATGCTTCGCCAGATCAGGCGAACCAATATGAAAGGGATTAATAGATAAAAAAGGCAGGAGTAAAAAGCTCGCATAGCCAAAAAAGTTAAGGTTTCAGGGAGGATTTTACTCACCCCCTTCAACCTCTTACCTTTTTACCTTGTACCTAAATTATTAGGCTTCAGCAGCAATTTTAATAGGCATCTTTACAACGACATCGGTATGGCAATTAATGTCGATCTGATATTCGCCGATTTGACGAATAACACCTTGAGGCAGGCGAATTTCATGCTTTTCAACTGAAACGCCTGCTTCGGTAATAGCGTCAGCAATATTTTGCGTACCTATTGAACCGAACAACTTACCTTCATCGCCAGCCTTATGAGTAATAACAACTTGCAGCTTACCCAATGCATTGGCACGCGCTTGAGCTGCACTCAGCTTTTCAGCTGCCGCTTTCTCAAGTTCTGCGCGACGCGCTTCAAATTCAGCAATTTTAGTAGCTGTTGCAGCAACAGCCTTACCGTACGGAACAAGATAGTTTCTGCCATAACCTGATTTAATGACGACTTTATCGCCCAGGTTACCCAAATTTGCTATCTTTTCAAGAAGAATAACTTCCATCTTTTATTACCTCATTATCGGATTTTATCCGGCTATTTTTTTACGCCATTAAGGCGTTTGTTGATTCGAAATTTTATTTCGTAAGTTCATCCACGCATCACTCAGCCCAACTAAAGCAACAGGCAGCATGGCATGGGGTATCAAAAACAATGTCACATAAAACATCGGCACTATAAATCGCCCCATTTTCATCGCGGCAAATACGGTATGCAATACTGCCGTTCCGATAAATGTGTACAGTACAAACAGCAAAATAGCGATATTCCACGATACCTCAGAAATCACACCGGAACTTAATGATGCAATAACTACCACTACAATACTGCCTATTGCCAACCTTGGGTGCGTATTCAATGACAAAAATTCTTGCCTGAATCCACCGGGATTATAGAGCAACGCCTGCCACCATCGCCCCAGAAACAGGCCAAACAGCAGACCAAACACTGACGCAGCAGCAACTATTCCAGTCATGTAATGGGAAAGCAAAGTCAATGTATGCTGAATATCTTCAACAGGGGCATTCGGAGGCACCATTTGCGAAAGTATATTCTTCCACATCGTTGCTAACTCGGCATTATAGAGATAAAAACCGACTACCCCCAGAACACCAATCAACACCGCAACTTCAACCGCCAGAGATAAATACCGCCCTTCCCTTAATATGATTGAAATCAACCAGACCGGAACCCACAACACCACCCCATAAAGCAATACAAACTGATAATTACCTAATAGGAAAAACCCCAATACCCCTGCTACTGCAGTTGAACATGCCAAAACGATTAAACCCTCAATAGCCCCCCGCCTTAAAGTGACGAGAGCAACAGAGGCTGAACTTACTATACTCACCGGGGGCATGATCAGCGACACTAATGCGAGAGTGGAAGCCACTATCATGGCCTGCATCCTCCCCCGCATAATGTACTCAGCTAAAAAGCCCACTGATCGTCCAGTATATTATTTGTGAGCGTCGCAGAAAGGCAACAATGCGATAAAACGAGCGCGTTTAATTGCAACGCCTAACTGCCTTTGATACTTGGCGCTGGTTCCTGTAATGCGACTGGGAACAATTTTACCTGTTTCAGTAATGTAATCGCTCAACAAATCCAGATCCTTATAATCAATCTGTGTTCCACCTTCTGCACTGAATCGGCAGAATTTTTTGCGTCTAATGTTACGTGCCATAATAATTCTCGTAAATCCAAGTGTTAAAAGTTTTATTCAGAAGCGCTGCTGTCAGCATCAAAGTCTTCGTCGATATCATCCAGATCAACTTCGTCATCGGCGCCTGCCGCTGCCACCGCTTCTCTGGCCGCCGCATCTTTAGCTCTTGATTCAGCCGCTTTATTTTCTTCAGCCGTTGATGTGGCAATGATAGATGCTTCAGTAATAGCTGCTTTTTGCAATAAAGTCATACTACGCAAAATGGCATCATTAAAACGAAAGCCACTTTCCAACTCTTCCAAAGTAGCCTGATCGCACTCAACATTCATCAGCACATAATGCGCTTTATGAATTTTATTAATTGGATAAGCCAGATGTCTACGACCCCAGTCTTCCAAACGATGAATTTTACCGGATGCGGTTTCGATGGTTGATTTATAACGTTCAATCATCGCTGGGACCTGAGAACTCTGGTCAGGATGGACTAAAAAGACAATTTCATAATGTCGCATGTTTTTTCCTTTCGGTTAAGCCTTCCACCTCTGTCTTATAAAGATGGTAAAGCAAGGAGGAGCCAGACAGCCCCTAAGAACCGCGCATTATAGATGGTTTTTTAGCTATTGAAAAGTATGACGTTCAGAAACAGCGTCATAGCCAGCATCAATCCAGACAAAACAGTTAACTATTTCGGCATGGTAAGCGCCATATTAAAACTCGACGCGGTTAGCTTATGCGTAAATACTCAACAAGCCCTTGCTGACCACCGCCTGCCCGCTTGCGATATCCTGCTCCACATCGTCAATTTCATCGGCAGCAACAGCCGGCGCGCCTTGCCCCCGACCCTCAGCTGTTTGCGCAAAGTTTTGCGATTGCGAACGGCCCTGATCCGACGCAGAACCTTGAGAAATATTCACCTCCGCCAAATTGAGCTGCTGGGCGCTCATCATTTCTCGCAACTTGGGAATTGAAGCTTCAAGCGTTTCTCTTACAGCCGCATGCTGCGCTGTAAACACAACCGTTGCCTGATCATCGGAAACATCAACGCGAACCGATATAGGCCCCAGATGAGGTGGATTTAACCTGATTTCTGCTGACGGTATTGCCCTGCTGTTCATCCACACAATCCGCTCCCCCAGATCCTTATTCCATTCCGGATGCGATAGCGGCTTGGTCATTGCAGGAACATCTGCTTTATTATCAACAACAGGCCTATTAAGCTGGGTTATATCTGCTCCAACCCGAGACAAAGCCTTCTCCCCCTCCACACTTAAAACCTGCGAATCAACCCGCCCGGTCTTTTCAGTTTGCCCTGAATTCTCAACGTAATTTAAATTAAAACCCTGCTTATCCTGAACCGGCTGACGGAAAACCGTTTCACTTTGTAGCGCATTCTCGGGAGCTTTCGCCGATTGATTCGACTTAGCATCCCCAGCCAATGGATTTGTAAAAGACGGCAAGCCACCCTCTTTAATTACATCTGCAGGCGTCAAACTATTGGCTGTTTTTGCTTGCTCGGCTTGTATTACCGGAGGAAGGGCAATAGCTACCGCCAACACCCCTTCAGCTTCGCTATTATTTTCAACAACCGCTATTTGAGCATCGCCTTCATCCTGCTTTTTATCCGATTTATCATCTCGCTGCCCCAAAACCATTTGAACAGGAACATCCATTGCAACATCTTTCACGCGTTGCTCAGGCTCGGCGACCACATCTGTCGCGTTTTGCTCGACCGGAACAGCCGCCACAACGACATTTTTCATGTTTTGCTCAGCCGGAGCAGACATTGCAATCACATCTTTCATGTTTTGCTCAACCGCAGCAGCCTTTTCTCCAGCCGTCGTACCCATGGTAATGTATTTTAATGTGTCTGTTACCGCAGCCAAAGCGGCCTCATGATCAACATCGTCTTTTGTTTTGTATGACGGCGGCAAATCATTGCCTAATAAAGCGGCAAAATCTTGCGTATCAACTTTGGTTGCGGTTGCCGGCAAACCGGTAACAACGACACCTTGCAAACCAGCAACATCCGGTGTCTGTAACGGCAACGAATCGCCCGCTTTTATATTACTCAGCAACTCAACCTGCGCCATTAATGCGCCCGAGAAACCTTCGGAAATAACACCACCATCAATCGAAGGCGGAGACACACTTTCAACAGTACCACTGCTACTTGGCGCCAAAGGTGATAAATTTGCACTTTCGATATTCATACTCAATTCTCCAAGGATCCCACACAGTACTAAGCATTTCCCATGCCACTTGAGTTGTTTCGGCCTATCCGGGATGCCCGCTCATCCTGCTCTTGCTGCTCTCGCTTAGCCTCTTGCTTCATTTCTACCACCAAAGCTGAATCGCAAACCTTCTGCAAGCTTTGGGTTTTATGATGCAGCTCTTCCCATATTTTTCTTTTGGCGATTACTTCAGCTTCAATTGAACTCAGTATTTGTTCCTGACCCATTATCGCCTTATCGAGCTTATCAATAAACGATCTAAACTCCAGCAGTTGGGCAACATTGACACCTTTAGCACCCAACTGATCAAATCTGTCCTGATACTCTTTCCGATAGTTTCTTAAACCTTCAACTTGCGCCTGCATGCTCTGGAGTTGCCTCTGAACGCCGCCCAGCACTTCCAAAGCGTTTTTTTCCTGATTCGCTTTAATTTCTACAATCGTTTTAATACGTTGCGATTTTTTCACTTATGTCCTTTGGTATCCCGAGGGGACTTGAATATTAGCCGGCGACAGCCCTGTTTACGCCCAGTAAAGTTGCCAGCTCCTGTAAACTCCGGTTTATATCAACCGGCTCATCCATATCCTGCTGCAAAAAATCTAAAATTGCCGGATTTCTTTCAATAGCCTTGTCGATCCTAGGGTCCGACCCCGGCTGATAAGCGCCGACACTGATTAAATCGCGGTTTTGTTGATAAAGTGAATACAATCGCCTTAACTCCCGCGCCATTTGCAAATGACCGGCATCAATAATATCCGGCATAACCCGACTGATTGACGCCTCTATGTCGATGGCAGGAAAATGCCCTGATTCAGCCAAGCTTCTGGACAATATGACGTGCCCATCCAGCACCCCTCTGGCCGCATCGGCAATAGGATCATTGGTATCGTCACCCTCGGCCAGGACTGTATAGAACGCGGTTATAGAGCCACCGCCGTGATCGGCATTACCGGCACGCTCCACCAAATGCGGTAATTTGGCAAAGACCGAAGGCGGATAACCCTTGGTGGCAGGCGGTTCGTCGATGGCCAGGGCAATTTCACGATGCGCCTGTGCAAATCGCGTTAATGAATCCATCAACAACAAAACATCAAGACCCTGATCACGAAAATACTCGGCAATGCTGGTTGACAATAATGCCGCATGAACCCGCATCAAAGGCGGGCAATCCGCCGGCGAAACCACCACCACCGCTCTTTTAAGCCCCTCTTCACCCAAGGTCTTCAGCACGAACTCATTAACTTCTCGTCCCCGCTCGCCAATCAGTCCGACAACAACAACATCCGCCGTGGTAAATTTAGTCATCATGCCCAACAGCACACTTTTACCAACACCGGTGCCGGCAAACAAACCCATGCGCTGTCCACGGCCCACGCTGAGTATCGAATTTATCGCCCTAACACCAACATCAAGCGGCTCTCGTATAGGCCTTCTTGATAGCGGATTGATCGGCACGCCGTTGAGCGAAATTTGCGCATCCGTTTTGAGCGGACCTTTGTCATCAATTGCATTGCCTGCGCCATCCAGCACGCGGCCCAGCAAACCGAAACCCACTCTAGCCAAGCTATTTTTGCCCAAAGGAATGACCCGGCAATCCGGTTCAAGTCCATGAACTTCAGCAGTCGGCATCAAAAAAATGCGTGCATCGGCAAATCCCACGACTTCCGCTTCGATCATTCTGCCGCTTTTCGTCTCAATTCGGCAGCGGGAACCGATAGCTGCGCGACAGCCCACTGCTTCCAGCGTGAGCCCTACCATACGGGAAAGCTTACCCTCGACAACAAGCTCCGGTACTTCTGCCAATCTTTCGGAATAAGGTTTTAATCTAGCCAGCCAAATCTGTGACCGATCCGCATCAGGAATCACAAACCTTTATCCTCGGCAACTGCTCCATGCGTTGCTCTACCTCCTCCATCCTTGGAGTCGTCTGCCACCGCTCCCTGCGCGACTCTATCCCCAGCCCCCTTAAAGTCGTTCTCCCGCTCACCGCCCAGTAGGGTTGCGATAACAGCAGCCAACCGATGCTCTACAGTCGCGTCAATGTGGGAAATCTCGGTATCAACTTTGCAGCCTCCACGGGTAATTAACGGATCCTCGACAATGCCCCAGCTTGGCGACATCTCATCCAGCGCCAGTGTAGAACGCACCAACTCGGCATCTTCAGGCTGTAAACTCAAACTAATCTTTTGCGATGCCAGCGGCAAAACATTGATTGCCTCCCGAACAACGCCAATGATTTGCCCCGGATCCAACTTGATTTCACGACGTATCAGTTGCGTTGCAATGCCTATCGCCAGTTTAACCAGCTCTTTTTCCACCTCTTCATCAAGGCGTTTAAACGGCTCACTTAAAGATTCCAGAAGACTGCCCAGGGTTGCCGCCTGGCTTTGCAGCAAGTGTAGATTCTCCTCGTAACCTTTTTTTGATCCCTCGTCAAAGCCTTGCTGAAAACCGTGCATTTTGCCTTGCGCAAACGCTTCGTCATACGCCTGCTTTTGCATGGCTTCAATTTCATCAACCGTTAAAATCGGCGTCAGTTCTTCCTCAAGCTCCACTGTCTCCGATTCCCTGGCATCCGCGCCGGAAACATCCGGCATACTCCATAATCTTAACGATTCCAGTTCGGATGCTGTGAATCGGGGCGTCTTAGATGAGTTCATCACCACCGACTCCCATTTGTATCTCGCCTGCATCCGCTAATTTCTTGGCAATAGCCAATATGTCTTTCTGCGCCAATTCCACTTCGCTTAACTTGGCGGGCGGGGAGGCCTCTAAGTCATCGCGCAGCATTTCTGCCGCCCGTTTGGACATATTGCTGAATATTTTTTCCTTGAGCTCGCTCCCTACACCGCGCAATGCCAGTAACAACTGCCCGGTTGAAACCTCGCGCAACAAGGTTTGCATACCTCTTTCGTCAATCGTAGTAAGGTCTTCAAAGGTGAACATTTTCTCCTGAATTTCCTGAGCCAGCTCAGATCGGTGCTCGGCAATTCCCGACATCACTAAATCTGCAGCGCCGCCATCCAGGAAATTTAAAATATTTGCCACTGCATCAACACCGCCGATATTTGTCGATTTAACATTATCAGAGCCGGTTAGTTGTTTTTCCATGATTTGATCCAACTCACGCAGAGCGGACGGCTGAATGCCTTTCATCGTTGCAATTCTCATCATCAAATCGGAACGCATACTTTCGGGCAAGAACATCATCACGTCCGCCGCCTGCTCACTATCCATCAAAGACATAATAGTCGCGACAATCTGGGGATGCTCCAAACGAATCATGTCGGCAATCGACCGGGTATCCATCCATTTCAGCTGCTCGATACCCTTAGTGTTACCGCCCTGTAAAATTCGATCAAGGATACTGTTTGCTTTGTCCGCGCCCAAAGCGCTGATCAATACGGTGCGGATATACTCATCGGTATCCATCCCCAGGGCCGTCTGCCTTTTTACCGCGACAATAAACTCCTCAACCACTTCATCCATCATCTCGATGGAAATCTCCCCCACGCTTGCCATGGTGATGCCTAAAACCTGCACTTCCCTGGGGGACATGTGCTTTAGAACGAGCGCAGCCCTCTCCATTCCCAGCGCCAGCAACAACACAGCGGCACGATCAATTTGGGTTAGCTGTTTTTCTGCCTTAGCCATCTTTTTTAATCCATGATTTAATAACTTGCGCGACTACTTTCGAATCATCATCAACCAATCGCTTCACATACTCCAAGCGATGCTCGTAACTCTGGGGCACATCCAAAAGTAGCAGATCCTGCATTTCCATTTCATTGGGCTTTGCAAAACTTACATTTTGTTGACCTGCCGGTACAGCGACAGGCGCACCTTGATCATTAAAACGAACGGATCCTCCTATCGCGAGTGCCTTTTCTTGCGCCTCAGCCAAAGCCAAGGCTTTTTTCTCTTCTATGTCCCGACCGACAAGACTGCGCATGGTGGGTCGCAAGACCCCGAAAAGCAGGAATAATACGGCCAACACAGCGGCAACCTGTTTCATAAGATCAAGAAACCAGCCCTGCTCCCAAACCGGTATTGCAGGCAATGCCTCAATAAGTTCGTCTATTTTGAAAGTCACATTCGTGACGGTAACCTGGTCTCCCCGGCTACTATCAAAACCTACCGCCTGCTTTACCAGATCACTAAAGCGATTAATATCTTCCTGAGAATAAGACTGCCCTTTAACTGTGCCATCGCTCTGGGGCACATGCCGATCATCAACAACCACGGCCACAGACAATCGGCGCAATGCCCCTGTAGCCAACCGGGTATGGGTAATGGTTTTATCCAGCTCGTAATTCCGGGTTGCATTTTTTGCAGCTGAACCGGGCGTTGCAGTCGAACTTGCCGCCGCAGTTGTTGCGGCCGAACCCGGCGCAGCCGATGCTGCTGCAGGGTCCGGTGCCGCACCTGCCGGAGTAGGTTGATTTGATAACGCGCCGGGAACGCCTTGAATGGCAGACTGCGTGCTTTGCTCTTCCGATGTTTGTTCGCTTCTTAAAGCCGGCAAATCAGGATTAAACATTTCCTGGGTTCTATCAGTCTCGGTGAAATCCACATCCGCTGAAATTTGCACGCGCATCCCATCGCTTCCCACCAATGGCGACAAAATATTTTCAATTCGCCCCATCAAATGTTCTTCAATATTTTTCTTATATTCAAATTGCTTGGAGGTCAAATTACCCGCTACCGATGAGTCATTGCTATTTAACAACTGACCTTTTTGATCAACAACCGTCACTTGCTCCGCTTCCAATTGCGGAACACTGGATGCCACTAAATGAATAATCGATTCAACCTGGCCTTTATCCAGCGATCTGCCTTGATATAAATTGACGATGACGGAAGCGCTGGGTTTCTTACGTTCCCGCACAAACACCGACTGAGCGGGGATGGCTAACAACACCCGGGCCGTTTTTACATTCTGGATGGACATAATAGTCCGGGCAATCTCGCCTTCCAAAGCTCGCTGGAAGCGCACCGTCTCGACACCTTTACTGGCACCGAAACCCTGCTCTTTATCCAGCAACTCATATCCCAGACTATTACTTTTGGGCAATCCTTGCGCGGCTAGTTTAAGCTTTACCGCACTCACCTGATCCATCGGCACCATAATAGCCCCGGAACCGGTTTCGACTTTATACTTGATATTTTCCTTATTGAGAATTTCAAGAATTTCAGATACGTCGCTTTCACCGATTTCGGAATACAAGCGTCCGTAGGAGGGTTCCTGGGACCATAGAACAATAGCAACGCCAATAGCGACACTCAAAGCCAGACCCAGCATCAATCCGATCTGGCGCGCGATGGTCAGCCCGGCCAAGCCTTTAATAGCGGGATGCGCTTCGACCTTGGTCGAAAAAATATGAGACGCTTCGCCATCAAGATGACCCGTGTTTTTTGCCGTTGGATCATGCTGGCGATTTGCTTCAATTAGACTATTACCGCTCTGTTCGCTCATTTTTTAATTACAGTGTGCCGCACTACATTGGCATATTCATGACATCTTGATAGGCTTCAACTAATTTATTTCTGACCTGTAGCATTGCCTGAAATGAAACACTAGCTTTCTGCGAAGCCACCATAACCTCTGCGAGACTTACATTGGTATCGCCCGATTCAAAAGCCTCCGTCATTTTTCCGGCAGTTTGCTGGGTATCATTAACAGTGCCTATGGTCTGCTTTAGCATTGCCGCAAAATCAGCGCCACCGCCCGTCTCTTGCACTTTACCGCCGCCGGCTTCAAGTGACATTGCCCGCATCTGAGCCAAAACTTGATTTACATTCATCTCACTCATGGGGTTTTCCTCTTACATTCTTAATAATATAGAGTTTAGAGCATTTTTAATGCCACATGTTAGCATGAAATAATAACACCCGAATCTTTCATCCTCGCCATCTTATATCGGAGTGTTCTGGGACTGATACCCAACTTTTCAGCGGTTATCTTGCGGCTGCCGTTCTCCATCTGCAAGGTCTGCAAAATAATGCTTTCTTCGGCAGAGCGAACCCCTTCGCCCAACCCGCCAACATCCTGCCTTTCATCTTTAATATCAATTCGATACGAGTCTCGCACGCCGTCTACCGTCTCGACCGAAGAACTTTTATCAATCATGTTCATCATCGATCCCGCATCCTCAAACACCAAATCATCAACCGTAATCTTGTCGCCAGTCCGCAAAATAAGAGCGCGTTGCACTACATTATCCAGCTCCCTGACATTGCCCGGCCAGCTATAAGCGGACATTTTTTCAACAGCCTCATTATCAAATTCAGGCAATTTTTTGCCTTCCAGCCGATGACGCTGCATCAATTCCTGTGCCAGCGGCAAAATGTCGCCAGGTCTATTACGTAACGGTGGAATATTGATAGGAAACACATTGAGACGATAATACAAATCCTCACGAAACCGCCCTTGCTCCATCTGTTCTTTTAACTTCTGATTGGTGGCCGCCAAAATTCTGACATTCAGTTTGATTTTTTTATGACTGCCCAAACGCTCGACTTCCTTTTCCTGCAATACCCGCAATAATTTCGCCTGTAAACCTAAATCCATTTCAGCTATTTCGTCCAGCAATAAAGTACCGCCCTGCGCTTGTTCGAATTTTCCGGGCATGGCCTGAACCGCTCCGGTGTAGGCACCTTTCTCATAACCGAACAACATGGCTTCCAACATGTTTTCAGGAATAGCGGCGCAATTCACTGCGACAAATGGACCGTGCTGGTACGTTGAATTCTGATGAATATAGCGGGCAATAACCTCTTTACCGGTTCCGCTTTCGCCCTGCAACAACACGGTAACATCGGTTTTGGCGACTTTGGCAGTCAACGCATAGAGTTTTTTCATGCTTTCGTCTTGCACGACTCGCTCATTATCCGCGGTATTGGCCGCCGATGGATTGGCTACCACATAATCCGCCACCTTGCTCACCAGCGCCTGTGCATCAAATGGCTTGATAAGATAATCGGAAGCCCCGGCCTGCATGGCCTCGACTGCCTTGGGAATGGTTCCGAAAGCCGTCATCAGCAGCACCGGTGTTTCCGAATACTTATGCTGCATATTTTTCAACAATTGAAAGCCGTCCATAACCGGCATCTGCACATCGCTAACGACCAGTTTAAACTGGCCAAGCTCCAGCTTGATTAATGCTTCAGTACCGTTACGCGCCGAAATCACACGATAACCACTGATCTCCAGAGTGTCGCAAAGCGCTTCGCATAATGACAGGTCATCCTCAACAACCAACACATCATACTGTTTCATGTCTCATCTCCATTTGATGGTGATTTTTACCGGAAAAACCGCCGGGTAACAAACTATATGCCTGATTTATACAGGGAAGGACTAATGTAAAAACAGTGCCTTGCCCCAAAACCGACGCAACAGACACATGACCGCCATGCGCTTTCACTACACTGTCGACGACCGCCAAACCCAAGCCGGTACCGTAACTTTTGGTGGTAAAAAACGGCTCAAAAACCCGCTGACACAGCTCTTTGGCAATGCCCGGACCGTCATCTTTAACCACAACGCGTAGATTGCAAGCATCAAGCTGCGTCACCGAAATTTGTACACATCCAACTTGTCCCAGAGCATCGACCGCATTATTCAATAAATTAAGCAGCGCACCGCGCAAGGCATTTTCATTACCCAGCATTGCGTCGTTTTGTACGTCATTAATAATCTGTAAATCAATCCTGCCGCTGCCGGTATATTCTTTTACCGCTTCTCTGAGGTGGCTTAATAATTCGGCCAATGAAAAAGTCTCCATCGCCAAGCGTCCGTCTTTGGCAAAAATCAACATATCGTTAACCTGTCTTTCCAAATATTGCAGACGTTCAAGAATTTTTTGTGAAAACCGCTGCCGCTTTTCTTCATCCAGCGCCGGGTTGCTCATTTGCGAGGCATAAAGTATTGCCGTCGCCAACGGCGTTCTGACCTGATGCGCCATACTCGCCACCATTTCCCCCATTGCCGATAACTGCTTTTGCTGATTCAACATATCTTGCAGATTGCGCATTTCACTGACATCCGATAGCAGAATAATTTGCCCGGTGTCTGCGGAATCGCTACAGACAAGATCCCTGCTGACGGTCATATTCACCCGCTTACCATTACTCAATTGGCGTTCATGAGGATTGCCAAAGACGGGAATCAGGCTGCGGGCGACAACGTCGAGCCAATTCAGACCAACCAGCGGTTCACCTAAAAAATCCGTCGCTACCGCATTGCAATCCACAACTTTCCCATCCACATCCAGCACAATGACCCCGGCGGGAAGCGCTGCCAGTATTTTTTCCAGGCGACTGGCAAGCTTTTCTTTTTCCTCAAGGGTCTTGAGTCGTTCACTATGGGCAAAGGCAAGTTCACCGTGCAGCTTGGCAACCTGCTCTTCCAGTCCTTGATAAGAAACAGATAAATTCTGGGATAGCTCATTAAAAATACGGAACGCATCGGTGAGCTGTTCGGTTTTCTGCTTTTTCTGAGTGTTATGGGTATTCATGTCTGATCGCTCTGGTTTGCTACAACTTAAACTTGCTTTAACAAAAGAAAGCAAAAATCAGACCAAACATTAACCAAGATACTTTCAACGACTTAGAGTTAGCTGACAAAAAAATGACGCCTTGTCTTTAACGCTGTAAATCATATTTGCGTAATTTTTCAACCAATGTTGTGCGCCGCATATTCAACCGCTTGGCCGCATGCGCCACCACCCCGCTGCATTCATTTAATGCCTGACGTATCAAATCGACTTCTAAAACATTCAAATATTCTTTCAAATCTATGCCCTGCTCCGGCAATTGAGCTAAAGAGCTCAACGTCCCCTCAAAAGCACCGATGACTTCAATTTGCTCGGCCTGCTCCTCATCTTCTATATCAACCGCTTCGATATCATCAATAATTTCTTCAGAAACTTTATAGTGCTGAAATTTTTCCGGCAAATCAGCCGCATCGACCAGTCCTTTGGGATTAATAATAGCCAGTCTTTCAATCAAATTTGCCAATTCCCTGACGTTCCCCGGCCATTCATGCTGCATCAGTACAGCCAATGCCGCATTAGTCAGTCGTACCGACCCCCGATTGGAAGCCTCCATGCGAGCGATAAGATCATTCACTAACAGCGGGAGATCTTCAGCCCTGTCCTTTAAGGCCGGTATTTCAATAGGAAAAACATTCAAGCGATAAAACAGATCCTCCCGAAACCGATTTTCTTTAATCTCATTTTCAAGATACCGGTGCGTTGCGGCAATAACCCGCACATCGCAATGTATGGTTTTGTTACTGCCTACGCGTTCAAAGGTACGTTCCTGCAATACACGCAATAACTTAACCTGCATAGCCAAGGGCATGTCGCCGATTTCATCCAGAAACAGCGTTCCGCCTTCCGCCATTTCAAAGCGGCCTTGCCTAGCGCTTAAAGCGCCGGTAAACGCGCCTTTCTCGTGACCAAACAGTTCGCTTTCCAGCAATTCGCCAGGAATAGCGCCGCAATTTATCGGCACAAACGGCTTGTCTTTTCGAAATGAGGCATCATGCAAAGCGCGAGCAACCACTTCTTTTCCTGTTCCCGACTCGCCCAGAATTAAAACCGTCGCATCCGATTCTGCAACCTGATCAATCAGCTTACGAATACCGATAATAGCCTGACTCTTGCCTTTTAGTCGATCAGCTGAAGATGAACGACGATCGGACGCTTCACGCACCGTAAAAGTCGTTTGCGTGCCGGATACAGACAACTTATCGAGTATCGGTTTCAAAACGGGGTGCGTAGCCGGCCATTCCAGGACTTGAAACACACTATTAGTAATTGCAGTCGAAACCTGAAGCGCCGTTCCTTTGTTAATCAATAAAATGACAGGAATTTTATTTGCCCGTTCCACAATATTACTGACCACAGTGGCCTGCTTATCAATGCCATCACCGACAAAAATTCCACACAACTGATCCGTTTCGTTAAAACAAGATGCATAATCCGCTGAACCAGCCGTTTCTGTCTTGTACTCCATAAACTGAAAAACCGTCTCCAGTTGCTGGACTCTTATTTGATTGTCGTCAATTAACAAAATACGCGGCAACGCCATATTTTTACACTCATCACTCACATTGAGGCCATTTGGATTTAGCCTTACACTTTCCGCAACACAACTGCGGCTCATCACTCAGCATGGCCTTAAAAATAATTCTTTTTAATTATTTAGCTATTTGGCAAAGTTAAGCATCGAATTATCACTATGTCAAAATTCTTTTTATTTCATACTGTTCTAATGCCTTTTTAATGTGATTTGCACAAATAAATCAACCAGCAATCCCTATCCAGGCTTGACAAAAATTTCTCATCATAGACACTAGGGTTGTTTCCACAACCCTAGAGTACACTTTCTTTGAACGATATACCCCTTAGCATGCTGTTTGGCATACTTGCCGCCATGCTGATTCTTTCCGCTTTTTTCTCCGGCTCGGAAACGGCCTTGATGACACTAAACCGTTATCGTTTAAGGCATCTGGTTAAACTGAATCATTCCGGCGCCATCAAAGCACATCACTTACTGCAAAGGCCGGAGCGCTTGCTTGGCTTGATTTTACTGTGTAATAACTTTGTTAATAATTTCGCATCCTCGATAGCAACCGTCATCGCCATTAAACTCTACGCCGATGAAGAATCCAGCGTCGCTATCGCCGCCGGAATTTTGACTATCGTAATGCTTATTTGCTCGGAAGTAACCCCCAAGACACTGGCCGCAATCAAACCGGAGCCGCTTGCCTTCCCGGCCGCCTGGATTTACACTCCTTTACTGAAAATCTTGTATCCCATCGTTTGGTTCGTCAATTTATTTGTTAATCTGTTACTCCGCATAGTCGGTGTCGATGTCAAAAAAAACCGCCATAACGCACTCAATAAAGACGAATTAAAAAGCATTATTAGCGACGCAGAAAGCTTGATGCCTACACGCTACCAAAAAATGCTGATGGGCATACTGGATCTTGAATCGGCGACTGTTGAAGATATCATGACTCCACGCAATGAAATTATCGGCGTAGACCTTGAGTTGCCGGTTGAAGACATCATTACCCGAATAAAAACCAGCCCGCATACCCGATTACCCGTCTACAAAACCAGCATCGACAGAATTATTGGTTTTATACATTTACGGAAAATACTCGCGCTGCTTAACCAGGAAGATTTTGACAAGCAAACCATCATAAACCTCCTGGACAAGCCATCGTTCATACCCGAGAGCACCCCGGTGCATAACCAAATGCATCGCTTTAAACATGAAAAAATCCGCATAGGCCTGGTCGTTGATGAATATGGCGACGTGCAGGGCTTGGTTACACTGGACGATTTACTGCAGGAAATCGTAGGTGAACTGATCACCGACGATGTCGCCGTAAGAACGCAAAGTGACGGCAGCTACCTGGTTGACGCCAATATTACCATCAGGGAATTAAACCGCGTTACTCAATGGTCGCTTCCTACGGAGGGCCCAAAGACGCTCAACGGGCTTATCATCGAGTTTATGGAAACCATACCCGAAACCGGAACCAGTATCAGATTGCATGAATACCTTTTGGAGATCATAAAACGGGATGAAAATAGCGTTAAACTGGTCAAATTCCTGCCAAGGAAATAAGCCTTTATCCCAGTTACCGTCAATTTCTTGAACAACTAAAATAATACCGTCTATAATCAAGGTTCGTTTAAAGATGCGCTACCAATCCAATGGCAAAACTCACTGTTTTTTTTAAAGATAAAGCTATCCATTCGGGCCTGTTTGAACACGGTATTGTGCATATCGGACGCGATGAAACCAATGATTTAACCATTGACAGCCTGGCAGTCGCCCCGGCTCATGCCGTCATCATTATTCGTGCAGATGACTGCACTATCAAGCAACTCAATGATGAATTTCCGTTAATCGTCAACGGCAAAAAAACCAAAACTTGCAATCTCAATAACAACGACACCATATCAATGGGAAAGCATGACATCATTTTCAATACCGCAGAATTTGTAGAATCTCCCGCCTTCAATAGCCTCATTGACGAAGACGTAAAATCGCTTAATCAGGAAATTGACAGTGAATTACGCATTCCTGCCGCTAATTTGCAAATTATGAACGGCAGCAATATTGGCAAGATTCTGCAATTAAAAAAAGCCATGACGCGGCTGGGTCATGACGGAAACGGCATTATCGTAATATCGAAGAGAAGAGAGGGTTATTTCGTTTCCGTATTGGAAAATAGCGGCACGATAACGGTAAACAATGAACCCTTAAACGATAAGTCATTAAAATTAAACACGAATGATGTGCTGGTTATTGACAACACATCCCTGCAATTCTTTTTGAATTAAATCCATGCATCCATCAGAAAACAACGATAACCGCCATTTTCACCGCATTCTCTACACGGCGGACGCTATTTTAAGCTGCGAAGAAAAGACATGGCACTGCGAAATCATTGACCTGTCCTTAAAAGGCTGTTTATTACGTTTTGAACTTCCCTGGGAAGAAGATCCGGAAAAACTCTACACCCTCGCATTACGATTGTCCGAACAGGTCCAAATAAAAATGGAACTCACTGCAACGCATGTTGTAGGCAATAAGGTCGGCTTTAAATGTGAGCATATCGATATAGACAGCATTTCCGAATTACGTCGATTGGTTGAACTTAACCTTGGCAGCAGCGCCTTACTGGAACGGGATTTGTTGGCGTTAATCGAATAGCGTAGATGAGTCACAAACTTAAAAAGCAGCTGCATTATCTTAAATATTTTCCATATAAAACAATACACTAATTGATTATCTGGAGCCAATCAAAGCCCAGCCGGCGCTGGAATAAGGTTTCCCGCCAAATCCTTGCATCAGCGGGAATACCTTATGCTTATCATTACAATATTGCATACCCTGTTGTAACAAACACTCCCCCTTTCTGCATGCGCTGATTGAGTCAGCATCGGCTTGGCGCGTCCTTGTCAATTACACCATTCGGGAGGACGCTATGGAATTCTGCGTTTATCTTAGCGACCGAATCCGGACCTCGCACCCTGCCCTTCCGTTAGGCGAAAGGCCTGAACCGGAATTATAGCCAGACAGACTCTCTGTATAGTCCCGTGCAATCATATCCCATTCATAACCGTCCGTTATTTCGAGTAAACAGGAAACCCACGCAAGCCTTGTACGCCATTAGTTACCCAGTTATAGACTGGCTTTTCCGCATTTAAAGATGAAAGAAGCAAATTCTAAAAATCAATTGTTTCCATAAAAGAAACTATTAATTAATAACTACTGATATTGTCAACCAATATGTACGTATGTATAGTGTACCCAACGTTGATTACTTCTTACCCACAAAATAGCAAAGGAGCTTTAAAATGACTGATTTTCAAAGAGATATTTTAATAGGGCTGATGTTTGTCGTTGGTATTTTAGGCTTTCTTTCCGGCGAATTCATTGTTTCAACAATCACGTTTGCAACGGCCGCTATATTCAGCAATATAGTTTTGAGCCGCAGATTACTCGGCTAAAGTTTTTTTCCACCTCTTGGTATCCTACCTCAAACAGCATCTCTCCTGTTTGACTTCTCACTCCCGGCGCCAAACCGCACCGGGAGTTTTTTTTGCCTGATTTTTTACACCTGCTCAGCAAATTAGCCCGCCAACACCGCCTTCACGATAACGAATTTCGAATTGGCTGCGATGACCGAATGCGCACCAAAAAGACGATCAAGGTAGCTGTGATAATCCAGATGCCGATTGCCGATCACCCACAACTCGCCGCCTTTACGCAATACTCTGCGCGACTGTTTGAATAAACTGACGGCAATTTGGTCGCCTACCGTATTTTGCTGGTGAAACGGCGGATTGCAAAGAATCAGGTCGGCCGATGCTGACTCAACCCCCATTAATCCGTCGCCAACCCGAAAACTCGCTTCGCGCTGTTCTCCAAAAGCACGCTGAAAGTTATCCCTGGCCGATGCTACCGCCATAAAAGACTCATCGACAAAATGCACGGTCGCCGCAGGACAGCGTTCGGCGGCGATCAGACCGACCAGGCCGTTACCGCATCCCAAGTCGATAATGTCGCAGGCATCCTGCCGAGCCGGCAGATGCTGGAGAAAAAAGCGCGTACCAATGTCGAGGCTGTCGCGCGAAAATACATTGGCGTGGTTGCTGATCAGGTATTCGGTATTTTCAAGCTGGTAACAAACCGGATAAGGACTGGCCGGCACAGCCAACGCGGCATCAGGCGCCGCAAAAATCAGCCGCGCCTTTTTTTTTGCCAGCGAGGTCGTCGTCGGCCCGACCAACCGTTCCAGCAACTTCCAAACCGAGGGCGGCAGGGTTTTGATCATGCCCGCAACAATAACCTGGGTTGAAGCGGTTAAATGCGGATGCAAGCGTATCAATTGGTCTTCCAACAAGGCCAGGGTCCTGGGCACCTTAATCAGCACCCAATCAAATACACCCTCCGGCATTTCAAGACTGTTCAGCAAACTGACGCTGTGCTCAGGCAAGCCGTTTGCGGCAAGATTGAGTCGCGTGGCCTGCTGCGACAAAAAGGAATCCGACATGGCATAAGGCCGGAAAGCGCTCAACGCCACAGCCAAAGCGCCGAAACTGTCATTCACTATCAAAACCCGCGCAGCATCCGGTAGCTTTGGCTGTTCTGCAAGCGTGTCGAGCAGATATTCATCCGCGGCGTCCCAGGCGCGCAACAATTCTCGCGGTCGTTTTGGCAGCCGGTTTAATTCAAATTCGCCTTGGGCAACGCTTAAACGAACAGACATGACTCAAGCGCGAGACATGAATTTTTTTGTTTCGGTATTGATCTTAATCAACTCATCAGTCTCCAGATATTCGGGTACCTGAACCTCCAGTCCGGTGGTCAACCTGGCCGTTTTGGTGCGCCCTGACGCTGTCGCTCCTTTAATAGCCGGAGCGGTCTCCACTATCGCCATCACCACGGAACTCGGCAATTCAATACCCAGTACCGCATCGTCCACCAACAAGGCCACTATGCCTTCAAGCCCTTCGGTCAAATAGTCGATTTGGTCTTCCAAATCATCGCTGCTTAAAGTGTACTGGGTGTAATCTTCCATATTCATGAAGATATAACTATCCCCATCTACATAAGAAAACTGCACTTTGGCGCGCACCAAATCGGCATCCTTAAAAAAGTCATCCCCTTTTAAAGACTCATCCAGTTTTTGGCCGGTTTTAAGATTGGTAAAACGGATTTTATACAAGGTTGACGCACCACGGGACGATGGACTTTTAGCGTCAACCTGCTTAACCGCATGCGGTATGCCGTTTATTTCAACCACCATGCCTCTTTTTAAATCACTAGCCTTTGCCACGCCAACTTCCTCTCGATTAAACTTGCCGACGAAACGCAGCAAGGGTTTATATTTAAGTGAGCTAAGCCACCATCAAGCGCCATTATATCGTAAAATCTGCACTTAAAGCCGCCCGCTACGGGAATTTGGCTGGCCGAACGCCGTATGGCATTTATTAACCCGTGATAAATTAAAAACCATGTCAGATAAAAAACCCACCCTCGGTTTCATCGGTATCGGCCTGATGGGCAAGCCGATGACTTTGCGTTTGCTGGATGCAGGCTTTAGCGTCAATGTCTGGAACCGCAGCCCTGAAAAGCTCCGGCCGGTCACTGAGGCAGGCGCCAAAGCCAGCTCCTCCATTGCCGAATTAGTCCGAGCCTCCGAGGTGATTATCCTGTGTTTGGCCGATACGGCGGTCGTAGACTCGATTGTTCGCAATGAGATTGCGACAAACGGCACTGAAGGCAAGCTGCTGATTGACTTATCCAGCATCCACCCGGAAAACACCCGGCACCTGGCAGCGCTGCTGCATGAAAATTGCACCATGGGCTGGGTCGATGCGCCGGTTTCCGGCGGCGTTGCCGGTGCAGAGCAAGGCAATCTGGCGATTATGGCGGGCGGCAGTGCGGAAAATATCGCAGTTGCCCGGCTCGTCCTGGCCCCGCTGTATAAACAATTAACCCACATGGGCGAAGTGGGCAGCGGCCAGATCACCAAGATCTGCAACCAGATGATAGTTAGTTGCAACGTGCTGGTGATCGCCGAAATGATGGCGCTGGCCAAACAGGCCGGTGTTGATGCACAGCAAATACCCGCCGCGCTGGCAGGCGGTTTTGCCGACTCCAAACCCTTGCAAATCTCTGGCGCTGAAATGGCGACCGAAACCTTCGAGCCAATCAAGTGGCGGGTTAAAACCCTGCTGAAGGATTTGAACATGGCGGTCGATTTGTCCGTTAAACAAGGCAACGCCGTCCCCATGTCCGCCCTGGCCGCGCAGCTGATGCAACTGCACGGCAGCCACGGTTACCTGGAACAAGACCCCGCCACTTTAATCAAACTCTACACAAAAACCGATGCTTAACTTTACCGCCAATCTGAGCCTGCTGTTTACCGAAGTAGCGCTTATCGATCGCTTCAACGCCGCCAAGCAAGCCGGATTTAACGCCGTTGAAATTCAGTTTCCTTACGAGTTAAGTGCAGCCGCCATAAAAGGCAAGCTGGACGAATACGACTTAAAACTGGTTTTGTTTAATGTAGACGCCGCCGATTTGTTGCAAGGCGGCGAAGGACTTGCCTGCGTACCTGAAAAATGCAATCAGTTCAGGCGGGCCGTCGCTCAGACCGTCGACTACGCAGAACTGTTAAAGCCGGAAGCAATCAATGTCTTGCCGGGGCGCTGTCTGGATAAAAGCCGCCTGGAGCATTATCTGGAAACCTTTAAGGAAAACCTGTGTTTCGCCATTGAGGCCTTTTCGCCGTTGGGTATCAAAACAGTGTTTGAAGCGGTCAATACTCACGATATGCCGGGATTTATCGTCCATAGCGAATCGCAAATGCTCAGCGTGTTAGCCGAGCTTAACCGCCCCGAACTGTTTATGCAGTACGATATTTATCACATGCAAATGATGAGTGAAAAACCCGAGAAGTTTATTGCTGAACATGCCGATAAAATCGGCCATATCCAGTTTGCCGATTGCCCCGGACGCGGGCAGCCCGGTACGGGGCGAATTGATTTTGACCGGATGTTTTCAGTCATTGAGAAATCGGGTTATTCGGGATGGATCGGGGCGGAATACAAACCGGTTGGAACAACGCTTGAAAGCTTGGATTGGTTAACGCCGTATGCATCAACTTGAACGAAAGGTATTTAATAGAACGCAGATAACTATGATGAGCACAGATAATTCAAGAAAAATCTTACTTAATCATAATTATCCGCGTCATCCGCGTTCCATTTTTTAATTCAAACTAGGCTATCAATTTCAAATACTTCTGATACAGACTTTCCTTGTCCTCAACATGCTTGGCATCTTTATCGATGCAATCGACCGGACAAACTTCCATGCATTGCGGCAGATCATGATGACCTACGCACTCGGTGCACAAGTCAGGATTAATGATATAAATATCATCGCCTTGAGAAATCGCACCATTCGGGCATTCCGGCTCGCAAACATCACAATTGATGCATTCTTCATTAATAATAAGGGCCATACAAACTCCTACACACTACAACACGGATGAGCAATTAATCTTGCTCATCCAAATAAACTCAAACACTTCTTATACAAACTGTCTTTGACTCCATGGATACCCTCATTGGGGCAAACCGCTTCACATAAGGGTTCGCCATAACGCTCCTTGCATTCGGTACACAAGGCGGGATTTATAACATAAGCATCCTCAGTCTGAAAAATAGCCTCATTCGGGCATTCCGGCTGGCAAACGCCGCAGCGGGCGCATTTATCTTCATTAATAACCAGGGCCATACTTTACTCGGACCTGAATTTGTTAATTAAACATTGATGAACAAGATCAGGAACAAAACAGGACACGTCGCCGTTCAGCTGTGCAATTTCACGGATCATGCTCGAAGAAATAAATTCATATTGTTCGGCCGGGGTTAGAAACACGGTCTCCAATTCCGGTGCCAGACGCCGGTTCATTCCAGCCAGCTGAAACTCGTATTCAAAATCGGATACCGCTCTCAACCCTCGCAAAATCACATTGGCTCCCTGCTGTTTTGCGCACTCAACCAGCAAGTTATCAAAGCCGATCACCTCCACATTGGAAAAATCCGAAGTAACCGCCCTAACCAAATCCACCCGCTCATCCAGGGAAAACAACGGGGTTTTGCCCCTGTTCACCGCCACGGCGACAACCACCTTGTGATAAAGCCTGGACGCTCTGGCAATCAGATCCAAATGCCCATTGGTAATGGGATCAAAGGTACCCGGATAAATTGCAGTGGTTTGCATAGTGTGTGATTTTCAAAAAAATCGGCAATTTTATACTAAGAAACAGGTTTAAAATACTTATTTAAATAATATAAGGCCGAACTGACAAACTAAAAATAAATATTTGTAATCATAACCTGACATCATTCAATCCGCTCGAATAAATGATAGCCGACTTCGCCCGCACTTTTGCTTTTCAGCTGCCGCCAGTTTTCGGGCATTCCGGAAAAATCGAAATGCCGTTCCGTTTCAACATAAATCTTGGCATGTTTAGCCAGCCAGCCGTTGTCTTCCAGCAGCCTGCAGGTTTGAATCACCAGGTTCAGGCCGAATGGCGGATCGAGAAACACCACATCAAAGGCTGTAGCCTCTCCCTCCAGATAGCGTAAGACATCACTTTGTACAATTTTTATCCGGTCATCGGCAGACAGCGCAAGGGCATTGTCCTTTAAACTGCGGCAGGCCTGGGCATTGCTTTCCACCTGGACGACCGACTTTGCGCCTCGGGAAGCGGCTTCAAAACCCAAAGCCCCACTACCCGCATACAAATCCAGACACTGTTTGCCGAAAACTTCATACTGCAACCAGTTGAACACCGTTTCCCTGACTCTGGCGGGCGTGGGCCTTAATCCCGGCGCATCGACAAAACTTAACTGCCGACTGCGCCAGTCCCCACCGATAATTCTGAGCTTATTTTTCACTCTTCTTGTCGCTCCCGCCCAGGGTGATGGTTTGCATTAACTGCGGGACGACGCGGCGTTTGAAAGCGTCTTTTATCGATGCGGTCGTCACCTTCTCGACGTTTTGCTGGAAGGTATCCAGATAATCCAGCGGCATTTCGTAAAAACCGATCATCGACACGTAGCTGGCCAGTTTTTTATTGGTATCGAAACGCATCGCAAAACCGCCGGTAATATTTTTCTTCGCGGCAATCAGCTCCGCTTCCGTAGGTCCTTGCGCAATAAAATCGGCCAAGGTTTTATTCAGCACTTCCAGCGCTTTACCGGTTTGATCGTTACGGGTTTGCAGGCTGACCGTAAACGGCCCTTTCCTGAACATCGGCGCAAACGAACTGCTCGCGCTATAGGCCAATCCGCGTTTCTCCCTGACTTCCTCAAACAGTTTGGACACCAATCCGCCGCCGCCCAGAATATGGTTGCCGACATACAGCGTAAAGTAATCGGGATCCTTACGGTAAGTGCCGGGCATCCCGACCAGGACATGAGTTTGTGTTGAAGGGAAGTCGATATGCTGCTTGCCTGCTTTCACCGGCATGACCACTTCCGGCAAGGGTTCCGGCTTCTGGCCTACCGGCAAGCCGGAGACCAAAGTCTCGGCGGTGTGCTCCGCCTGTTGCCTGGATAAGTCGCCGACAATCACCACCATCGCATTGGCGGCGACATAATATTTCCGATAGAAGCTGCGCAAATCTGCCGCCTCAAACCCGGACACCGTGACTATCTCGCCGGAAGCCGGATGGCCGTAAGGATGCTCGCCGTACAAGGCCTTATAGTAGGCAATGCTGGCCAGCTCGGCAGGCGATTCTTCCTGTTGCTTTAAACCGGCCAAGGTCCGGCTTTTTTCCCGTTGAAAATCGGCTTCATTAAAACTCGGGTTGGTCAAAATGACTTGCATGGTCTCCAGCGCCTTATCGAATAACGGTTTATCCGTTAAGGTGCGCAACGAAACGGAAGCCATATCGATGGAAATACTGGAGCCGAATTGCGCACCGACACTTTCAAAGCGCTGGGCGATTTGATCGGCATTCCACTGCCCTGCCCCGGTATCGAGCAATCCAGACGTCAATGCAGACAGGCCGAACTGGTAGCCGTCACGCGCGCTGCCCGCGTCGAAAGCGACCTGTATATCCACCATCGGCAGGCCTTCGGTATGCACATAATAAACCCGGCTGCCCTGCGCCGTTTGCCAGTGTTCGATTTTTGCAGCGGCCTGCGCCGAGGTGCAAAAAAAGCCGGCCAGCAACATAAAGCTGAGTTGAGCAGCTTGTCTGCTCAAACGAAACTTATGCCCTTTGGGTATAAAACTTAACAGTCGAATACGCATTATCTAACTCCTTTTGTTGTCTTGGTCTCGGTGATATTGCCGGTGATCGGCAAGGGCTCCAGATAAGCGACACTCAATTTATCTTCGATTAAATATTTGCGCGCCACATCACGCACCTGCTCGGCGGTAACCTGATTGACTTTCTCGACATACTCATCGGCGACTTTCCAGCTCAGGCCGACGGTTTCCAGCATACCCAACTGCATGGCCTGATAAAAACCGGAATCCCGCTCGTAAACCGCCTTGGCTAGAACCTGCGCCTTAATGCGCTGCAATTCATCGTTTTCAACCAGGTTGATTTGCAACTTGGTAATCTCATCCTTCAATGCGCTTTCCAGATTCCAGACCGTTTTGCCTTCGGCGGGCGTCGCTTCGAGCGTAAACAATTCCGGCAATCTTGAAGTCAGGCTGTAACTGGCTCCGACAGAAACGGCTAGTTGCTTGCCGCGCACCAGTCCCGATTCCAATCTGGCGCTGCTGCCGCCGTCCAATACACCGGCCAAGACTTCCAGCGCATAAGCTTCCCACTCATGTTCGGCTGCTTTCAAGACCGGAACCTTGTAGCCCATGACCAAGTAAGGCAGTTTTGCCGGTAATTTGATGGTCATCTTCCGAACACCCAGCTGTTCGACTTCAGCCTGCGGCTTTAGCGGTTTAAGCTCGCTGGGCTTAAGCGGGGCAAAGTATTTCTCCGCCAGCGCGAACACGGCTTTGGGTTGCACATCGCCCACTACCACCAGCGTCGCATTATTGGGCGCATACCAACGCTGATACCAGGCCTGAAGGTCTTCAACCTTGTAATTTTCAATATCCGAAGGCCAGCCGATCACGGGATTTTTATAAGGGCTGTTGGTATAAGCCATCGCATTAAAATGTTCCTGCATTTTTGCCTGCGGATTATCGTCCGTGCGCATCCGGCGCTCTTCGGTCACCACTTGCAGCTCCTTTTTCAACTCATCCGGTAACAGATGCAGATTACGCATTCTGTCGGCTTCCAGTTCAAAGCTGACCGCCAGCCTGGAAGCTTCCATCGTCTGGAAATAGGCCGTGTAATCCGTTCCGGTAAAGGCATTTTCCTCGCCGCCGTTTTCGGCGACGATACGGGAGAACTCACCGGCGGCATGCTTGTCAGTGCCTTTAAACATCATGTGTTCCAGCATGTGCGAAATGCCGGTAATACCCCCCGGTTCATAACTTGAACCCACCTTGTACCAGACCTGGGACACCGCAATCGGAGACCGGTGATCCTCCTTGACCAGCACTTTCAACCCGTTCCCCAACACATGCTCCGACACTTTAGTCGGGGCGGCGCTGCTGGCAAAAACCGGTAGCCACAGTAACGCGGCGCATAGTAATCGTTTGTTCATAAACTCCCTCTTTGATGAATGTTAAGGTACTTTCCAGAAAATTTCCGGGCTGCATCACTTGCTAAGCCTGATAGTAGCAGGGATAAAATAGTTCTGGATAGCTATACTTGAAAAAATAAACCACTATCCGTATGCACCGGCTTTCCACAGAAGTGCTGATTTTACGGAAGCGGCACAATGTTTTTCAACTTTAAACACCGATGCTTTCTAGCCGCACAATGTTAAAACATTGTATATAAGCCGAAATGGCATTTATCCTATGCAGGATAGAGGCTTTATACATTTTTCAACCGAACCCAAGGACTAACCCATGTCAGACGTTAAAATTTATGACATAAAACCGGACATAGCGGCCAAGGCACACATTACCGCTGAATCTTATAAAGCCCTGTATCAGCGCTCCATCGCCGAACCGGAAGCTTTCTGGGCTGAACAGGCCGAACAGTTCCTGGACTGGAGCAAGCCTTGGGATAAGGTCATGGACTGCGATTTCAAGACCGGCCACATCCGCTGGTTCGAAGGCGGAAAACTCAACGTCAGCGTCAATTGCCTGGATCGCCACCTTGCCACCCGCGCCAATCAGGTCGCGATTATCTGGGAAGGCGACAACCCGGCGCAGGACAAAAAAATCACTTACCGGCAATTGCACGAACAAGTCTGCAAGTTTGCCAATGTCTTAAAAACGCAAGGCGTCAACAAAGGCGACCGCGTTTGCATCTACCTGCCGATGATTAGCGAGGCGACTGCGGTGATGCTCGCCTGCACCCGCATCGGCGCAGTGCATTCGATTGTGTTCGGCGGCTTTTCCGCCGAAGCGTTAAAAGACCGGATTCTGGATGCCGATTGCCGGTTTTTGGTCTGCGCCGACGAAGGCCACCGCGGCGGCAAGATCGTCCCCATCAAAGCCAACGCCGATGAGGCCGCCGCCGCCTGCCCGAATCTTGAAAAAGTCATCGTCATCAAAAACACCGGCAATGCCGTAGACTGGCACGAACAGCGCGATGTCTGGTATCACGACGCAATGGCAACCGCTACGGCCGATTGCCCGGCCGAAGCCATGGATGCTGAAGATCCATTATTTATCCTGTACACCTCAGGCTCCACCGGCAAACCCAAAGGGGTTTTGCACACGACCGGCGGCTATCTGTTGTACACGGCCATGACCCACAAATACGTGTTCGACTACCACGATGGCGACATTTACTGGTGTACCGCCGATATAGGCTGGGTGACCGGCCATTCCTATATGATCTACGGCCCGCTATGCAACGGCGCCACCACCTTGATGTTTGAAGGCGTACCGACGTATCCCGACGCCAGCCGCTTCTGGCAGGTAATCGACAAACATCAGGTCAACATCTTCTACACCGCACCGACCGCGATCCGTGCGCTGATGGCGCAGGGCGATGAATTTGTCGAACGCTGCTCGCGGCGCAGCTTAAGGGTACTCGGCAGCGTCGGCGAACCGATCAACCCGGAAGCCTGGGAATGGTATTACCATGTGGTCGGCGACGGTCGCTGCCCGGTCGTCGACACCTGGTGGCAAACCGAAACCGGCGGCATCTTAATCACCCCGTTGCCCGGCGCGATCACCTTAAAACCCGGTTCCGCCACCCTGCCCTTCTTCGGCATCAAGCCAGAGATCATGGACAACGAAGGCCGAGTCAGGGAGGGCGCTGCCGAAGGTATTTTAGTCATCAGCCGATCCTGGCCGGGACAAGCCCGTTCCGTTTTCGGCGACCATCAGCGTTTTATCGACACCTATTTTAAAAACTACCCCGGCTATTATTTTACCGGCGACGGCGCGCGCCGCGATGAAGACGGCTATTTCTGGATTACCGGGCGGGTTGACGACGTGATCAATGTCTCCGGTCACCGGATGGGCACGGCGGAAATCGAAAGCGCGCTGGTGCTGCATGAACATGTCGCCGAAGCGGCGGTAGTCGGCTATCCGCATGATATTAAGGGACAAGGCATCTACGCCTACGTGACTTTGAATGTCGGCATCGAGCCTTCCGAAGAACTGCGCCAGGAACTGATCGAACTGGTCAAGAAAGAAATCGGCCCGATTGCCCACCCGGATATTATCCAATGGGCGCCGGGACTACCCAAAACCCGTTCCGGTAAAATCATGCGCCGTATTTTGCGTAAAGTGGCGTCCAACGAAATCGGCAGCCTGGGCGATACCTCCACGCTGGCCGATCCGGCCGTGGTTGACGATATTATTGAGCATCGGGCTAATAAGTGATCATTTAATAACTCGCTGTACACACAGATTGCGTGTTTTGATCGGGCATGTAAAGTAGGGCGCGCACGGCACGCCCTATGACAGTGTAACCATTCCCAGCCATCACCCAGTGATTCACGGATTAGACTGATAAAATCAACGAACGCGTCTAATCCGTGTCCGGTATCCGTGTTCTCTTATAAAATTAATCCGCTCTGAGTCATTACAAAAAACAATTAATGAACATCATCTTTAAAGAATACAGCCGAGTCGTATGGCAGAAAAAATGGTTTTTCCTGCTGGCCTTATTCGCATTGGCTTCCGCCATGACCCTGGATTTATCGGCGCCGATTTATTATAAAAACATTGCCAACGGACTGGCCGAGCCTTATTCGGATGCAACGCTGGCACTAATGCTGGACAACCTGAAACAGGTCGCAATTATTTATGCGGGCATCTGGCTGTCATGGCGGTTGCTTGAAATCGCTATTATTCCACTTGATGGCGGCGGCGTTAATCTGCTGGAAAAGCGCTGTTTCGAGGTGCTTAAAAAACAAAAATACGTCTTTTTCGAAAACAGTTTTTCCGGCAGCCTGATCAAGCAGGCCAACCGCTTCTCGCGTTCTTTTGAAATTATTATGGACTGGTTTCTGTTCCAGTTTTTCATGAACATTGTGGCGATAGGCATTGCATTTGCGATTTTCTACCAGCAACAGCCCGAATTCGCCTGCTATTTCCTGATCTGGGTCACGCTCTTTGTGACCTGGAATATCGTCTACTCGGTATGGAAACTGCGTTTTGATAAGGCCGTAGCCCAAGCCGACTCGACAGTCGGCGGCGTGTATTCGGATGCGATCAGCAATATTTTCGTCGTCAAAAGCTTTGCCATGGAAGCCATCGAACAGGCGCGCATCAATCAGGCGTCGGATTTTGTTTACCGAAAGAAAAAAATCGCCTGGATATTAATGTTTTTTTCCTTCGCCGTACAAGGCTTGATGACCTTCGGCATGGAATTGCTGCTGGTTTATTTGATGATCCAAAACTGGAAAGCCGGCAATTTTCAGGTCGGCGAGTTTGTTTTGTTTCAATCGATCATGATCATGCTAATCCAGCGTTTATGGGAGTTCGGGCGCAATTTCAGGAACTTTTTCACCGCCCTGGCCGATGCCTCCGAAATGGCCGATGTGTTTAGACAGGAAGATGTCGAAGTCGATCCCGCCAATGCCCAAGCACTGACCATCACCCATGGCGCCATCGACTTTAACAACATCTGCTTTACCTATAATGAAGAAAACTCGCGTCAAACCCAACTGTTTGAGAACTTCTCCCTGCACATCAAAGCCGGTGAAAAAGTCGCACTGGTCGGCCAATCCGGCTCCGGCAAATCGTCGTTAACCAAACTGTTATTCCGCTTTCTCGACCCCCAAACAGGCAGCATCCGCTTTGACGGCCTGGATGCAAAAGCCTTTACGCTGAGTTCGTTGCGCCAACAAATATCCATGGTGCCGCAGCAACCGGATCTGTTTCATCGCTCGATACGGGACAATATCACGCTGGGTGCGGATATTCCGGATGCGCAGTTGCTTGATGTCGCCGCAAAATCCCATTGCCTTGAGTTTATCAAGGATTTGCCCGACCAATTCGACACGCTGGTCGGCGAACGCGGCGTCAAGCTTTCCGGCGGCGAAAGACAACGCATCGCCATTGCCCGCGCCTTTCTGGAAAATGCGCCGATTGTGGTTCTGGATGAGGCCACCAGCGCGCTGGATTCAATCACCGAACAACAGCTCCAAACCGCTATTTTCGAGTTGATTAAAAATAAAACGACGCTGGTTATTGCCCATCGCCTTTCTACCATTTTAAGCATGGACCGGATTATCGTACTGGAAAAAGGCAAAATCATAGAACAAGGCACGCATCCGCAATTGCTGGCTAAACAAGGCAAATACTACGCCATGTGGCAACATCAAAGCGGCGCTTTCCTGGTTGAATAGAGCAACTGCGAATTTCACCGCAGTATTTTTATTTGCTCGCTAAACCACTATATATTGTGCTATTCTTTAAAACAATCACTACATATCGATAACCAGCCTTAACAGGCCGGTCTTTAATTTCCACTACTAACAGGGACATCCCAATGTCGGCAAAGCTACATGTCATCCCCAACACCGTGACCGAAATACCTTTTCAGGACGCTTCAATGGATATTTGGGACACCAAATATCGTTTAAAAACCAAAGATGGCGTCGCTATTGACGGCACCATTGATGAAACCTACCAACGGGTGGCCAAAGCCATTTCCGCCGTAGAAAAGGGCAAAACCAAACAGGAGCAATGCTACAAAGATTTCCTGTGGGCATTGCGCCAAGGCGCTATTCCGGCAGGACGGATTACCTCCAATGCCGGCGCGCTGGAACACAAACCGGCCACCTCGACGATTAACTGCACCGTATCAGGCACCATCGCCGATTCCATGGACGACATTCTGGGCAAGGTACATGAAGCCGGACTCACCCTGAAAGCCGGTTGCGGTATCGGCTATGAATTTTCCACCCTACGCCCTAAAAACGCTTATGTCTCCGGTGCCGGCGCTTACACCTCCGGACCGCTGTCGTTCATGGACATCTACGACAAGATGTGTTTTACCGTGTCGTCCGCAGGCGGCAGACGCGGCGCGCAAATGGCGACTTTCGATGTCGGCCATCCCGATGTCGTCGAATTTATCCGCGCCAAACGCGAAGACGGACGCCTGCGCCAGTTTAACCTGTCGCTGCTGATCACTTCCGAGTTCGTTGAAGCGGTAAAAAACGACAAGCCTTGGTCGCTGTCATTTCCGGTCACCGAAAAAGAAGTCAAACTCGATAACCTGGACTTGACCGACGACAAACTCATCATCTGGCGCGACCTGCCCTACATCGACGGTTATATCCTTAACGACGACGGCATGGTCGCCTGCAAAATCAGCAAAACCATGCCTGCGCGCCGCCTGTGGGACATCATCATGAGCTCGACTTACGACTATGCCGAACCGGGATTTATCCTGATCGACAAAGTCAACGAGATGAACAACAACTGGTTTTGCGAGAAGATTCGTGCGACCAATCCTTGCGGAGAGCAACCGTTGCCGCCTTACGGTTCGTGCCTGCTCGGCTCGATCAACCTGACCCGCTTCGTCAAAAAACCGTTCAGCAACGACGCGCATTTCGACTGGGACAATTACCGCAAAGCCATCAAGATTTTCACCCGCATGCTGGACAACGTCGTTGAAATCAACGGCCTGCCCCTGCCCCAGCAACGCGAAGAAATCCTGACCAAACGCCGCCACGGCATGGGTTATCTGGGGCTCGGCTCAACCGTCACTATGATGGGCATGAAATACGGCGATGCACAGTCGCTGGAATTTACCGAAGAAGTGACCAAGGTACTGGCCGTGGAAGGCTGGAAAGCCGGACTGGCGCTGGCCAAAGAAAAAGGCCCGGCGCCGATCATGGAGCAAATGTTTAGCGTCACCGGCGAAATGCTGCATAAACGCCCGGAAATGATTGCCGATGGTTATAAAGTCGGCGACCGTGTGCCCGGAAAGCTGCTGCATACCAAATACAGCCGCTATATGCAGCAAGTGGCCCAGGAAGAACCCGAGCTGGTGGCGGAGCTGATTGAAACCGGCGCTCGCTTTACCCATCACAGCTCCATTGCCCCGACCGGCACCATTTCCCTGTCACTGGCCAATAACGCCAGCAACGGCATAGAGCCGAGCTTTGCGCATCATTACTCCCGCAACGTGATCCGCGCCGGTAAAAAATCCAAGGAAAAAATAGACGTGTTTTCCTTTGAGCTGTTGGCTTACCGCGAAATGGTCAATGCCGATGCCATGCCTTACAGCGATGATCCTGACAAAAAATTGCCGGATTATTTCATAGCGGCCGATGACGTGACCCCGAAACAGCATGTCGATATTCAGGCGGCGGCGCAAAAATGGATCGATTCGTCGATCTCCAAAACCGCCAACGTGCCGACCGATTACCCTTATGAAGACTTCAAGTCAATTTACGAGTATGCCTACGACAAAGGCCTGAAAGGCTGCACCACGTTCCGTTTTAATCCCGAAGTCTTCCAGGGCGTATTGGTTAAGGAATCGGATCTTGAAAACACCACCTACCAGTTCACGCTGGAAGACGGCCACGTGGTGGAATTCAAAGGCAACGAAGACGTGGAATACGACGGCGAAATCCACAGCGCCGCTAACCTGTTCGATGCCTTGAAAGAAGGCTACTACGGAAAATTCTGATGGCGCACGAAGACATGACACAAAACATCAGTACAAAAGCGCTGCCTTCAGAACAAGGCTCAGCCACAATGATCGAGACTACAGACATGACCCATAAAATCACCAAAAAAATCGTCGGCTACAAAGTCCTGACCAAAGACGATGTCGAACCGGTCAAGCAAGAGCCGGAACAACCAACGCTGGAAAGCATGAACGAAAACCTCGCGCGCCCGGAAGTGCTGCTCGGTTCCACCTACAAGATCAAAACGCCGCAGTCGGAGCATGCGCTGTATATCACCATTAACGACATGATCCTGAACGCCGGAACCGCCCACGAAGAACGTCGGCCTTACGAAATCTTCATCAATTCCAAAAACATGGAGCATTTCCAGTGGGTGTTGGCGCTGACCCGGCTTATCTCGGCGGTATTTCGCAAAGGCGGCGACGCCTGCTTCCTGGTCGAAGAAATGAAAGCGGTATTCGACCCTCACGGCGGCTACTTCAAAAAAGGCGGCGTGTTCATGCCGTCGCTGGTCGCCGAAATCGGCTACGCAATCGAATCGCATTTGAAGCACATCGGCATGATCAAGCCGGAAAAAATGACCGATCACCAAAAGAATTTTCTTGATGAAAAGCGCAAGGAGTTTGAAGCCCAGCATGGGGAGTCGGAGGGACAGGCATTTCCGGAAAAGGCCGTGCTTTGTAATAAGTGCAGCACCAAGGCTATGGTGTTGATGGATGGGTGTATGACTTGTTTGAATTGTGGGGAGAGTAAGTGTGGGTGATGGGAATCGGCTTTGTAACGGCACGGCATGAGGTGGATTATCTAATTTCAGATCGTCCCTGCTGAGCTTAAATTGAACAAAGAACAATTTTTGAAAATAATGCTGGATAACATGCTTAATTTGAATGTTATCCAGATACAGATAATAACTTGTTATAAGTCACCCTCACCATGAGCAACGGTTACCGACGTCAAAACCCATATCTAGGAGCAATCTTTTTCCTAGTTGCACGGAAGAGGTATTTGGATATGGCTGTAAGCGACGGCATGGCTTCCAATCTTGAAGCCCCGGATCAAAAAAAGCTGGCGCAGGAGCGAGGCGCGGAGATACTTCAGTCATGGGAGGCGAAGTATCGAACTGACTATACTGAGATGACGAACAAGATTTCTCAAGCTCTTTGGTCCTCCTTTTGGACTATGGTTATTGCTAGTGCAGTGTCGCTTCTTGCAGCATTTTATTTGCAGAAAATAGATTTTTCTTTTCCATTCAGCCCGAGCAAATTCGCTACGTTTACAGGTTCTGCATTAGTGAGTTGGGCGGCATTAATGGAGCTTGGTGGAAATTTTCCTGTGTGGGATGGAGGTTCATTTCCACAGAAGGTTCATACCGTCATTTTTAAAGCCATTTTCATACCGGGTGTTCTGGGTGTACTTGTGAGCATAACGCTGTAAGGCGGATGATTTGTAGATCTGTAGGGTGGATTCGCCGCTAGGCAATCCGCCGCAACTGCGAAAGACTGTCATCGGCGTTGTGCTTTGATTGGCGGTTTGCTGGCGCGAAACCGCCCTACGCCTACACCACTACAATAAAACATAAG
>Ga0208888_100026_pt1 | contig 155713 bp, 144 predicted proteins | sample LakWasM115_HOW13_2_FD_183929 | JGI IMG/M metagenome (GOLD analysis project Ga0208888, IMG submission 183929) | Freshwater sediment methanotrophic microbial communities from Lake Washington under simulated oxygen tension - Sediment Metagenome... | ecosystem: Environmental > Aquatic > Freshwater...
AGCTTAAAGGCTGATGCAATGGCTTCGTTAATTGAACTGACAATAAGCGCGACGGAGGCGTAACAGAAGACGAATCCGATTGCGACTTCCAAGGTGGTACTGTTAAACATAGATTTCTCCTTCTTTTGATTTTTCCCCGGAACTTCGCCCGAGTTTTCGGCCCATCGGTTTGAATGTTTTTTTGATCATGTCACCGCTCCCAAAGTACCGGTGACAAATAATCGATTACTTGACGACACTGCCCAAAAAGGTGCGCACTTTTTCGCTGATGAATGGCATCGCAGCGGCAGCGGTTCTGTGATCGGGAACTTCAGGCATTATCCCCTTCACCAGATTCTCGACATGGTTCTCGATGTCGTCGAGAATATTTATTCCCCCGCGAATCGGGAGGTGGGCAGCCGCTTCGTGCATCGCTTTCTGGAAGTCGTTCAAGGGCGCGTTCAATGCTTTTGCGAGCTCAGCCGGGCTGACTGCGTAGGGCAAGGGCACGACTTTATCCGGGCCGAGATTGCTCGGGGTGTCGAGGTTCAGCACGCATTCCAGATCAGGGGCGACGGCGTCGCGATGGCTGATAGGCGCGCCGAGAGCGAAGCATTTCCTGAGGGTAGCGATGACCGAGGTGTGATCGAAGGGGAAAGATGACCCTACCGGTGTCTTCAGGATGGTTCCGGCCTTGATATAGGGAGAGACAAGCACCGCCGGAACCCGAACGCCGTAGCGGTCGAAGCCGAATGGCTGGGAATGGCTGTTATCGGGAGGGACAGCTTTCGGCGGCGGGACGTGGTCGTAGATTCCTCCATGCTCGTCGTAGACGATGACGAGCAATGTCTTTTCCCAAGTCGGCGCGCTCCTTAGCGCATTGTAAACCTCTGCGATCAGGTCCTCGCCCATTCCGACATGGTGCGGGGGATGCTGGTCGTTGGGCAATTTCACGTCCGGGAAATAGCGCGGCTCGATAAAGGTATAGGAAGGTAATTTGCCGGCAGCGGCGTCCTTCGCGAATTCCGTCTCGAAAAGCCTGAACCGATCTATATGCGGCCACAAACGGCTGAGAGTTAGAGTCTGCGGGAAATCGTGAAAATAGATTTTCCATGCATCAGGATTGCTGAATCGGTTGAAGACCGTCTCCATCAGGTAAGGAAAACGCGCGGGCGAATTGTTTTCATATCCCTCCGCGGTGGCGCAATGCAGGAAGAAGCGGTTCGGCCAAGTCTGGCAGGGCGCGGAGGCGAACCAGTTGTCGCACACCGCGAATTGCTTCGCTAGCGTGCTGATGACCGGAAGCTGCTCCGACGTGTAGTAATGCATGATCGATTCCGGCGAATAGTTTCCGGAAGCGTCGGCGGTTTGCCTGACATAGTTGTTGACGAAGCCGTTCATCGCCGGCGTTTCGCTGCCCGGTTTACCGTCAAGCCCGAACAGCTGCATGTTGATGTCGTTCCAGAGTTCGCCGGGATCCGGATCTGGAATCGACATGGATTTCTGGTCGACGTTTCCGCTGTTCCACACCTTGACGTCATCCTTGCCGTGGTTCGGGTTGGTTTCATTGCCCGTGAGTCCGTCGAATCCGGGATTTTCGGGATAAAGCTGCCCCAAGATGCTGTCGAAGGACCGGTTTTCCATCATCAGTACCACGACATGCTCGATTTTTCCGCCAAGATTTCCCATGCTTTTCTCCGCTAGTCATTCGTTACAAGAGTTATTACGACAATGCCGTTTCGCCGATTTCCGGTTCATCCTATCGTGTTAAATGCGTCACCCAGCGGCCAACCGACTCTATCCCAACATAACGCAGGATGGCGGTCTTGGCTTTCGTTGGCGATGTGGCGCGCAATTGTGGCGTAAAAAATTGTAGGCGTATGTAAGCCAAAGCTGAAAATGAACCTATAGCGTCATTGATGTCTTGCAGTTGTAAACATCAGCGGCCGATTAAACGCTGCACGGCGAAGATTTTGTCAGCCGTAATTCCGCTCGCCAAACAACGCGGTGCCGATTCTGACAATAGTGGAGCCTTCGGCAATTGCGGCCTTTAAATCCCCGGTCATGCCGAACGAGAAGGTATCCAGCTCGGCTTGCCCCAGTTTTGCGACGGCCTGATACAGTGCTTTATAGGGCTGGCGTTGTTGCTCAAAATCGTCTTGCGGAGCCGGAATGGCCATGACGCCGCGCAGCTTCAAGTTAGGCAGTTTGGCAATCTGTTCGCACAGTTGCGGCAATTCGGCCAGGGTAACGCCGGACTTGCTCGGTTCGTCGCTGATATTGACTTGCAGACAAATATTTAACGGCGGCAAATGGGCGGGGCGCTGTTCACTCAGGCGTTTGGCTATTTTTAAACTGTCCACGCTATGTACCCAATCGAAATGCGTCGCCAGCGGCCTGGTTTTATTGGATTGGATGGGGCCGATAAAGTGCCAGGTAATAGCGTAGGCGCCCAGTTCCTGCTGTTTTCTCAAGGCTTCCTGCAAATAATTTTCGCCGAAATGGCGTTGCCCGGATTGATAGGCGGCGGCAATATCTTCGCTTGGCTTGGTTTTGCTGACCGCTAATAACAGTACCGATCCGGGCTGACGGTTGCAGGCAAGTTCCGCATCGCTGATCTGCGAGCGTATGTGTTTGAGTCTTTCAGTTATGGTTGTCATTGGGTGTCCATTGTCAGTTAGTTACCGGTTATTAGACAACACACATTTAAAAAATGAAAATATGAACTATGGTATAAGGACAATTTTATTTTTGTCTTCAAGAGGATGTTATGGATATTGCCGAATTGCTGGCTTTCTCAGCTAAAAACAAAGCGTCGGATTTGCATTTGTCGGCGGGACTCCCGCCTATGATCAGGGTTGACGGCGATATTCGGCGAATCAATATTCCCGCATTGGATCATAAGGAAGTGCATGCGCTGATTTATGACATCATGAATGACAAGCAGCGCAAAGATTATGAGGAATTTCTGGAAACCGATTTTTCGTTTGAATTGCCCGGCGTTGCCCGGTTTCGGGTTAACGCGTTTAACCAGGAGCGTGGCGCAGCCGCTGTATTCAGGACGATTCCCTCGGTAATATTGAGCCTTGAAGACTTGAAGGCCCCCAGGTTTTTTGAAGAATTATGCCAAAAACCGCGCGGCCTGGTTCTGGTGACCGGCCCGACCGGCTCCGGCAAGTCGACTACGCTGGCGGCGATGATTAATCATATTAACTGCAACGATTACGCGCACATCCTCACCGTAGAAGACCCTATCGAGTTTGTTCATGAGAGCCAAAAATCGTTGATTAACCAACGGGAAGTCCATCGCGATACTCACGGCTTTTCCGAAGCGCTACGTTCTGCCCTGCGGGAAGATCCCGATATTATTCTGGTCGGCGAAATGCGCGACCTGGAAACCATCCGTCTGGCAATGACGGCGGCGGAAACCGGTCACCTTGTGTTCGGAACATTGCATACGACCTCTGCCGCTAAAACCATCGACCGTATTATCGACGTATTTCCTGCCGCGGAAAAAGACATGATCCGGGCCATGCTTTCCGAATCGTTGCAGGCGGTTATTTCGCAAACCTTGCTCAAAAAAATCGGCGGTGGCCGCATTGCCGCGCATGAAATCATGGTCGGTACCGCCGCTATCAGGAACCTGATCCGTGAAGCCAAGGTGGCGCAAATGTATTCGGCGATTCAAACCGGACGCAAGGACGGCATGCAGACGCTGGATCAGAATATGAAAGAAATGGTCGATAAAGGCCTTATCACTGCAAAAATGGCTATGGAAAAAGCGGTTAATAAGGATATGTTCCGCTAGGAATATTCAGCCTGAAAACCGCAGTGGCGCGGCGTCCACACGATCCAGCTGCGGTTTATGGAATGATGCGGACTCCAAGATTAATAACTGGTAAAATCACCCTATTTGACACTCAGCGAGAACTTATGACCGCTCCAGAAGCTCTATACCAATCAACACTGTCGTCTTTAAAGCTCCGCGCTCGCGGCAAAGTGCGCGATATTTACGACATTGACGACAAGCACATGCTGATTGTAACCACCGACCGGCTGTCTGCATTTGACGTAATCTTGCCCGATCCGATTCCCGGCAAAGGCCGTGTTTTGACCAGTGTATCCAACTTCTGGTTTGAAAAAATGAAGCATGTGATGCCCAATCACCTGTCCGACATCCCGCTGGAACAGGTGGTTCCCGATGCCGCCGAGCGTGCGCAGATTGAAGGCCGCGCCATCGTCGTCAAATTGTTAAAACCGCTGCCGGTCGAAGCGATTGTACGCGGGTATTTGATCGGTTCAGGCTGGAAAGATTACCAAAAATCCGGTGCGGTCTGCGGCATTAAATTGCCCGAAGGCTTGCAGCAGGCGCAGCAATTGCCTGAGCCGATTTATACGCCGTCCACCAAAGCCGAAGTGGACCAGCATGACGAGAACGTCTCTTTTGATAAAACCGTTGAATTGATGGGACAGGAATTGGCGGAAAAAGTGCGCGACGCCAGCCTGAAACTGTACAAGGAAGCCGCGGCCTACGCCAAAGAACGGGGTATTATTATTGCCGACACCAAATTTGAATTCGGCGTCGACGATAACGGCGTTTTATACCTGATCGATGAGGCGTTAACGCCCGATTCATCACGCTTCTGGCCTGTCGATCAATATGAAATCGGCATCAGTCCGCCCAGCTTCGACAAGCAATATGTTCGGGATTACCTGGAAACGCTGGACTGGGATAAAACCGCGCCCGGCCCGCATTTGCCCGCCGAAGTGGCCGAGTACTGCGCCGCAAAATACCGTGAAGCGGAAGTCAGGTTAACGCAGGGTTGATCTAGGGACGAACAAGAGTAATTTTTAAATCGATATTCAAATCGGCCCATGCGCGGTCTGCTGTCAGGACGGGTAAATTCCCAAACGCTCGTGCAGTAGCCAAGCAGGCTCTGTCGCCTAGCGACAAACCCAGCTGGCGTGTTGTTAGCCGCAACATGCCAGCTTCCAACGCCATCGTTTCACTAAAATCGGCAACCTCAATCGGCAGCTCTGCTTGAAAAGCTTCAATCGCAGTTTTGGGCATTCCGGCTTCAGCCAACTTCCCAATGACTTCACTTAAGTTAACTGTGGAAATTATCGCCTTGCCTTGGGTGATGGCGGCACTGACCAGCTCCGCGCCCGCCTCATTTTGAATAAGTACCAGTAATGCAGATGCATCGAGTACCACTGAGCTATTCATTAGCGGCTTCTGCACGTCGATCCGCGATAAGTGTATCGCTCAAATCGGGGCTGCCAGCTAAATGTTTGCGGGCGATTGCGAGGGCATTTTGCAAAGCCAGCGCTTTAGGGGTGATATGGATTTCGCCGTTGACGACCGAGATAAGCAATTCGTCGCCTTCATGGATGCCAAGGCTGGCGCGCATTTGGGCGGGAAGTACAATACGACCGCCTGCTGAAATTTTGGCTGCTTGTTGATTCATGGCAAATGTTTAACCTAAGTCATTTTTACAATGAATGACATTATAGTGTTAAATTTCAATCCGACAAGTCTGGTGCATTAACTGATGGTATTTGCCGGAAACACCCGTTCTCGCAATCGCTCGAACAGGCTATTACAGCCTAAGGGACTATTCGTGTTGCAAGTAAAACCATTCAATTTCATCCATAATGAGATCGCCTGGATCGTCGCCACGCTCTTTTATATATAACATTTCTTCTAACTTATCTTTTGTTATGAACAGGATTACTTTTTTTTCTTCTGAGTAAATTGTATTTCTTTTTATGTGTGCCTGCGCAACAGGAGGTTTATTTGAACAAATAATGCCTAACCGACCCATTGCATTATTTAAATAATTCCTAGTTTGATTTACCTCATCTTTTCCTATATCTGTTTTATCATAGTTTTTAAATTCAAAGAGAATAAGCCTCGCTTCCAATTCTCTGTAAATTTTTGCCCAAACATTATCACCAATATCCTGCCTATTTGGGAAAACCGCATCCATTCTGTCAATACCTGAATAGCTACGCGGCTGGGTTTTAGGTGTCGACAAGGGAGGAACAAATAAGAACGTTAATATTTCTGTACAGATAGCTTCAAAGTCACTCCAGCCAGCTTGACCAGGCGGTACAGCATTAAGTCTAGTTACCATATCCGAAATTTGAGTCATAGATTGCCTCTATGACCAAAATATTCTTCTACAAGACTAGGATGTTTAAGGACTAATTGTTTAAGTTTTATACCATCTACAACTGTAATAGACGTTCTTTTTTCTTTTTCATTAAACTCAAGCCACTCTCTTGCAGTTGAAGTTAATTGTCCATTTGTAATCAAGATACCATTGACATCTATAGAGCTGTCTTCTAAGTAGTAACTGAGTTGTTGCAGCGAGCTAATATCAGCACGAGAGTTCTTGTTATATTTAATTTCTATAGCCCAGCTAATAAAACTCATTCCTCCAAATGGATTTCTTGTCTTTGTTTTTGCTGCAATATCAAAACCTATGTCTTTTCCAATTCTTTGCTGTTCAATGTCGAAAAACCGCAACTTTTTTAATAAAGCAATAATTAAGTCTTCGAACTTGTGAGGGGATAAAGCATCAAAATCTACTATAGGGACGTTTGCCAAATATGTAACTAATTTGCTTATAGAGAGCTCAGAGTATTGTTTTATTGAGTGACTAATGCTTTCATTTTTTAAATTAAAAATCACTTGGTCACGTAAAGGAGCAAAGACCTGTGTGCGGCCAAGATAAACAGGAATAACTAAAATATTTCTACTTTTGAGTTTGTGTCGTAGCTCTTTATTTAATTCTCGATGTACCCACTTTCTTTCATAATCATCATCGGGTATGAGCAAAAGAACGGCATCTGAAGTGTCGACGCTATAAAGCACATGGCGCAGCCAATCGTCAGCATATGCTGACTCAAACGAATCTATTATTGGATATAACCCTTCCTTTTCTAGCCGTCTAGCAAGCTCATGGGCAATCTCGCTTTCACTATGCGGACTCGATATAAAAACTCTATTCATATGCTACTCGTATCAAATTGTGGGTGTATCTAGCCCGGCAGGGAGCGCATCGTTCACCATCTCCCCAAATGGTTCTTATATGAAGGGGATCGATGTGCGCCCCCTCCCAAGCTCTACCCGGCCCGCTGGCCTGTCAAGTGCTTTAGCCTTAAGCCCGTTACCAGCAACGTTACCGCGTAAATCGCCAAGCCTAGCCCTATCCATTTGACAAGATTGATCACGCGCACCGTCGAATTCCAGTCATTCCACCAGGCCGGGTCGACAAAATAATACAGGCCTGCCGCCATGACTCCACCGGCCAGCGTTACCCTGACAAAAAACAGCCACCAGCCACTTGCCGGTTGATAGATCTTGTCCTTGTACAATTTTATCAGCAACAAGGTGGCGTTAAAAAAAGCACCCAAGGACGTCGCCAAAGCCAGCCCCGCATGTGCCAGCGGGAAAACCAGCGCCAGATTCAGGCCCAAGCTGACGATCATCGCGTAAACCCCGTATCGCACCGGTGTTTTCATGTCGCCGCGCGAGGTAAAGCCCGGCACCAGCACCTTAATCAGGATAAATCCCAGTAAGCCCAGTGAATATGCCTTCAAGCTCTTTCCAGCAAAATGCACATCGCTGACGCCGAATTCATTGTATTGAAACAGCGTCGACAGCATCGGTTCGGCCAGTAATACCAAACCGATGGTAGCGGGCAATCCTACCAAAACAACCAATCGCAAGCCCCAATCCAGCGCATTTGAAAAAGCGGCCGTGTCTTCCGCAGCATGGCTTTTGGCTAAATTCGGCAAAATAACCGTCCCCAGCGCAAGACCCAAAATACCCAGCGGAAACTCCACCAAACGATCGGAATAATACAGCCAGGACACGCTGCCGACGGTTAAAAACGAGGCAATCAAGGTATCCAGCAGCAGATTGATCTGCGTCACTGAAACGCTAAAAATGGCCGGTAGCATCAGGCTTATAATCCGCTTAACGCCCGAGTCATCAAAACCCAGTCTTAATCTCGGCATCAGTCCCAAGCGCATCAACGCGGGAAGCTGAAACAGCAGCTGCACGATGCCCGCCGCAAAAACACCCCACGCTAGGGCCGTGACCGGCTCGTCCATCAATGGCGCCAGCCAGATGGCGGCGGCAATCATGCAGATATTCAGAAAAACCGGCGTTAAAGCGGGAATCGCAAATTGTCCGTGCGCATTTAAAATGCCTCCGGCAAAAGCCACCAAAGCAATAAAAAACAGGTATGGGAAGGTAATCTGCAACAGTTGCACGGACAGCTCGTACTGGCTTCCCTGCCACATAAAACCGGGAGCCAGCAGCATGATCAGCACCGGGGCGGCCACTACGCCGACCACCGTAATCAACAGTAAAAACACGGACAGTGTTCCGGCGGTTTTATCGATAAACTGTTTTAACGCGGCCTTGCTGCCCCGCTCTTTGTAATCGGACAGCACCGGAACAAAAGCATGTGCAAAAGCGCCCTCGGCAAATAGACGACGCAAAAAATTGGGAATTTTAAATGCTACAAAAAACGCATCGGTTGCCGAATTCACACCGAAAATATGCGCAATCAACATGTCCCGGATAAACCCTAGAACACGAGAGATCAAAGTCATGCCGCCGACAACTAAGGTCGATTTAAAAAGCTGCCTGCTCAACGCTGCTCCTGTTATGATGCGTTAAAAAGTTTGACAATAATATCACTTGTAATGATAATACACGGTTTAATTAACTTACCACAAGAATCGAGACACTATGGCTAATACAGCACAAGCTAAAAAGCGTGCGCGACAAGCGGAAAAAAGCCGTATTCGCAACGCAGGACAACGTAGCAACTTACGCACATTCATCAAAAAAATCATTGCCGCAGTTAAGCTTGGCGACAAAGAAAAAGCGCAAGCCGCCTACAACACTGCCGTTCCGATTATCGATTCAGCAGTTACCAAAGGCATTATTCACAAGAATAAAGCCGCACGCGGTAAAAGCAGACTGAATGCAAAAGTAAAAGCTATCGCTTAATCGCTTTAGCCTTACTCAATAAAAAAGGCCGGACTCATTGAGTTACGGCCTTTTTTATTGCGTGCTAATCGCGTCAAATAATCACCAGATTATCCCGATGTATCAGCTCTGAATCGTCGAAATAACCCAGAATATTTTCGAATTCCGAACTGTTCCTGCCCGCTATTAATTGGGCGTCGGCATTGCCGTAATTAATCAGTCCGCGCGCGATTTCCAAGCCGCTTTCATCGACGCAGGAAACCAACTCGCCACGCTCAAATCTGCCTGATGCCGACTTAACACCGACAGCCAAGAGGCTTTTGCCCTCATTCTGCAACATCCTGACCGCACCCGCATCCAGAACCAACTGTCCCTTGACCTGCAACTGCCCTGCGAGCCAGCGCTTTCTGGCCACCAACGGCTCTATGTCCGGCAATAGATAGGTACCCAAATCAGCCCCGGAGATTACGGAGGCAATAACATTGTCGACAGCGCCCGCAGCAATCACTGTTGCAGCACCGGATCTGGAGGCCAGCCGCGCCGCCCGTACTTTGGTGCACATGCCGCCCCGCCCTAATCCACTACGACTATCACCAGCCATTACATCCAGCTGATCATCGTTAACACTGATCTCGGAAATTAATTTCGCGTCGGGATGCAAACCGGGATCTCCCGTAAACAGACCCTGCTGATCGGTCAAAATAATCAGTAAATCGGCCTCGACCAGATTGGCAACCAATGCCGCCAGCGTGTCGTTATCGCCAAAGCGGATTTCTTCGGTTGCCACCGCATCGTTTTCATTAATAACCGGCACCACGCCAAACTTGAGCAAGGTCAGCAACGTGCTTCTGGCATTTAAATAGCGCTGCCTGTCCGATAAATCGTCATGAGTTAACAGCACTTGCGCCGCATGCAAGCGATGCCGCTGAAAATTATCGTCAAATACGCGCACCAAGCCCATTTGACCGACAGATGCGGCCGCCTGTAGCTCATGCAATGTCTTGGGGCGCACCTTCATACCCAAACGACACATGCCTTCTGCCACGGAGCCCGAAGAAACCAGTATCACGTCGATAGATTGCCGCCTTAAACCGGCCATCTGCTCAACCCAGGCAGCGATGGCAACCTTATCAAGGCCCTGACCACCCTTAGTCAATAAAGAACTGCCTATCTTGACGACAACCCGCTTAACTTTGGCAAAATCAGTCCTGTTCACTTTTTTTCCTGCCGCTGCTGTTCCAAAAAGTTCATGATGGCAAACATCAACTCTCTCGTACCATCACCATTAATCGCCGCAATTTTAAAGACCGGCCCCGTCCATTCCAGCTCATCGACAATAGCCTGGCATCGCTCGTCGACTTCCTCAGCGGGCAAACGGTCTATCTTGTTCAACACCAGCCAGCGCGGCTTGGCGGCCAACTCATCACTCCATTTTTCGACTTCGTGAATGATTTTTTTAGCTGCTTGTACCGGCGATTCCATGCTTTCGTAGGGCTCCACATCAATGAGATGCAACAGCAAGCCGGTACGCAGCAAATGCTTGAGAAATTGCAAGCCGAGACCAGCACCTTCAGCCGCACCCTCAATAACACCGGGAATATCGGCAATAACGAAACTGCGCAAATCATCAACGCTAACCACGCCCAAATTGGGGTGTAAGGTCGTAAATGGATAGTCGGCAACCTTGGGCGTTGCCGCCGATACCGAGCGAATCAAGCTGGATTTTCCGGCGTTAGGCATACCCAGCAGACCGACATCGGCAATCAGCGTCAGCTCCAGATTAAGCCTGCGATGCTCGCCCTCACTGCCTTTGCTGGCTTTTTGCGGCGCCCTGTTAATACTGCTTTTGAAGCGCGTATTACCCAGACCATGAAAACCACCTTGGGCAACCAGCAAGGTTTGACCGATTTCGGTTAAATCACCGATAACCTCACCCGTTTCCGCGTCCGAAACCTGCGTTCCAAGCGGCACCGGCACATAGCAATCATCGCCTTTCCTGCCGGTACAATTACGGCTCATGCCATTTTGCCCACGCTGAGCCCGATGCACCGCATGATACCGAAAATCCACCAGAGTATTTACATTCTCTGCCGCAATCAGGTAAACACTGCCGCCATCGCCGCCATCGCCGCCATCCGGACCGCCCATAGGAATGTATTTCTCGCGCCGAAAACCGATAGTACCATTGCCGCCATCGCCCGCTTCTACGCGAACTTCCGCTTCGTCAACAAATCTCATAAATCACATGCCGCCAAACTTCAAACTCAACCGATAAAAACAAAAAAAGCCCCGCCATGAACGGCGGAGCTTTTTTAAAGTTGCCGGATTACACAAACCCGACCTAACTGTCTCGCCATGCTATGGCGCGATACAGCCGTATGTCTTATGCAGCAACAATACTGATAAATTTGCGGTTATTAGGTCCTTTAACCTGAAAAACCACTTTACCATCAGCCGTTGCAAACAAGGTATGATCTTTTCCGCAACCTACATTATCACCAGCGTGAAACTTGGTTCCACGCTGACGAACGATGATATTGCCTGCCGTCACACTCTCTCCACCGTAACGCTTAACACCTAATCTTTTCGCATTAGAGTCACGTCCGTTACGCGTACTACCACCAGCTTTCTTATGAGCCATCTGTAACTCCTAATATCTTAAGCAGAAATGCCAGTAATCTGGATTTCTGTATAGTACTGACGATGCCCCATTTGTTTCATATGGTGCTTACGTCTTCTGAATTTAATAATTTTGACTTTTGCATGTCTACCTTGAGACAAGACAGTCGCTGTAACTTTGCCGCCTTCGATAAAAGGCATGCCGACCTTAACAGCATCGTCTGACTGAATCATCAGTACTTTATCGAATTCAATGCTGTCGCCTTCGCCTAGCTCCAGTTTTTCTATTTTTAAGTAAGTACCTTCTTCTACGCGGTACTGTTTACCACCTGTTTGAATTACCGCATACATCGGCGCAAGCTCCATCAAGCATTAATCTGTTTAAAGTGAACAAAAAATTATATTTTTAAAACAGGGCCAAGTCAATCTAAATTAAATCGACGGCCTGAATATCTTACCAAAATAGCACAAAAAGGCTATTACCCTCAACCACCTCAATCAATAGCATGGGCGATTAATGTTCTATTAAGTTATAATAGCTTAACAGAATTTGATTTTCATAGCTATCACCATGAAAAATAACCCAAACTTATACGCAGCACAACATAATGGCATCGCACTCACAATCCCCCGCTAACACTACTGCCCCCATTGATTTTGATTCAATCAAAAAATTAACTACAGCCGAGGCAAAAGCTGTCGATCAGCTCATTATTAACGAGTTAAGTTCCGATGTTGTGCTCATTAACCAGATGGGCCATTATATAGTCGGCAGCGGCGGCAAACGATTACGCCCAATGCTGCTGTTACTGGCTGCCAAGGCGCTGGGAGGGACCAACGATAACCACCTGCTGATGGCGGCGGTCATTGAATTTATCCACACCGCCACACTGCTGCATGACGACGTTGTGGACGACTCCGACCTCAGACGCGGCAAAGAATCCGCTAATGCCGTCTGGGGCAACGCGGCCAGCATCCTGGTAGGCGATTATCTTTATTCCAGCGCATTTGAAATGATGGTGCGTACCGGTAATATGCGAGTCATGGAAATCCTGTCAAAAACCACCACAGCCATTGCCGAAGGCGAGGTACTGCAACTTTTAAACTGCAATAATCCCGAGACGACAGAACAAAAATACCTCGAAGTTATTGCCAGAAAAACCGCTATCTTATTCAGCGCCGCGACCAAATTGGCTGCGGTTATCGCCGGAGCGTCAACCGAAACCGAACAAGGCCTGGCACTATACGGCCAGCATCTGGGCATCGCTTTTCAACTGATTGACGACGCACTCGATTACAAAGCCAGCAAAGACGAACTGGGCAAAAATCTCGGCGACGACCTTGCCGAAGGCAAGCCGACCTTACCGCTGATTTACGCCATTCAAAACGGCAGCGAAAGCGAGGCCAAAATCATTATTGATGCAATCAAAAATGGTGACCGTGATGTCTTTAACGAAGTTTACGCCATCGTGCAAAGCACTAAAGCCATTGATTACACAGAACAGCGCGCCGACGAGGAAGCTCAGAAAGCGATATCCGCATTAAGCGTCCTGCCTGATTCCGAATACAAACAAGCGTTGACGTTATTGGCGATGTTTTCTGTCCAACGCAATTACTAGAGCCGCGCTCGTTTAGCCTTTAAGTAGCGCATTATAAGCATGCGCTTTTTCAAGCAGCAGATTATATTTACGCTCAACCTTGTCCATTACCTCGGTTAAAAACTGCGTTACCTCGGCATCTTCAATGCCTTCTGCCGCCGACAACATATAAGCTTCCAACTCGCCAACCGCATCGACGTCGACAATCTCATCAAGCAGAGTCGCTGCCTCGGAAGCATTAATAGCCTTAACCAGCTTATTTGCAGCCGAGCCCTGCTGTAACAACTGTTGCAGCATGTCAACCGCCTGAGCCATCTCCTGCGCTTTTTCATTAACCGCCTGAAGCAGCGTTAAATTTTCAGTAAACTCAAGAAAATCGTTCACCGCTTTTTTAAGCTCGTACAAGCGAAGCTCGTGTTTTGCCTTTATTGTTTGCCGCATCGTTATATCCAGTTCACCAAAAAATTGCGTCAATTATAATTCAGATTTTGATTTATCCACCGATTCGGTGATGCTTTCAGGTTTTTCGGCCAATGCCGTTTGAGCAATCAGCTAACCCGATGCAAACCATTACCTCTTGAATTAATCATCATTCAGACTGGACCGGAATATGCGCATAGCAAGATTACCCTGCGACATACACTAAAAACGCCTCGACCGGCATCGGTTTGGCATACAGATAACCCTGCACGTACTCGCAGCCGACCGCCATCAGCAACGCCCGCTGGCCTTCGGTTTCCACGCCTTCCGCTATCACCTTCAAGCCCAACCGGTGCGCCATCACCACAATGGCTTCCGCGATCGCCCGGTCGCCGGGATCGGTTTCCAGATCGCGGACGAAGGAGCGGTCGATTTTCAGGTAATCGATATTGAATTTTTTCAAATAGGCCATCGCCGAATAACCGGTGCCGAAGTCATCCAGAGAAAGTTGAATTCCCGCCGCGCGCAACAGCTCCAATTTCTCGGTAACAGCCGAACAATCATCCAGTAACAGGCCTTCGGTGATTTCGACAACGAGATAGGACGGATCGATACCGACTGCCTGCAAATAATCAATGAAAGCGTGAACGCCGCTATCTTTGGTGAACTGGCGCGGCGACATGTTGACGCTAATCTGCCCTACCCCATCCTCTTCGCTCAGGGCATGCCAGCGTTTAACGGTGTCCGCAGCCTCGCGAAACACCCAGGCGCCGATTTCCTGAATCAGGTCGGTTTCTTCGGCGATAGGGATAAACCGGTCGGGCGGCACCATGCCCAGTTCGGGATGATGCCAACGCAACAGCGCTTCGGCCTTGACCGCCCGACCGCTGGCAACTTCGATTATCGGCTGGTAATACACCTCAAGCTGGCCTGCACCGAGCGCGTCGCGCAAGTCGTTGACCAGTTCCAGACGTTGCCGAGCCTGCTCCAGCATGCCGTGATTAAAGAAACTGAAACAATTGCGTCCCATGTTTTTGGCGACATACATAGCCTGATCGGCACAGCCGATCAAGACTTCGGCGTTATCTGCATCCTGCGGATAACCGGCAATGCCTATGCTGACGGAGACATAAGCATTCTGCTCACCAAGCCGGAACGGCCGTACCATGGCATCAAGAATGCATTGCGCCACCCTATCCTGCGGAACAACGTCGTCGACTTTAGACAAAATCACCACAAATTCGTCGCCGCCCAAGCGCGCCACGGTATCCGATTCCCGCACACATGAACGAATGCGTTGCGCCGCTTCCACCAGCAAATCGTCGCCGGCCTCATGGCCCAAGGTGTCGTTGACTTCCTTGAAACGATCCAGATCGATAAACAGTACCGCCAGACTATAAGCGCCGCGTTCGGCCTTGGCGATTTCCTCGTACAGACGGTTACCGAACAAGCGCCGGTTAGGCAGCCCGGTCAGCTGATCATAACTGGCTTGGCGGTACATTTGCTGTTCGATGCGCTTGCGTTCAATGGCGATGGAACTTAAATGCCCGGCTTGCTGCAGCAGGCTTAAATCGGCCTCATCGGGGGCGCCGACTTGATTGATATAGAGAATTACGACGCCCAGCAACTGGCTGGATGAGGAAAAAATCGGCTCCGACCAGCAGGCAACCGCCCCGCTTTCGGGGATGATCTCCCGATAAAACGACCAGCACGGGTGCTTGCCCATATCTTGCACAATTACCCGCTCGCCACGCAAGATCGAAGCAGCCCAGTCGTCGCAACTCCCGCCCGCTTCGCCCAGCAGCTGCGGATTAAGCCTTGCCCTGGAAGACTCCGAAAACGAAGGCGCAGCCACGATTTGCAAACGTTTTTGCTCCTCATCCAACAACAAAATCGCGCAACGCCGTCCTGACTTTGAAGATTCGACATACAAAGCCACCTGTTCCAGAATGCCGTTGAGATTGTCGCCGTGCGCCATTTTCTCGAACACACGCTGGCGGTTGGTTTCGACAATTTGTTGCTGACGGCGATCGCTTAAGTCGAAACCCAACGCCAACACGCCGCTCACTTGACCATCGGCATCGTATTCCGGCACTATTTTCATCGCATGACTGATCAGGCGGCCGTCGCCGTCACTCCATTCCAGCGACACCTCGGCTTTTTTGCCGCTACCCATCACGTCGGCCAGAATAGCTTTGTACGCTTGCGCAGAAATATTGGTGGCTCGCCATGCGTTTCTGAGCGGGTTGCCGAGCATTTCCGCTTCGCTACGGCCGGTGATTTGCGAATAAGCCGGATTGACGTAAATGCACCGAAAATCGCGGTCGTAGCGCACCACCATGGTCGGCAGATTATCCACCAGCGTCCGTAATTCCCGCTCACGCTGATCGCGCAGTTTTTCTGCCAGCTTGCGTTCGGTAATGTCGCGGGCAATTGAGATCACCCCCGCCACCTCGCCCTGTAGCCCGAATTCCGGCGCATAGCGGTTATGAAAATAATGCCGCCGCCCATCGCCGGCGATAAACTCCACCTCGCTCTCGGCAGTCAGACCCGTTTCCAGCACCTGCCTGATCGCCTGCACCAGCTTTTCCTCTTCGCCCGCACTGACTACCGAGGCATCCGACGGCATTCTGTCCATCAGTTCAGCAGCCGACTTTCCGGTTAACCGTTCCATGGCCGGATTGACGTAAATACGGCGGCAATCCTTATCGTAACGAAAGATAAGATCGGGCGAGTTTTCCACCAATACGCGAAATTCCTGTTCCCGTTGCCGAACTCTCGCTTCCATCTGTTTGCGCTCGGTAACGTCCTCAACAATGGACCAGATATATTTCTGCCCATCCTTGCCGATAATCAGCGTGCCGTTCAGCTGGATAGGCACCAGCGTGCCATCCTTTTGCCGGTATTCCTTCTCGTAGGGGCCATAGCGGCCGGTACGGGATAGCAACTCAAGCTGTTCGGCTTCTCCGGCGGCATATTCCTGCGGAGTCAATGTCCAATAGTCCAGCGTCTTGAGCTCATCGGCAGGATAGCCGGAGATGCTGCAAAAAGCCTCGTTGAATTCCAGGTAACGGCCGTTCATATCGGTCAGGGCGATACCCAGCGAAGAAAGCTCATAGAGGTCGCGCAGCTTTTCCTCGCCCTCGCGCAGAGCCTCTTCGGCTCGTTTTCGCTCGGTAATGTCGCGTGCCAGGGCGAAATTGTAGTGCCGCCCCTGATAGACGATGGGATTAGCGTTAACTTCTATCGGGACAATGCCGCCCGCTTTCGTTTGATGACGGGTCTCCAGCGTTACCGTGTTCATCCCGGCGAGCAACTCGCCCCAGTGCTGTCGCCATCGCTCCGGGTCGAAATCGAGGTCGATGTCGAGCACCCGCATCGTCAGCAATTCGGCCCGCGTGTACCCCAGCATCCTGCTCGCTTCTTCGTTGACCTGAAGAATACGGGCGTCTTCATCGATCAGGTAGACGGCTTCGCCGACATGATCGAGCGCGTAATCCAGCAAGGCAAGTTGCTCACCGCTCTCTTTACGCTCGGTGATGTCGATTATCAATCCGTGCCACTCGGTGCTGCCATCCTGATGCCGTTGCGGTGTGGAGCGGATTTCGATCCAGCGCATGCCCTTGTCGGGATGAAAAATACGGACTTCGATGCGGAACGGCGTCAGTGTCCGCGCAGACTCTTCATTATGAGCGATAACCCGCGGCAAGTCGGCGGGATGGTAGCGCGCCCGCAGCACGGTCGCGTCGTCACGGACATCTTCGGGGCGCAGCCCGAAGATATTTTCAATGCCCGCGCTGGCAAACGGAAAGCTGGTATGCCCATCCTGACTCAAACGGATGGTGTAGATGAAGCCCGGCACACTGTCCGCCAGACAGGACAGTTGCTCTTCCAGTTGCACGCGTTTGAGCAGATTCAATTCGTACTGCTTGCGCTCGGTCATATCCCTGATGATACCGACCAGGACAGGTTGCCCGTTATTATCCGAAAAGCAGGTTTTCGTGGTGGAAATCGTTCTCTTGACACCCTGACCATCGGTAATGTCTTCTTCGCTGACGTTTTCCAATCCGCTGTCGAATACCGCATCGTCAGCCGGCCGGAATGCCTGCGCCTCGCGCTCCGGGAAGTAGTCTGAATCGGGTTTGCCCAACAGTTCGGCCCGGGGGCGGCCGATAAGCTCGCAACAGGCCTGGTTAAGCAGAATCCAGCGATGCTCCCTGTCCTTGACGAACACCGGGTCGGCAATGGCGTCTATAACCCTGATCAGGAACTGCCGCGACTCGGCTATCGCCAACTCCGACTGCCGACGCTCCAGTTCCGCCGCAGCGCTGGTCGCCACCAGTTGCAGCATTGATGTGACGGTAAGTTCGTCACGCATCGGCTTGCCGTCCATCACCGCAATCAGGCCGATGACCTTACCGGCGGAATCCCAAAGCGGAAGGCCGATATAGCTTTCGGCCTGCATATCCGTCAACAGGGTATCCTCAGGAAACCGCTGTTGCACATCCGCCGGATAACAGCACAACCCGCCTGCCATCACATTCTCGCAAGGCGTATCCTTGAGACTGTATTGCCTATTGGAGAGCACTTCACCCTTGGCGTAGATAGCAATCGTTTCGGCGTGGTTCGGGTCCGCGGCCAGCTTATCGATAATCACATAATCCACGTCCAGCAACCGGCCCAAATAACGCGCCAGCGCAGTCAGGAACGCCTCGCCGCCTTCCATCCAGACACGCTGGGCGATGAACTTCAGCGTATTCTCGACCCGCTTGCGTTCCTCGATTTCCTCGCGCAGCAAGCGGTTGCCGATACTCAGCTCAGCGGTACGCTGGGCGACCTTCTGCTCCAGTTCCTCTTGATGCCTTTGCAATTGCACATTCTGTCGTTGCAGTTGCCGCTGCATCGCTCTCAAGTTCAGATGCGCACCGACCCGCGCAATGACTTCATCAATCTGCACGGGCTTGCTAAGGTAATCGACGCCGCCCGCCTTGAAGCCGGTGATTTTATGTTCGCTCTCTGCCAGTGCCGTCATAAAAATTACCGGTATATCGGCTGTCTCTGGATCGCTCTTTAATCGTCGGCAAATTTCGAAACCGTCCAACCCCGGCATCATCACATCCAGCAGAATCAGGTCCGGCTTTACAAAAGCAGCGCGTTTCAGGCCTTCCGCACCGCTCTGGGCTATCAGTAACCGGTAACCACTGTTCTCCAGGCTATCCACCACCACACCCAAATTAAACGGGGTATCGTCGACAATTAAAATGACAGGCTTGTCGGCGGCGGCCGTTGCGCTGTTCATGACTCTCTCCAGATCCAAAGTTTGTAACTATTCAGCCGCAAATCAACACCGATTAAATAGATCGTTTTTTTATTGTTTATTATAAACAGACTGTTTAAACGCTTCCTCCTTCCCACGCCCACTTTTAGCTAAATTCTTTATATTTCAGTTTATCAGTGTTCACCTGTGCAATCTATCGCTGAACAACAGTGACTGTGCCCATTCCAACAGACCCGAAACGGCTTTGGATTGGCAGTCTTTGGCCAAGTTGCGTAACGGCTGAGCAAACGGGCGCTAGTTTGCATCAAGTTCACCCCAATAAATCGAAGCTACCGGACAGGAGGGCCTTGAGCGAGTAACCCCATAACCCGCAGTCCTTCCGGTTCAGGTCGTAAAGAATAAACCCGGTGTCTCCATTACGCTCGACGATGCGATGCAGAAAGATAACGTCGTTGGAAGACTCGAACAGCTGTGTAATGGTTAAGTTTTTTCGGACACCAAAACAGGTTATTCATCTGCCATTTTCCGTTCAAAAACGTTGGGAGACAGATAGTCCTGACGCCGACTACTATAAAAGCCAACGATGTAGTCTGTTACATCGCGACTTGCTTCTTGGTGATTGGCATAGTCTCGTCGCCAGACCCGCTCCATTTTCAGGCTCAGTATCATTTTAAGCTGAGTATCCCAGCAGTCGCCTTTACGGCTCATGCCGCCTTGCAAACTATATTGATTTAGCAAATTCCGATAGGTCTGGCAGCAGAATAGCCGGAGTAATACCCGGCAGCTTTGTTGAATAGGACTGGCCTTCTGTTGCAACTGGCGAACCAGCCGATAGTTCTGTAGGGCTTTCGGTCTGCGTATAAGACCGAAAGCTAAAGCTTTTCTGTCGACAGTGAGGCCGACAATATAAAAAAACGCCGCGGCAAGATATTGCAACGGCGAATAGGCTGTGTGCTTATGATATTCCCCCAGGATTAGGCGGCTGATCTTAAGGTATTGCTGTGCTTTTTCATCCGCCAATGTCTAGGCTAACTACAAAACCAGAGGCAGTCGGTACGGTGGCGCACATAAAGCCGTTTTAGGTATTAGCACTTATTGTTTGAATAAGCCGGGCAACATATCCTTCCGGCCCACTGGCAAAGCGCCCCTTGTTCATGGTTGAGAGAGCTATTCATTCCCCAAATGATTGCGGCTTTCTTACCAGATCACTTCGTTTCAGGGGCGACCACGCATAAATTGTGCTGAGGACGACTGGTCTCAAACATGATAATTCGATTTACAATGTCATCGGCGCTGCTTTGTCCTATCGGACCGGCGGTGACCCGACCGGTAACTGCGCCAACCAAATGCACGTAACTCTTGTGCGGCCCGCCCGCAAGGGTTGAGTTGATTAACAACTCGGTTTCATCCTTCTCCAGCGTTTTTACCGGTGCCGCACTGCCCGGATTGCAGGCGCCGAAAAAAATCAAGCCGTCTGTCGTTACCAGCGAACTCAGGGATTTTGTGAAATGGAAGAACCGTTCCGCAGAGATCTCAACCGATGTCTTTTGCTCGAACAGCGGTTCGCGGCAAATGAGTTCGCAGAGATCGAGCCGGTATCCGCGCTGCTGTTCAGGGCTGGTAGCCAAGCTCTCCTGCGAACAGTAATTTTGAAAACAAGCATGATCCAGCGGCTGTATCTGTTTTTCCAGCCCCTTAAGCAGATGCCTGATGTCGTCCGTTTTCATCGGCGTCAGCTCCGGCCAGTGCGAGGCCATATAGCCGCTGAATACGCGGTTTTTTTCGACATCATAGGTGATGGACAACACGTTCTTGAGTCCGGGTTGCGCCTCGGAGTACTGAAGCAATTCGCCTTTGCTCCCCGTTACTTGAAAGTTTTGCCAAAACACGGCATTTTTGAGTACCGGGCCGTCAAAACCGCCATGACTGATAAACATAACCCGATCGAAAGGGGGCGACTGCCGCACCAGTTGATCGACCTGCCGGTAATAATCCGTCCAGCTCCAGACATCCCGCAGTTGCGTAACGTCCGCATTAAACCGGTTCCGGTAAAAGGCTTCCAGAGTACGGGCGGGTTGCTCAGACCACCTTGGGCTCTCCGTCGTATGCGGATCCCTGCTCAGTAAAGGCACAAGCAATACTCGCCTCGGCGGTTGCTGCAACTTCAAGTCGCCCAATGTCCTATAGAAGGAGCCGCACGCGATGAGGTGATTTTCATCACTGTAAACATCGGCTGCACACATCCACAGTAGCAAAGAAACCAAAAAACGGACACGCACGATATTTTTCAAGGTAAAGTTCCATTAATAATGGTTGGAATCAGGATCGAGTGCAAATTCAGAATATTAGCAGAGCCCAATAAATGATGTGAACTCCCCGTCATATCTACACACTGCTGCGCTGTTACTATCTACCATTGCGAAGCACTAATTCAAGATAAATTATATCGCTCCCACGTAGCGCGTCACTGCCATTAAGTTAAGGATTTTTCAGGAATTTACGTGCCGGATGCTCTGTCCAAGATTAAAAAGACTTTTGAGAGTTTAAGAAATGTTGCGATTTAAGATTAAATAATTGATGTAACGCACGGATGGTATTTCTCCCGTTTGCCGCGCCGAGCACCGGAGCTTTTATCGAGAACCGCCCGTTTAGGGGCGCGGCAGGGATGCCGCGCGTCAGCAGAGGGGCAGGAACCCCTTCTGCTGACGCACGATAAAAGCGAGGAGCGCAGGAGCAGTTGCCGAGGCGAAGCAAAAGAAAGTAATTCGCCTTCGGGTGCGAAAACCCGATTCAATCAAGTGTCGCGCTAGCGACTCCTTAATGTTAAAGCGGTCGAAATTCGAATAACTGCGTAACATCAGTTAAAGAATTGATAGAAAAAAAGGAGTTTAGTGAGAACAGCCGAATCACAATTAATGAATTAGCGGATTCAACTGGAATTAATGATTAATCATTGGGGACACTGCACAGTGACAGACAACTTGGACAAGTTGCGTACTTATTTTGAATGCAAAATTGAAGAGCTAGTGGAGCAATTCCAGATGACAAATAAACACCTTGAAGAACAGAGAATCGCTAAATGAAGCCTGTCTTTAGTTACCAAGAGCTGAGGTCAGATTCTTCATTGAAGAAAATGCATCTAATAACGCTTGATCACCAAACTTAGATTAGGCCAACATAAGGCGGGGGAAGTGAGGAAGAATGGTGCGCCCGAGGGGATTCGAACCTCTGACCACAGCCTTCGGAGGGCTGTACTCTATCCAGCTGAGCTACGGGCGCGTGGGGTGTATTCTAACCGATCGGCGCTGCAATTACGACAACATTGTTTTCAAGTGCGCCAGACTTGCCTTGCCGCGCTCTTTGATGACTTCCGGCGCCAGCTGTTTTTTGTTGACCCATTCCAGATCATCGGCGGGCAGTTCGCTTAAAAACCGACTGGGTTCGCATTCGGCGACTTCGCCGTAACGTTTGCGATGGGTACAGTAGCTGAACGTGCAGGTGCGCTGGGCGCGGGTGATGCCGACGTAGGCCAGTCGGCGTTCTTCTTCTATGTTGTCGGTTTCGATGCTGTTTTGATGGGGCAGGATGTTTTCTTCGATGCCGATCAAAAACACATGCGGAAACTCCAGTCCCTTGGCGGCATGCAGGGTCATCAGGCTGACTTGGTCGCTGGCCTCGTCTTCCTGGTTGCGTTCCATGATGTCCATCAGCATGATTTTGGCGACGATTTCCGCCAGCGGTTTTTGACCGTCGGTTTCCTTGTCGGCGATGCGTCTCAGCCATTCAACCAGTTCGTAGACATTTTTTAGTTTGCGGTCGGCGGATTCCTTGGTTTTGCTTTCTTCCTGCAAATGCTGCGAATAACCGATTTGGTCGATGAATTGTTCGATGACCGCGAAGGTATCGCCCCGATCGATGCGGTCTGCAGTGTCGATGACCCAGTCGCGGAATTTTTCCAGGCGGTGCATGGCTTTTTCGGACAACTTTTGGCTCAGGCCGAACTCGGTGCTGGCCGCAAACAGGCTGATATGTCGCTCGTTGGCATAGGCCCCGAGCTTTTCCAAGGTGCTCGGGCCGATTTCCCGCTTGGGCGTGTTGATGACGCGCAAAAACGCCGCGTCGTCGTCCTGGTTAACAAACAAGCGCAGGTAGCCGAGGATGTCCTTGATTTCCGAATAGGCGAAAAACGAGGTGCTGCCGCTGATGAAATACGGGATGTTGTTTTCCCTTAAACCTTTTTCGAATAACCGGGACTGATGGTTGCCGCGATATAAAATCGCATAATCCTGGTAATTGCTGCCGGTCTTGAACTTGTGATGGATGATCTCGGAGACAATCTGCTGGGCTTCGATCAGCTCGTCTTTATGGCTTAAAACCCGTAGCGGATCGCCGTAGCCCAACTCGCTCCACAGGCGTTTTTCAAAGGCATGAGGATTGTTGGCGATCAGCTGGTTGGCGACCTTGAGGATGCGCCCGGTGGAGCGGTAATTCTGCTCCAGCTTGATGACTTGCAGGCGGGCGTAGTCTTTTTGCAGTTGCGCGAGGTTTTCCGGCTGCGCGCCGCGCCAGGCATAAATGGATTGGTCGTCATCGCCGACCACGGTAAACCGGCCCAGATTACCGGCGATCAAGCGCACCAGCTGGTATTGGGTGATGTTGGTGTCCTGGTATTCGTCGACCAGTAAATAGCGGATCTTGTTTTGCCACTTTTCCAGGATGGCCGGGTGTTGTTGAAACAGCAGCACCGGCAACAAAATCAGGTCGTCGAAATCGACCGCATTGTAGGCTTTTAAACTGCGGGTGTAGTCGATATACAGGTTGGCCGCCGGGTATTCGGTGGCTGTCGCAATCGCTATGGATTGTTCCGGCGTGACAAAGGCGTTTTTCCATTGCCCGATTTGCCGGGAATAGCTATCGATGTTGTCGATGTCGCAATCTTTTGCGCCGTGGCTGATCAGGTTGCGCAGCAGCGTGTACTTGTCCTGCTCGTCGAACAGCGTAATTCCGGCTTTGTAGCCCAGCGTCTTGGATTCCGCACGCAATATATCAAGCCCTAGGGAATGGAAGGTCGATACCCGCAGGCCGCGCTGTTGCTTGTCATCCAGCAGCTTGGACACCCGGCTTTTCATTTCCCGCGCGGCTTTGTTGGTGAAAGTCACCGCCGCGATATGACGCGCAGGCAGGCCTTGCTTGACCAGGTAGGCGATTTTTTCGGTGATCACCCGCGTCTTGCCGCTGCCGGCTCCGGCCAGCACCAATAAGGGATGATCAATCGCTTTAACAGCGGCTTGTTGTTGGGGGTTTAGTTTGGACATTGATGCCTATAAAAAAGTTCACCACGAAGACACGAACGACTGCATGGACAGATTTTTGCTCCTGCAAAATCTGCATTCTCCACATCCCTGTGGGTTATGCAGGAGGTAGAGCAATGCAGGAGCAATTGCCGAGGACACGAAGTTTTATATTTTTCTTTGTATCCTTCGTGGTACTTTTGTGACTTACGTCACTGATTATTTGCAGATCGGTTGCGCCAATATCCCGGTTTGCGGTGGCAGTGCATGACGGAAAGAATGAGCACGTAATCCTTTTCAATTGAGTAAAGAACGACATAAGGAAAAACACGGGTTAAACATCGGTGAATGTCATCTTCAATTATCGGCCAACGTTCAGGCGCTTCAACTATTTGTTGGATGACATGCTCGACCGCTGTCATGAAGCGCAGCTCCAATCCAGGCTGACAATTTGCATAATATCGAGCGGCGTCTTCATATTCGGAAAGCGCCTCTGGGTGAAACTCGAATCTCATTTTGTAACAGATTTTCGTACACTTTCCAAAGCATCCTGTCCTGGGATGGTAGTCACCGCACCGCTCCTGACATCGTCACGGCGAGTGCGGGCTTCAGCCGCCCAAAGCTGTCGGATATAAACATCCTCCAAAGGGTCAAGACTCTCAACCAAGCGGTCAGCGAGCAATGCGCGAGCATCGCTAGGGAGTGCAAGCGCCTCTTCGGCTATTTGTTCAATAGTGAAACTCATGTTCGGGACTCCTATTATGAAGTTCAGCTAGTTCCCAAGCTCAAGTTTGGGATTTCGGTTTTGGAAGCTGTAGCTTCGTCTTCCGGGTTCCAATATGGAGATTGGGAACCCGCGTAATATATACATTCTACACAGCAAAGCGCATTAAACCTTACGATCCAGCTTACGATAACTAATCGCCTCGCTTAAATGCGCGGTTTCAATATTTTCCGATTGGGCAAGGTCGGCAATAGTGCGCGCCAATTTCAAAATTCGATGATAAGCCCGATGCGACAAACCGAATTTGTCCATCGCCAGCTCTAAAATCTGATGGCTTGGTTCGGACAGTATACATAACATTTTAACTTCTTTGGCCGTCAATGCCGAATTGGCTTTGCCGCTACGCGCAACAGCCAAGTTGCGAGCCGCAACTACACGCGCCCGGATTGTCTCGCTGCTTTCTTCGCCATCCGGCGAGCCTTTGCGCAGCACTTCGTGAGAAATTCTGGGCACTTCCAGATGCATGTCGATACGGTCCAGCAACGGGCCGGAGACTCTGGCTCGATAGCGCATGACTTGCTCTGAGGTGCAATGGCAGCGACCGGAGGCGTCGCCCAAAAAGCCGCAAGGGCAAGGGTTCATCGCCGCAATAAGCTGGAAGCGCGCTGGGAAGTCGACTTGCCTTGCGGCGCGGGAAATGGTGATATGCCCGGTCTCCAGCGGCTCCCTTAACACTTCCAAAACCTTACGGTCGAACTCGGGCAATTCGTCCAAAAATAAAGTTCCATTGTGCGCCAGCGAAATTTCGCCGGGTCTTGGATTACTTCCGCCGCCGACCAACGCCGCAGCTGATGCGGTATGATGAGGCGCACGGTACGGAGGCTTGAGCCAATTGGCGACATCCAGCCCCTGGTCACTGATCGATGCGATTGCCGCAGTTTCCTGCGCCTGCTGCTCCGTCAACTGCGGCAATATGGTCGGCAAGCGCGATGCGATCATCGATTTGCCGGTGCCGGGCGGGCCCAGCATGATCAGGTTATGCGCACCGGCTGCGGCGATTTCGAAGGCCCGTTTGACGTGATATTGGCCATGGACATCGGCAAAGTCTATATCGGTAGTCGGTACGTCCTGTTCTTCCTGCTGAAACTCGACCTGTATCAGGCGCTGCCCGGCCAGATGGGAGCAGACTTCCAGCAAATGCATGGCCGGGATGATTTCAATATCCTTGACCAGCGCCGCTTCGGCGGCATTTTCCTTGGGCAGTATCAGTTTTCGGTGGTTGTTCCGGGCTTGTATCGCAATCGGCAAAACGCCGTTGATAGACCGCAGTTCGCCGCCCAGCGACAGCTCGCCGACACACTCGTAGTGATGAAGGTGAGCGATCGGAATCTGGCCGGATGCGGCCAAAATGCCCAACGCGATAGCCAAATCGAATCGCCCGCCTTCTTTGGGCAAGTCAGCAGGCGCCAGATTGACGGTGATGCGCTGCATCGGAAACTCAAACTTGGAGTTTAATATCGCTCCGCGAACGCGATCCTTGCTTTCCTTAACCGCCGTTTCCGGCAGGCCGACAATATTGAGTGCAGGCAAGCCATTGGAAATGTGAACCTCAACGGTCACTAAAGGCGCTTCTATACCGGAGCGACCGCGGCTGTAAACAACCGCTAAGGAAGACATGGCGGCTTTATCCTACAACCTACATGTCTTCTTTGTTGAGCGTTTGCTGTTCCATTTCGGCGACGCGCTTTTCCAGGTCTTCGAGCTTTGAGCGGGTTTTTGCCAACACCAGCTTCTGCACCTCAAACTCTTCGCGGGTCACCAAATCGAGTTTGCTTAACGCACCCTGCAAAATGGCATGGAAACTCTTTTCAAGATCGTCTTTCAGGCTGCTCAAGCCGGGAGGTATGGCGCCCGCCAAACGGTTGGCAATATCATCAAGGGATTTAGGATCAAACATTAGGGTAATCTCGTATTATGGTTGGTCGGGTAATCGATAAAGCCTCACCACGAAGGCACGAAGGACACGGAGAAAAGCAAAGAAAAACTTCGTGTCCTTCGTGCCTTCGTGGTGAATCAAATTTATAAATTAAACGCTTTTTTAACAAACTCAGGCTGGGCCAAAGCTGCTTTGTGTATATCGACGTTATAGTAAGTCGTGTCGAACGGCTTGTTCGCACTGTCCGCTTCCCTGAACTTGCTCAAATCGCCTTTGCTGGCAATCGTTGCACTCCACCAGCCTGACGGATACAAACATTGCGGAAAGAACAAGGTTTGCAGATGACTCAAACCGGCATTGCTCATCGCGTCGCGCATTTCGCCGATCAGTTTCATGTGGTACAGAGGCGACTCGCTTTGCTGAACGACCATACCGTTTTCAGACAAACAGGCAAAACAGTCGCGGTAAAACTCTTCGCTGAACAAGCCTAAAGCCGGACCGACCGGGTCGGTGCTGTCGACGATGATAATATCCACCGAATTCGGCTCGGCGTCTTTCACCCATTTAATGCCGTCGATAAATTTCAAGTCGGCTCTGGGGTCGTTGTTGGATTCGCATAATTCGGGGAAATAAATTTCCGCCAGACGCGTGACCCGCTCGTCAATGTCAATCTGCACGGCTTGTTCTACCGATGGATGTTTTAACACCTCTCTTAGCGTGCCGCAGTCGCCGCCGCCGATAATCCACACCCTTTTTGGATCGGGGTGAGTGAATAACGCCGGATGGCTCATCATTTCATGGTAAAAAAAGTTGTCGCGGGTCGATACCATCGTGCAACCGTCAATAATCATCAAATTACCGAAGGTTTCAGTCTCATAGATTTCAAGGTGTTGAAACTCGGATTGCTCCTCGTGCAGCTTTTGTTTAATTTTTAACGAAAAGGCCGAGCCCGCGTCTGAGTGTTGCTCGGTAAACCATTCGGTTGGGTTCATGGTATAGGTTCCTGGAAAAATAAAGATTCGGGCATTATATTAGATTTGGCAAGCCACGGCACAACGGATTGCGGCTATTGGCCGTAGCGCATATTCACAGCGCCGTGTTTCATTATGCCGGAATCAAGTTACATGAATGTGAAGTAGTTGATTAGCCGCTTGCCCCGTTTCCGGCTTTTCAACGCGCCTCGTTAAGCCGCTTTGCCAGCAACCAACGCATTCCGATTAACTCCATCAATCAGCTTAATCACCTTAACCGCTACAGCATCATCAAACACGCCAAACAAGCCTTGATCATGAATATTAGTAAAAGGGGCTTCAAACAGCATCTTCTTATCAATCGTACCATTGCTGGTTAAGTAGCTGATGATACTGTTAATAAAGGTCATTTGGTCGGCACGCAGATTACCTGTTTGGATAAACTCAGCAAATGCAGCTTGAGCGGCAGTTACATCTAATCCAACAATGCCTCGAATAAACTCGCCTAAAGGCTTATCGCCATAATTATCGATATAGTCCTGTTTCGTACCAATAGTTTCACCATCAAACAAAATGCCTTCCAAGATGTTAATTTCAGTCTCGGTGATTGGTTTGTTGGTTTTCAGTTTATGTATCACCAGGTGATCTTTATGGTTGCGGACATAAGACTCAACTCTATCCTTGTAGCTTTGCAGGTTACTATAACTAGGGATTAAATCATGATCACTAATACCCTTATGATCTAAATCATCTTCAAAAGTGGTGATGATATTAACCTGCTTTTCTTTATCCAAATATTTAATCAAATCACGCATCGATAGACGCACATTATCCAAGCGATTAATATTGATAGCCTGCCAGAAAGGTTCCGTTTGCAGTTCATTTAGCAAAGATACCTGCATGGCTATAGCAGGAATATTCTGTTTCTTCAGCAATGCCTTAGCGGTACCGCTGATTTTATTGATATAGCGATCAGTGCTGTAGGCACCTGTTAATAAGGCAAGCTGGTAATTTAAAATCAATATGTCAAAACGTCTGGCAAGTTCATCATCGTCTTTGTTAGGCAATATCAATTTGGATAAGTGCGCATTCACCTCCAGCATGTCGCCTTTAGATAAGTTTGCCCAACGTGCTTTATCGCTATATTCAACGACTGCCTGCATTTCGGCTTTAACCACAAATCGATTGCTATCCAAGCCGGTAACTAACTGATGCAATTCGCTTAAATAAGATTCAGCAAGCGCACGTTGATCATCGGTACTGTCGGTTTTTTCGCGTATTAATAAAGCCACTTCTAATTGGCCTTCAAACACCTGTTGCGTTAGGCTTTTAACCACGCCGCCTTCAATACCGTCGGGATTAACGCCAAAAAACTCAAAGTTTTGGCAATAATCAAAAATAGCAAATTCCTTTTTATTAAAACCAGGGCCAAACAAATCCGGGCATAAACGCGTACCGCGGCCAATCATCTGCCAAAACTTGGTTGATGACTTAACCGGCTTAAAGAAAACCAGATTAACCACTCTGGGCGCATCGACGCCCGTGTCCATCATATCCACAGACACCGCTATCTGCGGGTCATGTTCTTCATATTTATCGACAAAGATCTCTAATAAATTCTGCGCCTTAGTCTCATAGTTATCTATCACGCGCAAAAACTTACCGGCATGCTCAGGGTAATTTTTATTAAACCGCTGCTCGATAAACAGCGCATGCTCATGGTTTTTGGCAAAGATAATGGTCTTGCCCAACTTATCGCCGCCTTGCACTTTAATGCCCGAAGACATTAAATGGTTCAGCACTTTGTCTACGGTATCGGTATTAAACAGCCAGGCATTTAAAGCAGCGCTGGAGATTTCATCCGGCGCTTCACCTGCGCCGGGGTCGCCAAACTTCAACTCGTACTCTTCTTTTTCAGCGTCCGATAACTCTTTGTACTTGATGCCTTCACGTAAAAACTTCAACGGAACGGACTTTGCTTTAGGCGGCACAAGATGTTTTTCAGCGACGGCCTTATCCAGCTCATAAGCAAAGGTCGGATTATCGTCTTCAATACCAAACAAGCCATAGGTATTGCGATCCACCTCTGTTTTAGGCGTAGCCGTCAGCCCGACCAGCATGGCATCAAAGTAATCAAAAATGGCTTTGTATTTTTGATAGATCGAGCGATGCGCCTCATCAATAATAATTAAATCAAAATGCCCCACGCCATAAAACCGAAGGTCTTCGGCAAGCATGCCGTCAATCCGGTTCATAATGGTTGGATAAGTGGAAAACACCAAGCGCGTGCCGTTATCTTCACGTTCTTTGGTTAAATCGATAGCCGATAGATGGGGCAGATACTCATTAAACGCATTTTTAGCCTGAGTGACTAAGGCATTGCGATCGGCTAAAAACAATACCCGTTTAGCCCAGTTGCACTTAGTCAACATATCAACAATGGCCGAAGCCGTGCGGGTTTTACCGCTGCCTGTCGCCATCACCAATAAACTTTGCCGCGCCCGGCCGCGTAGTTCACCCTGCCGGTTGATTGTGACGCTATTCTCAGCCACGCGAGCGATAGCTTCCAATTGATAAGCGCGTCCGGCAATATCCTTATTAACCTTAAACTCACGCAAATCAGTTCGACTGGACCGGCGATCAATCAATAGCTGCAACTCGTCTTTACTGTAAAAGCCCTGGACATCCCGTTCAACAGAAAACAAGTCATCCCACAAATAAGTTTCAAAGCCATTGCTATAAAAAATAACAGGCCGCTGTCCATGCATCGCTTGTAAACAGTCGGCATAGAGTTCTGCTTGATGCTTGCCTTTTTTAGGGCTGACCATGGTCTTCTTGGCTTCAACCACTGCCAAAGGCAAGCCGTTATCGCCCCATAAAACATAATCGACATACCCCAAACCACTAGGATTAGTGCTTAGCGGCATGCCGGTTACTTCATATTCCAGCTCACGGCCTTCACGCAAATTATTCCAACCGCATTCCTTTAACGATAAATCGATATAACGGCGGCGGGTTTCAGCTTCGGAGACTAATAGAGGGATAGCGGCGCTGACATCGACAGACTTTTCCCGCTCGGCCTTACGCGCCGATATATCAACACGCTGTTGTTCAAGCTGCGCTTTCAGCGCACTGTTTTCTTTGGCTAACTGATTTTGTGCTTGTTCTGCCTCACGAAAGGCCAGGTTTTTATGGTCTACCTCAGCGATTAATCGTTGTATGTGTTGTTGCTGGCCGGTAGCAGGCGCGTGAGCCTTAGGGATTAACGCCTCATCAAAAATCTGTGTCTCTGGTGTTTTTTTGCCGTAGTAAATGGCCAAAAAACGTAAAAACCGGAACAAATACTTTAAACAGGCTAAGGCATCCTGTTCGCTGATCTTGGTGCCATGCGCCGCCGCATTGCCGGTTTTACGGATCAGGTTAAGTTCGGCAAACAAAGCACGGTTAAATAGCGAGCTAAAAGCAGGCTCATGCATCAAGGTGCTTAAATCAGAACGCCAAGGGCGTGTTAATTTGGCATCATGATCATAAAGCCAGTTCACCGCATTCTCAAAGGTACTGCGACAAAACACAGCGGTAGAAGTGGGCGATATAAAAGTAAACTTCTCAGCTTCCACTGCATCGGCATATAAATCAGGAAAATCCGTTTTAATAAAGTTGAAGTTACTCATTGTTATATCCTCTTTCTCTCGTTCCCACGCGCCGCGTGGGAATGCAGTTCAAGACGCGCCAGCGTCAAGTTTAATTAAACCAATCGGTGTCTATTTTTAAAACCCCATCGTCTCCTGAGTAGTTGCGAGCGCTGGAGTTACGCCAATGCATGGGGTTATCGACATAACCCCGTTTTACCGGATTATTATGTATGTATTCAATTTTTTGTCGCATCATTTCATCATTTTGGATTTGCTGAGGATGTGAGCCTTCCTCCCAAACCTGATAATCACGATCTGTTTTGTGCGCCTTTTTATAAAAAGCCAATTGCTTGAGTATTCGTTCGGCTCCTTGAGTTTCAAGCACTTCAAGTAAGCGCTTGGCCGTCCAGGATTTAAAACTGCTTATTTCTGCTTGCAATGCTGTCGATTGAGCAATTAAATGCAGATGGTTTTCCAAAATAACATAAGCGTAAACTTTTAGATCGCGTTGCTCTTGACGATAGGCTAATGCATCTAAAATGACTTGAACCGTTGCCGGGCGGGTAAAAATCGGTATCCAGTTGTTTACCGTACAGGTCAGAAAGTGAGGCGCTTGCTGCTCGTAAATTTTATAGCGAGATCGACCCATGATGTGTTCCTGGTTTTTAGTAAATTCTCGTTCCCACGCGCTGCGTGGGAATGCAGTTCACGACGCGCCAGCGTCGTGGAGCAGGACGCAGCGCGTCCCGTACTCGGTTCCCACGCGGCGCGTGGGAACCAGGTCATAATCATGTCTTTGCTCATACAGGAATCGACTCGCTAACGACTTGGTCTCGAAAAGAGTCAGGCAAGGAATTCGGTGTCACAACATCGACATTAACGCCCAGCAGGGCTTTCAGTTCAAGACGTATAGCGCCAATATCCATTAGTGATGTAACTGGCGTTGGTTCTACCAATAAATCAAGGTCACTGGTTTCGGTATCTTCATTACGTATAACCGAACCAAAAACACGCGCATTAGTCGTATGATGCGCCAAAACAATGGCTCTAATTTGATCGCGGTAAGTATTTAAAGCAGTAGAAGGACGCATGGAATTGGCCTCAAACTAAAATATCAATTTACACCGGAGTATAGCTTAACTTGTAACGTAGAGCAGTTAAGCCGTTAGCTCGCCTTTAAAGGCACGGCTGTAGCAGGCTGTTAAACAAAGCTCCTGCTTTTTCCAGGCTGGCTTGAGCCAGGCGTCTTTTATCTCGTTCCCACGCGCTGCGTGGGAATGCAGTTCACGACGCGCCAGCGTCGCGGAATAGGACGCAGCGCGTCCCGTACTCGGTTCCCACGCGGCGCGTGGGAGCTAGGTTAGCTCGCCTTTAAAGGCGCGCTGTAGCAGGCTGTTAAATAACGCTTCCGATTTTTCCAGGCTGGCTTGGGCTTCCTCGTTCCCACGCGCTGCGTGGGAATGCAATTCACGACGCGCCAGCGTCGCGGAATAGGACGCAGCGCAGCGCGTCCCGTACTCGGTTCCCACGCGGCGCGTGGGAACTAGGTTAACTCACCTTTAAAGGCACGCTGTAGCAGGCTGTTATAAAGCTTCCGATTTTTCTAGGCTGGCTTGGGCTTCCTCGTTCCCACGCGCTGCGTGGGAATGCAGTTCACGACGCGCCAGCGTCGCGGAGCAGGACGCAGCGCGTCCCGGACTCGGCTCCCACGCGGCGCGTGGAAGCTAGGTTAGCTCGCCTTTAAAGGCACGCTGTAGCAGGCTGTTAAATAACGCTTCTGATTTTTCCAGGCTGGCTTGGGCTTCCTCGTTCCCACGCGCTGCGTGGGAATGCAGTTCACGACGCACTAGCGTCGCGGAGCAGGACGCAGCGCGTCCCGTACTCGGTTCCCACGCGGCGCGTGGGAACTAGGTTAAATTTTATAGCGAGATCGGCCCATGATGTGTTCCTGGTTTTTAGTAAATTCTCGTTCCCACCGCTGCGTGGGAACGCAGTTCACGACGCGCCAGCGTCACGGAGCAGGACGCAGCGCGTCCCATACTCGGTTCCCACGCGGCGCGCGGGAACCAGATCAATTTATACCGGAGTATAGCTTAACTTGTAACGTAGAGTCGTTAGTTCACCTTATCTCGTTCCCACGCGCTGCGTGGGAATGCAGTTCACGACGCGCCAGCGTCACGGGGCAGGACGCAGCGCGTGCCGTACTCGGTTCCGACGCGGCGCGTGGGAACTAGGTCAACTCACCTTTAAAGGCGCGCTGTAGCAGGCAGTTAAATAAAGCTTCCGATTTTTCCAGGCTGGCTTGGGCTTGTTGTTTTTGGGTTTCGATAGATTGTATTCGTTCTCCAAACTTATTTTGGAGAGAAAGTGGGGGAGCTATCCCTTTAAAGAGCTTCATTTGTGACTTATTTGCTTTAGGAATGTTGGTTCTAGTGCTGTGTTGCAATATAAAGTCTAGAAAAGAAGGTGAACGTAGAATATAAGCAAAGAATATTTTATTAGCCTTGTTATGATGCACGAGAATTGGGTATGAATCAGCACTAGATAAACCATTAAAACTTGGTAATGCTACTTTATTTAGGTTAGGTCTGATTTTGCTATAAATGATGTGTTCCGGGGTAAATATATATTTTCCACTTGTTAGGTTTTCATCTTTAACAAGGTTGTAGTTAATTAATTTTCCTGAATCTTTCTCAATATTTGCAATACCAATATGTGGGACATTGGCATATTTGACGAAGTCAGTTGTCATTTTTGTGTCAATACTTGCGAAGTAATCAAACGATTTAATATCCCATTCCATCGGGTTAGTAACAGGATCACCGAACATGTCCAAAAACAAAGACTGGCTAAGGGCATTGTATTTTTCAATCAGTTGTTGGTCTTTTTGTCTTAGGGTGTCCGCTGCATCTAGAATAGCGGCAATCTTTTGTTGCTCCGCTAAGGGGGGAAGGGGGATTTCAACACTTAGCAAATCTGCCTTTCCTAAGTTTATTTGTAATCCTCCACCAGCAAAGCGCTTATAAATAGACCTCACCTTTGAAGAGTTAAGGGCAATTTGCAGATATGGAAAGTGAACTTTGTTGAGTTGTTTAATTACTAGTTTCCCAACACGTTGATTAAGTAAAATTCTTCTGCCATTGGTTTTAATAACAGTAGGTACTCCCAAAATCTTCGGCGAGTCTGCAAGATCAGTCATAGCAATAACGACATCACCATCTTTTAACAAAAATTGCTTATACTTTTCAACAAAATCATCCGGCAAGTATCTAACGTTGTATTCAATATCGAACTTACCACCAGGTCGAATATTGCTCATCCTGCAACTCAGCGTGCTGGATTCATCTACATAATCAGTAGATTTAAAGGCATAACCATTTAATAAATCACAAATATTGCCAAGCTTTACCACAGGCCAACTCATCCCAATAACTCCTTTAATAGGAGCAAGGCTTGAGAGCGTTCATTATCCAACCGCTCAATATCCGCAATAATCTCAGCCGGAGCCGCATACTCCACTTCCTCATACACGATCTCTTTATAACGATTAATGCTCAAATCCCAGTCGTTACCTTTAATCTCAGCCAATGGCACCAGAAAGCTTTTCTCGGTGCGGCTGCGGTGATGCTCCTGATCACGTTGGCTAAAGCGGCTAATGATGTCCGGTATATCGTTATTGCCAATGGGGCTGCGTTTATCATCAAGGCTGTAACCATCGGCCTGCATATCATAAAACCAGACGTTATCCGTGCCGCCGTTATTGGTCTTGGTGAAGATAACAATAGCGGTGCTAACTCCGGCATACGGTTTAAACACGCCGCTGGGCATGGAGATAACGGCATCGAGTTTGTGTTTGCTGATCAGGGTTTCCCGCAGCTGTTTATGGGCGTTGGAAGAGCCGAACAGTACGCCGTCAGGAATAATCACCGCACAACGCCCGCCAATCTTTAACATCCGCAACATTAACGCCAGGAACAGCAATTCGGTCTTTTTGGTTTTAACGGTTTTGTGCAAAGAGCTTTCTACGCTGTCATAGTCCAAAGAGCCTTTAAACGGGGGATTGGCAAGGATCAGGCTGTATCGGTCGCGTAGCTCCGCATTGGCTTCGCTTAAGGCATCCCGGCCGATCAGTTCAGGGTTATCGATGCCATGCAATTGCAAATTCATCGCGCCGATGCGCAACATGGTGCTGTCGAATTCAAGCCCGGTAAACATGGCGTTGTTGTAGTGCGCCCTAAAGGTTTGGTCATGAAACCAGTCGGGGTGTTTTTCGTGGACATATTCACCGGTCGCTACCAAAAATCCGGCACTACCGCAAGCCGGATCGCACAAGGTGTCTTCCTTAGTCGGCTGCATGATTTCCACCATCATTTTAATGATGTGGCGCGGCGTTCTGAATTGTCCGTTAGTTCCCGCCGTGGCGATTTTAGACAGCAGGTATTCGTATAGATCGCCTTTGGTATCTCTATCATCCATCTGGATTTTATCGATCATCTGCACGACTTGATCCAGCAGCTTAGGCGTGGGAATCATAAAGGTTGCGCCCTTCATGAATCTGGCAAACACGCCGACATCGCTGCCCAGCTGCTTCATGTGTTCAAAGGTGGTGAGGTTGTCGCTGTCGGCTTGCGGTTGCGTGAACAGCGCGAACATGGATTCTGGGTCCAGGTTTTTAAACGTATGCCAGCGAAATATCTTGTGCGCGTCAAGGTAGATAGGGTTTTGGTTGCTAATACCGACGGTATTGGCTTTCTTTTCCGCTAATAGTTGTTGTTCGTCCAGTCGGCGAAGAAATAACAAAAAGGTGAATTGTTCAATCACGGTGAGTGGATTACTGATGCCTCCTGTCCAAAATACTTCCCATATTTTATCAACCTGGCTTCTAAGTTCGCCCGTTATCATGTTGTCCTTTGAGTTTGTAGCATTGTACTTACTGTGGTAATGAAAATGTGTTCTATTGTCCCATTAAATTTATGCGGCCGGGGAAGTAATGCTTCTTTTGCAGGAGGCTTAGTCAACGCATCGCTGGGAGCTTGTTAGAAAAGAATGTTGTGTTTCGCGTTGAACAGCGACATGGGTAATTTGATTGTCCTCATCCGTGACCGTACACAGTATAATTTAGTGAAGCATTCATTATCAAAATACCATCATGACCAAAAATAGTTATCAAAAGCCATCACAGCAGACTCAAGAGGACGCGCTGAAAATAGCCCGAGGAACTCAACGTCCCTCTCAAACCAAAGAGCAAACCAGGCTGATTGCTCAAGGCATTCAAAAAGGCATTGATCTCTATAAAAAGCAGCAAAAAGAAAAAGCCAGGGACTTGAACAGAAAGCTCAAGAAAGTATCAACTCAAAAGCAGCAATCGATAGAATCGGATGATCCTGAAATACAACAGAGTATAGTTTATCGACAGCACTGGCTTCCTTGGCTGCTACTGCTGCTGACATGGCTGGCCGCGGGCATTTACTTTCTCGTTTGAATGCCATAAGTCCGTGGCATTTGACCCTACATTAAGACACGAAGTTTATGTTTTGCTCTTCGTGGTGATGATCTTTTAATTTTTTAGCCGATGTTTTTTGTGAATTTCATAGTATTTACCCAAACGGAGATAAGCAGTGAATAATACCTGGACGACCAGTCAATCCGCCCAAACCTACGCGATAGACAGTTGGGGACAAGGCTATTTTTCGATCAACGCCGCCGGGCATGTCAGCGTAAAACCCAGTTCCGATAAGGATGTGCAACTGGATTTGTACGAAATCGCCCAATCGTTAAACGACAAAAAGCTATCCTTGCCGGTACTGGTGCGTTTTACCGATATTTTAAAAGACCGCGTTACCCAGCTATCCAACGCTTTCCAAAAAGCCTGCGTCAATAACGATTATCAGGGCAGCTACACGCCGGTTTATCCGATCAAGGTCAATCAGCAACGCAAGGTGGTCGAAGGCATTTTGGCGGCCGACAACATCGGCCTCGAAGCGGGCAGCAAGCCGGAATTGCTGGCGATTATGGCGCTGTCCAACAAAGGCGTGGTGGTCTGCAACGGCTACAAAGACCGCGCTTATATCCGTCTGGCGCTGATCGGCCTGAAAATGGGCCTGAATCTGTATCTGGTCATTGAAAAGCCCCTGGAGCTGGAATTGATTATCGAGGAAGCGGCGCGGCTGAATGTTAAACCGCAACTGGGCGTCAGAATCAGGCTGTCCAGCATCAGCGCCGGGAAATGGCAAAACAGCGGCGGCGAAAAATCCAAATTCGGCTTTCATGCCCACGAGGTGTTGCAGCTGGTTCAGCGCCTTAAGCAAGCCGGTTTGCTGGACACCTTGAAACTGATGCACTTCCACATGGGTTCGCAAATCGCCAACATTCACGACATCAAAATAGCCCTGAAAGAAGCCGGGCAGTTTTACGTCGAGCTGCACCGTTTGGGCGCCGGGATCAAGATCGTCGATGCCGGCGGCGGACTGGGCGTAGATTACGACGGCAGCCATTCGCGACGCGAATCGTCAATCAACTACAGCCTGGATGAATACGCCCAGAATATCGTGCGCAGCTTTGCCGATATTTGCGCGGAAAAACAGGTTCCGCAGCCGGGCATCATCACCGAATCGGGCCGCGCGTTGACCGCGCATCATGCGGTATTGATCACCAACGTGACCGATATTGAATCGGTCTACACCAACCACGCCGAGCTGCAAGCCTTGCCGGAACCGCACAACCTGGTCGAGCATTATCATGATGCGCAATTCGATTTATCGGAAGCGCGGACCCAATTTACCCAGGACAAACTGAGCATTACTGGACTGGCCGAGGCGGAGAACAACTATGCGCTGTTGTGCCGCCAACTTCAGGCCAAGCTCAATCCCAACAATCAAAGCGAGGCCGCGATATTGCAGGAACTGAACGAGAAACTGGCCGACAAGGTATTTTGCAATTTTTCGCTGTTCCAGTCCATGCCCGACATCTGGGGTATCGATCAAATCTTCCCGATCATGCCTATCCACCGGCTGGATGAGCAGCCCACGCGCCGCGCGGTTATTCAGGATTTAACCTGCGATTCCGACGGACGCATCGACCAGTATATCGACGGGCAGAATATCGAAAAAACCCTGCCGGTGCATGAAATCGACAGCAAGCAGCCGTACCTGATCGGCTTTTTTATGCTGGGCGCGTACCAGGAAATATTGGGCGACATGCACAACCTGTTTGGCGACACCCATTCCATCAACATCGAACTCGACGACCAGGGCTACCATTTTTACGATCTGCATGAAGGCGAACATGTCGATGACCTGCTGGACTATGTGCATATCAACAGCGAAGATTTGAAAACCGCCTATCGGGAAAAGCTGGCTAACAGCGATCTTAGCGAGCAGCAGCGGCAGGAGTTTGAGCAGGAACTGATTTCCGGGTTGACGTCTTATACTTATTTGGAGAAATAACGTGAAAGCAGGCATGATCGGTTTGGGCACATGAGCATCTACACCGCTCGTCATCCCGGCAGGAATTGCCGGGATCCAGAGCTGATGTTGGGCTTCATTGCATTCAGCCCAACCTACAACCTTAAATGGCATATTGGCTGGATGTAACAAAATTAAAATTGAAAAAGATGGCGATCCCATGACTTCCCTGAAAATCAAACTCGACGACATTACCCAAGCCCTGACCACACGCTTCGACATGGTAGAAGGGGGCTTTTTCCTGGACACCGAAACCGGCGACATCCTGCTCAGCACCGAAGGCCTCGACGATGACGACCTGCCGGAAGACCTGGAAGACAACCCGCGCTATCGCCTGATCGACCCCATTCCCTCCCATGAATCTTTCCAAATCATGGAAGACTTCGTTGACAACCTCGGCGATACCAAGGAGGCGGGTAGACTCAGAGATGCGCTTAATCGCCGCAAACCGTTCCGTCAGTTTAAGGATACCCTGTATGACCACACGGATTTAAGTGACGCTTGGTACGCATTCGAGCAGCAGGAACTGGCGCGCCTGGCCGAGAAATGGTGCGAGGCGAATGGGATTAAGGCGGAGTGGGGTTAAGGAAGCTATTTTTATGATGGCGTTAAACTGAGAGGAAGGAAAGCTCAACTATCGTGGAACGCTTGGCAACTTTAAATTTAGGTGATCCGTCAAAGCCTTGCTTTTGGCGGATCACCGAAGGGGCAATTAAGGGTAGCTCCTCCAGGCATCTAATACATCTAATATTGTTTCATTTGAACGGAACTTTTTTCCGCTGGGATTTACAATTTTGATGCTTCCTTCAGGAAGCTTAAGTTTGTCGCTAATCGTTTTTTCTATTGATCGAACAGAAGCATCCGATCTCGCTGCGCGGCAGCGCAACGGTTTAGCCTTTCGAAAGGGCATGGTGTTTCTCCAAGAGTGAATTATTAAGCTTTGAGGCCGGTTTATTTTTTACCAAGTCTCTTCAAAAATAGCGATCCTTTCTAGGAGGTTTTCTATCATTTGATCTTTAATGAAATGTTTTTTTTCAGATTCAGCTAAGCTTTCCAAAAGCTTGCATCCTTCGTCGTGGTAATAATTCATAGTTTTAATTAAGTGCTTATAATTTGCAGCAGTGATTTCAACGGTTTTAAATCTAGTATCATCGTCATCATTTTGATACTTACGAACAGCTCTTACTCTAATGCCTTCTTGGTCTCCAAATGCAAAAATCTTTTTTTCCGTGCGATCTCCATTTTTATAAGCTGGGTATTTTTTGGTGTATAACAGTTGTGCCATCATTCTCTCCAGATAGTGGTATTGCATACAGAATCAATTAGTCATAAAAATAACGATGTGTAGGTGATATGATGCTGCATGCCGAATACTACGCATTACTTAATCACAAGTCAAACATTTGTCCGCCAAATACTTGCGTATATGATATATTTCGCCATAAAAAATCCATTTTAATCACAAAATGATGTCGTATACGGCATTATTGTGTCGTAGTAATGTAGTTTGAATAAAGCTAGCGGAATCCGGGGCTTCGAGGTTCCGATCTCGTATGCTGCTACGCTACATATGAGCTACGCAGCTTTCGAATTCATTGATCGTGTGGCATGGTGTTATATCGGCGGAATCGAGTTGCGTATACCACCCATTAAATGTAGATTTGTCCGTACTAGACGAATTATCATTTCAGTAAATTTTTATGATTATTATTACATTCGACACTCACCACTTCATCAGTAAGCTTATAACTGCCGGTTTTTGAGGCGAAGCAAGTCGAGACAGGGCCATTAATCGCTCAAGCAGGTGTTTTTCCACGCTGGTTAAACTTTTGTGATTTCTCGACGCTCGCTTATTCCAAGTTCCATATTGGAAGCGAGAAAATAGCTGCCGAATCGGCACATCCTTTAAAAAACAGGGGAAAAACTATGCAAGCCATCGAATTTGAAACTATTGCCCATGGGCACACCATCCGAATTCCCGACACGGTGCCGGATGGGGTTCGTCTAAAAGTTCGTCTGTTAATGGATGAAGAACCTGCCACAGCGACAGAGGGTGACTTAAAAGCCTTGTTGGCCAGTATGACAGAGGGATTGACTGACGAAGACCTGTCCCGTCCACGCGAATTTGGGCGGGAGTTACCAGAATGGGATACTTGATTGACACTAACATTTTATCGGAATTACAAAAGGGCGGCCGTTGCAATGCGGATGTACAGCGCTGGTATGCAGCGACTGACGGCGACGAATTATTTCTGTCTGTTCTGGTGATCGGTGAAATACGGCTAGGCATAGAACGCCTGCGTCGTCGAGATGCCGTTCAGGCCGCACGATTGGAACAAAAACTATTGACGGTGGAAACACTTATGGCAGGACGCGTTTTGCCCGTCACCCAAGCCATCGCAGAGCGTTGGGGATGCCTGAATGCTCCCGATCCCTTGCCGGTTATCGATGGGTTACTGGCGGCTACCGCACTGGAACAGGACTTGATTTTAGTCACACGCAACGTGCGCGATGTCGAACGTTCCGGCGTCCGCTTGCTAAACCCTTTTTCAACCCCGTAGAGTATGCATAGTATTAAACAACCTCGGAAAAATAACATGAAAACAGGCATGATCGGCCTAGGTGCAATAGGCATCGGCATGGCGAGGAATATCGCCAAGGCCGGATACTTAACCGGCGTTTACAATCGCACGACGGCAAAGGCGCAAAGTCTGGTCGAAGAATTGAATGTCACAGCCTTCGCTCAGCCGGAAGAGCTCGCCGCGAACGTCGATATAGTGCTGATTTGCGTCTCCGCCGATCAGGATGTGCTGGCAATGGTTGATGCGATAGCTCTTACCATCAAGCCCGGTTCCATCGTCGTCGATATGTCCACGGTCAGCAGCGATACCGCCAAGCAAGCCGCGATTATATTGGCCGAAAAACAGGTCGCTTTTCTTGATGCGCCGGTATCCGGCGGCGTTGAGGGCGCTAAAAACGGCACGCTGGCGATGATGGTCGGCGGAAATTCGGCAGCACTGGAACAAGCCCGGCCGGTGCTGGAAACCATGACCCGCTGCATCATGCACATGGGCGCAACCGGCTCAGGTCAAGCCACCAAGGCGGTCAATCAAATCATGGGCGCGGGCATCAATCAGGCGGTGACGGAAGCCTTGGCTTTCGCACAGGCTCAGGGTTTGCCGATGGATAAGGTGATCGAGGTCATCTCCGGCGGCGCATCGGGCAACTGGTTTTTACAGCATCGCGGCTCCACGATGACCCAAGGCGTCTTTGCTCCGGGCTTTAAACTTGCGCTGCACCATAAAGACCTGAAAATCTGCCAACGCATGGCGAAACAATCCGGCGCATCGACTACGCTGATCGACATGACCCTTGCCGATTACGAGCGGTTAATGGCGGAAGGTTGCGGCGATGAGGATATTTCGGCGCTATATAGATTGAAAGCTATCGACTAAAAACTATCGACGGAAAGCTGTAGATTCGGATTGAAAATAAAACCAGACCTGTTAAAGTCAGGCGTGCTTTTAACATCAAACAAGGAATAATCATGCCTGATTACAAAAAATACCAGTGCGGCACTTGCGGCCATATTTATGATGAAGCGGAAGGCGACCTGGATACCGGTATTGCGCCGGGCACTTTATGGAAAGATATTCCCGATGATTGGCGTTGCCCCGAGTGCGGCGTAGAAAAAAGCGAATATGATTTAATGGCTTAATCAATCCTTACCGGGGAACAATATGCAGACTGTTATAATCGGCTCAGGCATAGCCGGAGTCAGCTTTGCCGAAAAATACCGCGCATTATCGGCCGATGATGACGAGATTACGCTGGTAACTCGGGAACATGACGGCTATTATTCGCGGCCGCTGCTGTCCCGCGGTTTTACCAAGACCGATATTGAACAATCCATCATCCTCAAGCCCTTTGATAAGCTGCGCGAAAACAATATCAATGTGCTCTGCGGCGCCGAAGTAACGGCTATTAATTGTGCAGACAAATCCATTGCGATCAACGGTTCCTGCCAGGAAAAAGAGCTGCAATACGATAAGCTGATCATTGCGCAAGGTTCTTCCGCGTTCATCCCACCGCCCTTCAGGCCCTATGACAAGCTGTTTTTTAGTCTGAACAGCCTGGTCGATTTGAAAGCCTTGCGACAATTTCGGCAAGATTTTTTAAATCAAAACCAACAGCCTAACTGGGCGATTGTCGGCGGCGGTTTAATCGGTTGCGAAGTAGCGTCCGATTTAGCCGCGGCGGGCGATAACGTTACCCTGTTTCATGCGATGGACCGGTTAATGGAGCGTCAACTGGTGGCCGAGGATTCGGCTTTGTTGCTTAATGTATTGCAGGATTCCGGCGTTAAGGTGCTGCTAAATCAGGCGGTACAGGAATTTATCAAAGAGGAAGACAAGGTTTGCGTAAGAACCGAGGTGACGGCCGAGTTTGACGGACTGATAGTCGCCTGCGGATTTAAACCGCGCACCGAATTGGCGGAACTGGCAGGCCTCGAAATAGGTCGCGGCATCAAGGTTAACCCCTATTTGCAGACCAGTGACGAATCCATTTACGCGCTGGGCGATGTGGCCGAATTGCCGAACGGAAAACTGTACGCCTTCATTTTACCGATACGCAATCAGGCCTTGTGGCTGGCGGAATTCCTGTCCGGACAAAAACAGGATGGCTGGACGCCGCCGGTCTTTACCACCAAAGCCAAAGTGCATGGTTTTGAGGCTGTTCATCCGTATAATGTTTGATACCATCAGGCGAAAGGCGAAGGGCGAAAAAAACGCGTTTTGCCCTTCGCCTTTCGCCTTTTATCGATAACATGACCCAAAATCGCTACTCTGATGCGGAATGCGCCGCCGTCTATCGCGCCATTTTTGAGCGTCGTGATATGCGCCATTTTTTACCCGATCCCATCGATCCCGAGCTGTTACTCCGCCTGCTTAATGCCGCGCATCACGCTCCCAGCGTCGGTTTTATGCAGCCGTGGCGATTTATGCGCATCAGCTGCCCGGATCTTCGCAAAGCCATACACGCATTGGTCGAACAGGAACGCATCCGCACCGCCGAGGCTTTAGATGAACGCAAAGACGAGTTTATGAAGCTGAAAGTGGAAGGCATACTGGAATGCCCGGAAGTGCTGGTTGCCGCCTTGTGCGAGCAGCGGGAACAGTATATATTCGGCCGTCGCACCTTGCCGGAAATGGACTTGGCCTCACTGGCCTGCGCGATACAAAACATGTGGCTGGCGGCAAGAGCGGAAGGCATCGGCCTGGGCTGGGTGTCGATGTTCGAGCCGGAAGCCTTGAAAACACTGTTAAACATGCCCGAAGACAGCCAGCCGTTCGCGGTTTTATGCCTCGGACATGTCGATAAATTTTACGACAAGCCGATGCTGGAACAAGAGCAATGGGCGGATCGTAAAGACCTTAAAGATTTGTTATTTGAAAACGTTTGGAATACACCGTGCCGCTAAATTTTGTCATCCCTCCGCTCAACTCAACACTCCGCGCTGCTTTACAAACCAAAATCGACCAGAAAACCAAGCCGCTGGGTTCTCTGGGTCAATTGGAATCCCTGGCGTTACAGGTTGGATTGTGCCAAAACAGCCTGACCCCGCGTTTAAACAAGCCGTGCGTCCTTATTTTTGCCGGAGACCACGGCATTGTTGAATCCGGGGTCAGCGCTTATCCGCAAACCGTGACCGCGCAAATGGTCGCCAATTTTTTGGATGGCGGCGCGGCGATCAGCGTTTTCGCCCGTCAACACGACATAGAATTATTGATTGTCGATGCGGGAGTCAACGCTGATTTGAGCAGTCATCCGAAGCTGATTGATGCAAAGATCGACAAAGGCACCCGGAACTTTTTAACCCAGCCTGCGATGGCCGCCGAAGAATGCGCCAAAGCTATGCAAGCCGGAGCGGATCAGGTTTTACGGCAATATGAAAGCGGCTGTAACTGCATCGGCTTTGGCGAAATGGGTATCGGCAACACCTCATCCGCAGCCATGCTGATGCACCGTTTAACCGGCCTGTCGTTAGTGCGCTGCGTAGGCCGCGGCACCGGCTTAAATGACGGGCAGTTGCAACATAAGTTGGTCGTCTTGCAGCGGGCGCTCAATAAGCATAAAGATGCAACAGAGCCTTTAGACGTGCTGGCCACATTCGGCGGGTTTGAAATCGCGATGATGGTCGGCGCTTATCTTAAAGCCGCCGAACTGGGCATGCTTATTTTAGTCGACGGATTTATTGCCGGCACCGCACTGTTAGTCGCCAACAAACTGCATCCTCACGTGCTGGATTATTGCGTATTCAGCCATGTTTCCAGCGAGCAGGGGCATCAGGCTTTGTTAAACCAGTTCAACGCCAAACCCTTGCTGAATCTGGAATTGCGCTTGGGCGAAGGTTCGGGCATTGCCTTGGCCTATCCGCTGTTGCAATCGGCGGTCGTGTTTTTGAACGAGATGGCTACGTTTGCTGAGGCTGGGGTTGATCATTAAAATCGGTTAAAGTTGTACTCATCTTTTTAAAACCCCATCAAAACTCTCGGAGATACAACCATGCTTAGCAGCCAAGAGATTTACCAACAGGTTAGCCATTTACCCTCATTAGAAAAATTACGCTTGGCGGAATTATTACTTGCCGATTTGGATACTCCTAATCCGGAAATTGATGCTATCTGGCGTGAAGAGGCACAAAAAAGATGGCAAGCCTATAAAACGGGTGCTCTAAAAACAGTAAGCTATGAATCGGTTATGCAAAAATACAAATGAAAATCGAATTTCTTGAAGCTGCACAAACTGAATTGGATCAGGCTTTTGAATGGTATGAAACTCAACAAAAAGACTTAGGTGTGCAGTTTTTAAATGAATTTGATGCCGCAGTTAGGAGAATTGTCACCTATCCAGAATCTTATTTTTTGATTGAAAAAGATGTAAGACGTTGCTTGGTTAAACGTTTTCCTTACGGAGTTTTATACGGCATAAATGCGGATAAAATTATTATAATCGCCGTGGCACACTTACATCGAAAACCTGATTATTGGATAGATAGAGCATAACTACGATGCCCCATCTAAAACTATTCCTGTTAGCCCTCAGCTTCTACACTCGCCTGCCCCATCCTCAAGCATTGGATTACAAACGGTTGCCTCAGGCGGCTATCTATTTGCCGTTGATCGGTTGGCTAGTTGGCGGCGTTGCAGCTTTAAGCTTTTACTTGGCTGATTTAGTTTGGCCGCAGGCTACGGCGGTGATCCTGGCGCTAATCACCGGCATTCTGCTGACCGGCGCATTGCATGAAGACGGCTTTGCCGATGTCTGCGACGGTTTCGGCGGCGGCATGAATAAACAGCGCATCCTGGAAATCATGAAAGACTCCCATATCGGGGTTTACGGATTGCTCGGGCTGCTGTTGATGCTGTTGTTGAAGATCAGCGTGCTAACCGAAATGCCTGCCGCCATACCTTTAGTCTTGCTGGCCGGACACAGCATCAGCCGCTTGTCGCCGCTGTTGCTGATGCAGCGCTATACCTATGCGCGTGGCAATGACAGCAAAGCCTCGGGCGCGGTTTATCAACCCAGTTTCCGGGAATTGGCTTTTGCTGCAGTGATAGCGTTGTTGCCGTTGGCCTTGTTGCCCGCCTTGTGTATGCTGGCAATTATCCCCGTATTGGTTGCAACCCGGCTTCTGGGACATTATTTTTACCGCCGTATCGATGGCTATACCGGCGATTGCCTGGGCGCAAGCCAGCAAGTTGCCGAGACTATTTTTTATTTAAGCGTGAGTGCCTTATGGATATTTATTTAATTCGCCACACCCAAACCTCTACCGATCCGGGGCTGTGTTACGGGCAAAGCGATATTGCCCTGGCGGACAGTTTTCCCGACGAGATGGCAAACCTGCACGACAAACTGCCCGAGTTTGACGACGACTGCACCGTTTTCAGCAGCCCGTTAACCCGCTGTTTGCAATTGGCCGAGACCTTTTCAGATACGGTAACCACCGATGCGCGCCTGCAGGAACTTGATTTCGGCGAGTGGGAAGGCAAGCGTTTTGACGACATCGACGCCGCTGTTTTGCAGTATTGGACGAATAACTTTGTGACCGCCGCGCCGCCCAAAGGCGAAAATTTTGAAGATTTGTACCAGCGTGCGGGCAGCTTCTGGCAGGATTTATTAGCCACCGAAGCTAAGCAGGTTTTGGTCATCACCCATGCGGGCGTCATTCGCGCCTTGCTGGCGCGTGCCTTGAATCTGCCCTTGGCCAATTCGTTTCAACTGCGGATCGATTCGGGTTCCGTGCATAAACTGCGGCAGGCTGACGATTACCTTTATATCGAATACATCAATCTATAAATGAACCACGGCGGCAATATTTACCAGTTCGCCCGGCGGCTCGGCTGCCTGCCGGAACAGGTGCTGGATTTTTCGGCCAACATCAACCCGAAGCAGGCGGTCGATTTAAATTGCCTGCAAGGCGTTCAGCTTACACCGTATGCAGATCCCGATTACGGCTTGTTAAAACAGGCGATCGCTCAGCGCTACCCGATTCCTGCGGGCGTTGATATTGAACTGTTTAATGGCGCAAGCGCGGCTATCTTCGCCCTGTTGCGCGGCTTGCAGCCGAAAGACCTGGTTTTGTATACGCCTTTGTACGGCGAATATGCGCATATTGCCGGGGAGCTGGGTTGCACGGTACATAACATCAACCGGTTTAATCACTTACTGGCGGATATTCCCGAACGCAGCACGGTGATTTTTGTTAACCCGTCCACGCCGGACGGCCAGCTTTATGACCTGCAAGAGTTGTTGGCAACATGGCAAGCGGCAGATTGCACGATCATCATTGATGAGTCATTTTTAGATTTTTGTAAGGCCGACTCGGTTGCAGAACGCATCGCGCATTACGATAAACTTTATGTGATCAAATCGTTAAGCAAGTTTTACGGCTGCGCCGGTATCCGCATCGGCTTTATTCTGGCGGCAACAGCGGCGATAAAGGAACTGCATCGCTTTGAACCGGCATGGAAATTATCCAGCCTGGACATGGCCTATATGCAACAGGCCTTGGCAAATACCGCGTTCATCGAACAAACCCGGCAGCAGACCGCGCATTTACGCGATTTGCTGCATCAAGCGCTGCAAGAATCCGGTTTGTTCGATAAGATTTATCCGGGACAGGCCAATTTCCTGCTGGCTCGCATGGCAAACGACGGCGATGGTTACCGGTTACAAGCGCAATTGGAGCCGTCGCGGATTTTAATCCGCGTCTGCGACAATTTCGAGGGCCTGGGTAAAAGCCATGTGCGTTTTGCGGTCAAGGATGAACAGGCGATAGCTCTGCTTGCTCACAGCCTGATGGACTTTAAAAAATAAAAAATTCACCACGAAGACCTTTTAAGTAAACAACGATGAAACCATTAGCCGTATTCGGCACCAGTTCAGATGCCGGAAAAACCACGCTGGTCATGGCCTTATGCCGGATTTTTGTCGACCAAGGCTTGAAGGTCGCACCGTTCAAGGCGCAAAACGTCTCCAATAATTCCGCGGTCACCCAAGAAGGCCGCGAGATTTCCAGGGCACAATGTCTGCAAGCCGAAGCCGCGCGCGTCGAGCCGAGTTACCTGTTCAATCCGGTATTGCTTAAATCGCATGGCAACGGCTCGGTGCAGGTGATTGTGAACGGGCTGGTTTATCAAAACCAGTCGATTGCGGCCTATTACGCTGAAATCGACCGGTTGAAACAGCAAGTCAAACAGGCCTTTTCATTATTACAGCAGGACTATGACCTGATCGTTGCGGAAGGCGCAGGCTCGCCGGTCGAGTTGAATTTGCTGAACAAAGATTTGTCCAATACCTTTGTCGCCAACAGTTTCAACACCAAAAACATCCTGGTCGCGGACATCGAACGCGGCGGCGTGTTTGCGTCGATTTACGGTACGCTGGAACTGATGGACCCGGTCATGCGCAGCAACCTGATCGGGGTAGTGATCAACAAATTTCGCGGCGACCGGCGTTTTTTCGACGAGGGCGAAAAGATTATCACCGAGCGTTTCGGCGTTCCCGTTTTAGGCGTGCTGCCGTTTAAGCCATTGAATATCGACATGGAAGATTCCCAGTCGCTACGCAATTACCGTCAACGCCTGATTGATGCCAAAATCCGCGTTGCGGTGATCGCCTATCCGGGCCTGAGCAATTACAACGACCTCGATGTGCTGATGGGCGACCCCGAACTTTATGTCGAGCTGATCCACGATTACCGTCCGCTGGAAAGCTTCGATATGGTGCTGTTGCCGGGCAGCAAAACCGTGATCCGCGATTTGCAGTGGCTGAAAAGTCAGGGCTTGTTCAAGGAGGTTTTGCAGTTCAACAAGCCGGTGTTCGGCATTTGTGGCGGCTATCAAATGCTCTGCCAAAGTTTGCACGACCCTGATGCGATTGAGCATGAATCCGCGATTGTGGAAACCGGCTTGAGTTTTATCGACGATACGGTGCTGTACCAAAGCCCGAAAATCCTTGCGCGAGGACATTACCAACTGTTTACATACGCAGGGATCAGCGGCTATGAAATCCATTGCGGCCGTATGGACAAGTACCCGCTGTATTATCAGGGCGGCCTGTTCGCCGGAACCCATGTACATGGGGTTTTCGATCACGATGAGTTCCGCACCGATTACTTTAAAGCCATTAATCCGCAGTATCAGGGCTATGCCTATGCGCATTATCGCGAGGCCGAAATACAGGGCTTTGCCAATATGGTCGCGGAAAATCTGGATATAGCCGCCATTTTGCAAGCGTTACAGGTTTTATAATGGAACGCGGATGACGCTGATTAGGCAGATTTACGCGGATTTTATTTTCTTTTTTAGCTGTGTTTATCAGCTCAATCCACGCCATCTGCATTCCATTTCCTGGGCGATGCACCCCGTCACAAAGGTTTTACGATGGCTGATGAAGCCGTTAACTCTATGGGTTAAAGAAAAACGTTTCGGACAGGGCAACATGTTCCATCCGGCTGTAGAAAAATCCGCGTAAATCCGTTCAATCAGCGTCATCTGTGTTCCATTTTTTTCTAACTACTGAGTAATTACGATGTTTTTTGAATTAGCGGCTTTGGCCTATCTTGTCGATATGGTCTTTGGCGAATTCCCCTGCAAACACCCGGTAGTCTTGATGGGCGATTTCATTAATGGGTTTGAACGGCGGTTTTACAGCGACCGGATTTTGCCCGGCGCGCTATTGACGGTCGGCTTGATCGCCTTGGCCTTATTGGTCAGTACCACCCTTGTTTACCTGTGCGGCCTTTTGCCGACTTGGCTGTCGCTGATAGTTTTGGCGATATTTGCCTCCACCGGACTGGCCATGAATATGTTGCACGACAGCGTCGCCGCACTGCTAACTGCAGAGCAACCCAGGCAGGCGTTAAGCTATCTGGTCAGCCGCGATACCGAAGACATGACCCAAACCGAAGTCTATAAAGCAGGCCTTGAAACCTGGGCGGAAAATCTCAGCGACGGCGTTATCGCGCCGCTGTTTTACCTGCTGCTGTTCGGCCTGCCGGGAATTGCCGTGTATAAAGCCATCAACACCATGGATTCGATGGTTGCCTATAAAACCGAGCGTTATTTTTATTTCGGCAAAACCGCTGCCATAGTCGACGATATAGCCAATTACATTCCTGCCCGACTGACCGCCTTGCTGATTGTCGCATTGGCAAAAGACAAACAACGCGCCTGGCAGTGTCTATGGCGCGACGGTAACAAACTGGAAAGCCCCAACGCCGGCTTCCCGATTGCGGCAATGGCCGGTGCCTTGGGTGTTGCGTTGGGTGGCGACGCCAGTTACCACGGCCAAATCAAACATAAACCGGCTCTGGGCTTGCCCGTCAACCCGGTCGATAAATCTACCTTAACCACAGCATTGCAAATGAAAACAGGCATTAACCTGATCGTTCTGGGTCTATTAACAATCGGAGCCGTATTGTCATGAAAACACTGTTTATAGGCGGCATCAAAAGCGGCAAATCCCGGCTGGCGGAAGCGTATATTTTAGAGCAGGCGGCAACGGACAAGCCCTTCTATCTGGCGACTACCGAGTTTTTTGATGACGAGATGCAGGCGCGCATCCTGATTCATCAACAACGCCGCCAAGATTTATTTGTCACTATCGAAGAACCCGTTAAACTATTTGAAGCGTTGCAGAAATGCCGAGGGCCGGTATTGGTTGAATGCATATCGATGTGGCTAAACAACCAGCTTTATCACCAAATCCCCGAAACGGACATTTTGCAAGAACTGGAAGCGGTACTACAGTTATCTTGCGACATGGTGCTGGTGCATAATGAAGTCGGGCTGAGTATAATCGCCGACAATCGCCTGGCGAGGCAGTTTGTCGACCTGTCCGGCAAAGCCGCTCAATTAATGGGCCGGCATTGCGATCAGGTGTTTTTTTGCAGTGCGGGCTTAAAGATGCAAATGAAATAGATGCCAATCTTTTAATTCACCACGAAGGACACCGAGTTTTATTTCTTCGTGCCTTCGTGGTGAATAATTATCTGCAAACAGTTACTTCAAATCGTTTAACAACAAAAGAGACAACCGTGAAAAACACAGGCTATAAACGCTTATTTAAACTGGCTTTGGCATTAGCGCTTACCGGCTGCGCCGGCAATCCGGCGGTCAAAACCGATGCGCCGTATCCCAACAATACCGCCACTATCCCCGACCATGCCCCTGAATATCAAACACAGAGTTTAGGTTTAACAGGAACTTACGCCAACTCGTTGGCTGTGCAGAACTTTATCCGACACATGGTGTTTGAACACCACTTTTCGGAAAGCTATTTAAACAGCTTGTTTTCCAAGGCTAAACGTTTGGATTACGTCATCCGTCTGGAAAACCCGCCGCCATACCAAGGTCCCAAACCTGCTCACCCCAAGTCGGGAGGCTGGACGCGCTACCGCCAGCAATTCATTACCGAGGCGCATATCAATAATGGCGTAGCCTTTTGGAGCAACAATGCCGATGCTATCCAAAAAGCCAGCATGACTTACGGCGTCGATCCCGAATATATCGTTGCGATTATCGGCGTGGAAACTTTTTTCGGCCGCAATGTCGGAAAAACGCGCATTTTAGATGCCTTGACTACGCTGGCATTCGACACCCAACGGCGCGCCAAGTTTTTTACTTCAGAGCTGGAAAATTATTTACTGATGACCCGCGAAGAAGGCTATGAGCCGCTGCAACCGGTCGGCTCCTGGGCGGGCGCAATGGGTTTAGGGCAGTTCATGCCCAGCAGTTTCCGCCGCTTGGCGGTCGATTTCAACAACGACGGCCATCGCAACCTCTGGGATCAGTGCGATGCGGTCGGCAGCGTAGCGCATTATTTTTCGCGTAACGGGTGGCAACGCAACATGCCGGTAGCGGAACCGACCAAAGGCTATAGCGGCGAATCGACCATTGAACTGGGAGCCGCCAACGGCAGTGAATACTGGCGCGTCCACCCCAATTTTAAGGTGATCAAGAAATACAATAACAGCGACAAGTATGCGATGGCGGTGCATCAGTTGGCGCAGGCTATTAAGCAGCGGTATTTGTAAACGATGTTATGCAATTTTCACCACGAAGGCACGAAGTTCGCGAAGAAAAAGCCAAGATAAAAACTTCGTGTTCTTCGTGTTGTTATCCTTTAATTTGTGCTGGTTCCCAAGCTCCAGCTTGGGAACCAGCACAATATCTGTGATTATCAGACCATGATGATACTACTATCGGTGGGGATCCAAGCTGCACCTTGAGTTAGCAACATACTCTCGCATCCATTCTAGCTTTGGCCGAACAGGGTTCTCCCATGGATACTGAAGAATTTGTGCCTCAATGGTTGCAGCGACAGATTTGGTTAGTTCCTCATGGGTGAATTCATGCTCTCCCATTTGCAGACAGCACTCCATCTCAAGAATATAGAATGGATTCAGGTGGTATGCGTTGTTTTGCTGCTGTATAAGCTCTGGAATATAAGAACGCTTAGGTAGAATACCGAAAGCCGGGTTGGCATCAGAAAGGGCTTCCTGATGCCCTCTATCCGAAAACAACTTGGCTCGCTCGCCGACGGAATCAGCGAGAAGAATTCTTGGTGTCACCGCTTTTTTTGACTCGAGAATGAAAGCTTCTTCAATCGCTGGTCCAAAGAAACTCAGATCATCACAATAGGCATCGCCGTATGATATGCCGCCTCTTACCAAGTATCCGTCATTAAGTAGGCGAATCGTAGTCAGGGTTGTATTAAATAAGGCTGCCTGAATTAACAATTCCTCAGCCTTAGCGCTCTCATCGCAACCTTCACGAAAACCGTGAAATATGTACGCGCAGTCTGAGAAGCTGTAGACCTTACGGTAGTACGCCGCTTCCTCTCTATCCCTTGAGTGACAATCACGCATTGACTCGTGAAATGCTCTATGGACCTTATACTTCGACTCAAAATCTTGGTTGTCTTTCGTTCCAAGAATATCAAGGAAAGCCACCACGGTTTTTTTATAGGTCATTTTATTGTTCACAATTTTCAAGTGGCCTAATTAATAATTATATAGTTTCTGTATATCATCCTTAGCCGGATGATATACAACTTATCTTATCCCAGGAAGCTCAACCAAGAAACTAAGCCAGTCCGATTATTAAATAACAGCCCGGTTTGAATCGGAAAACTCCGTGTTCTTCGTGTCCTTCGTGGTGCCCTTTAAGGCGCGCACACTGCGCGCCCTATTGACCGGCGCCGTTTTTTAATGCGCAACATCATGATGCCATTTCGGCATCATGATAATGCTGTTAGGGTTAAGACCCTGCTTCTTGAAGGTATCGATAGTGGCCTTCACTTCCTGTTTATTCAGGTCGATCACGGTAATTGAACCGTCGCTCATATCCGGCAAGTTTAAAAAACTGTTCTGCACGATGGCATACTGCTCATCGGGTGTAAGCACCACATGATGAGCGCCGCCCGCGGTCGGGATAGCTTTTATCAAGGCCGGTTTCTGCGCGGATTGGCTGATGTCGAAGATATTCAAATAACCGGGGTTGGCTGTGGTGATGTACATGCGGTCATGCTTGTCATTGAAGTAGATTTCCAACGGCACGCCCTGTTTAACGGCATTAAAATCGAACACCTGCTGAAAGTCGAAGTTCTTGTTGCCCGCATTCCATGTACCCGTCCAAAGCGCGCCGCCAAACATGGTGTCTATATAAGCCATCGGCGGATTCGATTCGGGCAGGAAAACGGCCTCAACGGGCGACACGCCGGAAGGAGAGGGCTTATCGGACAATTTATGGCTGGATAGCACTTTGCCGCTGGACGCTTCGATAACGGTTACGGTTTCACCGGCATCGCCCAGATCGGATGGACGCACGGTGCTGGTGACCATGATGCGGTCGATGTCGTCATTGATGCTGATGCCGTGCGGATAACGGATAAAAGCGTTTTCCGAATCGGCGGCAATCACTTTGATCTGCTTGTCGGTTTGCGCATCGCCGACAATCACGTTGCTTGAGCCCATGCAGGTCATGTACCAAGTCTTGTTGTCTTTGGAGAAGACCACGTCTTCAGCAACTTTACAGTCAGGCATATCGACTTTTTTGGGATGATAAGGGACATGCGTCATGTCCATCACATGCAGCGCGCCGTTGCCCAAAGAGGTGATATAAGCCTTGCTGAGGTCTTTGTTGTAGAAGATATGATGGGCGACTAAATCGTCCGGCAGCGGGATGTCATTGAGGATTTTGGCAAAGCTTTTCGATGCAGGATCGACGTCGATAATTGCGATGCCTTCGCGTCTTGGGGTTTGGCCAGGCTTGCTTTCATAATTCACCATAGCCAATATTTCCGCGTACCCCTGCACGGGGCTAAGCAGCGCGGTGCAAACAAGTACGGAGCGAGCGGCTTTTATTAGTTTTCTTGTTTTCATCGTAGTGTCTCTGATTATTGGTTGGCTGACGAGCCGGACACCTGTGCGGTCCGGCCAGTCTTCTAGGCGTACGGTAGGGATTGGATCATTCTCCAGTGGTGGGGTCGATCATGGTTCTGATTTGGGAAATACGGTTGGCCGGGAATCCGCCTTTTTCGGCGTGTTCTCTAACCGTTGCTTCATCCGGTGCGATGTAGACGCAATAGACTTTATCGTCGGTCACATAGCTTTCCACCCACTGGATTTTGGGGCCCATTTCGCTAAGGATGCCGCATGATTTCTGCGAGATGTCTTGTAACTCGCGATAGGCTAATGAACCTGCGCCGGGAATCTCGCGTTCGATAATATATTTTGGCATGTTGGTCTCCTGGTTGGTGGTAAAAACGATGGGTTGGCTTTTTTAAAGCGCAATCAAGATTACGCTTTAAAAAAATCCGTTAATAAATCCTGACAACACTGTTTAAGCGGCGCGGAGGATTTTTCTATTTTCATCCTTAATAAGGCTCCCTGCCAAGTGTTCACCAGCAGGTCGGCCATATCTTCAGCCGATTTGTCGGTTCTTATGGTGCCTTGTTGCTGTGCTTTGGCAAGGCCTGATTGCAGTAAATCCCGGTAACGATTGAGGGCGGATTGCAGGGACTTTTGACAAATATCGCTGGTATCGCCGATTTCGCCCATTAAATTGCCCAACAGACAGCCGCCTTTAAAGTCCGCTTTCTCAAGATCGGCAATCCCCTCATCAAAATAACGCTGTAGTGCGCCGAGTGCGTCATCTTCGGACCGTTGCAAGTGCCCGGTCAATTGTTTAATAAACGGTTCGATATAGTGCTGAATGACTTCCGCGCCGAAATTTTCTTTGCTGCCGAAGTAATTATAAAAAGAGCCTTTGGGAATCTGCACCGCATCCAGAATCTCTTTCAGCCCGGTGCCGTGGTAGCCCTGCTCCATAAGCAAGGTTACGCCCTGATTTAACAGGTTTTCCCGGTTAATTTGTTTTTTTGTAGTTTCATGCATGGCTGAATAATACGACCGGTTGTCTCATATTGTCAAAAGGTTTTATGTTTAAAAAAGAGGCGAAAGGCTCAGGACTAAAGGCGCCGGAATTTGAAACCTGATTTTTTTCGCCTTTTGCCTTTTGCCTTTTGCCTTTTGCCTTTTGCCTTTTGCCTTTTGCCTTTTGCCTTTTGCCTTTTGCCTTTTGCCCTTCGTCTTTCGTCTTTCGTCTTTCGTCTTTCGCCTTTCACGTTACAACCGACAACTTGATATTTCTTTTGAATATTTTCGCAGGCCAACAAATTCAAACTCCATAGCAACCGGTTTTGGTATCATACCCAGCTACATCCACTTAACAGGAAACAACATGGGAAACCAGGTTGAACGCGAACATTTAAAGTCCGATCTTATCCTGCCTTGGGTCATTGTAGGCATGATGCTTGCGATGCTGGCGGCTTATATCATTATCTGTCATACCGTGGGCGAGCGGTTGCAACAGCCGTTGCCGGAAGCCCAGCGGGTGCTGGTCAGAACGATACTTTATGTTATTGCTATCGTAACTTTTCCGCTGACCAACCTGATCCGGCACATTCAGCTTCGCTTGAATCAAACCATGCCTTGTTCCCCGGCGACACAGGGAGCCGTTGCTACGGCAAAAAGCCGCTATCTGGTGACCGTCATCGTTTCGATGTCGCTGGTTGAAGTTGTCGGAATTTTCGGCCTGGTCATGTTCATGCTGGGCGATGGTTTCAACACCTTGTACATATTCACCGGGCTATCGGCGCTGGGGCTGTTTTTATACCAGCCGAAAGTCAGTGAATACTCCGAAATAATTGACGCAATCTCTGCACAAAACCATGAATAACTTATTAGCCGACGCTGACCTCTGCGTCAAATGCGGTTTATGTCTGCCGCACTGCCCCACCTACAATAAAACCCAAAACGAAAATGAGTCGCCCCGCGGCCGCATTGCGTTAATTCAAGCCTGGGCAGGCAAGCACCTGGAAACATCGAAAAAGCTGGTTGAGCATATCGACAACTGCCTGTTATGCCGCTCCTGCGAGCGGGTTTGTCCTGCGGTAGTGCCTTACGGTCGGTTGATTAATGATTTCCGCGAACAAATAAAGGGCGAGCGCGATACTACGCTGTCGGTGTCGCTGCTGAAAAGAGTGTCTCACAATAAAACCGCCGGTCGCTTGGCACAATCGGGTTTAAAGTTCTATCAAACCACTGCCTTGCAAAAAACAGCACGATTCCTAAGATTACCCGAATTATTAAGACTCGATAAAATCGATCGCCTATTACCCGATTATCATGACTCAACACCGTTGGCGCCGCATTACCCGACGACTGCCGAAGTGAGAGGCCATGTAGGCTTGTTTATCGGCTGCATGGGTTCTTTGCTGGATCATGAGACCGTCAATGCGGCAATCAAGGTGTTAACTGCGGCGGGATTCAATGTATCCATACCCGAACAGCAGACCTGTTGCGGCGCACTGGATTTGCATGACGGCGATAATGAAACGTCGGGACAGTTGGCCGCAACCAATTGCAGCGCTTTTGCGGATAAAAACCTGGATGCGATAGTGACCATCGCCAGCGGTTGCGGCAGTCAGATGCGGGAATACCAGCAGACTGAGTTTGCCGGAAAGGTGGTTGATATTAGCCAGTTTTTAATCAAATCAGGCTGCGATCTCAGCGATCAACTACAGCCATTGGCGGCATCGGTATGTCTGCATACGCCGTGTTCGTTAAAAAACGTCATGCGCGAGGAGCAAGGCGCGGTAAAGCTGCTGCAACAAATCCCTGAGATTAAAATGACATCGCTGCCTGCATCGATACAATGCTGCGGTTCGGCGGGCAGTTATATGCTGGATCATCCGCAAATGGCGCAAGCGTTGTTAAGCGACCTGTTGGGTGTTGCTTTAAAAGACCAACCTGAATATCTGGTCAGCTCCAATATAGGCTGCGCCCTGCACATATCGGCGGGACTAAGGGAACGGGGAATTGCGTTGGAAGTGCTTCATCCGGTTACTTTAATTGCGCGGCAATTAAAGTAACCGACCAAGAAACCCTCGCAGGTCAGATTTAGCCTAACCTGCGAGGTGTCGAATAACCAAGGTAGACAGAAGACGGCCTATCCGGGCCGTCCTCACTTGATCAAGAATTAAGCCTTAACTTCTTCATAACGCTGACGGTAATTGTGACCGTAAAAAATCTCAGTCACTTCCTTATGCAGCTTACTTTCTATTGCCGCTTTTTGATCGGCGGACAAGTCGCATTCCTTTTCGAATAGATAATTCTCCAGCTCGGTTTCCTTGAGCATCATTTTGGTATGGAAAATATTTTCCTGATACACATTCACGTCAATCATCTGATAACTTTCTTGCGTATCGATGGCAATATAGTCCTGAATAGACGTGATCTTATGATCGATATAATGCTTTTTGCCTGAAATGTCACGGGTAAAACCGCGCACTTTATAATCCATGGTCACCACATCGGACTCAAAGCTGTGAATCAGGTAATTGAGCGCTTTCAACGGCGAAATCCGGCCGCAGGTGGAAACGTCAATATCGGCGCGAAAGGTGCTGATGCCGTTATCGGGATGGCTTTCAGGATAAGTATGCACAGTAATATGGCTTTTATCCAGATGCGCCAACACCGTTTCAGGCAAGGGGCCGGGCGATTGGCTGTTCATGCTGGGCGGCGGCGGCGCTTCGCCCTCGGAGATCAGCATGGTAACGCTGGCACCTTGCGGTTCATAGTCCTGACGGGCGATATTAAGAACTTGTGCGCCGATGATTTCGGCAACATCTTTAAGAATTTGGGTCAGTTTATCGGCATTATAAGCTTCGTCGATATACTCGATATAAGCCTGTTGCTGTTCAGCTGGCGCATAACAGATGTCATAGATATTGAAACTGAGCGACTTTGTTAAATTATTAAAGCCGTGTAATTGCAATTTATTCAAAATAGTTAAACCTCGATAACTTCAAAATCATGGGTGATTTCCACCACTTTGCTGAGCATGATGGATGCGGAGCAATATTTTTCTGCGGATAATTTTACCGCCCTTTCAACAGCCGACGCCTTTAAATCATGACCGGTAACGATAAAATGCAGATGAATCTTGCTAAACACGCTCGGGATGGCATCAACCCGTTCGGCGGTGACCTCAGTCACACAGTTAACAATGTTATTCCTGCCTTTTTGCAAAATCTGCACCACATCAAAAGACGAACAACCACCCACGCCCAGCAGAAGCATTTCCATGGGGCGCATGCCTATATTACGACCGCCGTGGTCGGGAGGACCATCCATAACTACGGCATGTCCGCTGCCGGTTTCGCCGACGAACATCACACCATCGACCCATTTAACTGTTACTTGCATTTTTTTTCCCGGTTAAAAATGACGCATAGAGTAGCATAAAAACGCTTATTGCCAGAGTAACAATGTTGATTTTTTTGTTAAAATCCGGCATTGTGAGTGGAATTTAACCCGGCACTGATGATAGATAACTTGTTGCTATGATACTGAAATACCAAGAAACCCCCTATAAAGAAGCGCTGGAACATTTCCTACGTTTTTGCCATATAAAAAAATACCCTCCCAAGACTACCATTATTCGTCCTGGCGACACAGGCGACCGGCTGTATTTTATCATAGACGGATCAGTCAGTGTTTGCGTGGAAGATGCCGAAGGCGGGCATGAACTGATTCTCGCTTACTTAAATAAAAATGAATTTATCGGTGAAATCGGCATTTTTAAGGTCGCCGAAACGCGAAAAGTCAGTGTTAAAACACGTGGCGAGTGCCATTTGGCCGAAATAAGCTACGAACGACTCCGCCAGGTCTTGAAAAAAGATCTCATGGAGCATGGACATGACATATTGTTCATGATCGGCGAGCAATTATCGACACGGTTATTAAACACCAGCCGTAATTTGCGTGACCTGGCGTTTATGGATGTAGAAGGGCGAATTGCCCGGACCCTGCTCGATTTGTGTAAAAGTCCCGAGGCGATAACACACCCTGACGGCATGCAACTGCATATCTCCAGACAAGAAATCGGTCGCATGGTCAGCTGCTCAAGAGAAATGGCCGGGCGCGTTTTAAAAGAACTGGAAAATAAAAAACTGATTACCGCGCACGGTAAAACCATTGTGGTATTTGGCACGAGGTAACGTCTGAAATCAGCCAGTACTCGGGAGTGCCAAGCCCACATTCATCTCGCCTGAATTGCGCTCTCCCGCCCTTCCGGATCATATCTGGCGATCCACCTTACGGCAACGACCCGAACGATAAAACTATTCTTTTAAGCTAGCCAAACCTGCAACAAACAAGCGCAATTTATTTTGGATGATGCGGGTATTATCGGGCCCCATGCGCAGCATCTGTTTATGTACCGGGTTTAATGCCTCAAGTTGCTGATCGGCAAATTTATAGCGTGCCGATTGTCTTTCCAATGCAACTTGCCCGTCTCTAGCCGGTGCGGCAAGGATTACCGCCGCCGCTTTTGTGAAAATATCTTCCAGGCTGTACTCGTCCGGATAACTAAACTCCCTAAAAACCTGTACCAATAACGGTCTGAATTTTTTATACACTGCCAACGTTGCCTGTACATCCAGCGCATTTATTGCCGCGGCCAGCCGGTCATAGCGCTGATAACTTTTCGTGGCGATAAACAGGTTTTCATTATCCTGATCGACTGCAAACGGCTGATCCAACTCAAGAAAGCGCAAATTCTTTTCAAGACGCAATCCCTGCGAAAAATCGTTTGCGATAACCACATATTTTCTGACTAACTGGTCGGTATTCAGCCACCCGGAAAGCACGGGAGAAATACCCGTCATTTCCTCTCGCAACAGCGCGTCGCTATGATCAAGATCGGGCAAAATAAACGAGGCATCCTGCTGTAGCTCTACAAGAGTGTCAGTCACTGCTCCGGGAACCGCTTCTGTCGTAATCACTCCGTCTATCGCTTCACTGACCGACAGCGGATCAAGCGTCCCTGTCTCTTTGGAACCTGGAGGAAGCGCCAAAATTCGTGTTTCAGGTTCTGTTACGGCATTGCTTTGCAGATGTTCAAAGTAAAACCATCCTCCCCCCGTCAAAGCGATCAAAATAATCGCCACCAAGATCACGCCTCCGCCGTTTTTTTTATCTTTAACCTGATCGTATCGATTCATGTGTAAAACCTTATGCGTATAGTTCCACGCGATTATATACCTATGCGAATCGGCTCGTTATGCGTGTAACCACAGAAATCTTCCTGCTTTAATGGATTTTGAGCATTAAAAATTATCAAAATACTGCGCTTGCAGGGATAGAGGAGCGGGAATGGGCAAAATCGAAAGCTTTGCACGTTTATACTGAACGTTTGCAGGGCGGGATTAACCCAACGGTTTATGGATTGAATTCGCCCAAAGAATTCAGGCTGATTTGGCATTCAACACTACCTTTACAATCAAAGGCAGGCATAAAGGGTGCGCCGAGCGGGCACTCCTGATTTAGCGATAGTTTTTAATACGAGAATAAGCGTTGGCTTGCCCGATGATCGAGCAAGCCAACAACATTATTTCCCTGACTTATCCCTTGGACGCCCTCTTGCGCTCATTTTCAGTTAAGTATTTCTTGCGTAAGCGTATTGATTTTGGCGTGACTTCAACCAATTCATCTTCAGCAATAAATTCCAATGCTTGCTCTAAAGTCATTTTCTGAATTCTGGCTAACACCAAACTTTCATCCGTACCCGATGCGCGAACATTGGTTAATTGTTTCGGTTTGCAGGGGTTGACGGTTAAATCATTACTGCGTGAATGCAAGCCCACTAACATGCCTTCATAAACTTCATCGCCATTCACCAACAACAACTCACCACGCTCCTGTAGCGGATGCAATGAATACGTGACGGCTTTACCAGCCACCATTGAAATCATTACACCACGCTGACGACTGCCCACTTCGCCCGGTTTCATCGGACCGTAATGATCGAATACATGGTACAGCAAACCGGAACCGGAAGTAGCGGTCATAAACTCGGTTTGGAAACCGATCAAACCACGCGACGGCATCATGTATTCCAAACGGATACGTCCCTTGCCGTCAGGAACCATATTGGTTAAGTCGCCTTTACGCTCGCCCAATTTTTCCATGATCGTACCCTGATGGATTTCTTCCACTTCAATGGTGACCATTTCGAACGGTTCGCACTTTTTACCGTCAATTTCTTTCAGAATAACTTCAGGACGCGATACGCCCATTTCAAAGCCTTCGCGGCGCATGTTTTCAATCAATACCGACAAATGCAACTCACCACGACCTGATACTTTGAATTTATCCGGGTCTCCGGTATCTTCAACTTTTAGCGCGACGTTATGTTGCAGTTCTTTGTCTAACCGATCGCGAATTTGGCGCGTAGTGACAAATTTACCTTCGCGTCCGGCAAACGGCGAGTTATTGACCTGAAAAGTCATGGTTACCGTCGGTTCATCCACCGACAAGGGGGTCATGGCTTCTACGCAATCCGGATGACAGATGGTGTCCGATATTTCCAGCTTTTCGATACCGGCAAAGGCAATAATATCGCCGGCGCGGGCCTCTTGAACTTCAACGCGATCCAAACCATGAAAGCCGTAGACTTGCAGCATACGACCTTTACGCTCAACACCTTCGCGATTAACAATAACCAACGGCATGTTCGGCTTGATAGTGCCGCGCTGAATCCGACCGATACCGATAACGCCGGTGTAGGTGTTGTAATCCAGGCTGGTAACCTGCATTTGGAAAGGACCGTCTATATCAACCGGCGGCGGGCTAACTTTGGAAATAATCGTTTCAAACAGCGGAGTCATATCGCCGCCGGTGATGGTGTGTTCCAATCCGGCATAGCCATTGATTGCCGAAGCATAAACAATAGGAAAATCCAATTGTTCATCGGTTGCGCCCAAGCGATCGAATAAATCGAAAGTTTGATCGACAACCCAATCCGGACGCGCGCCCGGGCGGTCGATTTTATTGATGACCACAATCGGTTTCAGGCCCAAAGCAAACGCTTTTTGGGTAACGAATCGGGTTTGCGGCATTGGGCCGTCCACCGCATCAACCAGCAACAATACCGAGTCGACCATCGATAATACCCGCTCTACTTCGCCGCCAAAATCGGCATGGCCTGGGGTGTCGACGATATTGATATGATAGCCGTTCCAATCCAGCGCCGTATTCTTGGCCAGAATGGTGATACCGCGTTCTTTTTCAATATCGTTAGAGTCCATAATGCGCTCAGTTACTTTTGCATGAGCGGCAAACGTGCCGGACTGTTGCAATAATTTATCAACCAGGGTCGTTTTACCATGGTCAACGTGCGCAATAATTGCAATATTTCTTAATTTTTCGATCACTTTTATGTACTCTAAGGTTTAAATAAACAAATGTAGAAGGCGTTGTGCGCATTCTTTTAAGCATGATGAGTGCGGAAGCACCCTAATGGGTTAATTGCGGGGAAAGAAAGGACGACATGCCGTCATGACTGCTGTTTAGATTTTGTTGGACGCACCCTGCTTGGTCCAATTTGGAGATAAGGTTAACTCTGCTCCCAAGGCAAGCCCTGAAAGCGCCAGCCGCCAAGATTGCCTCGATGCTTGTGCTCATCCAAGGCGCCTTCAAAACCGTCGACAATGTTAATCAGCAACTGATAACCTGCCTCTTCCAACGCTTTTGCCGCATCCAGCGAACGCTGACCGCTACGGCAAAGCAATAAAATCGGCGCATTGCGATCCAGTACGATTTTTTTAACTTCGGCAACAAACTGTGGATTAACCTGCCAATCGGGCGCTTCCTTCCAGGGAATTGATATTGCGCCGGGAGGGTGTCCTACAAAGGAATGTTCAACTTTTGTTCTTACATCCACTAACACGGCATCGGAATTATTTTGTAACAACTCCCATGCCTGTTGCGGATCTAAATTTTCTATCATCGTGTAATCTCTATGTGCGTTTTTGGCGCTCTCGGCAATTGCTCCCTGCATGCTCTACCTCCTGCATTCAGCCCATCCTGTGCTCTGCTTTTTCTCGCGTAAAAGTCCGATAAAACAGCAATCCATCCGATTTATGTTTGCCTATTATCTCATCCCCTAGGCCACGGTCAAGAAGTCGACTCATGCCGATGCCATCAAAACTGATTTTATATCATCGGGACGGGTAAGTTTTTCTTGGCGGGTACCGACCTTTAGCCCTTGCCTACAGGGATGCGGGTAGGGACATGGGCAGACGGGGAAGCGTTACCGAACTTGTATGAATCATTATACACTCACCACCACGGACAAAATATCAGGCAGTCACCGCCAGAATACGCGACTAATCAACCTGCTCATTCCGTTCCCGGCACGCTAACCCGATGCTCCAGCCATTCCTGCAAAAAGTCCATAAAACCCCGGACCTTAGCGGACAAATACTTTCGATGCGGATAGACCGCATGGACGTCCAAAGGCGGCGACGTATAATTTTCCAGAACAACTTTCAGTTTGCCCTTTTCAATATCCCTGCCCACAATATAAGTGGGCAGCATCACCAGACCCAAGCCATTAATTGCGGCGATTCGTATCGGATCCGCAACATTCGCCTGCATCCGCCCGGAAACATTGATTCCCGTATATCCGGCTTCGCCTTTGAAAAGCCATTTATTTCTCGGCGCAATAGCCCAATTGACCAGGCAGCTGTGATCTTCCAAATCTTCCGGTGTCTGGGGAATGCCGTATTGCTCAAAATATTCCGGCGACCCGCAAACAACCAACGACGAACTGGCCAATTTCCGGGCAAACATACTGGTATCATCCAAAGCGCCCAGAAAAATAGCGACATCGATCCCCTCATCTATCAAATCGCCGGGACTGCTCTGGATAATCATCTCGATGATTAAATCGGGATGTATTTTCAAAAATTCAGACACAGCACGAGCGATATGCGTCGAGCCAATGACCGGCGGCGCGCTGATTCTTAAAATACCCCTGGGCTCAGTCTGTAGATGCGTTACCGCGGCTTCCATTTCCTCAACCTCAAGCAACACTTGCTGACATCGTTCCAGATAGGATGCGCCCACGTCGGTCAGGCTTAAGCTACGTGTGGTCCGGTTGAATAATCGCGTACCCAGCACCCCCTCAAGATGCATGATATGTTTGGTTGCCATGGCCCTGGAAATATCCAGGTCACGCGCACCACCAGCAAAGCTTCCGGCCTTTGCCACGCGAACGAAAACGTTCATGCTGGTTAATTTATCCATGGGGTTATCTCTTTAAATCCTGAAAAGGGTGACCGGTTTAACAAAGCCAATTGTTTCTTATAATCAAAATAATAGCTTCATTATACGTTATATTGTATCCAACAAATATCCTTGCATGGTTGACTACCTAAATCGCTTTTATCCATTCACCAGCCGCCTATCTTCTTTCCATAGCACGTCTTCAATTTCACACTGTGGTATAAAACCGGTAACGGCATCGGCCAAAACGCCCCTGACCCGCTCAAAATCATCGTCTTCTGTTGCCTGCTCCAAGGTTGCCAGCATTTTCTCCAGCTCGGCCCAGGGAATAACAAGCTCTTGTGCGCGCATAATTCTTGCGTGATCGGTCTTGGAAACATTATCGCCAATCAATAGCTCTTCATACAGCTTTTCTCCAGGCCTTAAACCTGTATAGCTAATCTCAATATCGCCGTCGGGATGCTCTGCATCCTTGATTTCCAAACCGCTCAAATGAATCATTCTCTTGGCTAGGTCAACAATACGAATAGGTTCGCCCATATCCAGCACAAACACATCGCCGCCATGGCCCATTGCACCCGCCTGAATAACCAACTGCGACGCTTCAGGTATGGTCATAAAATAGCGAATGATTCTTTCATCAGTCACCGTTACCGGCCCGCCTCTTGCGATCTGCTCTTTAAACAACGGCACAACGGATCCGGAAGAACCCAATACATTACCAAACCGCACCATCGTAAAACGGGTCCGGAGATTATTAACGGCATTTAAACTGAGCGCCTGCAAAATCAATTCAGCAAAGCGCTTGGTCGCGCCCATGGTATTAGTTGGCCTGACGGCCTTATCCGTTGAAATCAGCACAAAGGTTTCAACGTCCGCCTTTATCGCAGCCTGTGCCACATGCAAAGTGCCAAAGATATTGTTCCAGACCGCTTCGCCCGGATTTCTTTCGACCATCGGCACATGCTTATAAGCCGCCGCATGATAGATTGTTTGCACCTTGAAAGTATTGCATATTTTTTCGCATCGCTTGGCGTTCGTGACCGAACCCAACACGGGAATGAGCTTTATTTCCTCAGCATTGTTTATATCGCCGGGGATGGCGGGTATGCCGTCGGCCAGTTGAGAACCGGCGCGGCGTTTGGTTAACAGATGCTGCAACTCTTTTTCTATGGCATAAAGCGCAAACTCGCTTATTTCAAAAAGAATCAGCGAATTCGGCTGCAACCGGATAATTTGCCGACAAAGTTCGGAGCCGATAGAACCGCCTGCGCCGGTCACCATCACCACTTTTCCGGCAATATTGGCATGCAGCAGCGACTGATCGGGCGCTACTGCGTCGCGTCCCAAGAGATCGGCAATATCAACCTCCTGTAGCGCATCAACGGTGACTTTGCCTTGGGCAATATCAGACAAGCCAGGCATGGACATGACATGAACGGCAAAAGGCTCCAATAAACGAATAATTTCACTTTTACGCGCCCGGTTAGCCGATGGCATAGCCAGCAGAATATCTGAAACCTGATGCCTTTCTATCAAGTACCTTAAGGAACTGAGCGGATAAATCCGCAGGCCGTTGACCTTTTGTTTTTGCAACAACACGTCATCGTCAATGAACGCGATGGGCCTGAATTCGCGCCCATAGCCTAATGCGGAAGCCAACTGCACCCCGGCGTTTCCCGCGCCGTAAATCACTACATTTTTTTTGCTATGACTTTTTACCCCCCGGCCTCCCCCCAAGTTTAAATAAAGCTCTCCCAGCCACCAACGCGCAAAAAAACGACTGCTCCCCACCAGCAGCATCATATTCAACCAATTTAACGGCAACACCGTCCGAGGAACACCCTTGATGCCGGACTCATACAGGACAAACGCAAAAACCAGTGCATACAGCGTAGTCGCCTGAATAATGGTCCATAACGCCCTGACCTCTATGTAGCGAATAATCGCCCGGTACAAGCCCATCTTAATAAAAATAGGCACAGCAATAACAGGCGCCGCAGCAAACAGATACCACTCGCCGCTTTTGGGGATATACAGCTCTCCCCAGCGCAAAGAAAGAGCAGCCCAAAGAGCAAATATGGCAAAAAATACATCAGCACTAATAAGGATAAAGGCCTTCTTTTGTCGTGGAAGGAGGATAAACCAAGTGCGCGTGTGTGATCTCATGAATTAGTCCTACTTATTTATCGCAATAACCCATTTTATTATACTCGATTAAATAAGTTCACTTGGCCTGCCTGGCTTGAGCCTGACGATCACCCGCTTTATAACGATATGCCAACAATAATAACGGCAAATACGCCACCATGAGCCCCACAATGCCGTCCAATTTATCCAACGCAACCAGTCCGGCAACAGGCATCAACCAAACAACATTAATAGCGCCTACTGCCAACGTAACCGGGCGATGAGCGCCCAAGATGCGTGATGCATATTGATAGGCATGGCTACGATGCGCCTCATAAAACTTCTCCCCCCGCAATACGCGGCGAGACAAGGTAACGGTTGCATCAACAATGAATACGCCCAGCAAAATCAACCATACCCAAAATAACCGGGGGGCAATCCACGCCGCTTGCACCGAAAGCAGCGCCAGCATAATACCCAAAAAACCGCTACCGGCATCCCCCATAAAAATACGGGCGGGCGGAAGATTCCAAAAAAGAAACCCCAAAACGGCTGTAGCCAGAAAAGCCGTCAGCATCCAAGCCGTTAAAGCCGGCGCAACAAGCCAGACCATCAACGCGCCGCTGCAACAGACCGTAATCGCCTCAATACCGGCAAGGCCATCGATGCCATCCATGAAATTGTACAGATTGAGCAACCAAACTATATAAACCGCCGCACACAGATACCCAAACCATCCCAAATCCAGCGAATACCCAAAAGCCGCGAGCGGAGGAAAGCCGCCCAGCCAATAAAGCCCCCAAACCGCCGCACCGAAATGTACCAATAAGCGCCAGCGCGCGGCAATGTGTCCGTGATCATCCAGAAAACCGGTTACCGCAACGGCCAACCCGGCGCCCCATAAAGCCAAAAACACGGGAGTAGAAAGCAAATCAAACATGTTTAAAATGGGCAAAACAGCCAGAAACGACACCACAACAGCAACACCGCCGCCCCTGGGTGTCGGCACCGAGTGCGAGCTGCGCTCATTGGGAATATCGATTAAATTCTTCGCCAAGGCGTACCGGCGCAAAAAACCGGTGAGTGCCCAAGACACTACACTCGTTAGCAAAATAAACCACCAAAAAATCATTTGTGCCTCACTTAGTCATTGACGACTGTATGGATATGGATGCGGGGGGTAGAGCGACGCAGGAGTAGTTGCCGAAGCCAAAACTCCGATAATGCAGATTATTTCCGTGAACTGACTGAAGACGGGTCCCGTAGAAAATCGTCGGCGTAAAAAACCGAAGACCTTAACTTGAATATTACCAAAATCAAACAGGCTATGATTTTTGTAAAAAATCCGTTGCCGTTTTCTTCAAAGCATCATCCACGCTCACAGGAGGCTGCCAGCCCAGCAAATCACGCGCTTCGCTAATATCAACTTGAAGTGAATTACACAAACGCTGCGCCATATCACGCTTACCCACCAACATAGCGGCGGCTTTTAATATCCAGATAGGCATAGGAAACAGTTTGACGGGCTTGCCCAATGCGTTGCCCATGCGTTGCAACAGTTCGGTAGTAGACAGATCCTCACCGTCTGCCGCCAAAAATGTCCGGTTAGCCGCTGCCGGATGATCAATGCAGGTTATGATCAAATCAACCAGATTATCCAATGCAACAAAACTGCGCTTATTACGAATGGCGCCCAAAGGTAACGGGATACCCTTCTCAAGCCAATGCATCATGCTGTAAAAATTGGCCTTCACGCCCGGCCCGTAGACCAGAGACGGCCGAATGATCACCACTTCCATGCCGGTTTGTTCCGCCAAGTGCCGTAACGCATCTTCCGCTTCGAACTTGGAAATGCCGTAAGGATCAACCGGCGCAGGCTGATCACCAGCGGTATAAGGCCGCCCCAACAACGTACCATCGCCGTTTACCTTGATCGAACTGATAAAAATGAAGCGCTGCACACCTGCTTCAGCGGCCTGCAAAGCAAGATTCCAGGCACCGTCAACATTCACTTTTCGCAACTCATCCAACGGATCGACTGCATTATCTTTTATTACATGCACGCGTGCAGCAAGATGAACAACCACCTTGATACCGAGCAATGCATTCGTCCAGTCCGTTTCACCATCTATAACACCGATTGACACGGACTCAATATTTTCGATTGGCAAATTCCCAAAACGCATCGCCGCACGGACAAATTGCCCCTGCCGAAGCAGCTCGGCACAGAGCGATTTACCTATAAAACCATTGGCGCCTGTAATGAGCATCGAAGGAGAATCGCCGCTGATATTACTTTGCATCAGGCTTTGACCACACGACCCTATTGATATAATCCACATAGCTTGCCACAACCCTTACGATCTGCGTCGAAACATGAGGATTTTCATAATCGGCAATCGGTAAAACCACCCGCGCTGTTTTCCGGTACTGAGACGTCACAATTTCGACGGCTTCGATCACCCGGTCTTTTTTCAAACCGCTCATAATCAAAGTACCGACATCCATCCCTTCAGGACGCTCATGCGCATTACGAAGAGTAATTGCGCACAAATTAAGCAGGGACGTTTCTTCCGTAATCGTTCCGCTGTCGGAAAGAACGCAGAATGCCTCCATCTGTAATTTAATGTAGTCAAAAAAACCGAACGGCTTGGCAAAAATAATCCTTTCATCCATCGATGAAATGCCAAGCTCTTCAAGCCGCTTGCGCGTTCTCGGATGGGTAGAAACCAATATGGGGTAGCTGTATTTCACAGCGAGTGCATTCAAGGTTTCCATTAAGTCCCGTAGCGCTTCGGGTGAATCAACATTCTCCTCACGATGCGTACTGACCAGGAAAAATTTTCCGGCTTGCAAAGACAAGCGGGAAACAACATCGGATGCCGAAATTTTCGGCAAATAATAATCCACCACCTCGCGCATGTGTGAACCTGTCTTGATGATGGTTTCAGGCCTGACCCCTTCCGCAATCAAATAACGCCGAGCGTGCTCGGTTAGCACCAGATTAATATCCGACAAATGATCCAGTACCTTGCGGTTTAATTCCTCCGGTACGCGTTGATCAAAACACCTGTTTCCCGCTTCCATATGGAATACCGGAATTTTGCGACGTTTTGCAGCGATAACCGCCAAACATGAATTGGTATCGCCATACAACAGCACGGCATCCGGTTGCTCTTGTTCCATCACTGCATCGGATTTCTGGATAACCTGGGCAATAGTTTGGGCGGCATTATCGCCAACCGCCTCCAGAAAATAATCAGGTTTGCGAATTTCCAGGTCTTCAAAGAAAATCTGATTCAATTCGTAATCGTAATTCTGTCCGGTATGCACCAGAATGTGCTGCATATTCCGGTCAAGCTCCGCTATCACGCGGCTCATCTTAATAAGTTCGGGTCGTGTCCCGACGATTGTCATAACCTTAAGCACGATTTATCTCCTGAATAAAATCCAAACTCTGTAACAAAGACTTCACTTGAGCGACATCCAATCGCTCAGTGTTGTGAGAAGTATAATCATCAAGGCTGGAAATTATTTCCTCGCCGTCGCTAAAATATTTCGCATAATTCAGGTCGCGGTTGTCCGCCGGGATCCGGTAATAGCTCCCCCTATCTTCGGCACGCGCCATCTCTTCTCTCGAAATAAGCGATTCAAAGAGTTTCTCGCCGTGCCGCGTACCGATGATCCGGGGCTCTTCTTTGCCGCCGAATAACTCTGTGAGCGCTTGCGCCAAATCCGCCACCGTCGATGCGGGCGCCTTTTGCACAAAAATATCGCCCTGCTGTCCATGCTCGTAAGCATAAAGTACCAAATCCACCGAATCCTCCAGCGACATCAGAAAACGCGTCATATTGGGATCGGTTACCGTAAGCGGCTTGCCTTCTTTCAGTTGCGAAACAAACAACGGAATGACCGAACCACGCGAAGCCATCACATTGCCGTAGCGTGTTGCGCAGAAAACAGTTTCGCCGTCGCGCTGCATCCGCGCCTTGGCAACCAGCAATTTCTCAGCCATCGCCTTGGAAATACCCATCGCGTTGATCGGATACACGGCCTTGTCGGTGCTCAGCAGCACTACCCGCTTGACGCCATTGGCAGTGGCGGCATCCATCACATGTTCCGTGCCGATAACATTGGTACGCACCGCTTCCATCGGATAGAACTCGCACGACGGAACCTGCTTGAGTGCCGCCGCATGAAACACATAATCCACACCTTTCATCGCTTGATAGAGGCTATCGTAGTTGCGGACATCACCGATGTAGAACTTCAGCTTGTCGTTGTTCAGCGCAATGCGCATTTCCTCCTGCTTCTTCTCATCGCGACTGAAGATGCGAATCTCACGCACATCTGTCGCCAGAAAACGCTTAAGAACTGCATTACCAAATGATCCTGTCCCCCCGGTGATCATTAAGACTTTATCATTAAACATATTTGTCCTTGCTTAACTACTGATAGGCACGCATCGATTCGATCAACTCCGGCCATTCGGGTGACTGGTATCCGGTTGCGGCATGGAATCGATCCGCATTTAGCGAACGGTCAATGACAAACTCATTTTCCGGAATAATCTCGATCGCTTTTCCATAGACCTTTGCGACCAGTTTCAGCAGATCATATTTTGCAATTGCCGGACCGGCAACATGGTAAAGACCGTGTAAACTTGGTTGCGGGATAACAATATCGCGTATTACCCGTGCGAACTCCATTGAAGACAGTCCGGAAAATATTGCCCGCTTAAAGCCTTTGCAACTGCCCTGCTGTGTAAGAAACCAGTCAAGCAAACCGTAGCTGCTTTGCAACTCATGTCCGATAGTTGAAGTGCGCAATGTGATTGCATTCGGATAATCAACCTCGCCTAAAGCTTTGGACCTGCCATACACATCATCGGTGTCCGGCAAATCTTCCTCCGTATAATGCCCTTGCTTGCCGGAGAAAACGCAATCTGTAGAAACATGTACCAACCGCGCATTCACAGCATCGCACAGTCTTGCCAGCCGATGCGGCAACAAGGCATTCAGCGGTATTGCCATTAATGGATCATTACCATCGGTTTTGTGTTTTGTAGCGCCGACGCAATTGATCACCACTTCCGGCCGTATCCGGGCAAAAACGTCCACCAGCGCATCGTAATTAGTGGCATCGACATTCGCCAATAGCCGCTCAGCGAGCTGAGCAGGGAAGAACTGCTTTGCAGTCTCCGAGCGCACTGATCCATATACGTCCCAATCGTGCCGCTCACTCAATACCCGGAAGGTCGTGCTGCCTATCATGCCGCTCGCCCCCAACACCAAAACTCTCATCACTTTTTCCCAAAAGACAACGTTAATTCATGCAGATGATCGACTAATTGATCCACCAGTCGGTCGTGATCGAAATGTTCACGGAAATAGGCACGTCCATTTTGGCCGATTTTTTCCCGTTCCTCTGCGGACATCCTGTATAGACGCAATATGCCGTCGGCAAGGGCAACAGCATCTTCAGCCGGAACAGACAAGCCGGCATTAGCTTCGCGCACTATTCTCGCACCTTCGCCATTCAAGCAGGCCAGAATTGGTTTGCCGACAGCCATATAGGCTTGCACCTTATTAGGGATCGTCGCAGCAAAAATAGGCTGATCCGCCAATGTGACCAATAATGCAGCAGCCTGTCTCATTAAACCCGGCATAGTTTCTACCGGGTATCTCCCTGCAAGATGAAGATTACTCAGGCCGAGTACCTCAACCTGCTCGCGCATCCAATTCCAACGGCTGCCTTTCCCCAGCACCACAAAATTGATCTCAGGGTAATCCCGCAATATCTCTGCCGCCGCAACGATAACCTCGACAGCCTGCCCTACTCCGACATTACCTGCAAAAAGCACAGGGAACTCACCCGCCAAACCAACAATATTCGGCAATGGCATGTCGGGGGGACTATAGAATGCAGACTCAACCGAATTGGGATAGTACACAATCGGTTTGCCATGGGCCAACCCTGCAACAGGCGCCTGAAATGCTTTTGACTGAACCAGCAGTAAATCCGTATGGCGATAGACAAACCGCACCATACTTTCAAGCAATTTCAATATCCAGGGATTATTGATGTAACCTGTGGCTTGTGCGCTTTCCGGCCATAAATCCTGCACCCATAAAGCCACAGGACAGCGCTTCAGCCAGCCCAGAAAAGAGGCCGGAATCGCCTGAAAAATCGGAGATGGAGCGTAAACAAGAATTGCATCATAGCTTTCCTGGCGCAATAGCCACGGCGCGAACAACAGCCCTGAAACAATAAACGACAAATAATTTAATGCCAGTTTAATGGCATTTTTACTGCCTCTGGCAATAAGCGGTACGCGATAAATTTTTATGCCGCACCAATCTTCAGTGCTGCATCCCCATGCCTGATAGCCCTCAAAAATATCACCATCCGGATAATTCGGCTTCCCTGTTAAAACGGATACCTCATGTGCACGCTCTTTAAGAGTCAAAGCAAGATCATTAATACGAAAAGACTCCGGCCGGAAATATTGGCTAACGATAAGGATTTTCATCAGGTTTTAACAACCCTATTATTCCAATACATTAAAGAATTTATTAGCAAAATAAATTAAAAATAAGTTTAAGTAAATCGACCCAAAAAGTAAGTAACTTCGGCCTGAAACATATCCAAAACAGGGCATTCCATAAACCGCAATCTGCGCAGGCAGAGAGCTGAAAGTAATATTCTGGCCGCCTAACTTGAATGCAATACGTCTATTGCCGCCGCCAGTGGTTTATTCTGTGGGCATCTATTTCCAGCGTCTCAAGACTCCTGATGTATTCTGAATACCCTTAACCATTCTTGGCTTTTGACTCCCCAAGATTGGAATCCGTACTAAACGCTGACGTTCAGCACGCCGTTAAACCTCACACAAAACAACAACGCTTAGCCCAGTCGGCAAGACGAGCCCACTCATGCCGCCACATCTTCCTCCGACAGCACGAATACTCTAGGCTTAAAGCCCAAGTCTCGCGCAGCTTCAGCATGATCAAACACCAAATCACGGTTCATACGCTCGGCCATCGCAGTCGACCACTGCCGATAGCGCCGCAAGCGGCGCAACATAGCCACCGCCAGGCGGAAAGTCCAAAGCGGGACAGTCAGCAAGCGCGGACGTCGGCAGAGGGCGGAAAAAACACGAGCGACCATGTTGCGATAAGTCAGCGTCTCGCCACCGGAAATGTTATACGCCCTGTTCGCCGCGCAAGGCGCCCGCAAAGCGGCCAGACATGCGCCAGCTACATCCGCTACGTGAATAGGCTGGCGCAAGCCGCTTGCCTCGCCAAACAAGGGAAAGAAGCCAAACCGCCGGATAAAGCGCGCAATCTCGGCGATATTTTTGTCCCGCCCCAAACCATAAATCAACGTAGGACGCAGAATCACCCATTCCACCCCGCGGCTTTCCGCCCACTCCCGCACCCGAGCTTCCGCATCAGCAAGCCGAAGTGCTATGGCCTGTTCCTCCGGGTCGGAGGAGTCATCCTTGGTGAACCGACTGGTGGAAGACACGACCACCACACGCCTCGCGCCCTGCGCATCAAGCAAGGCAAAATAATCCGGCAACACCCAAATAGGGGCGACGCAAACCCAAAACGAAATGCTCTTCTCACCCGCACGCGGGAGGTCCGGCGACGGGGTTGTTGCCGTTTGATGCCCGGAGCGAATGACTAATGACTCCATCAGAGGAGCCGGTGAAGAGGGAGCAAGCCGCCGCCACGCTACCCTATCACCGCTCTGCCCGACCGCCGACCGCGAGAACGCCGTCACCTGCCACCCTGCCTCAATCAGCATCGGCAGTAGACATGCTCCCACCGAACTGGTCGCGCCAAGAACACCTACAAGATTTAGCGATAATCCATCACCTTCTGGGAGAGAGGTCATGGGAATCGCATTATCAACCATGTCCAAAGCCCAACGCCTGTCCGGCACGTTTGGCTGAGTAGTAAGTAGCCACGAGGCCAAACCGCAGCCACACGCCGACCACAACCAACCCCATCAGCGCACCCGGATACTGATTTCGAAAGAATTTCTTGTAAAACCGTATCATCCCCTTATGCTTGTGCCACTCGACAAACACCGGCCGACTTCTTCCGCAAACGCCTAATGCGTGGGTAATTTGCGCCGATGGAACGAACAGAATTTTCCACCCTTGTTGTCCGAAGCGCATGCACCAATCCAGGTCTTCGCAATGTAAAAAGTAACCTTCATCCCATTCTCCGACATCCTGCATTGCCTCACGCCTGACCATCATGCAAGCGCCGGAAATTGCCTCCACCTCAATGGCGTGATCCGGCAACGGTTGTTTATGCAAGTGAAAATCAAAGAACAGGCGCGGCCAGCGATCCGAAAAACTTGCCAGCCAAAATGCACGCACAAAAGAACGCCAAGGCGTGGGTATAGCCCGACGGCCGCCTGCCTGCTCGGTTCCGTCCGAATTAGCGAGCAAGCCGCCGACCATACCCACGCGCTCACCCTCACGTAGAGCTTCCAACAACGTGACCAACGTACCCGGTTTGAAGCAACAGTCCGGATTAAGGAACAGCAGGAATGGAGCAGAAGCAACGCGTCCTCCACTATTACAAGCCGCAGCAAAACCAACGTTGGTTGGGTTTTCAATTATCTGCACGCATGGTAGGCCTCGCAAAGCATCCAAACTGCCATCCTTCGATGCATTATCAACTACGATAATTTCGATCTCCAGTGGACAACTCAGTAACGAATCAACACAGCTCCGCAATAACGCCCCTGCGTTATAATTGACGATAATTGTTGAGATCACTGCACTCATATTTCTTTTCTGCCCTGCTTTGTTACAACCATTCGCTTATCTAACTGTCGCCAAATCTCACCAATTGAAGCGACTTGAGTTTTTTGAATTTGCTGACGCTTACGCCACATTTTAGGTAAACCCATCAAAGCATCGCGCTTGGCTCGCCAAATTACACTACCTCGTCCCCACCTCAACGCGAACCAGACGATGCTCGCCAGATTCAACGACATATGCAGTGGCAGGAATAGCCAGAACAGCAACCCCGGCATATCCTTGACATAGGTCCACACTAAATTACGGTGTCCATAATACATAGAAAAGTCACTATTCTGCCCCCCAGTCGTGCCTGAACCGACATGATGCGCAACGGACTGAGGCACATGAAGACAACGATATCCCATCAGTCGCAAACGGAAACCGAGATCCACGTCTTCCACATAACAGAAGTAGTCCTCGTCGAACCCTCCGATTTTGCGTAAGGCACTACGACGATAAAGCGCGGCAGCAGCACAGGGTGAGAACACTTCCCGTTCATTCTCCGCAGAAATCGGCACAGGTGAACCATGCCCCATGCGCCACGCTAGACCACTCACATGATATGCATCACCTGCGCCATCCAGTACTGAGGAATCGCCTGCGCTAACCAGCTTGCTCCCGAACACATCGAATCCCGGGTTACGTTCTACGGATTCAAGCAATTGTTCCAGCCAGCAAGTTTCGGCAAACGCATCTGGATTGATGAGTGCGATCCATTCCGACTCTTCAGAAGCTGCCTCGATAGCCAGATTATTGCCTTGCGCAAACCCCGTATTCCGATCGAGAGCTATCAATCGCACTGAAGAGAACTGCCGCACAATCTCGACCGAACTATCGGAGCTCGCGTTATCAATCAAAATGATTTCGTGCGGCTTGACCGTCTGAGCCATCAATGCAGACAGGCATTGCTCAAGAAATTGTTCGCCATTCCAATTGACGATGATGACTGAGACCTTATTAGACATGTTGCACTTCTTACCGTATTGAGATTTATCGATTATTAGATGGGCCTCAGGTTAGCCAGCTTTGAAGGAACACCCCAAAAAGCCATTGGCTCATAGTCTGGATAAGGGTAATAACCTCTATTTAGGTTTATGTCGCTTGATTTTGTATGGCACCGTTGTTTAACGAGATCAAAAACTGAAATTGGTTTTCCACTACAGCAATTTATTACGCCTTCTAGCTGAGGGCTTTCAAGCGCCAAAACAAAGTTTTCCGCCACCTCTTGAATTGATAGATAATCACGCAATTGATCACCCGCTGACATATTGAAAATAGCCTGCCCCTCATCAATCGCCCGATCCAACTGAGCCAGAAGACTATTTCTATTTTGTCCTTCGCCGTACATATAAAAAAGACGCATCCACTGCAATGTGAATGGACTTTCTTTCTGCAGCAATTGAAGCGCCTTACGTAAAGTATCCTTGGCAAAACCATATGGCGTAGTAGGGTTGGTTTCCATCTCTTCGGTCAATGGGCCATATTGCATACCATACTCAAGGCATGTACCTGCGACTAATAAGTGAGGCACCCCCGACTTCACAGCAGCTTCCAAAAAAGCTAGGTCTGCTGGCAAGTTTTTGCTAATGTGAAAAAAATCGCGATAGTTCGGGAGACCCGTCCATGCGAGATGCACAATTGCGTTGGGCAGACACTCAGACTGAAACAAGGGCTTAAAATCGACGTGTAAATCGCACTGAATGAACTCGACACGATCAAACCATGGCATTTCTTGAGCCCGCTTGATATCGCGAGCAATTGCAACAACAGAATGTCCTTGCGTAAGCAACTCGTTGACTACATGCCTCCCGACAAACCCCGTGGCTCCCGTAACCATCACCTTCATTCAAGAACCTTCAGTTCAGGCACAGCTATGACAAATTTTCCACCCCATGAAAGCACTATTTGTTGCTGCTGGATAACCTCGTCAGCGATATTCCATGGCAGGATAACCACCCAGTCAGGCTTGCGCTTAGCAAGTTCTGTAGGTGCCAGAATTGGGATATGGCTTCCGGGCATAAACTTGCCCTGTTTTGAAGGAGCGGCATCACAAATAAAATCGATCAAATCATGCTTGATGCCCGCATAATTCATCAGAGTATTTCCCTTAGCGGCAGCACCATAAGCTGCAACAGACTTACCCGCACGTTTTTGCTCGATTAGAAAGGCAAGAAAGTCATTTTTGACTTTATCCGCTTTTTGTTGAAAACCTTGGTACACGCTGAGATCATGCAAGCCAAATGCTTTTTCTCTTTCGATCATAACCGACACAACAGGCTCTGTGGCTCTTGGATCACTGTCATAGCACCCATAGATACGAAGGCTGCCGCCATGAGTAGGCAGCTCTTCTATGTCAAAAATCCGCAATCCTGCTTGAGCAAAAATACTGACAACCGAAGTCAACGAAAGATAAGAAAAATGCTCGTGATAAACAGTGTCAAACTGGTTTTGCTCAATTAGGCGCATCAAATGAGGAAATTCCAGATTAATGGTACCCCCTTCCTTCAACGCGATACGAAGACCTTGCGTAAAATCATTAATGTCTGGGACATGTGCGTAGACGTTGTTGCCACAAATCAGATCAGCACGTTTTCCACCTTCAGCTAAGGCAGTGGCCGTTGCTGCGCCAAAGAATTCTCGCAAAACCGGCACACCAATTTTTTCAGCCGCATCTGCGGTACTGTCTGTTGGTTCCACACCAAGACAGGGAATACCCGCAGCGAGGAAGTTTTTAAGCAGATAACCGTCATTGGAAGCCACCTCAATAACAAAACTTTCCTTCGTTAATCGTAAGCGCTTAGTAATCCCGTCGGTATAACGAGCCGCATGCTGTAACCAACCCTGCGAGGTGGATGAAAAGTAGGCGTAATCGCCGGAAAACAGTTCATCCGCTTCGGTATAATCCTCGGTTTGCACTAACCAACATTGACCGCATACATATAACTTTAGAGGAAACGTTGTCTCAGGTGCTCGCAAAGCCTCTTTGGAAAGGTAAGCATTAGAAGGGGGGGCATAGCCGAGATCAAGAAAAACATGTTCCAACTCAGTATGGCAGTGACGACATTTCATAAAACTATTCCTTTGTAATCTTCTTTTAAATGTGGGTGACTTAGGTCTCGTGCAGAGAGATCGGTTGGCGCTAGCGGCCAATTTACGCCAATACTTGGATCGTTATATCGGATCGCACCTTCTGCATCTGGCGTATAAAATGCCGTATGCAGGTATAGTAATTCACTGTCCTCTTCCAACACCTGAAAGCCGTGTGCACAACCCTCAGGTATCACAAAAGCAAGGTGGCTTTCCGGTGTTAGTTCAATGGCGGACCATTTTAAGAAAGTCGGAGAACCTTGACGCAGATCAACCGCCACGTCAAAAACACGACCTTTGAGGCAGCGGACTATCTTCATTTCCGCATGCGGCGGATTTTGAAAATGTAGCCCTCTTACTGCGCCAACGCTGTGAGTCATCGAGTGATTAATCTGAACAATCGCCCTCTGACCAATAACTGTCTGTAATTCCCGCGAACAAAACAGCCTGGAGAATGCCCCTCGATTATCCTGAAAAGCTGTGTTTTCTATAACCCTTACACCGTGAATACTGGTCTCAACTAAATTCATGAGGTCATATCTCCCGCCCAAGACAGCCCACGCTTCTTGGCGAGTTTGATATAGTTCTGCAGTTGGTCAAAACTAACAACATCGCGCCGATCCAACCAGGCCCGATACCATTCAGCCGTCGCTATGACGCCCTCATCGAATGTCCACACCGGCCGCCAAGAGAGCTTTTCCCGTGCTTTGCCACAGTCCAAGTGCAGTAACTGGGCTTCGTGTGGTTGGGTTGTATCACTACAGTACCAATCCACACTCGGCCACTCTACCTTCAATGCGGACAGAACCTGATTGACTTGGCGATTCCCTTCTCTATCCGGGCCAAAATTCCAAGCATCGGCACAGGATTTATTTTTTTCTAACAGTTGCTGACCAAGGCTAAGGTAGCCGGAAAGACATTCCAACACATGTTGCCAAGGTCGGGTCGCATTGGGTGATCGTATTTCCAGGGACTTTCCGGCCTCTACAGAACGAACCAAATCAGGAATCAGCCGATCCTCAGACCAGTCTCCGCCACCAATTACATTGCCGGCGCGCACAGTTGCCAACAGCGGACTGGAAGGCGTGTTAAAAAAAGAACGGCGATAACTGGCTGCGACCAGCTCACTCCCCCCCTTGGAGGCACTGTAAGGATCATGTCCGCCAAGGGGTTCATTCTCTCGATACCCCCAAACCCATTCCTTATTCTCATAACACTTGTCAGTAGTGACCACAACAATCGCCGCTAAATTTTCTACCTGTCGACAGGCATCTAGCACATTCGCTGTGCCCATCACATTCGTAGCCCAAGTTTCCAGAGGCTGTTGGTAGGACCGGCGGACCAAAGGCTGCGCTGCCAAATGAAAGACTATCTCTGGCTTAACTTCCACAATTTTCTGCCGGAGCAAATTTTCATCACGGATGTCGATGTAAAAAGACTCAACGTCGAGTCCCAGCAGGCTCCAATGATTAGGCGATGTTTCAGGAGGCAACGAGATACCCGTCACTTTTGCACCCATCATTTTTAACCAAAGCACTAACCAACTTCCCTTAAAGCCGGTATGCCCGGTCACCAAGACCCTTCGATTTTTATAGACGTTACCGAACATCATTACCAACTCTTCCATGGAGCTTTGCCCGACAACCACAGCTCTTCGAGATGATTTTTCTCCCGTAGCGTGTCCATCGCTTGCCAGAAGCCCTCATGTCGATAAGCTGAAAGTTGTCCATTGGCGGCCAACTTTTGTAAAGGCTGTTGCTCCCAAACCGTGTCATCGTCATCAATGTACTCAAGAACACTGGGTTCCAGGACAAAAAAACCACCATTAATCCACGCACCATCTCCATCCGGTTTTTCCTGAAAGTGATGCACTGCACCATTTTCAATGTGCAGCGCGCCGTAGCGTCCAGGGGGTTGAATCGCGGTGACAGTAGCTTGTCGGCCTGACGCTTTGTGGCTTGCAATCAAGTCTGAAATATCGATATCGGAAACGCCGTCACCATAGGTAAAGCAAAACGTTTCGTCATCAATATACGAAGCAACACGCTTGAGGCGACCGCCGGTCATCGTGTTTTCGCCAGTGTCCACTAACGTTACTTTCCATGGCTCCGCAAACTTTTGATGAATCTCCATTTGATTTTCGCGCATACAAAACGTCACATCTGACATATGCAAAAAATAGTTCGAGAAATACTCTTTAATCACATAGCCTTTGTATCCAAGGCAAATAACAAAATCGTTAATCCCATGGTGAGAGTACATTTTCATGAGGTGCCAGAGAATCGGCTTTCCGCCGACCTCAATCATGGGTTTTGGCCTTAAGTGAGACTCTTCACTAATACGGGTGCCTAAGCCACCGGCTAAAATTATTGCCTTCATATAACTCCACTAATTTTATGAACCTGAAGTTTCCCAGTTTTTGAGTCCGCAGCCTATAAAGGAAAACGTATTAAATTGGGGTTTGCCATAAACCAAGCAAACCCTACGTTAAATACCTACCCCGCATAGGTGGCGGGATTAGAAGTTTTAACAACTGGGAAACTTCAGTTATGAACAACTTATTGTCTTTAATTTTATGCGCCTAAATATCCTAGCCTATTCAGTCTGTAACCAGTTATCACCCCTTATATATTTTCTCCACGTTCTATTAACGAATTCCCTTTTAGCGGGCCAGGAAAGCGCGAAAAAATTTCGTGTCTGATTATCGGCGATCAGTAAGTTCTTCTGCGTGCCTTGGCGAAAAATATCGCTCGCAGCCCAAAACCTTGGCGAATATCCTCGCCCATTGCGCCCCACGAGGAGAACTTCTTTACCTTTAGCTATAACTTGCCGTGTTAGGCTTTTTGGACCGCTTTCAAAATGAAACGCATCGATTTTATCGGCTATTTTAATGTCTTTTGTAATGCTTAAAAATAGCGCTCTATCCATCATAAAACCTGTTGAACGGATATGAATATTTGGGAAAATAGGAAATGCTCCATGCCATTCGTTTAGACTCTCGTAGGAGGCGGTGGCTCCCACCAATCCCACATTAGGCAGAGCTAGATTTACCGAAAACTTGCGAAGCCAGTCCGGCGCGAGTATTTCACTTGCAGTATTGAATACACAGATCAAATCTTTCTCGACCATATTCGCCCATTCTATGTAGGCGCCAATATCGAGATTCTCATCACCTAAGAACACTGGTTTGTGGGGGACGCTACTGAAGAGGGCTTTAGCCTTTTCTAAATCGGTGTTATTCACGAATCCTTTAAATATCACGTATAGCGAATGTTCGACTCCCGAGGGATTGCACCTGTATGAATTAAGGAATCGCTCGAACGATAAAAACCAATTCCTGTCCGCCCCTCGGGCAAGATAGGCGACTGCAATTGTTTGATTTGAGCTGAACAAGGAAGTCTCCATTCTGTTTTTTTATATTTTACGTAGATTGACATACGGTACGAACGTTGGTGACGCTACCGTAAGAAACTGCTCGTTGTAGTACGGATCCGAGACAATCTGAGATGCCCACCGACTGTGATACCACGCAACCTCACTCATGTCAGCTGAGGCAACACGCGACTGTGATTCCATATGCGTCAGCTCAACCTTAGGCGCATATACGATCCAAAGTCCCTTCGCCTGCACTTTAAGGCAATAATCTGCGTCATTATAACTCACCGCAAGCTCTTCGCTATATCCTCCGACCTCACGATAAACATTCGATAAAGTCATCATTACTGCCCCTGTTACTGCCATGAAATTACGTACACCACAGGTGCTGAAGTAATAGCCCGCCTCATCCCTTGGATAGAAACGTCTTACATGATCAGGATTTCCGTAGTTATGAACGACTCCTACATGCTGCGTTAATCCGTTTGGATATAAAAGCTTCGCACCAACGACCCCAACATGAGGCTTCTCGAAATGCTCAACCATTCGCTCTATCCAATTAGGCGAGAGAATTTCAATATCGTCATTCATTAGCAGCAGGAGTTCGCCATTGGCGATTGATGCGCCGAGATTCAATTTCTTAGAAATATTAAATACCGGTTCGGTGTAGGTAATTCGCTTGCAACTTTGGTCAGTAAGTACTCGTTGTTGATCTTCAGACAGATCGCCATTATCGACCACGATGATCTCGATATTTTTGTAGGTAGACTGGTTTCTGATCTGGTCAATGATATTTATAATAAGGTCAATCTTACGTCCTTCTACAGCCACCGTCTTACCGGCCGTTGGAATAATTATTGATACGAGTGGCTTGCAATTTAGATCCAGTTGGATGTCATAACATCCACGATGCAACTCGTGCTCGCTAACAGTGCCATGACGCCCTGTACGATCGAGCCGCCCTTGGAGAGCAGTAATATTTTGTGCGGAAGTCATATCCATTGCTTCATCATCAGCTTGTCGTTCCGCTTCATGCCCAAGGATTTTCGCTACATGCCAAATGTTCGTCGTGTTTTCCGTAATTCGAAGAGCTAGGTCATACAGGTTAGCGTTGTCGAAACGACCTCGTGCAACTGTGGTTCGAAAGCACGTCGGAAAGCTGATGTAATTAAAGGTCTCTAGGTAATCTGGGCTCCAATCTGGCTTGTAAAAAGGAGTGCATTGTTCTCCATAAGCATTCAAACAATCTTCATCCCCATAGATCAAATCGATATCTGGATATTGATTGATTGCATTGGCGAATTCATAAAGTGCGTTGCTGGAGAGGCTTTGGCCGCTTTCGATGAAAACAATGAAATCCCCCAAAACGTCTGCGAGGGAGATGTCCCAAAGCGGTTTTGCGTCTTGTTCCAGGTCTGGCGGCAGCTTGGTGTCAACACCTCCGAGAACACGCAGTTCATAATGTGGATATATTTGCCTACATATCGACTGTAATGAATTTTCCCAGCCAACCAAGCCTTGCCGCGTATCGACAACAACCGTAAATAACGGCTTGTGCAGCATCACATCGATATGCCGTGTGATATCGGAAAGTTCCGCTTTCAATTGATTCTGTTCAATGCGAGTCCACGCTTTGTAAGAGACTCCCTCCCTTAATTCCTCAGGCATAATCTGAGGCAAGCGTAGTAATAGTAAACTACGAACAGGAATCCATGTTCCATCTGAATCTTTTACGTCAATCCACATCCGGTGTAGGCCCATTGAAAGCGACGGCATAGCAACAAAACCCACATGAGATGGAAGATCACATATGGAGGCAAAAGCCTGTTGTACGTCATCTCTTATTGTCGCATGAAGTTGATGTACAACTTTCCCGATCCGGACTCTAACACTCGCAGCAGCGTTAGCATGAAGGTCGACACTCCATCCAGAAACGACAAAAGGGTCATCGACTATCTTGAAAAGTCTATTGGGTTTGTCGAGATGAAGGCGAATATGGCTAAGTGTAATTTTTTTCCAGGCTCCAGTTTCACCATGAAGGAAACTGGAACAAAGCTCTTTAAGTCTTCTGTTAGAAAACCTCCATTGCTTGACCTTCCGCCCAACGAATCGGAGAGGCTTGGTGAGCCACCAACTTGTAGAGTCTTGATAGGCCTTTACAATCTGATCGAGGCTGGCAATCTGCTCTTCCCGCTCACTCATGCTCTGGTTGAGGCTGGCAATCTGCTCTTCCCGCTCACTCATGCTCTGGTTGAGGCTGGCAATCTGCTCTTCCCGCTCACTCATGCTCTGGTTGAGGCTGGCAATCTGCTCTTCCCGCTCACTCATGCTCTGGTTGAGGCTGGCAATCTGCTCTTCCCGCTCACTCATGCTCTGGTTGAGGCTGGCAACCTGCTGCTGCGCATTGGCGAGCGACAGCTCCGTATTTTGAATCGCCTCGTCGGGTGGGGTGGTGCGTGCGGTCCACGGATTGTTTGACTGGTCATACATAGTCGAATCTAATTGATACGATTCCCCATGCAGTTTCTGATGCCCCGAAACCACCAATTCGATCGAACCTGCGATAACACGGCGACCCAGGCCATTATCAGCGACTGGGGCTTTGCGAACAACGCACATGGAATTAATAAACTCCACTGAATGCACCTGAGACAGCGTCTCTTCATCAACCTCACAGCCGTATTTTGCAAAACTGCCCCGCAGTATATCAGCTCTCTCTCTGGGTACGCCCCAGTGCTCGTGATTAATGACATCGGCAAGGTGCTTGAAGAAGGAGATTGATGAGTAGGGATCGAACAGTCCACCTTCTAATTGCTTCCAGTAGCTGCAATGCATATCCTCGGCGATAAAGACACCGCCTTCCACTATATGAGGAAAATACAGCGCAAACGACTTGATTATATCGCTCGACAGATGGGATCCATCATCAACAATTATATCGAACTGTGGCGAGCGTTGGAACACCTGCTTACGGACATCGGGAGCATTGGCATCACCGATGATAACACTAATGCGCGGGTCATCGTAATTGAGTCTAGCGCAATCCGGATTGATGTCGCAACCAATCAAAGCTGATGCATTGCAGAAGTACTTTGACCATATATCAAGCGAACCCCCATTCTGTACGCCAATCTCAAGCAAGCGTATTGGCTCGTCGCGGTAGCTAGAAAACAATCGGTCGTATTCAGCCAGATACAAGGACCATTTGTCTGATACCTTGCCTGTGTGTTCAGCGTATAGTTGATTAAGTGTATTTCTACTCATTAATCACCTCTAATTTCACTCTCTCGAACGGAATACCTACCAGTCCGTATCGAATTTTGCTAGAAGATACATTGATGATTAACGCGTCGTGCAGCCAGTGATGCTGTACATGGTCGTAAAGATCACCATCGGCGACAGACGCCATTACTGCATATTGCCCATTGGGGAGCATGGGCAACCTGAATTCGAAGATGCCCTCGAATATCATGCCCGCCCCAATTGGGGTTGGGGCGAGATTGGTAAAGGGCAGCGTATTTTCTCCGAACAAATCCTGGCCCAGACGGTCGCGCACTAAAAATCCAAGAATCGGGTTTTGCAACGGTTCATGGGCTTTGGCGCGCACAGTCATGCGCACACGCTCGCCGCCTTCAAATACGCCTTCTTGCCCGGGTGACAGCCGCATAAGAGAAACGGAAACAATATCGGCGTGGCCAGTTTTCCAGCCTTTGGCAGCATCGATATTGTCCCGTACTGAGGCAACAGCGCCATAGTCGATTACTTGCGGATTCTCCTTGTCGAGAACTGTTTCCTCGGTAAGTTCTTCATCGCCGATACCAATAGGCACTATCGAAGTCAGCTTTGACTCCTCGCCGCAAATCTCCTGCAAGGTGTACTGCAAATACGCTTCCGAGACGCTTTTTGCCGTGCCTAGCTGCTCGATATTGCCATTTTTGAGCCAGATACCGGATTTGCAGAGGTTTTGCACCGATGCAGTGTCATGACTGACAAAAAGCAGAGAGCCATACTCCTGAAAGCGGCGTATGAAGCGCATGCACTTCTGCGTAAACACCGCATCGCCGACTGATAGCGCTTCATCGACCACCAAAATATCAGCATCAACATGTGCAATGACAGCAAATGCCAAGCGCACCATCATCCCGCTTGAATAGGTTTTAACCGGCTGCTCGATGAACTGCCCAATATCTGCAAAGGCAGCAATGTCATTAAAGCGCGCGTCGATTTCTTGGTTACTCAACCCCAACACAGAGGCATTCATATAGACGTTTTCGCGTCCGGTGAATTCGGGATTAAAACCGGAGCCAAGCTCCAGCAGTGCTGCGATGCGACCATTGGTTTGAATGCTGCCACTGGTGGGAGTGAGTGTGCCGCATATCATTTGCAGCAGGGTAGATTTGCCGCTGCCATTACGCCCAATGATGCCTACGGTTTCGCCTTTTTTCACTTCAAAGGAAACGTCTTTGAGTGCCCAGAACTCGCGGAAATATTGTTTTCCGGCCCTGCCCATCAGGCGCCGCAGCCGGGGTAAGATAAATTGCTTGAGCCGGTCGTGCGGGACGTCGTAGATCTCGTAACGTTTGCTGAGATTTGTAACACATATGGCAATATCGGAACGCTCTAGTTTAGTGGTCAGTGGGGCGTTGGGAGTGAGTTTAAAGGACATCAGCAAACCCCTTTCTGGTTTTTTGAAACCAGGCGTAACCTAGCCAGGCGATGAATGTTGCAGTAAAAGTGTAGATTCCCAGCCCGATCCAGTTCGGCAAATGCCCCCAGATTAGCACTTCACGCGCCTGCTCAATGATGAAGGTAAGCGGATTGGCCATGAAGATCGAACGAAATCTTTCGGGTACTGCTGTCACCGGGAAAAAGACAGGGGAAAGGAACATCAAAACGGTTAAAATGATGCCGATGGTTTGCCCGACGTCACGCAGAAATACACCTAGGGATGATAGCAGCCAAGCCAAACCCAGAGTGAGAATGACGAGAGGTAACAACACGAGCGGGATGAAAATTGCTGTTAAGTGCAAGTAACCGTTGAAAAGTGCAAAGGCGGCCAGCAGCACACCAAGGCTGATGAGGCTGTGAAATAATGCAGCGCCCATGGCAATGACTGGCAGTATTTCAAGCGGGAATACCACTTTTTTGACGTAATTGACATTAGAAAGAATCAATCCGGGCGCGCGGCTAAGTACCTCGGTAAACAGACTAAGAACGATCATACCGGCAAACAGCACTACGGCGAATTGCGTTTTGCTATCATCACCACCAATCCCACCCCAGCGAGACTTGAAGATCTCGGAGAATACAAAGGTGTACACCACCAGCATAAACACGGGATTGAGGAATGACCAGGCCAGTCCCATGACCGAACCTTGGTAGCGACCCACGACTTCCCGCCTAGTCATTTGCACAATGAGTTGGCGATTGTGCCAGAGGCTTTTTCCTAGAGCCACGAGAGATGTGGGCTGGGCTGCGTGGGGATTGATTGTTGTTGTGGGGTAGGTCATGCTAAGAATTCCTCTTCTGAAAATGGTTTGGCTTGTAGGTCTTTCGCAGACAAAACAGGTTCACCTTGAATTGGCCATTGGATGCCGATAGCAGGGTCATTCCAGGCAATACTGCGCTCGAATTCGGGCGCCCAGTAGTTGGTGGTTTTATAGAGAAACTCTGCAGTATCCGAAATAACCACGAAACCATGCGCGAAACCTTCAGGAATCCACAACATGCGCTTGTTTTCGGCGGAGAGTTCCAGCGCGACGTGCTGACCAAAAGTAGGAGAACTCCGTCGGATATCCACTGCCACGTCAAAAACCGCGCCCTGCACCACACGCACCAGTTTGCCTTGGGGTTGCTGAATTTGATAATGCAGACCGCGCAGCACGTTTTTCATCGAGCGAGAGTGATTGTCTTGCACGAAATCTACGTCACGCTTAGTGAGCTCGGCGAATTGCCGACGGTTAAAACTTTCAAAAAAAAAGCCGCGCTCGTCGCCGAACACTTTGGGTTCGATGATAAGGATGTCCGGTATAGTGGTGGGGATAACTTTCACAGATGCCCCTCTTCTTTCAACAGACGTTGCAAGTATTGCCCGTAGTCGTTTTTAGCGAGTGGAAGCGCCAGCTTCTCCAGTCGCTCGGCATTGATGAAACCTTTGCGGTAGGCAATTTCTTCCGGGCAAGCCACTTTCAAGCCTTGTCGGTGTTCGATGGTCTCGATGAAATTGCTGGCCTCAATCAGACTCTCGTGAGTGCCGGTATCGAGCCAAGCGTAACCTCGCCCCATGATTTCCACATTGAGTTGGCTGCGCTCAAGGTAAATGCGGTTAAGGTCGGTAATTTCTAGCTCGCCCCGAGCAGATGGTTTAAGGTTGGCGGCCATATCGACTACCTGATTATCGTAAAAATACAGACCAGTGACGGCATAGTTGCTCTTGGGTCTTGCTGGCTTTTCTTCCAGGCTGGTGGCGAGGCCTTGCGCATCAAAGGCCACCACACCGTAACGCTCAGGGTCTTGCACATGGTAGGCGAAGACGGTTGCGCCTTGATTGCGCGTCATGGCTTGTTCAAGCTGGATGGGCAGATCATGGCCATAGAAGATGTTGTCGCCCAACACTAAAGCACTTGGGGCATTGCCAATGAAGTCTTTGCCGATGATAAAGGCTTGGGCAAGGCCATCCGGACTGGGTTGCACGGCGTATTGTAGGTTAAGGCCCCACTCGCTGCCGTCGCCAAGCAATTGCTCAAAGCGCGGTAAATCTTGCGGGGTGGAGATGATCAGGATGTCTCGAATACCCGCCAGCATCAGGGTGCTGAGTGGGTAGTAAATCATCGGCTTATCGTAAATCGGTAGCAGTTGTTTGGAAACCACTTTGGTCACCGGGTAGAGCCGGGTGCCGGAGCCACCTGCGAGAATGATACCTTTGCGTTGTGTCATAATTACTTCTCAAGAATTTCGGTAAGCATGCGGGTGATACCGAATTGCCAATGGGGCAGATTTAGGTCGAAAGTGTTTTGCAGTTTGCAAGTATCCATCCGCGAGTTTTTGGGGCGCGGAGCCGGCAAAGGGAATGCGCTGGTAGGCACAGGCTGGATTGACTCAGGCGCAACCTTGATTTCAATTCCGGCTTGGCGAGCAAAATCAATTACAAAACTGGCGTAGTGGTACCAGGAAGTTTGACCACTGGCTACGAGATGATACAGACCGCTTACTTCGGGCCGCTGCAAAGCCATACGAATGGAGTGAGCGGTTACATCCGCCAGCAGATCTGCACCGGTGGGTGCGCCGATCTGGTCGTTGATGACGGTAAGCTGGTCTCGCTCTCCCGCCAGCCTCAGCATGGTTTTGGCAAAATTGCCGCCGCACGCGGCATAAACCCAGCTGGTACGGAAAATAAGGTGGTGGCAGTCTGTAGCACGTATAGCTTCTTCACCTTCCAGTTTGGTTTTGCCGTAGACACTCAGCGGACCAGTGGGGTCGGTTTCTAGCCATGGTTTGTCGCCACTGCCGTCAAACACGTAGTCGGTGGAGTAATGAATGAGCCACGCCCCGCTCCGCTTGGCTTCTTGGGCTAAAAGTCCGGGAGCCAGGGTGTTGATGGTACGGGTCAGATCGGGTTCGCTCTCGGCTTTGTCGACGGCAGTGTATGCAGCGGCATTGACGATGATATCCGGGGCGACGGTGCGAACAGTTTGGGCGATACCTTCCAGATTGGTGAAGTCGCCACACAAGTCCTGGCTGTCAGTACCCAGCGTCACTAACTCACCCAAAGGCGCTAGACTGCGTTGCAACTCCCAGCCGACTTGACCGCCCTTTCCGAACAGGAGGATCTTCATGTCAAGCCGCCCCTGTTCGACGCCACTCTGTCAGCCTCTCCGCGCAAATCCTCTCTTAGCGCATTCGTCATGCGGCGCGTCCTGAATAATTTTTTTCAACCCATTCGCGGTAGGCGCCTGATTGGACGTTGGCTACCCAACTCTGGTTTTCCAAATACCACTGGACGGTTTTGCGAATGCCGGTGTCGAAAGTTTCAGCAGGCTTCCAGCCGAGCTCACGCTCTATCTTGCTCGCATCAATGGCGTAGCGGCGATCATGGCCGGGGCGATCAGTAACGTAGGTAATTTGTTCGCGATAGCTTTTACTGTCCTCTCGGGTGCGGAGTTCGTCAAGCAGCGCGCAAACAGTGTGGACGATGTCGATGTTGGGTTTTTCGTTCCAGCCGCCGATGTTGTAGACCTCGCCGACTTTGCCTGCTTCCAGTACCCGGCGAATGGCGCTGCAATGGTCTTTGACATAGAGCCAGTCACGGATTTGCTGTCCATCGCCATATACCGGCAGTAGTTTGCCCGCAAGCGCATTGACGATCATCAGCGGGATGAGTTTTTCCGGGAAGTGATAAGGGCCGTAGTTGTTGGAACAGTTAGTGGTGAGCACAGGCAAACCATAGGTATGGTGGTAAGCTCGCACCAAGTGGTCGCTGGCGGCCTTGCTCGCCGAGTAAGGACTGTTAGGCTCATAGCGGTAGGTTTCGGTAAAGGCCGGTTCGTCTTTAGCGAGAGAGCCGTATACTTCATCGGTGGAAACGTGCAAGAAGCGAAAGTTTTGCCTGGCTTCGTCTTGCAGGTTGCTCCAGTAGACGCGCACCGCTTCCAGCAGCCGGAAGGTGCCGACGATGTTGGTTTGAATGAAGTCTTCCGGGCCGTGAATAGAACGGTCCACATGGCTCTCTGCGGCGAAATTGATGATGGCACGGGGCTGATGCTGGGCGAGTAGACTGGCCACCAGGGAGGAATCACCGATGTCGCCTTGCGCGAAAAAATGCCGCTCATCGCCCGCCAATGAGGCAAGATTCTCACGATTACCTGCATAGGTGAGCACATCGAGATTAATGACTGCTTCGTCAGATTGCGCCAGCCAGTCCAATACAAAGTTCGCACCGATAAACCCGGCACCGCCCGTTACTAAAATCATTCAATATGCCTGAAAATACCTATTATCTCCGCAATAATTCTTGCCGAGGGCGCACTTGCGCTTATTATTAAACCCGCTAAGCTTGTCGGTGAAAGGCCAGCGTTGGCACACCTACTGCTTACGACAAGCATTTTAACCTACGGTGCGGGGAGGAGGAACAAATTTTTTATGGCGATTAAATATTAATGTTATTTTATTTTCGTCAAAGCGACGTAAATAAAGGTATGAAAAACGCAAAAACTCACTAATCTCAAATGGTCACTTAAAATTCTGTGTACGATTGAGGGTTAGCGAATCTGGCGAAGACTCATAATTTTGTATCTTGCTATGCGTCCGCCATGTATCGAAGCTACCCGCAATGATGTAGTCGAGGTAACCGGCACCGAACGCCGCCACAGACTCTCAGTCAATATCTGTCATTATGATGGTTTACCCACTAAATCCATACAGACCAGCAAGGACGTTAATCATAAATAGGCAGAGATCACTTGTTTTCTGTAGACGCGCTTCGCGGATTTACTTTTAAAGGGTAGTATTCTAAGAGCGCTTGCTTATCAGCAGATCTAAAAAACTTGTCGCATCTAATATTTTTAAAGGTGCCTCATCGACGCCAAGATAACGCCTCACCGCGCGCGCAATTGAAACCGGCGAATCCGGGTCGAAAGACTGTTCGGGTACTATCACATCACGCACATAATCAAGTTCAGCGGCCAAGACGGGTAAACCGGCCTGCCTTGCCTCAATCAACGGCAGTCCAAACGACTCAAATTGAGACGGATAGATCAATGCACGCGCCTGGGCATAAAGCTGTATAACTTGCTCGTGCGGAAGGCATCCAACATTTTCCAGCTTCAATCCATATTGCAGCTTCCGCTCCTCTATCCAAGCGAACAACTCTATCGATTGCTCCTCATCCAGTGTCAAACACAAAGAGGGGAATTGCCCTTGCTCGGCAAGTAAACACCACGCCTCAACTAACCGTCGATGATTTTTGTGAGCTTCACCAGAGGCCACGTAAATAAAATCGTAACGTTTATTATTTTCTCGATTCACGTTTCCCGGATCAACATCAGGCATATTTGCAAACGGCCTGATATGGACCGGTTGATTCACCACACACCCTGATGACAGCAATACTGTTTTCATGGAAAGCGTCTGCACTACAAACTCATCAGCATTAATGGCCTTCCCTGACAACCAAAGACGCTCCACACCAAGACGCACTCTGGTTTTCATCGGAAAGTTCCCCAGCGTAACCTTATCAACAAGATAGCGATTCTGGACAAATACCGTCACATGCCCCCGCAACTTGAATAATGGCGGAAGATTCCCGAAACAAAGCACGATGTCTTGCGCTTGCACATTCTGCGCAAGCCACCACTCCGCTTGCAGGCGTTGCATGATAGAGGGCCTTACCCGCTTAATCTCCACACCGTCAGGCATCCCTTCGGGTACTTCCATTCGGGTATCCAGCAACATTACCAGCCCTAAATTTTCAGGACACACCTCGAGCAATGCCCGCAGTAGCGACTGCCCACCGCCTTGATGGACATTGGTTGCATGGATAAACAGCCTCACCGGCATATCACCAGTCAATTTGATGCCGCTCCAGGTTTTTACGATACCTGCATACCCCATACGGACAAAACTGCGCAATCTCTTTTGCCCCCAAGCATGAAGGAATCATGCCTGCATGTACACAATCAAACGGTTTTTCCGCGACATAGCCCTGCATCATAATGCGCTCAAAACAGCGGTCGAACCGACCTCGGCTAAAACATCATATTTTGATTCGTAAGCCTCCTGCGAGCATGCCTCAGCGTCTTTCGATGGCGGCAATACAAATTGACTTGCTCGCTTGATCATCTCGACGCCCTCCAGATATAAATCCTTTTTAACTGTTTGAATAAAGCGCCATCCGCCCGAACTTGCAACAACCGAAACAACCAGAGCTGAAGCTTGGTGGCGACCTTAAACCCTTCCCCAAACTCCCGGTTCAATTTACTCCATCTTGAAACAATATTCGGGCAATCCGCTGCCGCTCTAAAATAGAGTCGTGTCGCATGGTCAAAAACTACATCTCTTGCTTCCCTATGACTTTGTTGTAATAGTCCTGTGAATGCCGCATCCACAGCATCCATATCAAGCTCGGATAATGATGATTCAGAAATTTTCAGGACTTCTTCAATCCAGCTTTGATTGAGTCGCATGGAATGGGACACGAATGCCCCGTATCTTCGACGAATATCCTGAGTCAGCTGTTGTTGACGATTCGCGGTCAGCGTAGAAATTTGTTCGGCATGTACCCTGTACGACAGCAAAACCTCCGGCACGTTCGCCATCTTCCATCCCGCTTCCGCAGCCCGCTCCCACAAATCGTAATCTTCTGCCTTTTCCCATCTTTTATCGTAACCCAATCGCTTTACCAACGAAGCCCGCATAATGACTGCCGGATGAGCAAATGGCGAGCAAAATAACATTGCCATTTTGATAGCGTCATCAGTTTGAGGCAGCCTGACTACGCGCTTGTCAGACGACCCGAAACGCTGCACCCAACTGCCCGAAATGTCTGCCCCCGTTCTCTCGAGCCATTCCAGTTGACGTTCAAAGCGATAAGGTAATGCAATATCATCTTGATCCATCCGCGCTATCCATGTGCCACGCGCAATATCTATTGCGTCATTCAGCGTTGTTGCCAATCCTCGGTTTTCACGCACAACCACGCGTACCCGTGGATCGCGTTTTTCATATTCTCTCAAAATGTGTTGCGAGTCATCGGTTGATCCATCGTCAATCATGATCAACTCAAAATTGGCAAAGGTCTGCGAGAGGACCGAGTCGATCGCTTCCGCCAAATATTGTTCGCCGTTATAAATGGGGAGCACAACTGAAATAAGTGGCTCGACCTCCGTCGCAGTCAGTGTTGGAGCTAGAATTGGAGTTTCAATCATATTGGTTGCCTCGCCAACCAGTCGCGGGTGGCAATCATTCCTTCATCAAATCCAACCAGAGGTTTCCAGCCGGTATCCATTTGTAACTTGGTAGAGTCCAGCACATTGGCTGTCACATCAAACGCGCGCTCCGGCAGGTTTTCTACCTGCACCTCGTAACCGAATTTATGTACCAAGGGTTTACATGCTTCAATCACCTCCAGATTGCTCAGGCCGATGCCTGAACCCAGATTATAAATTTCAGATAAATGCCCATGTAACAACGCACTTACGATTCCCGAGGCAAGATCACTGACATAAAGATAATCGCGAATGGTTCCGTGCTGCCCGAAAATCTTGATGGGTATTCCCCTCATCGCGGATGCCATAGCCGTAGCAATGAAGCCCTGTCCGACAAAGGGTCTTTGACCTACACCATATGCATTGGCGGGCCGTACACAAACAAACTTCAATCCATGTGTTGCAGCATATAGGTACGCATAATTCTCCAGAGTCAGCTTGGTTACTCCATAAGGAGAAATCGGCTTGGTTGGGTGAGTTTCGCGGATCGGCAACTCGTCCACTTCGCCATAAACCGTTCCGCCTGACGACACCAACACCAATTTCACTCCCCTGTCTGCCGCTTCAGAAAACAGCTGCACCGTAGACGGCAAGTTTTGCAGTAAATCCGCCAGCGGGTTCTCAAAAGAAGTGTTAGGCACCGTGGCATAAGCCAGATGAATCACTTCCTGGTGCGTATCCAGCAGTCGCTTGATTAAATCATGCTGCGCAAAATCTCCTGCCACATAATCGACACTTGCCGGCAACTCATTTCGAGGCGCGATACTTCTACCCAACACCGTCACCTGCCGCCCGGCAGCAATAAGTTGAGGTACCAGCTGCGCGCCGATATATCCCGCACCGCCGATTACAAGCGTGTTTGTTGATGAATTGGATTTCACTGTTTTATCCAGCCCTGCGGCAACAAGTCCCGCACATCTGCCTGCTTGGCAAACCAGCGACTGGGCGCAACCACGATTTTGTTAACATTCGGATTAAGCCACGCCCCCCACCAGCTAAATGAGCTATTAGCAATGATGTGATGCCGGCACATACTCATCAATCTCATATCGTTATAACTTTCCGCGCCTTGATTGTGATCTACATATTGGCAAGGGAAATCTATGCTCAGATTATTTTTTACCCAAGCGATGTCATCGGAAAAAACAAAAAAATGCGGTTGCTGAACCTGCTCGGCAATATGTCGAATCGCTACGCGGTAATAATCGAGCGAACACAGCCCATGCGTTGCGGTGGTTTCCGGAGTGTTGGCATAATCGCCGCGCCGCACATGCAAACTTACCGCGTTCACCGCGTTTATTTGTTTGGCTAATTCGATATTTTGGTTGTCCAAAGGCAACTTGAATGTAAAATCCGCGCGAATCTGCGCGGCTGCTTCTAAAAAGTATTGTTCACTCTGCCAGTAACCGGTGAGATAGCAATCGCGCGGTACGCTTTTTATTCCCTGCCAGTAGTGGAAGTGCGGCTCAACGACAAACCCTTCGCGACGAAATATCGCCATGTTTTGCCGCGATAAAAGTTGCCGGATACGGGGTGAAGATTGCCAACCCAAAATACCGCGCACATCGGCTTCGTTAGCAATTTCCGCCGTGCAATTGAAAATCCGCTGAAGCTCAAAGCCTTGATGAAGTCCGTAGTTTGCAAAACCCGAAATGTCCAAGCTCAAGGAAACACCTCGCTCCAGTGAAACGGCTCGCCCGGCCGCGTATTGGAACATCTGGTTGCCGAGACCGCCGATAAGATGGGTGATAACCATTTTCAATTCTTCCGTAATTGCACGTTAAGCAGCCGAAGCGTAGCAGGATTTTTCCACAGCAAAGCCGACACAACAATGCCTGCCGGAGCTGCTGCCAGCATCAACAGCCCAAGAGTCGCACCCAGCCCGGATACTTTAGGCATCCAGATAACAAGCGAGGCCATAGCCAACATCGCAGCCACTCCAACAAAACAACGCCCAACGTCGAGACAAAATCTTACTTGCCGATACATGCTGATCAGCATAATTATAAACATCGCAATCGCGCCTGCCATCAGCGCAGCGCCGGCCCAACTAATTTCCATTTGCCGTGCGCCCGCAAAATAAATCAAGGCTAATGCCGTCATTGACCCCGCCGCATACGGCAAAGCCAACGACTTTGTTTTGCGCCGGACATGCGCCGCATTGCTTAATAAGTTGCCCAATACGCGACACAACTCGATCCCCGTACCCAGCATGACGAAATCTAATGCCCCCCAGAATTGAGGTGCGACCAATAACTTAAGCAGGTAAGGCGCACTCAGAATGGTCAGCCCGGCAAGTACAAAGTAGACGGGAACCAAGGTGTTCAGCAAATCAGAAACCGCCAACCGGACTTCTGCGTGCTTTTCATGCGCACTGACTCGCCGGTAAAACAAAGGATAGAGAAATTGCATGGCCAGTGATTCAGCGAGCGACCAAATCTGCCCGGCCAGTTGTAAACCGACCGCCAAAAAACCCAGCTGCGACAGGCCCCAATAGCCTTCAATCACAAACCGATAGCCGCTGAGTTGCAGCCACATCAAGCCGGTCGCCAGTGCAAGCGGCATGCAATAGGTCAAAACGGTGTGCCTGTCCAACAAAGACAAGGCACTCCGAGAAGACTTCGATGGTATCGCATGTCGTCGCAAAACGTACTTTGCCCCCAACACGCCCGCCGCCATCCCTATTGCCTGCCCGGAAAACCAGGCGGTGGCGGATGGCGACCATCTCACCAACAGAATCGAGCTTATCAAACCTATGGCCACCGTGACGATGGACCACAAGACCGATGCCGCCCGGAAACCGAGCATGTTCAACATCGGTATTAACGTCGCATTCCATGTTCCCGCCGCCACCATCGCAAAGACTGCGGCCGCGGCCCAGAATAATTGTTCGGCGGAGTGCTGTTTACTGATATAGAACCCCACGGCACCGCCCAGCAAGGAAACCGCTAAAACATAATATCGGTACGATTTCAGCCGGGCCATTAGCGAACCCTCGTCCCACCAGGCATGAGTATGCAGGTTGATGTGCTGGCCAACAGGGTTAATAAGAAATAAGCCGCAAAACATTTGCACGGCAATTAACAGGGCAAGCTCGCCGTACTGCTCGGGCGTAAGGAATGTGGTGACCGCGCGCAGGGTTATCAATGCCATCAGAGCGGCGGCCAAACGCCCCCCGCCCACCAGCATCAAATCACGCTTGAGAGCCAAGGTCCTGCACTATCGTCGTAACAATAGTCTCCGCGAAAAATTCAGAACCGAACGGATACGCCGCATCGCTTTGTAAAAATGCGGCGATACGCTGCTGATAGCCGATAAATTCCTGCTCTGTCATGGCCTTGAGAAAGTTATACACTTCCTCGGTATCGCGAAACTGGCGACGGTCAACGAAGCAGTCTGCCGGAATATGATCCGTTATGTTGCCGGCCCCCCAGTAAACCGGTACGCAACCGGAAAAGAAACAGTCGAATATTTTTTCGGTGATATACCCAGGCAAGTCGCGCACATTCTCATAGCAAATCGCAAAACGGGTTCGCGTGAGCACATCGCGCTTTTGCGCCACCCTGCCTCGGTAACTGGGAAACGGTTGCAACGTCATAAAACGGCCCAGCATTCGCCAGAAGCGGCGCTCTAATTTACCCGTCAGACCGCCATGCACCACCGGCATATCCCAATCCACCCCGTATAAATCAAAGTCATGCGGGGCATGCGCCTCGAACCAGCGTATCGCCCTGACCCGCTCCGGATAGAGAATCCGGTCATCTTGCACGTCGAGTGTCCTGTTGCCGGAAATCAGGCAACAAAATCGGTCGCGGGGTGAAAAACCATCTACCGGGTGAATATGAATCGGATTGGGAAAATTGATTTTTATGAAGCGATCGCCATCGACCAGATCGTCATTCCAAGTGAATATTTTTTTATATTGACTCCACTCGGCAGCCTCTCCATTTTCAATTTTTACAAACTCAGTTTCAAGCATCAGCAAATAGCGGATAACGTCCTTTGTGCCATGCTGAACGTCCTGATGAAGTTCAAATACCAACGCTTCTTCTTGAGACTCGTCAGCAGTATCAAGTTGTATGTCCGAGACGGCGAACTTGTCTCGCAACAAAGCATAGGGCGCAAAGCAGTCATCACGATTTGCCGGACTAGCCGTATCAAAAATGATATTTTTAGTCAGCCCGTTGCCGCGCAATACCGCAAATTTCATAATAACTCCAATTCCTGTTCAAGCTGACGTATCACTGCCGCGGCTTCCTCACACTCTTTTTCCCACCAGCGAGACGCCAAAATGGCCTTTCGTTTTTCTTCTGAAAAACGGTATCGAATCAAGCGCGCTGGAACGCCTCCGACAACAGCAAACTCCGGAACATCTTTAGTGACTACCGCATTGGCCGCAACGACAGCGCCAACGCCGATCTTAACGCCTCTTAACACCACGGCATCGACTCCGATCCATACGTCACTTTCAATTACACACTCGCCTTCAGTGAGCGTTTCCCACGGAGTATCATAAAATTTTGCAGAGGTTGTGACGCGCTCCAGACGATGCTCGCCTTGCCCGATGGAAACATTGTTGGCGACTGAACAATAACGCCCGACGCTGCTCTTGGTAATGTGGGTATAACACCCGATATAGGTATAGCTGCCTATTTTGCTGGTCGAGTCGATGCTGGCTCGATGCAGAGCCTCGATTTCCCGCTCACCCGTCACCGCACGAGGCGACACGCCCAGAGAGCGAATACGACACCCTCGCATCAGATTGGCTGTCAGCAGCCCGAGAAAATTGCGCAGACGCCCAAGCGGCATCATTATTCAATACTCTCAAGAACAGCGAATGCCTCCGGGATTGGATAATGATGGTTACCCACGAACAGCCCGTTCCGGTCGATGTGCTCCGCATTCTTCAGCGTACCATGCACTTCCGAGTCGAAATATTTCACTACTTCGTTGTTGGCGAAGTTGCCTGCCACGATAGGGCGGCACTCGAAGCCCAGTGCATTCAGTTTCTCCACCAATGCTTTGCGTGTGAGTTGGCTGCCGGGACGGATCACCAAACTGAAGCCGAACCAACTGCTCTCGCCGATCTCCCGCTGGATGAGGATCTCGGGATGATTGCCTAACGCCGCTTGCAGCAACGTGCCATTCTTGCGGCGCGCCTCGATCATCTTCGGCAATCGCTTCAGCTGCTCGACACCCAATGCGCCTTCCAATTCCAGCGGGCGGACATTGTAGCCGGGCAGCACGAAACGGAACGACTCTTTGAATGGATCATCGCTCTTGTCGCTACAGACAAGGTTGTGTTTAGGCAGGTTGCGCGTCCAGCCATGGGCACGGAGCGACAACAGAATTTGGTAGAGTTCTTCATCATCGGTGACGATCAGCCCCCCTTCCATGGTGGAAATGTGATGGCTGAAAAAAGAACTGAAGCTGCCCATCACGCCGAAGGTTCCGGCTTGCTTGCCTTGATACGTGGCGCCCATGGATTCGCAGTTGTCTTCGATCAAAACAATATCGCGCTTGCCGATAATCTGTTGGATGCGTCCAAAATCATTCGGGTTGCCCAGCAGATTCACCGCCATGATCGCGCGGGTCTTGTCCGTGACGGCTTGCTCCAGCTGGTCGAGATCGTAGTTCAGAGTGTGCAAATCGATGTCGACGAACTTGATCTTCAAGCCGTATTGATACAGCGGGTAATAGGTCGTACTCCACGACACGGCGGGTACGATAACTTCATCGCCGCGTTGTAGTTTCAGCTTGTCATTTTGGGTGTAGAACAATGCCGCCACGATCAACAGGTTGGCCGAAGAGCCGGAGTTCACCATCACGCAATGCCGACTACCGACATAGTCCGCAAAGTCGCGCTCGAAAGCTTGCACATTCGCACCCATGGTGAACATGCCGGATGCGATGACGCGTTGCATCGCATCAATCTCTTCCTTATCCCAAGAGGCAGCAGCCAATGGAAACTTGAAACTCATTGTTGATATTCCTTTAAATAAAAGTTGTACGTTTTTTCGATGCCTTCCCGCAAGTCATGGCGTGCCGTCCAGCCCCATGTTTGCTGCCGCGTTACATTCACCAACTTACGCGCCATACCGACGGGCTTACTGAGATCGTGAACAAAACTTCCGGCGTATCCCATCACTTCGGCTGCGGCTTGATAATATTCGTTGATGGTGTAGTCATAACCCAGGCCCACATTCATCGAAACCGGTAAAGTGTCGAATTCCCTGATCGCACGAACCATCGCGTCAGCCAAATCGCCTGCGTACATGAATTCGCGTTGCGCAGTCCCGTCGCCCCATATCTCGACAGCCTGTTGCCCGCTTTGTTTCGCCTGATGGACTTTGTGGATAATCGCCGGCACGAGGTGCGAGTGCGACGGATCGAATTTATCATGACGGCCATAGAGGTTGCAGGGGATGAGCGTCTTGTACTGGTAACCGGCATCCTCGCGCATGATGTATTCACACAACCGTGCCGTCACCACTTTGGCGAGTGCATAGCCTTCGTTGGTCGGCTCCAGCTCACCTTTAAGCACCATTTCCTCGGACAACGGTTCGGCGTAGTTGCGCGGATACATGCAGGAACTGCCCAAGTTAATCAGGCGCTTGACGCCCGCTTGATGCGCCGCCCATACGATGTTGCGGCCCATATCGAGATTTTCCATCAGGAAGCGAACGGGTTCCCGCATGTTGGCCTGGATGCCGCCGACTCGACCGGCTGCATGAATCACGATATCCGGGCTCTTCTCGCGTAGATAGGCCTCTACCGCCCTGTTATCCAGCAGATTGAGTTCATTGCTTTGCGGGGCGATAACGTCAAATTCGCCGATAGCGGGGTGCTCAAGTAAATTTTTACCGACCATGCCGCTTCCGCCTGTCAGCAGAACACGAAGTTTCATATTTCCAGTCTCGTCAAGTTAGTTCAAAACACCAAGCGATCAGGCGAATTACTCATGCCGTGCATAGGTTTTAAAACCTTCCGTATCGCACAAATGGTCCCGCTGGGCGAGAGCCAAATCCTCGCGCGCCATCTCCTCTACCAGTTCCTTGAATGTAATCCTGGGCGACCAACCCAACACGGCCTTGGCCTTGCTGGGATCGCCCAGCAAAGTTTCCACTTCGGTGGGACGGAAATAACGAGGGTCAACGCGAACGATGGTTTTACCCAGCAAAAATTGTTGGTCGGCCGCAGCTTCGCTGACGATACCGATTTCCTGAACACCTTCTCCTTCCCAACGCAGAAAGATGCCCAGCTCTTCTGCCGCCGCATTGACAAAATCGCGCACACTGTGTTGTTCACCGGTGGCAATAACAAAATCGTCAGGCTTATCCTGCTGCAACATCAACCATTGCATTTCAACGTAATCTTTAGCATGCCCCCAATCCCGCAGGGCATTGAGGTTGCCCAGATAAAGACAATCTTGCAGGTTAAGCTTGATCCGGGCTAAAGCGCGCGTGATCTTGCGGGTAACAAAGGTCTCGCCGCGAATCGGACTTTCGTGATTAAACAGGATGCCGTTGCAGGCATACATGCCATAAGCCTCGCGATAATTGACGGTGATCCAGTAAGCATAAAGCTTGGCAACGGCATAAGGAGAGCGCGGATAAAACGGCGTGTTCTCTTTCTGCGGGGTTTCCTGAACCAGGCCGTAAAGCTCGGAAGTAGACGCCTGGTAAAAACGGGTCTTCTTTTCCAGGCCGAGAATGCGAATAGCCTCAAGTAGTCGTAAGGTGCCGATACCGTCGGCATTGGCCGTATATTCGGGAGTATCGAAACTCACCGCGACATGGCTCATGGCGGCGAGATTATAAATCTCATCCGGTTGAACTTGCTGGATGATGCGGATCAGGTTGGTCGCATCGGTCAAGTCGCCGAAATGCAAAAAGAAACGCGCATTCTTGACGTGCGGATCCTGATAGAGGTGATCGATGCGGTCGGTATTGAACAGCGATGAGCGCCGCTTAATGCCATGCACAATGTAGCCTTTTTGAAGTAAAAATTCGGCCAGATAGGCCCCATCCTGCCCGGTAATTCCGGTAATTAATGCTATTTTATTCATCTGGATTATGTTCTGTCGTAGGTGTCGTCGAAACGCATAATATCGTCTTCTCCCACATACTCGCCGCATTGCACCTCGATAATTTGCAACGGAAGATGACCGGGATTTTCCAGACGATGTCGGTGGGTCTTGGGAATATAAGTTGATTGGTTCGCCTCCAACTGGATTTCCTGCGTACCATTAGTAATTTTAGCAGTGCCGGATACCACAACCCAGTGCTCGGAGCGGTGTTTATGCATTTGCATGGAAAGCTTGGCGCCGGGATTGACGATGATGCACTTGATCTTGAAATTGGGGCCTTCTTCCAAAACCCTGTAAATTCCCCATGGACGATGCACCGTCAAATGCGTATCAGCCAGGTGAGGATGGGTTTTCTGTACCTGCGCGACCAGTTGTTTAATGTCTTCCGTGCGGCTGCGGTCGCAAATCAGCGTCGCATCCGCGGTCTGAATCACGGCAATATTTCGTACGCCCAAAGTAGCCAGCAGGCCATTCGAACTCCATAGCAGACTGTCTTGCGTATCCAGCGTCAGAATATCGCCTTGCGTGATATTTCCCGATTCATCTTTGGCGCGATGCTGGTAAATCGACTCCCAGCTGCCGAGATCGCTCCAGTCCATGGAAACAGGCACTACCGCCACTTTATCCGCTTTTTCCGCCAAACCATAATCAATAGACAAATTCGGCAGCCGGTCATAAGACGCTTCTACGTCGCTCTTTTCCTGCATTGAGGTCATTGCCCGGTGAATCTCAGGCTGATGGCTCTCCAGCATTTGCATAAAAGCATCGGCACGGAATACAAACATGCCGCTGTTCCACAAGTAGCCGCTTTCGACAAAACGCTTTGCGTTGTCCAGATCCGGCTTTTCAACAAAACTGGATACGTTCAAAATCGGGTTGGCTGCGGCATCAAGCTTCAGGGATGCGCCGGGCTGAATATAACCGTAACCCGTCGCCGGTTCGGATGGCGTAATGCCCAGTAATACCAGATAGCCCTCCGCCGCCGCCAATTCGGCTGATCGCCAGGCCGAAAGAAAGCTTTGTTCGTCGCCAATCGCGTGATCGGAAGGAAAAACACCGACCATCGCCTCCGGGTCCTGCTTGAAAATCTCCCAAACAGCCCATGCAATCGCCGGCAGGGTATTGCGGGCACAAGGTTCGGCCAATACCGCCGCGGGAAGCAGGGCATCAATTTCGGCCAACTGCCCTTTTACCTCAAACTTGTGATCCTGATGCGTCACCGTTAACAAACATCCGGCATCCACATGCTTGAGCAATCGACATGCCGTTTGTTGCAGCAACGTTTGCTCGCCGTCGAGCGGAAGCAATTGTTTTGGGCGCAATGTCCGCGAAAGCGGCCAGAGACGACTGCCGCTGCCGCCTGCAAGAATAATTGCATAACTGTTAGCCATAATATCCTCAGGCATGACAACGGCATGAATGCATCGTGTAGCGGTATGTGGCGGACAACGCGTGAAGCGCCTGCTGAGGCATTAACAAAGGCAACGTCGATTGAGCTGCTTGAATCCCTAAAACACCTCTTATGATTGCCCTTTCACTATTAAACATACGCTTGTCTTTATCGAACCCTGTTAATTATTTAATTCTTTCATAGGAAAGCCAATTTAGCCAGACCTTAAGATCCATGGCCTAGCCTGAAATACGTATCAACTCTCAACCTTAAGCGAGTCCTGTTTTACTCCAGCGAAAGAATAAACGCCCACTCGTCTTTGCTCACCGGCATTATGGATAATCGGTTGCCGCGCCTTACCAGCGCGAGGTCTGCCAGTTCTTCCTGGTGTTTTAATTCTTTGAGAGTGATGGTGCGGGACAAGGTTCTGACGTATTTAACATCAACCATCATCCAGCGGGGATGTTCGTGATCGCTTTTGGGATCGAAATGCTTGTCATCCGGGTCGAACGCGGAAAAATCGGGATAGCCTTCTTTGACGATTTCCATGATGCCGACGATGCCCGGCATTTCGCAGTTGGAATGATAGAAGAAAACCTGGTCGCCCAGCTTCATGTCATCCCGCATCATATTTCTGGCCTGATAATTACGCACGCCGTCCCAATGTTCGGTCTGGTTAGGTTTGTTATACAGATCATTAATCCCGAACGTATCGGGTTCGGATTTCATTAGCCAGTAGTTCATGGGGATTTCTTTATGGGAAGTGTTATGGTGCATCTCCCGCCTGCGCCGTAATGTGCTTTCGTCCTTGAACCGGAGGTTCAAGTGGGGACATGGCCGGTAAATCAGGCTTCCCGTATAAAACGGGCATGCTCACCAATACTGGTATCCGCCCCCGGGGTAAAAACAGGTTCAGGAAACACCCAGCACACTCTCGAACGCCGCAGGAGATGCAAGCTAATAGTTTAGCGTGTTTACTGATTTTCTAAAACGTTTTCTATCTTGTGCGCCATTTTCGCCAGGCATTCGCTCAAGGTTTGGTTGAGCATGGCATTTTGACTTTTCATCAATTGTAACTCGTGAGCTAAATTGAGCGCCGCCATGACCGCAATTCTGTCGGCGCCGGCTACCTTGCCGGAATCCCTCATTTGGCGCATTTGGGTATCAAGCTGTTGGGCCGACTGGATCAGGTCGCCTTGCTCGTCAAGTGCGCAGGCAATTTTGTATTCTTTGCCCATAATGGTCAGCGATACCGGCTGAAGCTTTTTGTTCATGATCCATTCTCCATTGCTTTCAGACGAGTAATCATGGCTTCAACCCGGGTTCTGGCCAGCGTGGTTTTTTCCAAAAGTTTGGCTTTTTCCCGAACTAATGAGTCCTGTTTGGTTTTCAGCGAACTGTTTTCATTTTTTACATGAGTGTACTGCTCGATGAGCTGATCCAGCTTGTCTTCGAGGTCTTTTAACTCTAAAGATTGATTTGATTGTGTCATGGTGATACTGGGTTATTGCAAGGAGATACGTAAAATATTGCGTATTTACCGGGCGATTCAAGATTAACAAATATTATCCAAGTTAATGATCATGGTAGCATAAGCGATATTTTTAGTCCGCGATAGTGAAATTATTATGTGGAATTTATGACTTACCAAATAATTAATGCAATAGTTGTACAAAGCGATGCCGAGCTTTCGGCGGGGCAAGCGCACGGCATGGCGACAGGCATGTTGTGCGCCAACGAACAGGCTCAAAGTGCCCAGTGGTTAACCGAGTTGTTTCAGCATGCGACACCGCTGACCGATGAAGACCGGGCGACGTTGATGCATTTGTTCGAGGACACGCGAAGCTTATTGGTTAGCGACGACTTTGAATTCGACTTGCTTTTGCCCAGTGATGACGCATTATTGAGTGAGCAGGTTGAAGCGCTTACCTACTGGTGCCAAGGCTTTTTATTAGGCGTGGGTTTTACCCATGCCGCCTCCGACTTATCCAGGGAAGCCGGCGAAATCCTAAAAGACATTGTCGAATTCACCAAGCTGGATACCGAGGCTGAAGGCGAAGAAGATGAGAGTGATTTTATGGAAATTACCGAATACATGAGGTCGGCTGTTTTGCTGCTGCGGAGCGAATTGAATAACAAAGGCGAAAGATGAAAGGCGAAAGGCGAAAAAACCGTCTTAAACCTTGAGCCTTTCGCCCTTAACCTTTTACCTAAATTTTAAAATGAAACAAAGTGAATTCAAAAAACGCCGTAAGCAATTAATGCAACACATCGGCAAAGGCAATATTGCACTGATAGGCAGCGCAGCAGTTCGGGCTCGCAATAGGGATGTGAATTATCCGTTCCGGCAGGATAGCGACTTTTATTATTTGACCGGCTTTAATGAACCGGATTCCCTGGCCGTGTTTATCCCCGGCCGCAAGCAAGGCGAATACATCTTGTTTTGCCGCGAATTCGATGAGAAAAAAGCCTTGTGGGAAGGCGCGCACGCCGGTCTTGAAGGCGCTACCGTTCATTATAAGGCTGACGATTCCTTTCCGATCGACGATCTGGATGATATTTTGCCGGGTTTGCTGGAAGACAAAGGCAAGGTCTATTATCCGATCGGGCGTGATTCCGATCTCGATCATAACTTATTGGTCTGGATAAATCATATCCGCAGCCAATCCAGAAGCGGCGTTACTGCGCCGGGTGAGTTGGCTTCGCTGGAGCATATTCTGCACGAAATGCGGCTGTTCAAGAGCCCTGAAGAACTCAAGCTGATGCGTCGCGCCGCCGACGTTTCCGCCAACGCTCATGTCAAAGCCATGCAAAGATGCAAGCCCGGTCTGTATGAGTACCAGATAGAAGCCGAAATCATTTATAACTTTATCCAGGACGGCTTGCGCGCGGTTGCTTATCCTTCGATTGTCGCCGGAGGAAAAAACGCCTGCGTACTGCATTACACTGAAAATGCCGATAAATTAAAAAGCGGCGATTTACTGTTGATTGATGCCGGTGCGGAATGCGACCATTACGCCGCCGATATTACCCGCACTTTCCCGGTTTCCGGGCGTTTTAGCGAGCCGCAAAAACAGCTGTATCAGCTGGTCCTGGATGCCCAGACGGCTGCAATCGCACAGATCAAGCCAGGTCTGCCGTGGCATCTGGCGCATGACGCGTCGGTTGAGGTGCTCACCAAAGGACTGGTATCGCTGGGCCTGCTCAAAGGCAAAGTAACCAAGCTGATCAAGGATGAAAAATACAAACAGTTTTACATGCACCGGATCGGCCACTGGCTAGGCATGGATGTGCATGATGTCGGCGACTATAAACTGGATAAGGAATGGCGTTTGCTGGAACCCGGCATGGTACTGACCATCGAACCGGGCCTGTATATCCCCGCGGATTGCCTGACCGTTGACGAGCAATGGCGCGGCATCGGCATACGCATTGAAGACGACGTACTGGTAACCGCCGAGGGACATGAGATTTTGACCGGCGGCGCGCCCAAGACCATTGCGGAAATTGAAAGCTTAATGCAGGCGAGCTGATGCAACATGATTACGACTTATTAATTGCCGGCGGCGGCTTGGCAGGTAACTGCCTGGCTCTGGCGTTAAAAGAAACCGGGCTGAAGGTTGCGATAGTTGAAGCCAGCACCCGCGAGCAACACCATGACTCCCCCGCCGGCGACCGGGCCTTGGCGTTGGCCGCCGGTACCGTAAAAATGCTTGAGTCGCTGGGTATCTGGCAGGGCATCAGCCAGGCCGCCACCGCAATCAAGAACATCCATATTTCCGATCAAGGCCATTTCGGCAAAGTCCGGCTTTCGGCGCACAAAGAAAATGTGGCGGCGCTGGGCTACGTCATTACCGCGCGGGATATTGAAACGCATGTCGCCAGACTTGTTGCCGAGTCCGATATAGAACTGATCTGCCCTGCCCGACTGGTCGGCTTGATGGCCGGTCATGACGCCGTCAATGTCAGCCTGAAACGCGGCGATGAACCGCTAAATGTTTCGGCCAAACTGCTGGTTGGCGCGGACGGCGGCAACTCGTCGGTTCGCAAGTTGCTGGAAATAAACCAGCACAGCACCGAGTACGGACAGACCGCGCTGGTCACCACGGTTAAATCATCCCTGCCCCATAAGAACACCGCGTTCGAGCGTTTTACCGCTTCCGGGCCGCTGGCCTTGCTGCCGGTCGATAACAATCATTGCGCCGTGGTCTGGACGCGCAGCAGCGAAGATGCCGATGCGTTGATGTCCGGCAGCGAGACGGATTTTTTGGCCGAGCTACAGCAGTGCTTCGGTTATAGGCTGGGCGAGCTTGGTTTGGCGGCTCCCCGGCGGGCGTTCCCGTTGTCGCTGATACGCGCCGAAAAAATGATCGCAGCCCGAACCGTGGTCATCGGCAATGCGGTGCATCAGCTGCATCCGGTTGCAGGGCAAGGGTTTAACCTGGGCCTGCGCGACGTTGTGCAACTGGCCGAAATGATCATCAAGCAACATGAGGCAGGCCTGGATATAGGCGCCGCCGATTTTTTAACGGCTTACGCCGAATCCAGGCAGACCGATCATGACCGAACCATCGGCTTTACCGATACGGTGGTGCGGATTTTTTCCAATGACTGGCTGGCATTGGCTGCCGCCAGGAATATCGGCCTGGCAGTGCTGGATCATATTCCCGCCGCAAAAGCATTGCTTACCCGCCATGCCATGGGCTTAGCCGGGCGCTTGCCCCGGCTGGGTAGCAGGAGATAGAACAATGACCGAACGTTATGAAGTCATCGTCTGCGGCGGCGGTATGGTAGGCGCGGCAACGGCTTGCGCTCTGGCGCATGGCGGCATCAAGGTTGCGCTGTTGGAACGGTTTAACCCGGAACGGCAGTGGCCGCCGGAACCTATCGATATTCGCGTCTCCGCTTTAACCAAGGCCTCCCAGAACATCCTGGAAATGGTGGGCGCTTGGCCGGGCATGGTGCAACGCGGCGTTTGCGCTTACCGCGACATGCGGGTATGGGATGCCCGCGCCGACGGGGAATTGCATTTTGATTGCGCCGACACCGAATTTAATGAACTCGGGCACTTGGTCGAAAACCGGGTTACCGTTGCCGCCCTTTGGGATGTGCTGGACAGCTTGCCCTCGGCCACTTGCATTACACCTGCAAAAGTCGTCGATATGCAGCTTAACGAAAGTAGCAGGCAGTTGCGACTGGAAGACGGCCGAATCCTTGAGGCCGATCTGGTGATTGCAGCAGACGGACGCGACTCCACATTAAGAGCGATGGCGGGTATCGACGTTACCGGCTGGGACTATCATCAGGATGGACTGGTCGCTACGGTAAGCCCTGAGAAGAGTCATCAGTTTACCGCCTGGCAACGTTTTCTGGATGAAGGGCCATTGGCTTTTTTGCCGCTGAAAAACGGACAGTGTTCGATTGTTTGGACCCTGAGCTCGGAAACATCAAAAAGCCATCTGGCGCTTGCCGATCAAGACTTCCTGCAAGTACTGGAACAAGCTTCAGGCGGCATTCTTGGCAAGATGCTGGACGTCGGCCCCCGCGCCGCATTTCCTTTACGCTTTCAATACGCAAACAGCTATGTCGACCAACGTTTCGCGCTGTGCGGCGATGCCGCCCATGCCATGCATCCTCTGGCCGGACAAGGCGTGAATGCCGGGTTGTTGGATGCCGCAGCGATTGCGGAGCTGGTAATCCAGACCCGACAGGAAAAAAGACCGTTATCCAGCTCACGCTTCCTGCGTCGTTATGAGCGCTGGCGTAAAGGCGATAACCTGATGATGATGTCGAGCATGGACGTGCTGAACAGGACCTATGGCGTAACCGCGCAGCCCTTGGTCGGCTTGCGCTCGGCGGGAATGAATAGGGTTAATAACTCGGCATGGGTCAAGGCTTATTTTAACCGTTACGCCATGGGCTTGCGTGACGATTTACCTAAACTGGCACGAAGGCAAATATGCTGGTAATCGCCGGGCTTATCCCTAAGTATCGGACAGATTTACGTTTTTTCGAATTAGAGTTTTCCCTGCACACAGGCTTCTGGTATATTCCGGCACTAGCGGTACGGTTTACCTGCTTGAATTATAGGTGAGGGGTGTGAACGAAAGCTGACCTGCTAACCGGCGACGCTTAATTTCAAAGCAGTGATAAAAAAATTAACTTTTAAAGAGGTGGAGAGCCATTATGATTGAAGGGTTGTTTATATTAACTACTATTTTTGTTGCCTATGTTGTTTATGCGATTATAGACGAACAGAAAGCAACTGCTAAATCCAAAGCACCGGCCGCAAAACCTGAACCACAGGCAGCAGCCGTGGAACAGCCAAAGCCCCAAGTTGCCGTTACCAAAGAAAAACCGGCGGCAATTAAACCGGCAGAGGCTAAAACTGTTGCACCTAAGGCTGCGGCAACTAAAGCAGCGCCGCCTGTAGCAGCCAAACCGGCAGCAACTAAAGCGACTGCGACCAAGGCAGAGGCCAAACCTGCGGCGCCTAAAACCACAAAGGCTGCCCCTGCCAAATCCGCAACAGCTAAAAAACCCGCTGCTGTCGCGGCAAAGAGCGCCGGATTAAAAGATCCAAAAACAGGAGATGTTGTCACGGCGTATAGCAATTACCGATTCACCAAACGCTGGATAAAAGACGCCCTGGTTGCAGAAGGTTTATTGGAAAAAGTCTATACCGCTAGTGAATTGAATGCCGAGATTGACGCGAAAATAAAAGAGGCCATAGCAAAACTGGAAGCCATGGATCAATATAAGGCATAAGACTTAGGTCATTGACTGTGTATGAAAGGGAGGCCGGATGGTCTCCCTTTTTTATTGATCTGCAAAGCGCTGTTATCTTAGCTGCCTCATAAACACCCCCCTCCTTATGCGTGACTTAGATGCTCTGCGTCACCCAGCGCAATGACTGGAACCGAAAAACGGGCTTTGCGATTCCAGTCAGTCATCACGATAGATCATGACTCGGCCTGGAAACCAGGCCGGGCCGAATAATTACGCTAACACTATCGCGTTGAAATCGATCCAGGTAAAGTCTTCCTGTATATCCTGACCTAATTCCAGAATCGTGTCGTCGTCTTCATCATGATGCCAGTTTAACAAGACGCAATTGGGATGGGCTTTGGCGTATTCGTTTAATAATTCAAACATGCTAAAAAAAATTTTAGTGCTGACACTGTTGAAATAAGTGAGCTGAAAATTAAATTCAATAGCGTCGCCGTTGAGCGATGTTAAATGACTTTGCAATTGCCGAAGGATAGGACGGAAAAATTCAACGCCGTTTTCAGGGTATGCTTCACCGGACATACTCAGCGTGTTGCTTGAAAATTTAAAGTTGATTTCAGGTGTATCGGAAGTGGCTGGAATGTAGATGTCGGTCATGATAGTTCCTTAAATAGTAGCTTTGAGATAAAAGCAAGACAGTTCATTTTCATACCCTATTGCATCTCTGATAGCGTATTGGATAGGTTCGATTGAATCTCTTGCCAGTGTTAAAAATCCAAGACCCGCACCTTTACTGATCGTATCGTCACTGTGCTGATCATTTTTCAATTGCGTACGATAAGCTTGCCTGATTTCGTCGGCGCTCATTTCCAGGATCGGGTCAATTTTCTCGCGGATGCGCGTTTCATGCTGTTTTTGAATAAAATTTGCACAGATAATAAAATATTTATCTTCTTTTTTGCCGACAATGATAGAGCCTTCCTTGGTGTCGTCAGAATCGGGCGCACCGGGTGAGTAGTGCAGCGCATTTTGTATCATTTCGATAAAGGTGGAGAACACCTTGCGAGATCTGGCTCCCTTTTCATCCTGAATTTGCAGTTTTTGTTTTAAAGAGTCACTCATGGTTATGATGACATTCTGTGAAAGAATACCGCTGTAATAAAAAACAATACCGTTAGCATCAGCCTCTTCGCGGAATACGGTAAACAGATCGATAAGCATAAAATTCCCCCGTTAATTAGAATCTGAATCCCATCAGAGACACATCGTCGCGCCGCTTCTGCTTTCCCTGATAGTCATAATAGGCTTGCATGATAATAGACTCCTGCTCCGGCATGGGTTTGAGGTAATTATCCTGAAGCAGGGCCGAAAAGCGTTTTTTGCCAAACGCGATCTTTTTTAACCCGCCAATCTGATCGATGATCCCGTCGGTGGTCAGATAAAGGCACATCCCTTTTGTTAATGGGAGCTGTTGGTTGGTCCATTCATAATCCATCGGCGTGTCAATATAGCCGACGCCTTTACGATCGGGATCCAGCAACTGCACTTCGGATGAGGAGTTGCCTATATAAAACAAGGGGGTTTTGGCCCCGGCATAAGTGAGCGTACCGTTTTGCGTATTGACCCAGCAGAAAGCCGTGTCCATGCCGTCATCGGATTGCCCGCTCTGCGCTGAAGAAAACCTGTCGACGTCAATGCCATCAGTGGCCGTCTCGTTTATCTGGCCAAGCGCCCTCTTGACCTTTTTATTCATTATCGCCAGCGCGCCGGCAGGGTCGTGACGATTATCTTCATGCAGGATATGATCGAGGAAAGACGCCATAATCAGCGTCATAAAGGCGCCGGGAACGCCATGCCCCGTGCAATCGATCAACGCAAGAAAGAAACCGTCATCGAATTTTTTGCAGAAATAATAGTCGCCGCCTACTTTGTCGCGCGGCTCCCAATGCATAAAGTAGTCTTGCAACACAGCGCTCATGTCTTCTCTTGACGAACGCAGGAAGGATTTTTGAATGATGCTTGCGTAATTAATGCTTTCTGTTACCAGCCGGTTTTTTTCCGCCTGTAAAAAAGAAACGACCCGAATTAAATCTTCGCCGGTACCGAGTCCCAGGTAATCGCCTTTTTCATCGGTGATAACAAATCCGTCGTTGATGGTTTTGCGACCGGAACCCAACACCTTAAAACTGAGCGTTTGAATGCTCATGTTTTGATCGACGATGAGCGGATCTTTGTCCATGAACGCAATGCAGCTTTTTCGGTCGAACAAATCATGGTGGAAAGGCTTGGCCATGCCTTCCATAAAAATATTGCGACTAATCAAACCAATCGGCCTGCCATTCTCTACCACGGCAATAGAAATCAGGTCGCGCTGCTCGTCCAACAGCGCGGTCACTTCACTATTGGTTTGTTGGGGCGATACCGTGGAACAGACTTTTAGAAGACTGCTGGCAATATATTCTGCCTCGATTTCGGACAGTCCCGCTTTCGATTGGTTTAATAAGGATTGGTCAAACATTGATTTGCCTTTGTGCTGGAAATTAGGCAACGATAAATTACTTTTATGACAATATGATGAATCAGAACATTGCTGTAGCTATCCGGTCAAAAATGCCGGGCAGTTCACATTTTTGACTGCCTTTGTGTGTCAGGAGGTTGCAACGAAATATTTACCAATGTACTTTCAGAGAGGTGGGAGTATCGGTGAGGTTTTGCCTTGATTCGCTATTAATGATCCATATCCAGCTGTTTCAAACGATAGCGTAACGATCTGAAAGATAACCCCAGCTGTTTGGCAGCCGCGGTTTTGTCCCCTTCATTTTCTTCCAGCACCAGGGTAATGGCTTTTCTTTCAATGCCTTCCAGATGATCCTCCAATGATCCCAAAACCGGGCTATATTCCGCCGATTTAGCCGCTTTATGCGCATCTATCGGTAGGTTCAAATCATCACTCTCTATGTTGTTGCCGTCATACAGCGCAAGGGCTCTTTCCATGATATTTTCAAGCTCCCGAACATTGCCCGGAAAATGATACTTCTGCAATGCCGCTAATGCGGATGCCGATAAGACCGGCCTATCCTGTTTGTTGGCGCCCGTCAGTTTGGCCAATATATGCTCGACAAGGGCGGGTATATCTCCAGGCCGCTCACGTAAGGATGGGACATGAAGATCGATAACATTGATGCGATAGTATAAATCCTGCCTGAAACTGCCATCCTTAACCATATCGTTAAGGTTTTTATGGGTGGCGCTGAGCAAACGAATATCGACCGGGATTTCCTGCTGATCTCCAACCGGGCGAATTCTTTTTTCCTGTATGGCGCGCAGTAATTTGACTTGCAGGGACAGGGGCAAATCGGCAACTTCATCAAGAAATAGAGTGCCGCCTTCTGCGGCTTGGAATAAGCCTTTTTTGTCGTTGACGGCACCGGTAAAACTGCCTTTTTTATGGCCGAAAAATTCACTTTCCATCAGCTCGTGCGGGATCGCGCCGCAGTTAATCGCTACAAAAGCATGATCGCTACGGGAGCTTTGCTGATGAATCAACTTTGCAACCAGCTCTTTGCCTGAGCCCGACTCGCCGCTGATATAAACCGGCGCTTGGCTGCGGGCGAGTTTCCCTATTTTTGCCCTGATCTCCTGCATGATTAACGATTCGCCCAGCAGCGTGTGCCGGGTTCGTCTTTCTTTGGTGGCGCCGGCATCGGAAAGTTTTAAGGCATTGTTAATGAGCAGCCTCAATCCGGGTAAATCAAACGGCTTGGAAACGAAATCGAAAGCGCCTTTTTTCATCGCCAGAATGGCCGACTCCATATTGCCGTGCGCGGTAATCACGGCGACCGGTATCGGTGCGGACAGCGTTTGTATAAAGTCAACCAGTTCCAGGCCGTTGCCGTCCGGCAGTTTCATATCGGTCAGGCAAAGATCGCAGGACTCTTGCTTCAATAATGCCTTGGCTTGAGCAATATTTTCGGCGCAGGCTGTCCGGATATTCATCCTGTTAAGGGTGATTTCCAACAGCTCACGGATATCGGGTTCGTCGTCTACAATCAATGCCAGTGGTTTATTCATAGGTCAATTAGGGTCTGTTCCGCATTCAGCAAGCAGAGCCGGAAACAGCTCCGGCTATCGTCGGTTAAATAATAGCTCAATTTTGCCTGATTTAATTCGGCTAACTCTTTTGAGATATAAAGTCCTAATCCCGTACCGCTGGAAGAGGTGGTAAAAAAGGGCTCAAACAGGTGGCTCTGGTGTTCGCGGCTGATGCCGGAACCGTTATCAATGACCTCTATGCAAGGTGCCTGTTGCAGGGCAAAAGCGCGTAATATTATGGGCCCGGCCTCCGGCTTGCCGTATTTCAGCGCATTCCGACACAGGTTGTCGGTAATCTGCCTTAAGTGACCGGGGTCTATAAACGCGCATAAAGATTCATCAGGGTAATAAAGCTCGAATGCATCGATATTAACGACATGTTCAAGCGTGAAATTTTTCAGGTAATTGTCCAGCCAGGGCTTTAAGCGAATCTTTTCCCGCCTTGAATCGGTTCTTCTGGACAGCTGTAAGATGTCCTCAATGATATGGTTGACGCGGACCGAGTGGGTCTGGATGATTTCTGTCAGCCGCCGGTCCTGGACGGATAACTGCGGATTTTCCGAGAGTAATTGTCCTGCGTGACTGATGGCGCCTAACGGGTTGCGTATTTCGTGGGCGATACTGGCGGTAAGTCGGCCCAGCGATGCGAGCTTGCTTTGCTGCACCTGTTGGTTATAAAGCGCAATATCCTCAAGAATAATCATGTAAAAAAATTCATGACCGGTCGGCAGGGGCATGAATCGGCTATGGATTTCGGACTGGTTCGGCAGTTGCAGCAGCACAAGATTTTGTTCGGGATCGGATAACCAGGTTTGAAAAGCTTCAGCTAAATATGCCGAAATATCGCCAAGCTTGACCGGCAATGTCGATAGATTTGCCAGTCGTAATGCCGCCTCATTGGCCATCTGAATGGCTTGCTGCTTGTTGGCGATAATGATGCCCGATTGCAGATGCTGGATAATGTACTTGTTGAGGTCTTCCAGTTTAATGATGGTTTGTTTTTGTTGATCGGCAAGCTGAAATATCTGTTCGCTACGTTTGGCGAGGATATACGACAACAAGGCAATGGTGAAAAAAGCAGCACCCAGCATCCCGGCATTGGCATAAGAGGTCGAATTAAAACTGTGCGTGTAATCGGCAACGACTTGTTCGGTCAACACGGCCAAACTGGCCAGTGCGGCAAATAACATGGCGCAGCGACCGCCAATCAATAAGCCGCCTGCGGCGATGGATACGGCAAGCAAAGTACCCATGCCGCTGTTAATGCCGCCGGAAGCGTGCATAATCAAGGTCAGGATGAGTATATCGCTAAAAATAAGCAGTTGCGCTTGGGTGGCGTAACTGGTCAGTCGCCAGGTTATGCAGATACCGGACAGGATCGAGAGTATCAAGTAGCTTTGGCTGCTGTAAGTGAATAATTTACTGTCGTAAGCGCCGAGTAATGAAGCATCCGTGTAACTGTAAAACAACGTAACAAATAGGCCTGCCAGGACAAGTCGATAGCCTAAAAAAACCTTTAACAATATCCAGGCTTGCTGGGCGGGAATGCCGTAACCCTTGGAAAAAGGACAGGGGAAGATGGTCTCGTGGGTATTTGCCGGCATGTTTATTTTTAAAATGGCGTTTTGCAGGGACTTCGTTAAAATGCTCAATAAGGCCTTTAATCGTAGCATTTAGTTGTCATCTGTGTGTGAAAAATACCCGCCGGACCTTACCGGTCAATCAAGGAGTCATAAATGAATATTCATGAGTATCAGGCTAAACAGCTGTTCCTGCATTACGCGATACCTGTGCCTGACGGCAAGCAGGCGACTACGCCGGAAAGCGCCGAGCAGGTTGCCAAGGAGCTGGGCGGCGACGGCTGGGTAGTTAAAGCGCAGGTTCATGCCGGTGGCCGGGGCAAAGTCGGCGGCGTAAAGCTGGCCAAGAGTCCGGCCGAAGCGGCCGAGTTCAGCCGGGGCATGCTCGGAAAGCGGCTGGTAACCAACCAGACCGGCGCGGAAGGCTTGCCGATCAACTCGGTGCTGATAGAAAAAACCTACCCGATCAAGCGCGAATTATATCTGAGCGTACTGGTCGACCGCGGCAGCCAGCGCATTATTTTTATTGCCTCGGCAGCGGGCGGCATGGATATCGAAACCGTCGCCCACGAAACGCCCGAACAGATCATCTCGGTATCCGTCCATCCGGCTGCCGGTCTTCAAGGCTATCAATGCCGGAAGGTCGCCTACGCATTGGGGCTTAAAGGAGCGCAGATCAAAGCCTTGGGGAAAATCATGCAGGGCTTGTACGACCTGTTTTTAGCCAAGGATGCCAGCCAGATCGAGATTAATCCGCTGATAGAAACCGACGGTGGCGAGCTGATAGCGCTGGATGCCAAGATCAATTTCGATGATAACGCCGTCGAAGCGCATCCCGATATTTTGGCGATGAAAGACGCCGACCAGGAAGACGATAAAGAAAACAAAGCCCAGCAGTTCGGGCTCAATTACATCACCCTGGAAGGCAACATAGGCTGCATGGTCAACGGTGCGGGACTCGCGATGGCGACCATGGATCTGGTCAAGCTTAAAGGCGGACAACCGGCCAATTTTCTCGATGTCGGCGGCGGCACCAGCGTTGAAAAAGTCTGCGAGGCGTTCAAGCTTATCCTGTCGGATGCTAGCGTGAAGGCGGTCTTAGTGAATATTTTCGGCGGCATCGTGCAGTGCGACATTATCGCGGCGGGTATTTTAGCGGCTGTAGAACAGGTTCATGTTGCGGTGCCTGTAGTGGTGCGCCTGGAAGGCACCAATGCCGAACAGGGCCGAGCCTTGCTCAGCAACACCGGACTCAATCTTTATGCGGCGGATGATTTGGCGCACGCGGCAGAACAAGTCGTAGCATTGGCGGAGGCCGCATGAGCATTTTAATCGACAAAGACACCAAAGTGATTTGCCAGGGTTTTACCGGCAAGCAAGGCACTTTCCATTCCCAACAGGCGCTGGATTACGGCACCCAGTTAGTCGGCGGCGTCACCCCTGAACGCGGCGGCGAAACCCATTTGGGCTTGCCGGTATTTAACACCGTACAGGACGCCGTCAACGATACCGGCGCCACCGCCAGCGTGATTTACGTGCCGCCCTTTTACGCGGCCGACGCGATTCTGGAAGCGGTCGATGCCGGTATTAAACTGATCGTCTGCATCACCGAAGGCATACCCATATTGCAAATGCTGCGCGTTAAGGCCGCGATGGCAGGAACCGGCGCGTTGCTGATCGGCCCCAACTGCCCCGGCGTCATCACCCCCGGCGCATGCAAAATCGGCATCATGCCCGGCCATATTCACCTGCCCGGATCGATCGGCATCGTGTCGCGCTCCGGCACCTTAACCTATGAATCGGTGCATCAAACCACCGCGCAAGGCTTGGGACAAAGCACTTGCGTCGGCATCGGCGGCGATCCGATCCACGGCATGAATTTCGTCGACGTGCTGAGCCGTTTTCAGGCCGACGAGCAAACTAAAGGCATCGTGATGGTCGGCGAAATCGGCGGCGGCGAGGAAGAAGAGGCTGCCGAATATATCAAAGCGCATGTCACCAAACCGGTGGTTGCATATATCGCAGGGCAAACCGCCCCTCCCGGTAAACGCATGGGCCATGCCGGCGCGATTGTGACCGGCGGCAAAGGCACGGCGGAAGGCAAAGTCGCCGCGCTTAAAGCGGCGGGGATTGAAGTGGTGAGTTCGCCGACCGATATTGGCGTGGCAATGAAAGGATGTTTTTAAAGAATAAAGACGTTATATGAATCAATTCACAGCAGATATTGAAGCGGCATAAAAAAACCGCAGATTAAGATTCGCCTACATCAAGAATTGTTAAGAGGAAACATCATGAATACCGCCGAAATCATTTATGAAAAATCCAAAGCCTTACCCGAATCCTTTGCGCTGGAAGTGCTCGATTTTATTGGCTATCTGGAGCAGAAAACGCTTAAAGCCTCGCCGTTTCAAAAAACGGATATAGATCAAGGGTTCGGTTGTGCTGATTATACGGGCGAACCTAAATCGTTAAAAGATATGGATCAAGCTATTGCTGATGACATCAGGCAGCAATGGCATAAGGCATGATCGCTGTTGATACCAATATTTTAGTGCGTTACGCAGTAAATGATGATCCAGTTCAATCGCAGCAAGCTAAAGCTTTGCTCAAAAAGACTGAATCAATTTTTGTTAGTAAAACAACGCTATTGGAGTTTGAATGGGTGCTCCGGTCAGCCTATAAACTGCCTCGCGAATCGATCTTGCACTCAATTTTGACAATATGTGGACTGCCTAATTTTACCGTAGAAAGTGCTTGGCAAGTTGCACAAGCCTGTGAGCTTTATAGTAAAGGCTTGGATTTTGCTGATGCACTTCATTATTACTCAGCAAATACTAGCGTTGAAAAATTCTATACATTTGACGAAAAATTTATTAGAAACGGCACATTATTAAATTTACAAATCAGTAAACCAGACAGTATCTTGGATTAGCCGGACTCTTTACAAACCGTTATCGGCTTAATAATAGCTTTAATATTCTCACTATATGCCCCTAAAAATAGCTCTAGCCCAAACCAACTTTCTGGTCGGCGACATCGCCGCCAATGTCGACAACATCGCCCGCGCCGCCATCCATGCCCGTGACGAATTGGGCGCGGATATGGTCGTTTTTCCTGAGCTGACCCTGACCGGCTACCCGGCGGAAGACCTGTTGTTGCGCGCCGATTTTATTACCGCCGCCAATAACGCGCTTTATCAACTGGCCGACCGCGTTGCCGGTATTGCGCTGGTCGTCGGTTTTCCCGAACACGATGGCGACAAGCTTTACAACAGTGCGGCGGTATTGCATCAGGGCGCGATACTGGCCTGCTACCGCAAACGGGCGCTACCCAATTACGGCGTATTTGATGAACAGCGTTATTTTACGGCAGGCAGCCAGCCGTGCGTGTTCGAGTTCAACGGCACGTTTATAGGGCTGACCATTTGCGAGGATGTCTGGAGACAAGGCATTATTGAAGACAACAAACAGGCGGGAGCGGAGTTGCTGTTGACCCTTAACGCCTCGCCGTTCAATTCGGGAAAAATCCATCAGCGTGAAGCCATTATTTGCAGCCAAGTTAAAGCCGCACAGATTCCGCTGGTTTACGTCAATCAGATCGGCGGTCAGGATGAATTGATTTTCGATGGCGCGTCTTTCGTCGTTGACGCCGAGGGCGATATCGTCTTCCGTGCCGCGGAATTTAAAGAGCAGACCAGCGTAGTCGAGTTTGACGGCAATAAGCCCGTAAAAACCACCTGTGCGTCGTCCTACAATGAAGTCTCCAGCGAATATCAGGCTCTGGTGCTGGGCATTAAAGATTATGTGCGCAAAAACGGTTTCCAGGGAGCCATTTTGGGTTTGTCCGGCGGCATCGATTCTGCGCTGGTTCTGGCTCTGGCCGTCGATGCGCTGGGCGCGGACAAAGTCGAAGCCGTACTGCTGCCGTCACGCTATACGCAGGACATGAGCAACGAAGATGCGGTGCTGGAAGCGGAGACCCTGGGCGTCAAGCATCATATTATTCCGATAGAACCCGCCGTTAATGCCTTCACCGGCATGCTGGCCGATATTTTTGCCGGCACGGCCAAAGACGCCACCGAGGAAAACATTCAGGCGCGTTGCCGTGGGGTGGTGTTAATGGCGCTGTCGAACAAACAGGGCAAGCTGTTGTTAACCACCGGCAACAAGAGTGAAATGAGCGTGGGTTACGCGACCTTGTACGGCGATATGTCCGGCGGTTTTGCACCGATCAAGGACGTGCCCAAGCTGCTGGTTTACCAGTTGGCGCGTTATCGCAATTCGTTATCTCCGGCGATACCGGAACGGGTTATTATCCGCCCGCCTTCGGCTGAGTTGGCGCCCGATCAGGTTGACGCGGACTCCTTGCCGCCTTACGACGTGCTGGACCCGATCCTGGAGCGTTATATCGAAAAGGACCAGTCCGCCGCTGAAATCATCGCAGCCGGATTCAGCCGCGAAGATGTGGCCAGAGCCATCAGCCTGGTAGACCGGAACGAATATAAACGCAGGCAATCCCCGCCGGGAATCAGGATCACGGCAAGGGCGTTCGGCCGCGACCGGCGTTACCCGATCACTTCCGGCTATAAGGGCATTTAGTAGGGCAAGCGCTTCATTTGCATCAACTTAAGCTTCAATCAATAAAATGCAAGAGATTGATTCACCACGAAGACACGAAGTTTTTATGTGACTACTTGCCATTGCCGGTACTCCCCTCTCGGCAACCGCTCCTGCTTTGCCAAAAGCATCTACTGTTTACGCATTACCTCTCGTATTCATTCATAGGCTTCGCGTCTTTTCCTTCGTAAACTTCGTGTCTTCGTGGTGAAATGTCTTTAAGGGGTGGATTACATTTTCTCAATTCCTGACTATTTGTAATACAATGGGCGGGTTTACAACCGTTTGTTTCGATCACCAAATGTTCCTGCCGGCGGGTTATAAAAACAAAGCTATAGCTATGTTGGCTGTCGACATGACCTATTGATCTTCACTTCAATAGCGATATACCGCTCTAACAATCCGCATAGCCAATAAAACATTACTGCTGGCTCACAGAGTTGTTCATGAGAAGACAGTATTTAATAATTTAAAAAAGGTGTCAGTTCTATGTGTTGGAGTGGTGAAGCGTCCGGTGTTTTAGCCGTCGCAGGTCTTAGTACCGCAGCTTATGTTGCAATTAAACAAGGGGAATCTAAAGAACTCTGGGTTCCGTTAACTTATTTTGCTTTAATGGAATTATTACAGGCGGTAACTTACGTCTATATCGATTTATGTGACAATCCGAATAATCAGATACTAACGCTGCTGGGCTATTTGCACGTCTCGTTCCAGCCGTTTTTTGTCAACATGGTCGCGATGTACTTCATCCCGGAAAGCGTCAAGCTAAAAATTCGAACAACTGTCTATACTATCTGCGCCATCGGTACGCTGTTCATGCTGATCAAGATGTATCCTTTTGTCTGGGCTGGCTCTTGCAACATCGGCGTGGAAGGTTTTTGCGGGCCGAGTGTTTGCTCTACCTCCGGCTCGTGGCACATCGCCTGGCAAATGCCGTTGAACGGCCTGATGTCGGACCCTGTGGGTTGGCTGTTCGGCTTTAACTGGGGCTTGCATGCATTTACTTATATCGTGGTCGCCTTTTACCTGCCGCTTATGTACGGTTCATGGCGTTTTGTGGCCTTTCATTATTTAATCGGCCCGTTTATTTCCGACGTGACCACCACCGATCCTAACGAATATGCCGCGGTTTGGTGCCTGTTTTCCATCGCTTTATGCGTATCGGTCATTAAATCCCCGATCAGGAAACATCTGCACGTTAAAACCTGGCCTTTTTATAAGAAGTATATTGGCGATTCGCTGTAGAAATAAGTGCAGGTCGGGTTACCCTAAAGCTAACCCGGCCTACGCGGCTACTTTACTATTACCGTCATTTTTCCGAGGAGCAAATATGCAAACATTTAGACAAATTCTGACTTTTTCTCTTTTCATCGCAATTTTTTCGGGCTGCAACCCTGTTTTTTCTGAAACGACTGAGACAACGGATACGGATACGGATACGCATCATGCGCAAAATAGCCTTGATTGGCCGGGCGTTTATCACGGCTTTCTGCCTTGCGATGATTGCAAGGGCGTGAAAACGACACTCGCCTTGAACAAAAACAACAGTTATCTCTTGATTACCCAATACGTTGGCAAGTCGGAAAGAGAAATTGTGGAAAAAGGGAAATTTACTGGGGGTAATAACAACAATACGATTGTTTTAACGCCACGCGACAATTCAACTACACGGCAATATCTTGTCGGCGAAAATACGCTCACTCAGCTCGATAACAATGGCAATCGTATCTCCGGCAAACTTGCAGATCGCTATATTTTGCGCAGAACCGATGTAACAAAATCATCATCGTCGCATCCGTCACATTGAGCATTGCTCAAGCAAAGCGATTTTTCAACACAAAACGTTTCGGACGCGGCAACATGCCCCGTCCGGCCTGGTATATTGGCGATTCGCTTTAACTTAAGCGGTGTCAATTGGGTTGCATCTTTTCACAACCCAATTGACAGTTTCATTTAACATTGGCCATGCCAATCACCCCATAACAACCGCCTTTCGCTTCGCCCCCCAGTTCCCCGGCTTTGGATTGAAGACTCCCGCACAGCGCTCGCCGCAAAAACGGCAATTTCCGGACGCATCCAGATTCCAGTCGGACAACTCGTACCAGTCGCGGCCTATCAATAATTTTTTGCAGCTGTGGCAATAGGTACTCTCTGCGGATTTATCATGCACATTGCCCACATAGGCATAATGTATCCCGTTTTTTAAAGCGATTTGTCTGGCCTGCAATAAGGATGAAAGGGGCGTAGGCGGCTTATCGCGCATCTTCCAGTCAGGGTGAAACGCGGTAAAATGCATCGGCACATCCGGCCCCAGATTCTCGATCACCCACTGGGTCATGGCTTCCAGCTCGGCTTCCGAATCGTTCTCGCCCGGAATAACCAAGGTGGTCAACTCCAGCCAGACCGATGTTTCATGCTTGATGTACTTAAGCGTTTCCAATACCGGTTCCAAATGTCCGCCGGCAATTTTGTGATAAAAATGTTCGGTGAAGGCTTTTAAATCAATATTGGCGGCATCCATCCATTGATAAAACTCGACTCTGGGTTCCGCGCAAACATAACCCGCGGATACCGCCACTGATTTTATGCCCAGGCGCCGACAGGCCTGGGCGGTATCGATCGCATATTCATGAAAAACGACCGGATCGTTATAGGTATAAGCGACGCTGTCACAGCCATAATCAAGTGCCGTCTGCGCAATGGCATCGGGAGATGCCTTGCTCATCAAGGTATCCATTTCCCGCGATTTGCTGATGTCCCAATTCTGGCAAAAGTTACAGGCCAGATTGCATCCGGCGGTGCCGAAGGAAAATACCGGGGTGCCCGGTAAAAAATGGTTCAGCGGTTTCTTTTCGATGGGATCAATGGCAAAACCGCTAGAGCGACCGTAACTGGTCATGACAATCTGGTCATCCAGGTTTTGCCTGACAAAGCACAGGCCGCGCTGGCCTTTGTGCATCTTGCAAAACCGGGGGCAGAGATCGCATTGCACCCGCCCATCGTCCAGCGTATGCCAGTAGCGGGTTCTTACGGTATCTTTGGTAACAAAATCAGTCATGGTTATTCTCCTGTTTCCACTAATAAATAGTAAAAAGACGCCACTTTGCTCATGCAACAATAGTGCGTGAAGGCTTGTTTCAATAACCCAACCCTTTATTCAGAAGGCGAACTGTGGGTATTACGTGTTATTTTTGTTCAAGTTATAAAATTTCCATTGTCCAGCATGGCTTATCAGCGAAATAAAATAAATGATTTTCGTATGCCTAAGTAATGGCACGTATGGATGCCGGATGGCTTTAATTCTATGATCCGTTCCATCGATAGGGTGTCGGTTTCGCTTTTCACGGCTGAACGGTTGTTAAAAACGCGTAACAATTCAGTGTTACTATCTTGTGGACTGAGTTTCCTCAGCAAGCGCTCCCCGCAGAAAGCATCCCCATGCGCCATGCCATTAAATAAAAGGACAAGCTAATGAATAGACAGCCCGCCGTAGCAGGTTCTTTTTATCCTGCAAATCCGGAACAACTTCATCTGATGCTGGACCAGTTTTTGAATGATGCGGCGACCGATGAAAAAGTTCCCAAAGCCATCATCGCGCCTCATGCCGGTTATATTTATTCCGGCCCGATTGCCGCAAGCGCCTATGCCCGGTTAAAAAAAGCCCATGACAAGATAACCCGCGTGGTGCTTATCGGCCCCTCTCATCGCGTGGCTTTCAGGGGCCTTGCCGTAAGCAGATCGGAAACGTTTACCACACCGTTGGGATCTGTCCCTGTGGATCAGGCGGCAGTGCAAACCCTAGTCCAACTGCCCTTTGTCGAATACATTGAGCAGGCGCATACCTATGAGCACAGCCTGGAAGTTCATCTGCCTTTTTTACAGGAAATGCTGGATAGCTTTGAAATCGTACCCATTGTTGCAGGCGACGCTTCGCCTGAACAAGTCAGTCAGGTGCTTGATGCGTTATGGGGCGGCGATGAAACGCTGATTGTGATCAGTTCTGACCTGAGTCATTATCATGATTATGCCACCGCTCAGCAGATGGATAAATCAACCAGCCAGGCCATAGAGCAGCTGCAATATGAGCGGCTCACCCCCGAATCCGCTTGCGGCAAAGTGCCTGTCAGCGGCCTGTTAAAACTGGCAAGGAAAAAGTCGCTGTCCGTTACAACCATAGACCTGCGCAACTCCGGCGACACCGCTGGAGACAAAGCCAGCGTGGTCGGCTACGGTGCTTATGTCATTGAATAAGGTGAATCGGCAACGCCTGCTGGAGTTGGCGAAGAGTTCAATTCGGCATGGGTTGCAAACAGGCCGCCCCTTGAAAATCAACCTGGACGATTATCCGGAAGAATTGACGGAAACGCGCGCCACCTTTGTTACCTTGCAGATAAACCATCAACTGCGCGGCTGCATCGGCATGCTGGAAGCGATCAGGCCGCTGGCCGAAGATATTGCCGAAAATGCATTTTCCGCCGCCTTCAGAGACCCTCGCTTTCCGCCACTGCAAGCGGACGAACTCGACGAGCTGGAAATACACCTGTCCTTGCTCACACCTGCCGAACCTATTACATTTACCTCTGAACAGGACTTAATATCTCAACTGCAACCCGGTATAGACGGCTTAATATTGGAAGAACCGGAAATTTATAGCGCTGCGAACAAGCGCGAACAACTGCCGCCGAGAATAGACGGTTTAATATTGGAAAAAGGTCGCCGACGCGGCACTTTTTTGCCGTCGGTATGGGAATCATTGCCGGAACCTGAGCAGTTTTTGCGGCATTTAAAACAAAAGGCAGGATTACCGCCCGACTACTGGTCTAAAAATATCCGGATTTACCGCTATCAGACGGAAATAATAGAAAAAGCATGACGCTCTATCAACATCTTCAAATGATGGCAATCATCCGCAGGAGACTTCACCGTTAAATGGATTGTACGACCCATCGACTACCGGCTTTAAGCGTGGATCATTAAACAACCGCCATGATCGGATGAAACAAGAATGATGTCGCCGTATTCAGGATGTTTGATGCACTTGGCCGCAACCATTCCGGCGTAGACAACTCTGTCAATTTCGTCATAAATATCTTCGGAGATTTCTGCGTATTGCTGCACGGTGAGGGGCGTTATTTTTGCGTCTTTCATTCAAATAGTCTCCGATAGATTAAAGAAAGGTGAGCTTGGCGAATAGCGCTATTTTGCTTTTGTTATTGCCGTATTCTTTTTTCATTATTGAGATTCGAATCTAACACGCACAGAGGTAAACCGCCCCTTATAGAAAACCTACACTGGCAAGCTTACTGCCAGTCCCTGAAAAAAGTCAGGGACCGGCTCAGAGCTCCATTCATAAAACTTTCCATACCTTGTCAATTAACTGTCAAGGTCAACACAGTGTAAATAAATCCTGCGGTTAAAGAGTAGTACTACCATTAATGTGAGTTGAACAATGATGTTAAACATCCATGCTATGTTTTTCATGATGATTTCCTCAAAGCGAATTTATTAAAATTATGCTTTCGTCAGTCATGTCGACAATGTCGGTCTAACATTCTTTGTGTCGTTATCGGCTGACATTCTTATTCTTGAAGTTAAAATCCCTATCAATCGGTAATCGCCCAATAACACCCTTTTTTGGAAAGTTTTCGCAGTAGCGAAAAAAGCGTTTATTTTGCATTTTGCCGGTTTATGTCGGTATTCCTCGAAAATAGTTGGTGTTGTACAGGCATCTTTAGGGTAGAGCGCTCAGCGTCTGCAATCAATAAGCGTGATTACTTATCAGGTGAACTCGCTATTGAGCTGAATGCCTTACCTTAACCAACGTTTTAATTCCAAATGATTCTTCAAGATTAACGCATAAAAAATACCATTTATTTAATTTACTTATACAACAGTGCGTTAGTTCTTTATTGATATTTACCACGAAAAAAATTGGCTATTTTTTAAGGACGGGGGGAATTATTTTGCCCATTTTGGCAATGCATAAGCAGGTTTCTATGGGCTGCATGGGCGAATAAAAAAAATTGTTTCCAGGATATTTTTATCGGCAGCGCCATTGCCACGCCACAATTCGCTCTGTCTCACAACAAACCATGCTCCGCAAAGGAATAGGGCTGCCCGTCGCCGATAATAAAATGATCCAGCACCCGTATATCGAACAAGGCCAAGGCCTGCTTCAGTTTCTCGGTGATATGTTTATCGGCCTGACTGGGTTCGGAAATACCGGACGGGTGGTTATGGGCAAAAATCACCGCTGCCGCATTATGGCGTAATGCCTGCTTGGCAACTTCCCTCGGATAAACGCTGGCGCCGTCTATGGTGCCCCTGAATAATTCATCCAGTTGTATAACCCGGTGCTGGTTATCCAGAAATAAACAGGCAAACACTTCGTAACTGTAACCGCGCAGTTGCGCACTGAGGTAGGAACGGGTGATTTCCGGGCTGGTTAGCGCATTGCCGCGCTGCAGGGCTTCCTTAAAATGTCGCCGGGCCATTTCCAATACGGCCTGGAGCTGGGCATAAGTGGCCTCGCCCAAACCTTTGCCCTCGCAAAAGCGTTGCTGATCGGCGCCTAACAAGGCGTTCAGGGAACCGAAGTCGATGAGCAGCTCACGAGCCAGGTCAACTGCGGATTTGCCCGGCGAGCCGGTGCGCAGAAAAATAGCCAGCAGTTCCGCGTCGGTTAAAGCGGCCGAGCCGCGTCGCAACAGTTTTTCTCTGGGCCGATCTTCTGCCGACCAATCTTTAATGGACATAAGCCTCTTCCTATACGATTGAGATTTAAGCATAGAAGAATTTCTTCATACTTGCCATAATGTCGCCATTTGTTCAACTTTTCCGGGCATTACTATTAACAAGCATATTTTATTAGCTGTCAGCGGCGGCATTGCTGCGTACAAGTCGGCCGAGTTGGTCAGGCTGTTGCGAAAACGGGGCGCCAAAGTGCGCGTGGTGATGACCCGATCAGCCATGCAGTTTGTTAGTCCGCTCACCTTTCAGGCGCTTTCCGGCAATCCGGTGCATAGCGAATTGCTTGATGCGGATGAAGAGCATGCCATGGGCCATATCAATCTGGCGCGCTGGGCCGATGCGTTGATTATCGCCCCGGCAACGGCCAATACCCTTGCAAAATGCAGCCACGGTCTGGCTGACGACTTATTGTCGACGCTCTATCTGGCGGCAACCTGTCCTGTTTACGTTGCCCCGGCCATGAATCAAGCCATGTGGCATAAAACGGTCACTCAGGAAAATATTCAAAAACTCAAAAGCCACGGCGTTATCGTGATCGGCCCGGAACAAGGCGATCAGGCTTGCGGCGAAACCGGCTTCGGCAGGATGTCCGAGCCTCTGGACATTTGTAACCGTTTAATGGATGAACCGACCGCACAGTGTTTAAGCGGGCTTAAGGTTTTAATCAGCGCCGGGCCGACCCGCGAACCTTTAGATCCGGTCCGCTACATCACCAATCGCAGTTCAGGAAAAATGGGCTATGCGCTGGCCAATGCCGCATTAAAAGCCGGCGCCAAAGTCACGCTGGTCAGCGGCCCGGTTACGCTTTCAGCCCCTGATAATGCGGAGCTTATCAGCGTAGAAACAGCGGCGCAAATGCATGCGGCGGTTATCGCCAAAGCCGCGGAACATGATATTTACATCGGTGCGGCGGCTGTTGCCGACTACAGCCCTGCCCTGATAGAACAAGAGAAAATAAAAAAACAGGCCGAACAAACCACGCTGACCTTGCAAAAAACCAGGGATATTCTGGCGGAAGTCGCACAACTCGCTAACCGCCCGTTCACGGTCGGATTTGCCGCAGAAACCCATGACCTTGAACAATACGCCCAAGACAAATTGACGCGCAAGAATCTGGATATGATTGCGGCAAACTGGGTAGGGCGCGATTTGGGCGGCTTTGATAGCGAACAAAACGCATTGCTGGTTTTCTGGAAAAACGGTCAAAAATCCCTGGCAATGACCGACAAAAATCATTTGGCCGAACAACTAATCAGCTTAATCGTAGAGAGAATGGAATATGAAAGGCGCCACAAAAATACAGCTTAAAATTCTGGACGGCCGTTTAGGCAAAGACATTCCGTTGCCTGAATATGCGACATCAGGTTCGGCGGGATTGGACTTGCGCGCCTGCCTGGATGAGCCGGTCGAGTTAAAACCGGGAGAAACCCTGTTAATTCCAACCGGCCTGGCTATTCATATCGATGATCACCAGTTAGCCGCAGTTTTATTGCCCAGATCCGGGCTGGGACACAAACACGGCATCGTGTTGGGCAATCTGGTCGGGCTGATCGATTCGGATTATCAAGGACAGGTCTTCGTCTCCTGCTGGAACCGGGGCGACACCGCTTTTACCATTAATATCGGCGAGCGCATCGCACAAATGGTTTTTGTGCCGGTGGTGCAGGTGGAATTCGAACAAGTCGCCGAGTTCGACCAAAGTATGCGCGGCTCCGGCGGCTTTGGTCATACAGGTCGTCATTAAGCTGTTTTTCTTTCATAGAGGCATAAACATGATACGACTATTTTCTTTACTGTCAGCGTTTGCCGTTTTAATGATTCTGACTGCCGGTGCGGGCGTTTACTGGATCAGTGCAACTCAAATCGCGCAATCAAAGCAAGACGCCACGGCAGCCGTTGCCAAAAGCGTCGCGTTAGGCATAACGGCACAGATAAAGCTGCTGACCGACACACTGGAAAAAATGGCGCAGGATCCCGAAGTGTTGGCTGCGGTTACCAGTGCAGATACGGCTCGCACACACACGGTGGCGGCAGAACTTGAACGGCATTTACCCGGCGTTCTGAAGGTCAGGCTGTTATTACCGGGCGTCAGTGAGCTGGATGACAAAAGCGTGCCCAAAATGGGTTATGCCGATCTGGACATGGTGCGGGAGACCTTTACCAAAAACCAACTACCCGCAATACAAGGCGATGTCGGGCCTGACCGGCATCTGGCGATAACCCGGAGGATTATGCAGAATGATCAGGCGGTCGGCGTTATCCTGGCCAGCTTGAACTATGACTTTATCAGCAAAACCGTACAGGCAGCGGAGCTAAAAGACGGGCATCTTGAATTGAAACAGGCAACGCTGGTGTTAGGCGCTGCCGGTCAACCGGTCGGTGCAGAACCAGGCGATGATGTCCCCATAAAAATAGCCAACACCGGCTGGGAACTGCATTACCGGTATGACGACAGTGTAAATTCCTCCGGACTGACTGTCATTGCAAGCATAATCGCCCTTTCCGCCCTGCTGGCGCTGCTGGCTTTTTTTATGGGCTACCGGAAGCTTTCATCTCTGCTGACGCACGATCTGGCCAGCGTGCTGAAAGCCTTTAAGGATTTGATGACCAATAAACTACAGGGTAACTATCCTGTTAAGTTGCCGGAAATGCATGCCGTTATTTCCACGTTATCGCAGTTTAAACGGGTTATGGATAATCAGGACAGCTATATAGCCGACGATAATATTGCCGATTTTGGAACGCGTGGTTTTTTTGATGACTTTGGCGACGGCCTGACCGCCACTGCTCCCGTCAGTCTTACGGCACTTCCTCCAGCCATGGAGCTCAAATCAGGAGCTACGCCGCCAAAGACGGCGAACGGCGGCATCGACGCAAGAGCAGTTGCCGAAGCAGAGCAACGCCTGGAGCAGTCGCCTAAAGCACAAACCGACGGCGTTAATTTTAATAAACCGGCTGCCGCAACCAGCAAACCGGAAGCCGTTGAAAAAACCGTGCCGGACTTCTTTGACATGCCCATGTCCACAAAAAAAACGGCTGACATGGGCGTTATTTTCAGGGCTTACGACATCCGGGGTATCGTCGGCAAAACGCTGACTAAAGAAGTGGTTTACGACATTGGCCGCGCGCTGGGCACCCAGGCTAAAGAGCTGGGCGGTAAAACCATCGTGGTCGGCCGGGATGGCAGGACCTCCAGCCCTGCCTTGGCGGAAGCCCTGGCCAAAGGCATTATTACAACCGGCCTCAATGTCCTGGATATAGGCATGATACCCACGCCGGTGCTTTATTTTGTGGCAAGACACACCGAAGGGCGTTCCGGGGTGATGATTACCGGCAGCCATAACCCCGCCGATTATAACGGCCTGAAAATGGTCATCAACGGCGAAACGCTGGCCGGCGAAAGAATCCAACAGCTTAAAACCTGCATTGATAATCAGGCCTATGCAACCGGCAAGCCCGGAAGCATCGAACAGAACAGCCAATTCAGCAATGAATACATCGGCATTATTTCCGAAGATATACACGTCGCCAGACCCATGGCCGTGGTGCTGGACTGCGGCAACGGCGTTGCCGGCGAACTGGGGCCGATGCTGCTGAAAACGCTGGGCTGCGAAGTGAAGGAGCTATTTTGCGACATCGACGGCACCTTTCCCAATCACCATCCGGACCCCAGCAATCCCAAGAACCTGTCCGAATTGATTGCAACGGTCAAACATTACAAGGCCGACATCGGCATCGCTTTTGACGGCGACGGCGATCGTTTGGGCGTTGTCGACTCGAACGGCAAAATCATCTGGCCGGACCGGCAGATGATGCTGTTTGCCAAGGATGTGCTGGCCGGCAAACCCGGATCGGAAATCATTTACGATGTGAAATGCACCCGCCATCTGGCCGATCAAATCGTAAAATACGGCGGCAAGCCGACCCTCTGGAAAACCGGGCATTCATTGATGAAAGCCAAGCTTAAGGAAACCGGGGCCAAGTTGGCCGGTGAAATGAGCGGACATATTTTCTTTAATGATCGCTGGTTCGGTTTTGACGATGCCTTGTATTCGGCCGCGCGTTTGCTCGAAATACTGTCCCGCGACACGCGCAGCAGCGCCGAGGTATTTGCCGATTTTCCCGATAGCATCAACACCCCGGAATTGAATGTCGTGCTGGAAGAAGGTGAAAATTTCACCTTTATGGACGGCCTGCTTGCCGCCGCCCATTTTAGCGACGGCAAAATCACCGATATAGACGGGATGCGCGTCGACTTCCCGAACGGCTGGGGACTGGTGCGAGCATCAAACACCACGCCGTCACTGGTTATCCGTTTTGAGGCCGATTCGGAAGCCGCAATGAGCGGCATTCAGGAGCAATTCAGACAACTGATGAAAAAGATCAAACCCGATATTGTTTTGCCTTTTTAATAAACCGGAAACATCGTATCGCTGAAGAAACCCTATAAACATTAAAGTTAAATACTGCTCAACTCAGTTTCTTGTACAATAGCATTACACTAATATAATAGTGGTTTATATCCAGTTTCTTAACCCAGGAAAGAATAATGAAAAAAATAAGTCTATTGCTTGCGTTATCCTTGTTGTTTGGCTTTTCAAGCACGGCTGTATTTGCCGCGCCTCTAACTTCTAATAAAGACATCATCGGCAGTTGGTTTCTGGAATATACAAAAAAATCGCCGGAAGATACTGAAAAAAAACCGATGGGCATGACCTGGGTAATTGATAATAGCCAGCTGACCCAAAAAGATATTCCTCAAGTTAGAGGCAACCCCTATGATGCGCCGGCAGTCGACTATGTTGTTGAAGACGGCACTTTAAAAGTCAGCATATTGGGCAGGGCAGGCAAATTCGATGTTTACTCGTTAGTGGAAAAAACCGATACGGCTATGGTACTTAAAGATAATAAGTACGGAACCTACATGTATTTTACCAAGAAGTAAGCTCCCTCCTCCCAGTCTCCGAGGCTTACGCGTTATAAACATGACGATTAAGCCTCAACAAATACTCCTGCATTACTGCGCTGCTCTACCCTCCTGTCGGCACACCGCTCACACTCCGTTTCAATGACGAACTGCGGTTGGCAAAAAGTCCCCTTGGTCACTCTGTTATCCTGTGAATTGGCATCAATGTTGTTTGAATGGATAATCGAATGATTTTAATGGATAATGCATGTCTATTTACTTGATCTAACCCACGCAGTGAAGCAATGAAAAAAAAGATAGAGGAACTTATCCTGCAAGCCGTTGAAACACTAAAATCAAACGGTGTTCTCGCTCAGGAAATCACCCCGAACATTACGATTGACCGCACCCGCGACCCACAACACGGCGATTTTGCTTCGAATCTGGCATTAATGCTGGCGAAACAGGTAAGTACAAATCCGCGCCAACTGGCAGAAAAACTGATTGCCGCACTGCCTCAAGATGCCGCAATTGTTAAAGTTGAACTGGCGGGCCCCGGCTTTATCAATTTCTTTATCGATCCCACCGCCCAATATCAGGTTATCAAGCAAATTCACGACCAAGGCCCGAAATTTGGCTTAAGCAATGTCGGCGCCGGTAAAAAAGTCCAGGTCGAGTTTGTTTCCGCCAATCCAACCGGCCCTTTGCATGTCGGTCATGGACGTGGCGCCGCCTATGGTTCTGCGGTTGCCGATTTATTGCAGGCAACCGGTTTTGACGTGCATCGCGAATATTATGTCAACGATGCCGGTCGGCAGATGGACATACTCGCCACCAGTATCTGGCTCAGATACCTGGAAGAATGCGGCGAAGTGGTGCATTTCCCCAGCAATGCTTACCGGGGCGAATACGTACGCGAAATTGCCTGGAACATTCATAAAAACGCCAACAATGAATATCGCAGACCTGTAGAGCTGGTGTTTGAAGATATTCCTCCCGATGAACCTGCGGGCGGCGACAAGGAAGAACATATCGATGCACTGATAGCCCGCGCCAAGACCTTGCTGGGCGCGCCGTTATATCAGGACTTTTTTCAAATAGGCCTGAACAACATTCTGGAAGACATCAAAATCGACTTAAGCGAGTTTGGCGTTGACTATCAGGAATGGTTTTCAGAACGCCGGCTGATGGACGACGGTTCGGTGGAAAAAGCGCTGGAACGCTTACGTGCGGCCGGTCATCTTTATGAAAAAGATGGCGCGACCTGGTTTGCCTGCGCCGATTTAGGCGACGAGAAAGACCGGGTGGTCGTCCGCGAGAATGGTCAATCCACCTATTTCGCGTCCGATATTGCCTACCACATGAACAAGCTGGATCGCGGTTTTGACCAGATTATCAACATTTGGGGAGCCGATCATCATGGCTACATTCCCCGCGTCAGGGCGGCCATTCAGGCCCTGGGCGCAGATGAATCCAAGTTAAAAGTGCTGCTGGTACAGTTTGCCTCGCTGTATCGCGGTGAAGAAAAAGTGCAAATGTCGACCCGCTCCGGCGAATTTGTCACCTTGCGGCAATTGCGCAACGAAGTCGGCAAAGACGCGGCGCGCTTCTTTTACGTGATGCGCAGGTCGGAACAGCACATGGATTTCGACCTGAAACTGGCGACCTCCAAATCCAACGAGAATCCGGTATTTTACGTGCAGTATGCCTACGCCAGGGTATGCAGCGTGTTGCGCCAATTGGACGAGAAAAACTGGGAACGGAATTTGCCGCTGGGCATGGAAAATCTGGCGCTATTAACCGAAGAGCACGAAACCAATCTGCTGGGAACACTGGCACGCTATCCTGAAGTACTGGAACGCGCGGCGTTACAGTACGAGCCGCATCAGCTGATTCAATACCTGCGCGAATTGGCAAACGAGTTCCATACTTACTACAATGCGCATCAATTTCTTGTTGAGGATGCAAAAATTCGTAATGCAAGGCTCAATTTGATTTGCGCAGTGAAACAGATATTGGCAAACGGCTTGAGCTTGCTGAATATCAACACACCTGAAGCAATGTAAAATGGCTAAAGACTACAAACATAGAACGCAGAGTAAGAATACCTCGTCGTACAGACAAAACTCAGGCCAACAAAAAAGTCTTGGTCTGTGGCGATGGATGCTGATTACGGCGTTGATTATTTCGTTTGTAGTCTTTCTGGTTTATTTACGCAGCACCGGATCGAAACAGATCACCGCTCAGCCGGCTATACCGACCCAGCCCGAGGAGGCCAAAGTTGAAGCCCCCAAGCCGGAGAAAAAGCCTGAGGGGCCGGTATTGCCGCAATTTGATTTTTATACCATCCTGCCTGAAAAAGAAGTCATCGTGCCGGATCACGAAATTAACACGCGCGCCAGAGAAGAGCGGGTGGGACAGGCAAAAACCGCCAGTTATATTTTGCAGGCCGGTTCGTTCCGAGAATTTAAAGATGCCGACAGCTTAAGAGCCAAGCTGGCTTTAATGGGGATTGAATCCAAAGTTGAGAAAGCAAAAGTCGGTAATGTCGTCTGGAACCGGGTCAAAATGGGGCCTTATACCCAAATGACCAGCGTTAGCACCATTCGAGGCCGATTAAGGGAAAACGGCATAGACGTAATTGTTATGGAAATTGGCAATTAATAGACGGTAAGCATCGCACGCCTTTTTGGTGTTCATTCATCCTCAAACGGCGATCAGGCCATGGAAGACACCAGAATATTCAACAGAGATGCAAATCTGTAAATCCCTACTCAAATGCCGATGGGTTTAATCGATTCAACATACTAATTTATTTGGTATTTTTAGATAATCATAAATAGTGTCCATTACAGGCATTCCTGTAATTTTGCAACACCAGCCCTGTGCCTCCCCTTCGTTTCCATAGACACCCGACAGCATTGCTCCGTGTCAGACTCCATTTAAGCTCCCACCCGAAAGAACATATTGAAGCCCCAAAATCGTACCCGGAGCCTGTGCGCTGTGTTATGCTTTTTTCCATCAATAGCGGCCTACATGAAATACACGAGGAACTGACATGGGTTTAGCCTTAAAAGATACTCAACACCATTGCTACGGCGATTATCTGGCTTGGCCTGATGACATGCGCTATGAGCTGATCGATGGCAACGCGTATCCGATGGCTCCCGCTCCCGACCTGGCACATCAGGATGTGGCAGGGGAAATTTATCTCCAAGCTCGTCTGGCACTTAAGGGTAAATCTTGCCGCGCTTTCATTGCCCCGGTTGATGTCCGCCTGCCGAAACAGAACGAAGCGGATGAAAGCATCGATACCGTCGTACAACCGGACGTATTGGTGGTCTGCGACAGCAGCAAACTGGACCGGCGCGGAGTGCGCGGCGCGCCGGACTGGATAGTGGAAGTGTTGTCGCCGTCCACGGCCGGGCACGATCAAATCAGAAAACGTAATCTTTACGAACGCCATGGCGTAAAAGAATATTGGTTGGTTCACCCCATTGATCGGGTGCTGACCGTTTACCGTTTGATCGACGGCGAATACGGCAAGCCCGATCTGTACGAATTAAATGGCGAAACCCAGGTCGGCGTGTTGCCGGATATTGTGATTCGGTGGGATGAATTAGCGGCGCGGTTGCCGGTTGATTATTGACCTTTGGCAGCCATAAGGTACTTCTCATAGCCGGACGAGGCATGTTGCCCCGTTCGAAACGTTTTAGGTGTTGCACAATCGCAGAAACGTTAAGATTTTGCCTCTACAGCTACACTGGTATATAAGTTATGCAGACCAAAATAATAATTGGTTATAGCAAGGAAATTTATGCAAATAAAAACTATAAAAAGCTGGTCCGAATTCGATAGGCTGGTGTCAACGAAGCACTATCGTAAATGGATATTCAGGGGACAATCAGATGTAAATTGGGAATTGCAAAGCTCTTTACACAGAGCGTTCGATGAAGCTCAGAAAATCTACTGTCTAAGCAAAGGGAAAGAAAAAAGTTTAAATAGACTTTCGCATGAGAAAGTAATGATTGACCGTTTTAAATGTAATGCTCATCTTTACCTAAGCCACTTACCCCAACAAGCTGATTCACAAAGCTGGCTTTCTCTAATGCAGCATCATGGGGCTCCAACCCGTCTGCTGGATTTCACGTTTTCACCATACGTGGCTTTATTCTTTGCATTAGAGTTTGGTGAAACTGACGCTGTTATATATTGCATCAATCACCATGCTATTCGAAACGTTGATGATGCGTATTTTGGAAAAGATCGTTTGGATGTGTATTCACGAGCACTCAATTCCGAACAGTCCAATGATGATCCTTGTTTGTTAGCATTCGAACCAACTTTTTTTAATCAACGTTTGTTATCTCAGCAAGGGCTGTTTGTCGCCACCAATACGCTCGAGTGTAGTCATGGCAAGTTACTTGATGACTACAAAATTACTGATCGGGATGCTTTCAAAATTGTTATTCCCAGCATCTTAAGATTTGAAGGCCTAAGGAAGCTTAATAGAATAAACATCAACTCGGCTAATATTTATCCAGGGTTAGACGGTTTCTGTAAAGGCATGCGTAGACAACCTGTTTTTGGGGTAGAGTGGCAGGAACGGATAGGAAGCGAACTATAATAAAGCACTACATTCGGATAAACTACTCGCGGCGCTTCTTAATTTACAGGTAAGTGCAGCGTTAGCCTTGTGTATTCTGGAATAAGTCTGTTCAAGCGATAGCTAGCCCTGTGGGCCGGAATAAACCTGTTCGAGCGACAGCGAGAACTGATGTTTCCGGCGCATAGCACCGGAATTCGCCTGAAACGCCACCTCGCGCTACGCTTGGGTGGTCTTATTCCGGCCTACCCTCCTGTTTTGTCTTTTAAAGATACGTGTAAATCCGCCCCGATCCGTGTCATCCGCGTTCCATTAGTCATAACAATTAAACTCCTTCCTCGCCTTTATCATCCTCATCCGTAGCCATATCCGAAATCTCCTTCAACCTTGAGATGGCTTTGAAATTAATACTGTCTTCCGGATACATACCTTCGCTATCTAACACACCAGCCGATCCTCCGGTCAATAACTCCAAAGTTTCATCGACGCTGGAAACCGCATAAACCGCAAACAACCCCTTCGCCACCGCATCGATCACTTCCTGTTTCAGCATCAGGTTGCGCTTGTTGGCGGCGGGGATAATAGCGGCGTGCTGTCCGTTAAGGCCGCGCGCCTGACACAGCCTGAAGAAGCCTTCTATTTTCTCGTTAACACCGCCTACCGCCTGCACTTCGCCGTACTGGTTGATTGAGCCGGTCACCGCAAAAGTCTGCTTGATCGGCATCCTTGTCAGCGCGGAAATAAGGCAGCAAAGTTCGCCCAGCGAGGCGCTGTCGCCGTCGATATAGCCGTAGGATTGTTCGATGGCGATGCTGCCCGATATGGCCAGCGGAAATTGCTGGGCATAGGTGTGCCCCAGGTAGCCGGTCAAGATCATTACGCCTTTGGAATGGATGGCCTGACCCAGTTCCACCTCCCGCTCGACATCGACGATGCCTCGGGAACCGGGGTAAACGCTGGCGGTAATGCGCACCGGTGCGCCGAAGCTGCTGCCGCCGACTTCCAGCACGGTCAAGCCGTTGACTTTGCCTACCGCCTCGCCGTCGGTATCGATCAGGATGGTTCCGACCAGCATTTCTTCGAGGATGTTCTCGGGCATTCTGCCGTTACGATGCTCTCTTGCGGCCAGCGCCTGTTCGATATGCGCCCGGTCGCAAACCGGCTGGTTGTCCCGCTTACAAAACAGGTTGGCTTCGCCGATGATTTCCAGCGAGTCTTTGATCCGGGCGGAAAAATGATGCTGGTTTTCCGACAGTCGGCAGCTGTGCTCGATCAGGCATTCAATGGCCGTCCGCGTCAGCGGCTTGGCGCCGGAATCGGCGGCCTGCCTGATCATCAGCAGTATGAAGCGCTGCATCGATTCGTCGTTACGCGGGATGTAGCTGTCGAAGTCGGCAAGGATTTTGAACATCTCGTTAAATTCATCATCCAGCTCTTCCAGCAGATAATAAATATCCCTGGAGCCGACCAGTATCACTTTAACGTTTAATGGGATGACTTCGGGCTTAAGGGTAATGGTGTTAATGCCCAGATCCGAATAAGGCGATTCGATTTCAATGCGGCCGGATTGCAGCGCGCGTTTTAGGCCTTCCCAGACGAACGGATAATTAAGCAGCTTTTCGGCATCGAGAATCAGGTAACCGCCGTTGGCCTTGTGCAATGAACCGGCGCAAATCCGGCGATAATTGGTGACCAGCGTACCCTGATCGCTGACGTATTCGATGCGGCCGAACAGGTTTTGATAAATGGGGTGCGGCTCGTAAATCACCGGCGCGCCGCATTCCTGCTTGTTATCGACCAGGATATTCGGTGCATACAACTCGGTCAGCAGCTGCCGTTTTACGGTATTGTCTTGTGGTTCCGGCGTCCGGCTCGGCATCAAATAATCGGCAATGGTGTTGCTGAGATTTTTTTTGATTTCCGCTAAAAAGCTGATCACGTCATCGATATTTTGATAACTGTCATTCAGTTCGGCAAACAACGGTTCTATCGCCAGATCGATGGTGTCGTTATCCAGTTGCTTGATTTTTTCAACCATGGCCCTGCGCCACTGGGGCAATTCCAGCAAGACATCGCTCAGGTATACTTCCAGCTCCTCGACATGCTTGTGAAAGACTTCCCGTTCCGTCAGCGGCAATTGAGTGAACTGGTCTTCGTTCAGCGCCTTGTTGTCCCGGATAGGCGCAAAAGAAATCGTTTCGCCTTCCCTGAACAACGCAATCTCCAAGGACTGAGCCTTTTTATCGACCAGATCGATCGCGTTGTTATAGTACTGGTTAAAATGGCGTTCGATAGCGCTCTTTTTTTGCTGGTACGTAGGGCTTTCAAAGGCGGCGGGAAAGGTCGCCAGCAGGTTATCGATCAGCTTTTCGATGTCCTTGCTGAGCGTTTGGCCATGCTCTGCGGGCAGTTCAACGGCGACCGGCTCTCTCGGATTATCGAAATTATCGACATAAGCATAGGAGGGCGGCGCGGGCAGTGTTTTGGCCTGGGCATCCAGGTGGTTGGTAATCATCGACAACCGGCCCAATCCGGGCTCGCCCATCACAAAAATATTGTAGCCGGGGTTGCTCATGGCGATGCCAAACTCCAGTGCGGATTGGGCCCTGGACTGGCCCAAAATGGTGTCCGGCAATTTAGGTGCGGCTGGGAACTCAAAGCCCGTCAAATCGACATTTAGTTTCAGTGATTCAAGAGGAAGCTTTAAGGTATTAGACATGGTTAAGAGAAGTTCTCGAATTGCGCAAAAACGGCAATTCTACCATTTTTTACCGCATTGTCCGATTATCCCCATAATGAGGCATGAGGCGCAAAACCATAAAATAGCGGTGATAGTTTTAACTGCCGGGACAGATATTTGCTTATCGATAATTGCCCTGCATTACTCTACTCGCCATCCATGAAAATTATGCAAGGGGTACGCCCCCAAGGATGGGGCAGTAGAGTAACGCATGGAGCGGTTGCCGTGAAGCTGAAACTTTAATGTCATCTTATTGACTTATAACTGTCATATAAATTTAATTGTAATGTTGCATAATCAACCTGAATTTAACAAAACGAAAAGGCATTCTGATGATTATCAATTGGGTGGCAACGAAGGCGCAGCAATTTCTACCGGTACAAGATGCCGGACTCGACGAGCTTAATTTAAGCTTTGACTTTGCATTAAGCCCTGAAATTATGAATTTGTTGTATGCGCAAAATGACGCCGGCATGGATGCAGGAGATAGAGCGCCAACATTAGGCGACTCAGGAGCAGTTGCCGAGGAGGGCCAACAGGCTGAAGACGTCAACCCGACCGCCATAGTGCAATTTGCATTAGATGAGCATGAGCTGGCGTTAGCCTGATGTAAGCGGATTACGACTGTATGGGGGGACGGTAGAGCAACGCATGGAGCGGTTTCGAGGAGCGAACGCTTTCACCACATCCCTGTGGATTATGCAGTCGCGATTACTTCACAATTAAGCTGTTATTAACCGTCTTGACGCCTTTAACCGTTCTTGCGAGTTCCACCGCTCTAGTGGCGGCACCAGCGGAATCCACAAACCCGCTTAGCTGCACAACACCCTTAAAAGTTTCAACGTTGATTTGTAACAGTTTAAGCCTGGAATCGCCCAATATTGAAGTCTTAACCTTGGTAGTCAGGACAGAATCATCCAGATATTCTCCAGTGCTTTCATGTGTAGTGCCTCCCGCACAACCGGCAATCAACATTGCCAATAAGACCCCTATTATCAACTTGAATTTACTCATAATGTTTAACCCTTATAGTTTAATTAGGTGTAAGTTTAAAAAACGATTATTTTTTTAGTGTTAGATTCAGATTTCGACCCACCGCTACGCCGCCATGTGTATCGCCCCGGCAATAGCTCTGCCCCTATACAGCTCCCGATTTACCCATACTGAAATAACTCCACTCATAAATAATACAATAATATCGGAGAGATGTATTCCACACGCTCAATGCCGATGACTGTGGGGCTTTGCCGGGGCGAAAAGCGACGTAAAGGCCGACCGGTTTTCTTCCTCTTTAAAATCTTCAAATCTTGATGCGAAGTCTTTGCGGGCATTACATCTATGGGCATCAAGATCCTGAACCAGTACGCCCATGGCCAAAAAAGTATTGGCGTGGGCGTTAAGCGCCATCATTTCTTCGCTGAACAATTTTAGATTATGCTCTTGAACGGCGTAATCCTGGAAGTCGCCCAACACTTCCTGAAGTCCTTTCAGGTTTTTAATCAGGCACTTTATTTGACTCTCCGGATAAAGGCTTTGAAAGAATTCCATTAAATAGCGCAGTTTTTTACAGGATTTCCTTAAGTCGTGTAATGCTTCCGCCGGTGATAAGTCGGTAATTGCCTCGCCTTCCTCCAACACGCGGGTAAAAATTTTCCATATTCTCCGGTCCGCCAGTTCTTTAATGGTCAGTTTGGCATTTTGCTCAAGCGGTTTTTTGTACGAGGGTTCTTTAAGGAACTGTTCCCATTCGGCCAGCGTGGACAGATACTTGGGAGATTGCAGTTTCTTTGCCAATTCCTTCTGGGATTTTTGCTGCTTGCCGAGCAAAAAATCATATAAAGGATTGAGATCTTCCCTGATTGAAGCGGGCAGACTGCTTTTGTAACGCTCAAAATTCAGCAGATAAACATCCAAATCCCGCGTTGGCCCGGTGATCTGTCCCAGCCAGGAGAAAAAATCGGCATAGTATGCGCTGCTGTTAGCGGGCAGTATGCCTTTAATCTGACTGAGTCCCGCGCGGGTTCTCCTGACCGCAACTCTAAAATCGTGCAAAAATTCGCTATCGGTATCGGCAATCGTGCCCTGCTCGTTGGCTTTGATGGCTTTTAGCAGGTGACTGTAAATGTACTTGCCGGCAATATCGGCGCGCATGTCGGGATCCAGGTTGATATTCAGTTTTGATGAGTAATCTTTAGGCTTGCGCCCCTGAACTTGCAGAGCGGTTAGCAGAACGGGTTTATCCGTGACTGTTAATCCCAGTGTTGCGGTTAATATTTCAACAATATGTTCCGCAGCCTTGTCATAGCCTCTTACCGGTTGCAGCAGGACGCGGTTATTGAATTGACTGTACTCTTCGATTAGCAGCCGAAGTATAGTTTTTTCATCTTTATTAATGATGTTTAGATGATAGATTTCATAATCCAGTGAGCAAACGGGTAATAATGCGCGCATGTCCAACAGCTGCGCCAAGGTGTCGCGCATTATGACCGGTTCGAATGCTTTGCTGAATAAAGGAACTTTCTTAAGCTCTGCGTCGGCAATAACCAAACCGTTTTTAATTGATCTTAATGTTAAGGATGAAGCGGATTTTGCTTGATTAAACTCGCAAGTGATGTCGTTTGAGTACAAGCGCCAGTCAAAGCTGTCGTAATAGGTTTTGCGGGAAGACTGCCTTGAAGCCAGCCGCGTGCTCACCTCATGGCTTAATGTGACGATAAAATTTTCAGCCGTTAAATTCACGGGAAATTCAAATTGTAAGGACATATTCATTAAAGAGTGTGAGTTCAGGAGTAATCTGATTGATAAGCCCTCAAGCGTAACAGCTTAGTATTAACATTTAATGACACTTGGATATGAATGGCGCGGCAGAAACAGATTCCAACTAAGCCGCTATTTTGCGCTGAAGCCCAAGCATAGCAAAAAAAACTGTATTGTAATATCCTTGTCATATTCTATTTCCATAATAGTCCCACTTTAAATTATTTTGAGAGTTCATGATGAAACTATCTTTTAAAACTAAATCGTTAGTGACTGCGATGGGTTTTGGTATCACCGCATTAGTCAGTGGTGTTGCAGGTGCCGTACAAACTGTTGATGCAGGCATTCCCGAGTATCAAAAAGCCAGTGGTATTTCCGGCAACTTGTCCAGTGTCGGTTCCGATACGCTGGCCAACCTGATGACATTATGGGCTGAAGAATTCAACCGCGCTTATCCTAACGTAAACATCCAAATTCAGGCTGCGGGTTCATCTACAGCACCGCCTGCACTGACTGAAGGCACATCGAACCTGGGTCCTATGAGCCGCGAAATGAAGGATGACGAACTGGAAGCCTTCGAAGACAAATACGGCTACAAGCCAACCGCTATTCCGGTAGCTGTTGATGCGTTGGCGGTCCTTGTCAACAAGGACAACCCGGTCAAAGGCTTAACCATGGAACAAGTTGATTCGATTTTCTCTTCAACAAATAAATGCGGCGGCGAAAAGAGCATTGAATCATGGGGCGACGCCGGTGTTGCCGCTTGGGGTTCAAAAAGCATCCAGTTATACGGACGTAACTCGGTTTCCGGTACTTACGGTTATTTTAAAGAACACGCTTTATGCAAGGGCGACTTCAAAAACAACGTAAACGAGCAACCCGGTTCAGCTTCCGTAGTTCAATCAGTTACTTCATCAGTTAACGGTATCGGTTACTCCGGCATGGGTTATACGACATCGGGCGTTAAGATGGTGCCTTTGGCCAAGAAAGGCAGCAAGACTTTTGTTGAAGCAACGCCTGAAAATGCAATCGCAGGCACTTATCCTTTGACACGCTACTTGTATATATATGTTAACAAGAAGCCAAACCAACCGCTGGCACCGTTAGACAATGAATTTATCAAAATGGTATTGTCCAAAACCGGTCAGCAAGTGGTTATAAAAGACGGCTATATCCCTCTGCCTGCGAAAGTTGTCGATAAAGTACTGGCTACGCTTAAATAAGATTAGGATTGGATGTAGTGTTGCGCAAGGATGCGCAAACAGGGACGTTGGGTTTAATGTGTTGTTATCTTCCCCCTCAGAAAGTAAAGGCGCATCGGACAAAAATACGGCTGAGATTTGCTTTGTGAATCTTGGCCGTTTTTTTTGGTTTTTTGTTATATCATAGTTACATTTAATTTCTAGTATCTTCAGCATGTCAGAATTAAACACATCCATAAAATCCCCCCCTTCCATAAGAATCAGTTCCGGTGAGTATCATCAGCGCTGGCGGCTCATAAAAGATGCATTGGCACGCTATGGCGTAGTGGCTGGAGGCTTGGGCGTGATCGTCGCCATCGTGCTGATTTTCTTTTATTTACTGTATGTGGTTTATCCCCTGTTTATATCGGCTACTGCAAAACCGGTCAGTGAATACGCCGTGCCGGAGCAGGCGCTGGGCAATACATTACTGCTGGAGATGGAAGAACAAAATGAGGTGGGCGCTCGATTTACCGACAGCGGGCAAGTGGTGTTTTTTGAGGCGGCTACCGGTAAAACCATATTGACACAGGCCGTAGCAATACCTGAGGGCACACATATCGCCAGCTTTGCTCAGGGCAGCCCTATCAATGAGGGCGCAGTCATTTACGGTTTATCCGATGGCCGGGCGGTCATCGCTAAACATCAATATAAAGTAACTTATCCAAACAATGTGCGGGTTATTACGCCATCGCTAAAATACCCATTAGGCGAACAACCTTTGGTGCTGGATGATTCCGGCGCGGCGTTGGAGAAAATCGCGGTTAAAGTGGGCGAGAATGCAACGACAATAGTCGCAAAAACAGCCGACACCCCGCAGGGTCCCGGTAAAATCCGCTTAATCAATTTCCAAAAAGAACAATCGTTATTTGCCGACGAGGCCGCCTTAACGCGTACCGATTCAGTGCTGGAGCAGTCGGCGGCAGGTATTGCAGGTATTTTAATCGACAAAGACGAATCCAATCTGTACCTGATTAGCAATGACGGACAGTTGGGCTTTTTCGATATTAGCGACAAAAGCAGTCCGGCTATCAGGCAGCAACAGAATGTGGTCGATGCCGGACAAAAAATTACCAGCGTGGCTTTTTTAAATGGCGACCTTTCGCTGATGATAGGCGACTCCAGCGGCCTGGTTTCACAGTGGAGCATGGTTAAAGACAAGTTGAACCGTCCCGCCATGCAAAAAACCCGGTCGTTTAAAGTCTCTGATAAAGCGGTCGTTTCGATCAATGCCGAACAGCGGCGTAAAGGCTTTATGACGACCGATGCCGACGGGATCGTGGGCATTTATCATTCAACCGCTGAAAGGCAAATGATTAAAGAACGCGTAAGCGATGCCTTGCCAACCGCAGCGGTTTTGTCGCCGAGAGCGAATGCGTTGTTGGTGCAGTCGGCGGACGGCAAAATGCATTTCTGGCATATCGATAATGAGCATCCCGAGGTTTCCATCAAATCGCTTTGGCAGAAAGTCTGGTATGAGAGCTACCCAAAACCCGATTACATCTGGCAGTCTTCTTCGGCAAATAGTGATTTCGAGCCTAAATACAGCTTAACGCCGTTGGTTTTCGGCACCCTGAAGGCGGCGTTTTATGCCATGCTGGTGGCCATGCCTCTGGCGCTGATGGGAGCGATTTATACCGCTTATTTTATGGCTCCGCGCATGCGGCAGTACGTGAAACCCTCCATTGAAATCATGGGCGCATTGCCGACGGTTATTTTGGGCTTTCTTGCCGGTCTTTGGCTGGCGCCGTTTATGGAAGAGCATCTGGCCGGACTGTTTGCGATGCTGATGATTATTCCTGTCGGAGTCATGCTGTTTGCCTTTGCCTGGCAATTCGTACCCAAGGCCATTGCTCATAATCTTTCGGAAGGCTGGGACGCCGCTTTATTGATTCCCATCATTTTACTGAGCGGCTGGTTTGCCTTTAAGGTGAGTGTGCCCCTGGAAGCGTTTTTGTTTCACGGCTCGTTGCGCGACTGGTTTAAGACTGAACTGGGCATAGGCTATGACCAGCGCAATGCCTTGGTGGTTGGTGTGGCGATGGGCTTTGCGGTTATTCCGACCATTTTTTCGATCGCCGAAGATGCCATTTTCAGTGTGCCGAAACATTTGACCGTGGGTTCACTGGCTCTGGGGGCTACGCCTTGGCAAACCATGATTAGGGTTGTGCTGTTAACCGCGAGTCCGGGCATTTTTTCCGCAGTGATGATCGGTTTCGGCCGGGCCGTCGGGGAGACCATGATTGTGTTAATGGCAACAGGAAATACCCCGGTGATGGATTTAAGCGTTTTTCAGGGCTTGCGTACCCTGGCTGCAAACATCGCTGTGGAAATGCCTGAATCGGAAGTAGATAGTACGCATTACCGGGTCTTGTTCTTGGCGGCTCTGGTGTTGTTTATGTTTACCTTTGTTTTTAATACGCTGGCCGAAGTCATTCGTCAGCGCTTACGTGAAAAATATAGCTCATTATGATCAGATTATGGTTTAAAAGCGGTACTCCCTGGGTATGGCTCAACGCGGCGGCGGTCAGTACCTCCCTTATTATGGTGGTTGGTGTGTTGGGCTTGATTTTAGTCCGGGGAGCCGGCCACTTCTGGCCTTCCCCAGTTATACAGTTCACCTATCAGGAACCGAACGGGCAAATCCAGACAATTATCGGCGAACATGTCGATACCAGCATTACCCCGGCCGCGATGGCTAAATCAACCGGCTATGCCATGGCCGATGATGAAGATACCTTGGTGCAATACCTGATTAAAGCCGGCAACCGGGATATTACCGGCACCGATTTTCGCTGGATATTGGAACGCAATGTTAAGCAGCAACAATCTCCTGCCGAGCTGATGGTGGTGGAACGCCGGGAATGGGGTAATTTTTACGGCCGACTGGTTGCCGTCAAGGAAAGCGGCAAGATTATCGCCGAAGGCGCCGAGGCTTGGCCTGCCGTTCAGACTAAAATAGATGAAGCCTTAACCGTTTTTAAGAAAATAGCCCATCTGGAAAAAAAGGAAGTCGGCGCGATAAACTACAGCCTGGAAAAACTAAGGCTTAAGCAAAAGAAGCTGCAACTGGAAAATCTCTGGGATACGGAGGCAGAACAACGGGTAGCCGCTGAAAAGGCCGAGTTGGAAGTTGAATATAAAAAGTATCAAGCGCAATTGAGCGAGCTGTATCAACAAATAAGACGGGATAGTCTGGTTGCAAAAACCGAAAGCGGCGCTGAAATTGAAATTCCCTTGAATAAAGTAGTCAGGATTTTCCAGCCGAACACCATGAGCGTGTTCGATAAAATCGTGCATTACGGCGTTAAGGTGGTTGAATTTTTAACCGACGAGCCGCGTGAGGCCAATACTGAAGGGGGGATTTTCCCGGCTATTTTCGGTACGGTGATGATGGTGATGATGATGTCGATTATAGTGACCCCGTTTGGCGTCATTGCGGCGGTGTATTTGCGGGAATATGCAAAACAGGGCTTTATCACCCGATTGATCAGGATTTCGGTCAACAATCTGGCCGGCGTACCTTCCATTGTTTACGGCGTATTCGGCTTGGGCTTTTTTGTCTACATCCTGGGCGGCAACATCGATCAGCTGTTTTTCCCGGAAGCGGCTCCTGCGCCGGTCTACGGTACGCCGGGCTTGTTATGGGCTTCAATCACGCTGGCTTTACTCACCTTGCCGGTGGTCATTGTTTCAACCGAAGAAGGCTTGGCGCGTATCCCCAGGTCTATACGCGAAGGCAGTCTGGCCCTGGGCGCTACCAAACTGGAAACTTTATGGCTGACGGTGTTGCCGATGGCAAGCCCTGCTATGATGACCGGATTGATTCTGGCTGTGGCGCGGGCTGCGGGCGAAGTGGCACCGCTAATGCTGGTGGGCGTGGTTAAACTCGCGCCGACCTTGCCGTTGGACGGCAATTACCCGTTTTTGCATTTAGACAGAAAATTTATGCATTTAGGATTTCATATCTATGATGTCGGCTTTCAAAGCCCCAATGTTGAGGCGGCGAGACCGTTGGTTTATGCGACATCATTATTGTTGGTACTGGTCATTGTTGGGCTGAATTTATCAGCCATTTTAATCAGAAATCATCTGCGAGAAAAATACCGGGCACTGGAAGGTTAAAGAAATGACAGCACAACACACACGTACACATACCATCGATGTAAGTTCAATTTTACGCGATCAGAAAACAACTGGTGAGCAGAATGAGGCTTGTATCAAAGTAGAAAATTTAAACCTTTTCTACGCGGAAAAGCAGGCTTTGCATGGCGTTAATATGGAGATGCCCAAGAAAAAGGTAACCGCCTATATCGGCCCCAGCGGTTGCGGCAAATCGACGCTGCTGCGCTGTATTAACCGGATGAATGACCTGGTTGATAACGTGACCATCGAAGGCAAGATCCTGCTGGATAATGAAAATATCTATGACAAAGCCGTTAACGTAGCCGCTTTACGCAGACGCGTCGGCATGGTGTTTCAAAAGCCCAATCCGTTCCCCAAGTCTATCTTTGAAAATGTCACTTACGGCCTCAGGATTCAGGGCATTAATGACAAACGGATATTGGAAGAAACCGTTGAAAACGCCTTGCGCGGCGCAGCGCTGTGGGATGAAGTAAAAGACCGCTTGAATGATAACGCCTTGGGCTTGTCGGGCGGACAGCAGCAGCGTCTGGTTATTGCCCGGGCGATTGCGATAGAGCCTGAAGTGCTGTTGCTGGATGAACCCGCGTCAGCGCTGGATCCTATTTCAACATTAAAAATTGAAGAACTGATCAACGAGCTTAAAGAAAAATACACTATAGTTATCGTAACCCACAACATGCAGCAGGCCGCGCGGGTTTCGGACTACACTGCATTTATGTATATGGGCGAATTGATTGAGATGGGTACAACCAGCGAGTTATTCACCAATCCTCGAAAAAAACAAACCGAAGACTACATTACCGGTCGGTACGGCTAACCAGGAGCAAGCAATGGACAACAGCAAAATAGGACACCACATATCAGGCCAGTTCAATAAAGAGCTGGAAGATGTGCGTAACAAAGTTTTAACCATGGGCGGACTGGTTGAGCAGCAGATAGAACTGGCTGTAACGGCTTTCTCGACCGGTGACGTGGAAATGGCCGAGCTGGTCATCAAACAGGATAATCAGGTCGATGCGCTGGAAATGGCTATCGACCAGGAATGTATGCAGATTTTTGCGCTGAGGCAACCTGCGGCATTCGATTTAAGATTGTTAATCACGGTAATCAAGGTTATCAATGAACTTGAGCGCGTCGGCGACCTGGCCGAACGCATCGCCGAGATGGCCATACAATTGTCGGGTGCCGACAACAACAAACATGACCAGTATTTTGAATTGGAGCACATGGCGGAATTGGTTCAGGAAATGCTGCATGGCGCTCTGGACGTATTTGCCCGGATGAATGTAGAGGACGTAACCACTATTACTGGTTTGGATGAAAATGTCGATCGTGAATACGCCAGTATCATCCGACAGCTGATTACCCGAATGATGGAAGATCCGAGAAATATCACCCGGATGCTGGATGTACTCTGGATTGCCCGCTCGCTGGAAAGAATCGGCGATCATGCCTGTAATGTTTGCGAGCATTTGGTGTACATGGTCAAAGGCGAAGATGTTCGGCATTTGACCCAGGAAGAACTGGAAAGGAAGATGAAGGAATAAAAAGCGCGGTGGGCCGGAATAAGCCAGTTCGAGCGCGAGAACGGGCGTTTCCGGCCCACCTCAATTTAAAACCACGAAGACGCGAAGTTTTGCATTGCATCGTTACCACGCTGGAGCGCTTAACGTTTACACCAGTTTGTCCCAGAACCGTCATTCCGGCAGGGATTGCCGGAATCCAGAACACAGGGGTGTGAAAAATAGATCAAAACTTTATGGTTGTTAGGGGTATCTATTTCAGCCCTTGAATTTGTCAACCAACCCAGTAACTCTCTCGATTTTCTGCCTGACTGTCGCGGTAAATACCGCCTCACCGGCAACCAGTTTGATGGTTTTCTTGGCTCGGGTAATTGCGGTATACAGCAATTCCTTGGTTAACACGGGATTGATTGTTTCAGGCAGGACGATTAACACTTCCTCGAATTCAGAACCCTGACTTTTATGGATGGTCATCGCAAAAACGGTTTCGCAATGCGGCACACGCGCAGGCAGGTATTTTTTGACGCTGCCGTCGGCGCGTTGGAAAAACACCATCAGTTTCCATGCGGAAAAACTGTCCGGCATGCAAATGCCAATATCGCCGTTATAAAGATGCAGCGCCGGGTTGTTTTGCGTGACCATGACCGGCCGCCCCGGATACCACAAACCGGACAAATCGATGCGCTTTTGCTCTGCCAGTTTTTGTTCAACCCGATCATTGATGTCGGCAACGCTGTTTTTTCCCTGCCGGTTGGAACACAACACCTGAAAGCGGCTGAATGCCTGGAAAATCTGCTCGAATTCGGCGTCGGCTTTAGCCAGCTGCAAATAATCCGCTTGCTGTGCGGCTACATAATCGATTAAATCTTCATCGAGACATTGCACCGCACCGTCTTCACCGTCGCTTAAAATCTGCCAAGCCAGCTCATCCTGCTGAAAATTGACCGCCTCGGCCAGTTCTTTTATAGCGCCGCCGAAACGGTGCGATTTCTTTAATGTGTAGACATTGTTTTGCAGCGTCTCGGCCATCGCCAAATCGGCTAACACCGCGCCGGATTCCACCGAAGCCAGCTGATCCTTGTCGCCCAGCAAGATCAACCGTGCGCCGGGTTTTAAGGCGTCAAGCAGCTTGCTCATCAAGGCCAGATCGACCATGGATGCTTCGTCGACCACGACCAGATCATACACCAGCGGTTTATCTGCATTATGCCGAAAATACGGTGAAGGCGGTATCGCACCCAGCAGGCGATGCAGGGTGGTTACTGTTTCCGGGATGCGATTTTTTATCGTCTCCGAACACGGCAACTTCGCCTTGCTCTTACCTATCGATTCCTGAAGGCGCATGGCGGCCTTCCCGGTCGGCGCTGCCAAAGCGATATGTAGCGGTTGTTCGGCCAATTCCTGCAACAACGCCAGGATTTTAACGACGGTAAATGTTTTTCCGGTTCCCGGCCCGCCGGTGATGATGCTGAACGACTGCTTGGCCGCCATTTTTGCCGCTTCGCGCTGGTCGTCGGTTTCATCACTCATCTCGAAATAGCGACCCAGTAGGGCGTCGAGCTTTTCAATCGGATGTTCGGCTTGGGTCATTGCCTTGATCTGCAGCGCCAGCCGGTTTTCATAATTCCAGTACCGGTGCAAATACAGACGATCCTGTTCGATAACCAGGGGTAAGGGATCGGCTTGGCTTTCGGGGTTCGGCTCTACCAACCCGGAAGCAAGCAGCAATGCCCTCGCTTTATCGTCTATTTGTATGCAGCTGTGGCCTTGGTTCTGCTCGTAAGACGCCGTCATCACGATAGTTTCGAAGGCCTGTTTTTGCAGGGGATCGAAACCGGTGCGCCGGCTAAGGAATCGGGCAAAGGCAACATCCAGACGGCTGAATGATCTTGGTTCCGTTTGTGCATTCAAGCCCTCTATCACTGAGCCCCCCCAAACAACGCCGCCAACGCTTCAACCCGTTCCAAGTCGGGCCGGTCCTGATAAACGCCACTCATAGGCAGATCCGGCTGCATGCCGCGCACGAACAAATAACGCACGCCGCCAAAATGGGTTTCATAGTCGTAATCCGGCAAGCGCGTTTGCAAGTAACGATGCAGCACTACCGTGTAAATCCAGTATTGCAGGCCGTAGTTATGTTCGCGCATGGCATGGGTTAAGCTGTCCGGGCTGTAATCTTGCAGGCCGTTGGTTTTATAATCCATCACATAATAACGCCTCGTTCCGGAATCCGGAATCGCGCAAATGAGATCGATAAATCCGGTCAGATAACCGCACATCTGCTTGGCGGTCAATGACTGGAAAGCGGGTGTGTCGCGCAAAATATGATTGATCTGTGCGGCGTCCATCGTTTGCATGGATAAGTAAAACGGCATTTCCTTTAGGCACTGATTTTCCGCCAGATTCATCAGGCAAAAATCGACATTCGTCTCGGACAGCGGCGTTGCGACCACGGCCTGCAACAGCTCATCAAGCAGTTCCGGCCGTTCGAGTTTTAAGCCATAGCGTTGACAAGCCTTGTCCCGTTGCGTGGCAATGTCCTTGCGCTGGGCCAAGTCGATGAACGCATGGTTTTCCAACAGGTCATGCACGACATTACCGGTATGCGCACCTCTGGGCAATTCAAACGCTGCGCTGCCGGGCTCCGGCTTGGCAATGAGCGCTTGCTCTCCCGCCTTGTCTTCCGGCAGTTCCGGCGCATCGTGCATGCTTAATGCTGACAAGGCCGTATAGCTGCTCATTTGCCAACGGGTATATAGCGATCTTTTGCGCTTTTTTGCCTGCATTTGGGTGAGTGCAACCGTTTTTTGATAGCTGCCGTTTAACTCTAAAGGCACGTCCAGCAACCGGTAAGCAAATGCCTGCCCGGCTTGATTCTGAAAGGCTTGCAATCTTGCCTGTTGCTTGGAAAAATCGGCCGCCGCAAATTCAAGCAACCAAGCCATCGACGAATCATTCGCCGTATCCTGCGAACGCACATCGCCCCAGGCAATATAACAGCGGTATTTGGCACGGGTAACCGCCACATAGAATACCCGCAAATCCTCGGCCAGCTCTTCGTTCAATGCCATTTCGCGGTGCCGTTCGAAATCATCTGAACCCAAATCGACTACCGTTTGGCCGTTTTCATGGCATCTAATCAACAACCGTTCGCTGTTTAAACGGTCACTACGCTGCCAAAGATAAGGGCAAAATACGATTGAATATTCCAGTCCCTTGGAGCGGTGCATGGTGACGATTTTGACCGCATCGTCGTCGCTTTCAAGACGCAACTGTTGGTCTTCCGCGCTGCTCGCCTTGGCAATCGCGCTACGCAGCCAGTCCAGGGTTTTATTGATGCCTAAATGTTCATCGACAGCGGCCTGTTGTACCAGCTCGATAAGATGATGCAGGTTGGTGAGTTGTCTTTCCGCCATCAAGGTTTTCGATACACCTGCCCTGATTTTTTCCTGAGTCAGCAAATGCAGCATCATCGCCATCAAACCGGTTTGCTGCCAGTCCTGAAAATAGCCGAGAAACCGTGACATCCAGGCGTCCAGCTCAATCTCGTTATTGATCAGCCGATGCAGCGTTTGTCCATCCAAATCAAACCAGTCCAGCGTCAAAGCCTGTTTGAGCAGTCCGCTATCGCCGGGATGAGCCACGGCCTGCAACAGGCTGTATAAATCGGCCGCTTCCTGCGAGGCAAAAACCGACTCCGTGCTGTTTAACACGGAAGGCACGCCCGCCAGTCGCAATGCTACCTGATAATCTCTGGCCTGGGTATTGGTTCTTACCAGGATGGCGATGTCTTTGGGCAGTAAGACCCGGTTCGCCGATTGCAGGATGAAGTCGCCGGTCAGCAAATCAACGACTTCATTAACAACGGCGACCCTGATTTCCTCGGCCGCCTTACCCGCCGTCCAGTAGCCTGTTTTGCTGTCGCTTTCCGGTAACTGCCACAGCACCATCGGCGCAACGGCCTGCCCTTCGTGATGCAATTCGCCGTTATCTGCCGACAAGGCGGGCTTTACGTTGATAAACTCCAGACCCTCCAGAAAAAATGCCCTGTCTCGTTGAAACAACGCATTCACCGCATCCACCAGCTGTGGATGCGAACGCCAGTTAAGGCCTAAGGTAAATTGATGCTCGGCCTGTTGTTGCGCGTCCAGGTACGAATAAATATCCGCGCCGCGAAACTTGTAGATCGCCTGCTTGGGATCGCCGATTAAATATAAATACTGGCTGGTGGCCGCAAATAATGAGGAAAAAATAAACCACTGGCTGTCATCGGTATCCTGAAATTCATCGATCAGGGCCACTTCAAATCGCTGTTGCAATTCAGCGGTCAACAGTGCGCCTTTTTCGCTTTGCAAGGCCTCCGCCAAGCGACTGATCAAGTCATCGAACGACAACACATTCAGTTGCTGCAAGCGTTTATCCAGCTCCTCGCGCAAACTGTCCAGCAGGGTTTTGCGTAATACCAAGGCGATTTGTGTAAACGCCGAAGCCAGCGCATCGAAAGCAGCAGTATCGATTGCTAATTCAGCTAGATATTCGGCTTTGCGCTGAGCGCCGCTCTGGGTTTTATTGGTCCTGAATTTGTTGCCATGCAGAGCTTCCATCAAACCGTTTCCGGTCAATAAGGCAAATGCTTCAGCGTCGGGGATATGTGTAGTAGTGCCATGCAGCCATGCACTTAGCGAGTCATGGTGATAGTCAAAAGTATCGGTATAACCGGTCTTGAATTTTTCGTCAGCGAAGCAATTGCGTAAAGCATTTGCGCAATTATCCAGTTGATCTTTTGCCAAATCCGCCAGTCGTTGTAATTCTTTTAATGCGGCATCCAGACTCTCGCAAACCGGATAAACTTTAGTTTCCAAGCCGTTACCAGGAAACGCGGCAACGCTGGCAAGCAACGCATCCGGGGTTTTAAAGTCCGCCGTTAATACCTCAACTTCCCAGGCCGAACGTCGGTAAATCTGCTTACGCCAGAAATCATCCGCACAGGCCTGTTTAATCGCCGCCAAATCGCCGGTTAATTCGGCATCGAATAATTGCCCGCTTTCCAGCGCATGTTCCCTTAAGACTCGCTGACAAAAACCATGAATGGTAAAAATTCCGGCTTGGTCGATATCCAGCAATGCCATTTGAAGACGTTGCTTGACCAGCTCAGGTTCAATATCCAGCTTAGCCAGCCAGTCGACAATATTGTCATCGATATTTTCAGTATGCCTGCCCTGAGCCTGTCGATCGAGGCTGTCCAAAGCCCGCCTAGCCTCAGCCAATCTGGAACGCACCCGGTCTTTAAGCTCTTCTGTTGCCGCTTTGGTAAAAGTAACCACCAGCAATTTTTCAATTGGAATGCCCTGCTCGACCACAAAACGCAATACCAGCATCGCTATGGCATAGGTTTTCCCTGTTCCGGCGCTGGCTTCAATCAGGTTTACGCCTTTTAGCAACTCGGTGTGAACCGGATCAAAATTCTTAGTCTTCATGCGTAAACGTTGCCATTAAAGAGGTTATTGTCCAAGCCTAACGATGTATTATTCCTTTAATCTAAAATGGAATTTTTCCATTGACTTCAGCATTCAAATTTAACAATCAAGCACCTGCAATCTTTTCCACAATTACTGTGTATAACTCTGTGTATAAGATATAAATAACACCGTTAAGAGCGGATAAAACCTGCTTTCCGTTAAATTGTAGCATTTTTATACGGAATAATATTAACTTAGAATTCAATGCGTTATATTTAGTTAGTTTTAAAAAGTACGACCTCCCTCTGACCGGACTTATCATGCATGACTACAAAATCAATCTGTGTATAGGCAACAGCTGATAAATCTATGAACGCGCTAAATTTTAATATGATTAATTGTCCGCACAAGAATTAACTAAAATAATTTGCCTAAATTCAGGCAAAAAAAAACCCAAGCGTTTAGGCTTGGGTTTTTAATTTAAGAGCTTGGCAATTCCCTACTTTCGCATGGCAAACTGCCACACTATCATCGGCGCTAAACGGTTTCACTTCCG